>Ga0081538_10002018_pt1 | contig 20306 bp, 21 predicted proteins | sample TabmetS5T2R1_FD_71022 | JGI IMG/M metagenome (GOLD analysis project Ga0081538, IMG submission 71022) | Tabebuia heterophylla rhizosphere microbial communities from the University of Puerto Rico - S5T2R1 | ecosystem: Host-associated > Plants > Roots > Rhizosphere ...
ATGGCCCTTGCCCACGGCGCCACCCCCGCCGAGGTGGTCCACCAGCTCCGCGGCATCCAGGACGGCCACCCCGCTGGCGTAGGACCGAACGCCGTCCTCTCCGTCCCCGACGGTGTGGCCAGGGCCATGTCCGAGAACTACCTGATCGAGGGCAGCCTGCCAGACACCCGCGAGCTCCCGATCATCGGGGCCTGCCCCGACTGCGGCAGCGGCCTGACCCGCCAGGAGGGCTGCGTCGTCTGCCACTCCTGCGGGTACTCGAAGTGTAGCTAGAATACCGACGGCGGCCTGCCAGGGACGGACCTACCCGGTCCGTCCCTTTTATGCCTCTGTATCCCGGCGGTCCCTATCCAGGCTTTGATCTGCGAAAGATGCCGGGTCTTCCGAAGGTTCTATGTGGATGAAGAAGGTGCTCTGGGGTAACGATTCGGCGACCTCGCCTTCTATTTTCTCGGAGAGGTCGTGACCCTGCTGCACGGTCCATTGGCCGGGCACGAGCACGTGCATGGAGACGAAGCGGCGTTGTCCTGCCGCCCGGGTGCGCACGGCGTGGAACCGGATCCCCTGTCTCTCGTAGCGGGACAGGACGTTGAAGATGACTTCCTGATCTTCCGGGGGCAGGGCCCGATCCAGCAATCCTTGCGCGGTATCACGCAGCAGGCGGAAGCCCGTCCGGACGATGTTCGCGGCGACGACGAGCCCGATCAGGGGGTCGAGCACGAGCCACCCCGTGAGCTGCACCAGCACGACCCCGAGGACGACGCCGGCCGAGGTCCATACGTCGGTGAGCAGGTGCTGCGCGTCGGCCCTGAGCGTGATCGAACGCAGCCTCCTTCCCGCCCGCAGGAGCACGAGCGCGACGATCCCGTTGAGCGCCGCGGCAACTAGTGTGACGGAGAGGCCGAGCCCCACGTTCTGAAGCGGTTGCGGGTCCATCAGCCTGTCCCACGCTGTAATCCCGATCCAGGCCGCTGCGATAATTATCAGGGCGCTCTCCAGCCCGCTGGAGAAATACTCAGCCTTGTTGTGGCCGAAGGCGTGCTCTTCGTCCGGAGGACGAACAGCCAAGGACAGCGCCCAAAGCGCCGCCACCGCGGCCACGAGGTTGACGACGGACTCGGCCGCGTCGGAGAACAGTCCGACAGACCCTGTAAGAAAGTAGGCCCCAAGCTTGAGCCCTATAGTAGTCACCGCAGCCGCTATCGAGAGCACAGCGTAGCCGCGCGCAGACACGCCGTTCGTCACGCTACCCTTCGTCACCGCTGCCTCACCCGCGGAGACGCGCGCCTCGAACCAGCAAGAGTCTCAATGAATGTCGGGAACATCTCCACTTTCTACCATCTTCCCGATAGACCCAACCACAAACCACGCGACCTAACCTATTTACATCACCGACATCTTCTTTCCAGCTCAGAGAGCTCTGAAGCGGCTGCTAGACAGGCGGCCCTTGGACCACATATCGGGACGCAGCCACAAAGAGACGTGCGCCGGTTGCATCGTCTCCCTCACCACCCCTACGAGTTCGTCGCTCAGGGCGCCCAGGTCCGTCTCATTGCGCAAACGGGCGTTGAAAGCGTCGAGCGTCTTTCGGGCATCGTATTTCTGGCGGTAGAAACGTCGGTCCACGATCGCCTGGATGCGCCCTCGCAGAGGGGCGAAGAGAGCCGCGATCAGCAAGGTCGAGGCGACTATGGCGAGTTGCGGCAACTCCTCCTGGCCGGCGAGACCGACGAAAACTTGCTGCGATAGGACGATGCCGCCGATGTAGACTGTGATCAGCATCGTGGTAAGTGAACCGTAGACCAGAGTTCGGTTTATGAGAAGGTCTATATCGTAGAGATGGTGCTTGATGATGGCGATGCCCGTGAAAACCGGCAACCCGAGCAGGGCGACGTTGCCGACCACGATGCCGACCGACACGTTCCAGAGATTGATCAAACCACTCACACAAAGGGTGCCAGCCACCACCGTGCCCCCGTAAGCGAGCCACTTGATCTGCTGGCGCTGTTCACTACCCGCATGGCGCATCCGAACGATGAGCGAGATAGCGGACGCCACAAGGGAGCCCGCGGCCACGATGCTACCCGTAACTCCCACCATCCCCACAATAGGGCCACTGAGACCGTAAGGGTTCGCGATCTGTGGGAAGTCTTCGAGCGGACCGGCCCTCAGCGCGTAGCCTACAACTACGCCGGCGATCCCAAGGGCGGCGGCCCAGGCCACGGGACGCCAGCGGGGCGAGGGTAGCCGACCGTCGGGGAACAACAGCAGCACGAAGCTCGTGGGGACATAAGTCAGAAGAACCCACGCCCACGAACTGAACCACGCCGCTGTCTCGCCGAGGCCACTCATGCCGAAACCGCTCGCGAGCCAAAACTCGGCGTAGTCCCCCGCGAAGGAGTTGAGCCCTACTGCCACGCCCACGCTGCAGAAGAGCCAACCTATGGTGTTGCGGGGATGGCGAGTAGCTATGATGGCGCCCACGACCGAGAACGTGAGCAGCGTAACCAGATTGGCGACCACGCTGCTATCCCCTGTCTCGCCGCCGAACGGTCGATCCGAAACCGTAGTGCTAGCAGCCGCGAGAGATAACGCGAACCCGCCCACAAGCAGCGCCATGGACAGCGCCGCCAGCGACCAGACAAGCCAGGCGACTCGTCGGTCTATCCTACCAACCCCTCGATCCCGGACCTTTGCCCCTTCTGTCTCCACATATCCAATCTACACGACGACCGTCTTCCGTACGTTACGAAAAGCGTTACGAGCAAGACCTTCTGGAAACCTTTCTGGCAATAGAGGACCTCGGGTCGAAACTTCTGCCCGGCCAGTCTCCCTATGTGCCGCAATGTTTGTGGCAGGATCTACTTCCTGACTAGAGTGACCATAATGGCGCGCAACGCCGAACAGACAGAGCTTCCCTGAAAGTTACGGTCAATGTTGCGCAAAAGATCGGCAAATCTATCTGGTCCGGTCTCACCGCATAAATACAGGCATTTGCAGGGCTCTTGTCTCTAGTGAAGAGAGGTTGCTGGTCGGGATTCGTCGTTCGCAACGAGATGATCCAGCCCGTTGGAATAAACCGGAGATCGAGGTACAGGGTTGAGGGACATTATCGTATAGGGGGAGATGCGGTTGAAGGAGAGGGGCCAGGTAGTTACACTCTCGCGCGGAGAGGTGGCAGAGTGGTTGAATGCGGCGGTCTCGAAAACCGTTACGTCGGTAATCCCGGCGTCGGGGGTTCGAATCCCCCCCTCTCCGCGTCTTGGAGCTAGTCAGCACGGCGCCGTTGGCGCCTTGTCAGCACACTTCGGCCTGCGGCCTCGCTTATCAGCTAGTCAGCTTCTCCCATTCCAGCCTCAACCTGCCGCGCACGACGAACCGCTAGCAGCGGCAGTCGAGTTCTGCGTTCTTGGCGAGGCCACGAAACGACTTGCTGAAGGGCTGACAAGCGAAGGCGAAGCCGGAGCGTGCTGAAGTGCTGACTAGCTCAAAACGCGTATGATGCTCTATATGGTCTGGCTTTGGAGATCTGGGCGTGCATAAAGCCGGTGACTCTAGGGTTTGGGATGCGGTCATGATCACGGCCGGCATCTGGGTGCTTGGGGCCTCGTTGTGGATGTACATCGACTACATGGGCGCGACCCTGGAGAGGATCTCTACACGGTCCATGGCCTTCCACGTGGACTTCGACAGCTTCTGGCGTTCGGCCAGGGCGATGCTCGAAGGACAGAGCATCTACGATACGGGGGTCGATCTGGTAAACCTCAATCCCCCTCTCTGGACCGTGCTCATCTCGCCTCTAGGATTGCTCGAGCCTATAACGGCGTACAGGGTCTTCGTGCTGATCTCGCTGCTAATCGTCGTTGGCTATCTGGCATGGACCGTAGAGGAGCTACGCCTGAGGCCGGGGTGGACGGCGGTGGGAGTCATCATGCTGCTCCTCTCTTCGCCCCTGCTCGCTACGCTGGCGCTCGGGCAGGTCTATCCCGTGCTGGCCCTTGGACTCGTGGCGGCCTGGGTGGCTGACCGTCGGGACGGACAGGAGATCTCCGGCGCGACCCTTGGCCTGGTCGTCGCCTTGAAGCCTTCGCTTCTGCCTGTGCTACTTTGGCCGCTCGCGAGGCGGAGGTGGAGGGCGCTCTTGGCCGCGCTCGTCTCCGGGGCCGTGGCCACGCTCATTGGGGTCGCCGTATTAGGACCTGGGGAGACGCTGGACTACATCGAGGTCTTGAGGGAGCAACCGGTCAGCGCATACTGGGACAACGCATCCCTGCCCTCAGCCGCGGCGCGGCTGTTTACGGAGAATCCCTACGCCCAGAACGTCGCGACGCTGCCGTGGATGGTCGTTGTCGGCTTCGCGCTTGGGATAATGGCCATCGCCCTTACCGCCATGAGGGTGAGGCACGGACCCGAGGTGGGATTGTGGGTGATGGTCGCCGCCTCGCTTCTGGCCTCGCCCATTGCCTGGCACAACTATCTGGTGTTGCTCGGGCCCGGCATCCTGCTGCTCCTGGCGCGGGGCAGGGCGGCGACGGCCTTCTTGCTGCTCGCTTTGCAGTCCATCCCGGCGCAGTGGCCCCTGATCTGGAACGACAGGGGCACGGTCGCGGCATCCCTGGCGATGACGCTCTATCTGTACATCCTGATCGCGCACTGGCTCGCCCTCCTGGCAGCGACGAGGGATCCCGCAGGTATGATCAGGCCTGCTGCAGAGGAGCCGGGATAATGGGAGTTACGAGCATCCTTGGGAAGCGTGGCATACTTCCGTGAGGGTAGCGGATCCTTGAGGAAAGGTTGAAGAGATGGCAGAGACGCTCATGCAGCGCGTGGTCGAAGCATTGCCCTTCCTGGACGACATCGCCGATGACGTTCAGCCGAAGGTGCAGGAGGCCGTCGCCGCGGGCGGCACGACGGCACGCGACGTGCTCGACGGCGTCTGGCTCGAGGCGCCGTTGCACCCGGTCCTCACGGACGTGCCGGTGGGAGCCTGGACCGCCGCGCTCGTCTTCGATGGACTAGACATTGCCACAGGGAGGGAGCCCGTTAGGCACGCGGCCGACGCGTCGCTCGTTTTCGGGACGTTGGGAGCGCTCGGTGCCGCCGTGACCGGGCTCTCCGACTGGCGGTACCTGAGTGGAGGGTCGAGGCGGATGGGAGTGGCGCACGGTCTTCTGAACACGATCGGGCTTGTCCTTAGCATCGTCTCGATCATCCTCCGGGCTTCGGGGCGAAGGAACGCCGGACGCCTGACCTTTCTGACGGGGTACTCCATCAGCGGCATGGCCGCCCATCTGGGTGGAGAACTCTCCTACCACTACGGGCTAAGGGTGGACAGGAACGTCTTCCAGGGTGCCGGTCCAGATGAGTTCGTTCCCGTCCTGGACGAGAGCGAGCTTGCGCAAGACGACCTGCGCAGGGTCGAGGTCGAAGGGGTGGGAGTCCTGATTAGTCGCTCTTCTGCCGGCGAGGTCTGCGCTATAGCCGCCACGTGTAACCACTTCTCCGGCCCGCTCGAAGCTGGCGAGCGCGAAGGCGACACCGTAGTCTGTCCCCTGCACAACTCCCGCTTCGATCTGTGTAGCGGCAAGGTTATCGACGGTCCGGCCATCTTCCCCCAATCTCGCTACGAGACCAGGGTGCGCGACGGCAAGATCGAGGTCAAGGCCGCCGCAGAAAACATTCAGAAGAAGGTCAGGTAGTCATCTGTACGCCGGCTGAGATAGCGTCAGGCACGCCTGCGGGGTGGAAGATGCCGGCCTGGTGCTGAGCGCCTTCATCTTCGGGTTGGTGGCCTCCAGCGCACTGGTGATCGGCGCGGTAGTGGGAGCCTACTGGACACCGCCCAGGCGATTGCTCGCGGCGACCCTGGCGTTCGCCAGCGGCGCCCTCATAACCGCGTTGGCCTTCGACCTCTTCCTGACATCGTTCGAGCGCGGCGGCGCATGGCTCTCCTCGATCGGGTTGCTCTTGGGTGCCGCGGCCTTCGTCGGAGCGGACGAGACGCTCGACCGCTACATCGCAGGGGCTGGCAGCGGCGTCTCGGGCTTCGCCCTGCTGGCAGCTGTGACGCTCGACGGGATCCCCGAGAATTTGGCCCTCGGTGTCTCTTTGCTCGAGACGCCCACTGGAGGGACGTTGACGCTGCTCGTCGCCATCTTTCTCTCCAACCTGCCCGAGTCCCTAGGCGGGGCCGTAGGGATGCGCCAGCAGGGCCGTTCCAGACTATTCGCCATCGGGGTCTGGAGCGCAACCGCGCTCATACTCGCCGTCGCGGTGGTGCTCGGCAACGTGTCCCTCTCCAGCGCTGGAGAAGGAACGCTCGCAGTATTGCTCTCCTTCGCCGGGGGCGCGGTGCTCGCCTCACTGGCCGACACCCTGATGCCGGACGCCTTCAGGGAGGGCGGTAAGTGGGTCGCCTTCGCCACGGCCGCCGGTTTCCTGCTGTCGTTCCTGATCGCGGAGGTGTGAAGGCGGTTTTCAGGAAGTTCCTGAAAACCGCGCTGTCAGCTCTCAGCCTTCAGCTTTTTGTTCTTGCTGATAGCTGACTAGCTTTTCTCCAACGTCTCCAGGGCTTCTGCGGCGGCGCGACGGAGGGAGCGGCTGGAGTCGACCTGGAAGACCTTCTGCAGGTCGCCACGGGCGCGGGCCATCTCGCCCAGTGCCGCGAGGGCCGAGGCCCGATTGTAGTGGGCTATGCCGAGTTTGGGATCCAGCTTTATCGCCTGGTCTGTGGCTTCGAGGGCGGCGCCGGGGTTGCCAGATGCGTCGAGGCTCGCCCCGAGGGCCGAGTAGTAACGAGGTAGAGGACGGCGGGCGCAGATCTCATCGTAGAGGTTCGCCGCCTTCTCGTACTCGCCCTTGCGGAAGGCGGTCCCTGCCCGGCGTTCGTCCGGGGTGACGGCGCGGGTCATGAGCGCCGTGAGGACGGCGGCACCGCCGAGGTAGACGAGGAGGACGGGTCCATAATTCTCGACGGTCGCTAGATTCATCACGAAGGGCAGACCCGCGATAAAGACGCCCGTGGAGAGAGGTGGTATCAGCCGCAGGAAGAAGTCCCTGTAGGCCCTTACGCGCAGCAGATCCCTGTTCTGACGGCCGATCAGAAACGTGAAGACCATCAGGATCACCAGCGCGCCCAGCGTCGGATAGAGTAGCTTCAAGAGAGTTCTTCCAGCATCCTTTTGGAGGCCGACCGGAAGCGGCGGGGGAGGTCTGTCTCCTGCGCCTTCTCCAGGTCCTTGACGGCCCTGCTCTTCTTCCCCATCCTCTGCAAGACGAGGGCGCGGTTGTAGTAGGCGAGGCCGTACTCGGGGTCCTCTTCGATGGCCTGCGTCGAGGCTTCCACGGACTCCTCGTAACGCTCGGATGCCCCGAGGGCGGCCCCCAGAAACGCCTTGTTGCGGGCGAGTGGCTTCTCCTCTACCAGCTCTCTGTAGAGATCGACCGCCCTGGCGTAATCGCCGGCGCGGAAGGCCCTGTTGGCATTGCGCTCCAGGGAGGACGTGGAGAGGAAACTGGCACCGATTATGGCGACCGCGGAGACGGCCATCCAGGCCAGGAGCATCCGCCCCTGTCCAAAGCTCTGCACCAGGAACAGGCTGAGCACCAACAAGAGCAGCGCGAGGAAGGGGAGGGCCTTGCGGGCGAGATCTCCCCAGGCTTTAGCCCTCGCCAGGTCGCGGTTGGCGGCGTAGATCGTCTGCCAGCTCACGAAGAGGAGCAAGAAGATCAAGACTATCGTTATCGCTCCTGAGCCCACGTCTCCTCCTCAGGAGCCGACCGGCGCCGGCTCGAGGCTCTCGAGAACCTCTAGCGCAGGGGCGATCAGCCTATCGAAGTCCTCGTCGGAGAGAGCGGCCCGTGCTCCTTCGACGGAGACGGGTTCCTGGAGCCCGATCCAGGATTTACATCCTCCGTACTCATCCCGGTAAGGGAGCTCGACCGCTTCGGGCAGCAGATATGCTCGCAAGACGAGCACCGTCAGTGGCTTCTTCGGGCGCCACTTGAAGCGGCTCTCGGCGTACTCGGGCGTCCACATGTGGTGCGCATCGAGCGCCGAAAGCTCTGCGGCCTCGGAGATCTCGTAGGCGCCCTCGACCTCTGCGAACGACGAGAAGCGTAAGGGTCCATCGTCGGCGAGGTCGGGGAGCCCGTCCATAAGGCCGCGGTATTCGTCCTTGAGTAGTTCCGGCCTCTGGTGCTCGTAGCCTGGTAGGAGCAAGAAACGAGTCTGGGGCACGGCGAAGGCTTTCTCCCTTATGCCGCCCTTTCTCACGACGAGCGCCGTCTCTCCGCGCTCAAGCGCCCTGACGGCGACCGCCCACTCCTTGAGCACGTGCTGTAGAGTATCCAAGACATCACCTCTCGTATAATGCAACCGTTGCACGCCCGATTATATGACGAGAGCGTTCCGGCTTCGATAAAGGAGGCACAATTGACCCGGCAAGAGACGCCGCACCGCGTAGAACGAGATTCGATGGGGGAGGTCAAGGTCCCCCGCGAGGCACTCTTCGGCGCCCAGACCCGCCGCGCCCTGGATAACTTCCCCGTGAGCGATCTCAGATTCCAAAGACGGTTCATCCAGGCCCTCGGCGCCATAAAGCTGGAGTCGGCGAACGTGAACAACGAGCTGGGGTTGCTCGAAGACGAACTCAAGGACGCCATCGTTGAGGCGGCGGAGGAGGTTACCCAGGGACGGCTCGACAACCAGTTCGTTCTCGACATCTTCCAGACCGGGAGCGGTACCTCCACGAACATGAACGCCAACGAGGTCATCTCCAACCGGGCCATCCAGATCCTGGAAGGCGAGCTTGGCTCCAAGAGTCCGGCCCATCCCAACGACCACGTCAACCAGGGCCAGTCCTCCAACGACGTTATCCCGACCGCCATCCACCTCTCCGCGCTCGTCGCCATAAAGGAGGACCTGCTCCCAGGCCTGCGCAAGCTCCAGGATGCCCTCGACGTGAAGGCCCGCGAGTTCGATAGTGTGGTAAAGACCGGGAGGACGCATCTTCAGGACGCCACCCCGATCCGTCTGGGGCAGGAGTTCCGCGGCTACGCCGGCCAGATCGAACGCGGCATACAGCGCGTCGACAACGCCGTAGAAGACCTCGCCGAGGTCGCCCTCGGTGGCACCGCCGTCGGCACGGGCGTCAACACCCACCCGGATTTCGCTACCAGAGTCTGCGAGAGACTCAGCGCCCGCTTCGGTATCGAGGTGCGTGAGACGGAGAACCACTTCCAGGCCCAGAGTGCGATGGACGCGGCCGTTTACGCCAGCGGCGCCTTGAAGACCGTCGCGGTGAGCCTGCTCAAGATCTCCAACGACATCCGCTGGCTCGGGGCGGGACCGCGTGCCAACCTCGCCGAGATAGCATTGCCTGAGGTGCAGCCTGGCTCATCCATCATGCCAGGCAAGGTGAACCCTGTGATCGCCGAGAGCGCCACCATGGTCGCCGCGCAGGTCATAGGCAACGACGCCACCATCGCCATCGCCGGACAGAGCGGCAACTTCGAGCTAAACGTGATGCTTCCGGTTATCGCGTACAACCTGATCCAGAGCATAGAGATACTGGGCTCCGCCTCGGCCAACCTCGCAGACCAGTGCGTCTCCGGCCTCCAGGCGACCGACCGCGGTCCCGAACTGGTCGAGCAAGGTCTCATGCTGGCGACGGCCCTCGCCCCCGTAGTGGGCTACGACAAAGCGGCGGAGATCTCCAAGGAAGCCTACAAGACGGGCAAGACAATCCGCGAGGTAGCCCGCGAAAGCACGGACCTCTCAGAAGAAGATCTCGACAGGCTACTTGACGCACGCAAGATGACTTAGATCCAGGACCCGACGGAAGTGACGTTACTGATGTTCTGCTGTTGCTAGAATGAGCGTATGGCCGTCGTCCGCCAACAGGTTACCGCTGATGAGTTGTTGCTCATGCCTGACGACGGGTTCCGGTATGAGCTCGTGCAGGGAGAACTGCGGCAGATGAACCCTGCAGGAAATGTGCACGGACGTGTGACGATGAGCTTCGCCTGGCGCCTGGCGCGGCATGTAGAAGAGAATCGACTCGGCACCGTGTACGCTGCCGAAACAGGTTTCAGGCTTGCAAGCGATCCCGACACAGTGCGCGCGCCAGACGTAGCTTTAGTGAGCCAGGCTCGCGTAGAAGCAGTTGGGGAGGTCGAGGGGTTCTGGCCAGAGGCGCCGGATCTGGCGGTCGAGGTGGTCTCGCCCGGCGACAGCTACTCGGAGGTCGAGGAGAAAGTCTTCGCCTGGCTCGATGCCGGTACGAAGATGGTCGTCGTGATCAATCCTCGCCAGCGTTCGGCCACCGTTTACAAGTCACCAACCGACATCGTTGCCCTCACCGAAGCCGACGTCCTGGCCGGCGGAGACGTTGTGCCCGGCTTCGAGCTTGCGGTCCGGGAGATCTTCGCGTAACCGCGCAAGCGCCTTGCAGCCAGGATCATTTTGCTCTTCATAGTCTGGCCTTTCTCCCGCCGGCTACGACGGGTTGCAGGTTTGATGCCTTTCGAGCGCAGGGAGCATCCTGTTAGTACCCAAGCATCTATGGCAACGATCGGGCAATAAAGTCGCAACGGCCGAGAGTCTATGCGGGACGCGAGAGCCTCGCGTATAATTCTCGCGCAGGGAACAGGAGTGACGGGTATGATCTCCACACCATCGACGCTGGTTGATGTGCCTGAGCCGGGCTCAGCGGAGGAGCTCGAACGCTTCGCGGCTTTGCAGGCGAAGCTCGAGCCGCTGGCGCGGCGCGTGATCTCTGATCCTCGCGCCCCCCAGACGGTCGTGGTGGTACCCAGCCTCACGCTCGACGTCGAAGAGATGGCGAAGATCGCCGGTGCGCACCACTACGAGGAACGGCTGCTCTGCATGCTGATGCTCTTGAGGTTGCCCCGCACCAACGTCGTCTACGTCACGAGCCAGCACATCGCGACGGCCATAGTGGACTATTATTTGCACCTACTGCCGGGCATCCCCTTGCGCCACGCCCGCAGCCGGCTGACGCTCCTCTCCTGCCACGATGCCTCCGACGTGCCGCTGACGCAGAAGATACTCGACCGTCCGCGTTTGGTGGAGCGGATACGCTCTGCCATAGCAGACACGCAGGCTGCGCACATGACCTGCTTCAACAGCACGGCCCTGGAACGTAGCCTCGCCGTCCGGCTTGGCATCCCGCTCTACGGCAACGATCCGCAACTCAACTACCTCGGGACCAAGAGCGGCAGCCGCGAGGCGTTCAGGGAGGCCGGGATCCCGCTCCCCGACGGGTTCGAGCACCTGCGCGACGGGGAGGACGTGGTCGAGGCCGTCGTCGAGCTCAAGCGCCGCAAACCCGGTCTGCGAAGGGCGGCCATAAAGCTGGATGAGGGTTTCTCGGGCGAGGGGAACGCCGTATTCGCTTACGAAGGCGCGCCAGAGGGGAGGGATCTTGCGCGCTGGGTCAGGGACGAGTTGCCGGGGCGCATCAGGTTCGAGGCGGCGGGAGAGACCTGGGAGCGTTACGAGAGGAAGTTCGAGGAGATGGGCGGCATCGTGGAGTGCTGGCTGGAGGGGGAAGAGGTGCGCTCTCCTTCCGTGCAGTGCCGAATCAATCCCCTTGGACAGGCGAACGTCGTCTCCACCCACGACCAGGTCCTGGGAGGACCTTCGGGCCAGATCTTCCTCGGCAGCACGTTCCCAGCCGACGCCGAGTACAGCCGCGACATCAAGGAGGCCGGAGACAGGGTGGGGAAGGTGCTAAAGGACCGCGGTGCCCTGGGACGATTCGCCATCGACTTTATCTCCGTCAGGCGCGGCGACGGCTGGGAGCACGCGGCTATCGAGATCAATCTCCGCAAGGGCGGCACCACGCATCCTTACCTGATACTACGCTTCCTGACGGACGGTACTTACGACGCGAACGACGGACTGTATTGCACGCCGACGGCGAAGCCCTGCTACTACTACGCCTCTGACAACCTCCAGAGCCCCGTATACAAGGGCCTGACACCCGACGATCTGGTGGATATAGCCGTCGACAACGGCCTTCACTTCGACGGCGCTTCCCAACAGGGGGTCGTTTTCCACCTCATCGGGGCGCTCTCCCAGTACGGCAAGGTCGGCACCGTCTGCATCGGCGACAGCCACGAAAACGCCCTGAAGTTCTATCGAGACACCGTTGCCGTCTTGGACCGCGAGGCGCGGCAGTAAAGAATCGGTCGAGCCGGCGGTCAGACTCCTTCCCAGGTCCTTCCGCTAGAACAACCAGACCCTGAATAGCAAGTGGTAGACGACGTAAGCGACCGCTGCGACGCAGAGCGCAGACACCAGGATCACCGCGATCTTGCCCCAAACAGAGGCTCGCCAGACCTCGTAGACGTATCCTCCGAGCTTCCTAAGCCACACCTCGAGCCAGTCGAGGAAGCGGGCCGCGGGGAGGAGCTCGCCGGCCAGGATCATGAGCCCGATAAAGACCGTGCCCCAGCCGGGCCCAGGCAGGGGGGCGAGGATCAGGCTGCCCAAGGCGATAACGGCGCCGAGCGTGATCAGGAAGATCCTCCACAGAATGTGGCCCTGCTCGTCCTGCCGCCGGCGACGGTAACGGTCTTTGAAACGTTGCCCTGGTTTGCTCTCTGTAAACTCCCGCCAGTGCTCCTGCAACTGCTCGAACATAATATAGATAATTCCTCATCGAGACCCATTTGACAACCCGGCTTGAATCCTACCCGTACCAGCGCCGTGCACCCGAGTAACGAATGCGGTATACCGAGGGCGTCCAAAAGATACGAACGGAGAGATGAGAGCCATGACGCTTGACGATAGGATGAACGGCTCTGCGAGGGAGGTCGCCACGCTCGGGGGTGGTTGTTTCTGGTGTCTGGAGGCGGTCTACCAGGAGCTGCGGGGCGTGGAGAAGGTCGAGTCCGGGTACTCTGGCGGCCACGTGCCGAACCCGACCTATAGGGCGGTTTGCGCGGAGACGACGGGACACGCCGAGGTCGTGCAGGTTACGTTCGATCCCTCGGTAGTCTCGTACAAGGATATTCTGGAGATCTATTTCACCATCCATGACCCTACGACTTTGAACCGCCAGGGTGCGGACGTGGGGACGCAGTACCGGTCTGTGATCTTCTACCACGACGATGAGCAGAAGAGTATCGCGGAAGGGGTGATCTCCGACCTGGAGTCCGAGGGTATCTGGAGCGATCCGATCGTGACCGAGGTGGAGCCGTTCGACGAGTTCTACGTCGCCGAGGACTACCACCAGAATTACTTCCGCAACAACGGTTTCCAGCCTTACTGCCAGGTCATCATCGCGCCGAAGGTGGCCAAGTTTCGCAAGGAGCATCTCGACCGCCTGAAGGCGTAGGCTCGTAACGGAGCTCGTTGGAATCTTGAAAAGAGCCATCCTGGCGACCCTGTTCGCTGTGGTTCTCTGTTCCTGTAGCACGGGGTCGTCAGCCTCGGATGGAGCAGCAGGGGAAGACGCTGGCGAGCCGGCCACGACCGTGGAACAAACCGTCCGGGAGACGACCGCCGCGCCGGACGAAAGTAAGGCCGAAGAGACCACCGAACGGGGAGCCCCCGCGACCACCGCAGAGCCGGAGGTACGGGAAGGCCCCGCGAGCCGGAACACGGCGGTCCGCCCGGCGGTCGGGACCAACGGCATGGTCAGTTCGGCGCACCCGCTTGCGACACGGGCGGGGTTGGAGATCATGGAGGACGGCGGAAACGCCTTCGACGCGGCGGTGGCGGTCGCCGCCTCGCTGGGCGTCGTCGAGCCGATGATGAGCGGCGTCGGCGGGTACGGGGCCATCGTCGTCTACAGCGCCGAAGAGCGCCGGACCCGCTTCCTGGAGGTCGGGAGCCGGACACCCGCCTCGCTCGACCCTTCCGTGTTCCGGCCCCCGACGCCAGGCTACGCGGAGAATCGTTGTGGTGCCAGGGCTATCGCCACGCCGGGCAACCTGAACGCCTGGGAGACGATGTGGCAGGAGTACGGGGAGGCGGAGTGGCCGCGCCTGTTCCGGCCCGCTATCGGGTACGCGGATCGGGGCTTCCCCCTCGACCGGGAGACGGCGGCCTGGCTCGGCTCCGAGTACGCAGCGTTCCCCGCGCACGCGCAAGAGATCTACGGCCACGACGGCATCCCACTGGCCGCCGGCGAGAGCCTGGTGCAGGACGACCTGGCCGACTCTTTGCGCCTCATCTCAGAGGAAGGCTCTGACGCCGTCTACGAGGGGCGGCTCGGCTCGGCGATGGCCGCCGCCGCGCAAGAAGGGGGCGGCTTCCTCTCGGAAGAGGACCTGCGCCGCAACCGTGCCGGGTGGCGGGAGACCATCGGCCTGGACTATCGAGATCACCGCGTAGTCACGGCCGCCCCGCCTTCCACCGCGTGGGCCGCGCTAGTGCGGCTGGGTGTGATGGACCGCTACGATGCGGTACCGGCCGGCCACAACACCACCGCCTACGTCCACGCGGCGACGGAGATCTCCAAACGAGTCTCTAAGGCGACCCGCCGGTTCGCCGCCGATCCCGAGAAAGCTCCGACTCCATTGGACCGCTTGCTCTCCGACGAGTACCTGGAGCGCGAGGCAGCAAGTGTGGACCCGAACGCCGTCGCACCCTACGATCCGCCCGCGCAGTTCGACACCGCCGCGACCTGCTCTCCCACCGGCTATCGGCCGACCGGCTATCCCGAAACGCAGCAACACACCACGCACTTCGTCGTCGCCGACCGGGAGGGTAACGTCGTCTCTGCGACGCAGACCCTGGGCAACGTCTTCGGGAGCAAAGTCATGCCGGAGGGGACCGGGATCTGGCTGAACGACGCCCTCGCGTGGTCGCGCTTCGAGCCCGTAGGTAACGTCTTCGACGTATACCCGGGCCGCCAGCCCCTCTACGCGCTGTGCCCTACCATCATCATGCGCGCCGGAAAGCCTCGCATCGCGCTCGGCACCCCCGGTGGACGCACCATCCAGCAGACGACGCCGCAGATGATCTCCAACATGCTCGACTTCGATATGAACGTACAACAATCTGTCTCCGCGCCGCGCTTCAGCCACATCGTCCCCGACCTGCTCGTGGTCGAAGAGGGCATCCCGCAGTACGTCGGCAACGACCTCTCTGCCCTCGGCCACGATCTGGTCCCTGCCGAGTATCCCCTCGGCAACGCCCACGCCCTGACGATCGAATACACTCCCGGCGGAGAGACGACCCGCTTCACCGGCGCCGCCGACCCGCGCGGCGGCGGCTCCGCCGAAGGATACTGAATGCGTTCGGGGATAAACTTTAGCCTTTGGAGCCTAGCCCGAAGAGGTCGTCTTCCTGGCTCGTCTGGAGGGCTTCGATCAGTTCCTCGAGGCCGCCCATCCTTACCTTCATAGGTCCCTCACCGGCCGGCGGTGGGTTGATGGCGACGTAGTCGACCTCGTCCCTGACGGACTCGAGCGCCCTGACGAGACCGGCGCCCGAGATCTGGACGGGCGCGAGCGCGGCGCCGAAGTCCGTGGAAGCCACGAACGCTCCTGCCTTCTCCTCGGAGTCGAAGAGCGGCACGGCGGCGCGCTCGTCCACCAGTATGGTGAGCGGCCTGGCGCCAGGGACCACTTCCTCGAAGAGGAGCACGTAGGGAGGCTGCGGCATCTCGTTGGAGGCCACGGCTCAGGAGGGACGGGGGGCCATCGTCACGAGGATGACCAGGTTTTCCCGCGTCTCGTTTCGGACGCCGTGGGGGTCCCCGGCGCGGGCGATAACGGCGTTGCCCTCCCCGAGATCCCGCTCCTCCTCGCCCACTCTAAAGCGTCCCGTGCCCCGCAGGACGTAATAGACCTTGTCCGAGCCCTCGTGCGCGTGGACCTTTTGCGACTGGCCGGGGAGGAGGCAGTAGGCATCGTAGAAGAGATGAGGCGAGTCGAAGAGGGCGTTCTTCTTCATCTTCTCTTCAGAGAACGCTACTGCGTCTGGGATAGACCTGATCTCCATGAGGTTTCCTCCTAACGAGTCCGGACCGAGGCACGGCAGGCCACTCCTCGACCCGTGAGGCGTACGATTGCCCGTTACGCTTCTACTGTCTGATCCGAAACTCCTTCGGGAACTTCGTCAGGTTGCGGCAGCCATCTTCGGTCACGACTACCAGGTCTTCTATGCGGACGCCGCCCACGTTCGGGTCGTAGACGCCGGGCTCTACGGAGACTACGTCGCCGGGGATGAGCTCCTCGTCGGCCAGGGAGACGCGGGGGGCCTCGTGGAGCTCCAGTCCGACCCCATGCCCCGTACCGTGGAAGAAGCCCTCCGTGAGAGGCTTACCCTCCTCCTGGTTGTGAACGTTCGTCTTGTAGCCGGCCCCGTGCAACACCTCGGCGACCTTGCGGTGGACGTCCTTGCCGTTGACGCCCGCCCTTATCATGGAGAGGGCCGCCTCCTGGCCCTCCAGGACTGCGTCGTACATCTCCTGCAGCCCTTCGTTCGGTTCGCCTTTGACGAAGGTGCGGGTCATGTCCGAGTAGTAGCGGGTCGAGAGATCAACGGGGAAGATGTCGACGATGATGGACTCTCCCGCCTTCAGGGGGCCGTGACCGCGCTCGTGCGGGTCTGCCGCCTGCGGGCCGCCGGCCACGATCGTGCCGTCGGCCGCGCAGCCTCGCCTGAGGAGCTCGACGTCTATCTCGGCGCGCAGCAGCTCGCTCGTGAGGGTCTCGCCGCGCCAGTCGAGGACTTTATCCTCCCCGACCTCGGCCTCCTCCAGGACACCGACGCAGTGGGCACAGGCGGCCTCGACGGCGCGCTGGGTCCTCTCGATGTAGGAGATCTCCTCCTCCGTCTTGGCCCGGCGCAGGCCGCCGAAGAGTTTGCCGTCGGGCGTGAGGGTGATGCCGCGGGCACGCAACTCGTCGGCGTAGACGATACCGAAGTGGGCCGGCACGACGACCGGGGAGTTCGAGGCGCCGATCTCCTCGAGGAGGTTGGCCACGGCGGCGCCATAGGCCCTGGCGCCACTCTTTAGTTCGCGGGCGAGGTCGATAATCCCCAACTCCTCATAGGAGAGTAACTCGTCCACGGGAGCCTGTTTCTCGGCCCGCCCGTATTCGAGGGAGGAGACGGCCAGATACCTCTTGCCGGCCACACGAAGGCAGATCACCGCGTCGGGCGCGAGAAACCCCGAGAGATGGTAAGCGTCGGCGTCGTGCTCCGGCGCCCCGATGACCAGCAGGTTCTGCCCTACGTCACTGCTCATAAAGGTCCTTCCCTAAAATGGGTCTACTCAGGCGTCCCATTCTACTACCGTATCAGGCGAAATCCGTCCCCATAACCGGATATAATCGGCGGCGAGATGCAGCGGCAGGACATGCACAGCAGGGTAGAGGACGCGCTGGACAAGGTTCGGCCGGCGCTGCGTGCCGACGGGGGAGACGCCAGGATAGTAGCCTGCGACGAGAAGAACGGCTCCGTCAGCATACAGATGCTGGGGGCCTGCAAGGGATGCCCGCTCTCGCAACTCGATTTCGTCTACGCCATCGAAAGCCTCATCAGGCGCGAGGTGCCCGAAGTGCAGGAGATACTCGCAGTGTAGCTGGTCAGCATTTCAGCACGGCGCTTCGCGCCTTGTCAGCACTTCAGCAAGTCGTCCCGGAGCCTCGCCACGAGCGTAGAACTCGACTGCCGCTCGTAGCGATTCGTCGTGCGCGCCAGGGCGAGGTCCGAAACGGAAGAAGCTGAAATGCTGAGAGCGAGGGCCTTATAGGCCCGAAGCGTGCTGACCAGCTGACAAGCGCCCGACAGGGCGCGTGCTGAGAGGCTACTGCCTCTCCTGCGGTGCGGTGCGCAGGGCGCCCGGCGGTAGGGCCTTCCTGGCTTCGGAGAGGGCGTCGATAGCCTTCTTGCGGCTTCTGCGGAGCCTGACACGTTTGAGGAAAGACGCATCGGGGAGGGCCTCGTTGGTGAGGTGGGTAAGGGTGATCATGTCGTTCGCGCAAGCTCTGTAGCCGAGGGCGCACATCTCGACACGGACCTCGTCCGAGGGCGACTCTTCGAGGGCGTGTTGGATCTCCCTGGCCCGCTCTACTATGGCGTGGGAGAGCGCTTCGGGGGAGTTCGTGTAGGGATCACGGGCTCTGTAGCCGGCGATCGCCTGGGGCGAGAGACGTCGTATGCCGTAAGCAGGACCGCCGAGCCTGCGGCGGACGATAAACGCCGCGACGAGCGTCAGCGTGATTATGGGGACGAGAAACCAGAGACTCAAGCCCGCCAGGGACGCGACTGCCACGACGGCGACTACCTCAGCCACCAGTATCGAGGTCAGATAGAGCTTGAACATCGCCTGCGGTACCTCTCCGCCACCATCTTCGAGGGACCTAAGTCTAATTTTCTGGGAGCGATTTGGCAAGCACGGTCCCGACGGTCTGTATAATTCTGCGTATGCAAAAGGATCCATCCCCCGAGTTCGACCTGCGACGCCCCTTCGCGAGCGCGGTCGCGGTGATACGCACGGTCCTCTTCTCTCCGAGAAGCTTCTACGTAAACTTCAAGGTCGAGGGGCCTCTGAAGGAACCTGCGGCCTTTGTGCTACTCGTCGGCGCAGTCTGTGGCATCCTCGGCGCGGCGGTCGCCCTCTCCACCAACCTTCTCTTCGGCGACTTCAACGCAGGGGATCTGAGGGCGGCGGCGCTCGACGCCCTCCTCTTCGCATTACTCTCGCCGGTCGGGGTCGGCGTGGTAGCCGGAATCTACCTTCTTTCGATAAGGACCTTCGTCGGGAAGGTTTCGGGCTTCAGGGAGGTCTACCGCATGGCGGCCTACGCCGCGGCCGCCCTGGTACTCGCGTGGATACCCGTGCTCGGCGCTTTCGCGTTCTCCTACGCCCTTATAGTCCTTTTGGGTATAGCCATCCAGAGCGTCTACGGGACCACGTTCTTGACCACCTTCGTCACGGCCGTGGTGGGCTTCGTGCCCGTCGCGTCGGTCGTGATCTGGCTCCTCATCGCCGGGGTGGCTTCCTAGGGCGCGCCTCGGACCAAAGCGCGAAGGTCGGACTGTCGATGTGCGCGGAGGCTGCAGGCGCTCTATGCTACCTACCGTGACCATCCGCCCTCAGGAACTCGCCAACGCACTTACGAACGCACTCAACCCGTTCGTCATCTTCACGGCGCTCTTTGCCCTGGTCGCCTTTGTGGAGGCCGGTGTCTACGGGGGCCTGCTCTACCTGGCGGTGGAGTTGACGGCCGCGGCGGTGGTCGCAGGGTACGTGCTCTCTATGCGACGACGCTCGCGAGTAGGGGACTTCTGGATCTCCGCCCGCGCCGAACGTCTCGCGCCCGCCGTGTTTCTGCTCGCGGCCTTCGTGGCACTGCTCGCGGTCCTGGTACTGCTCGATGCCCCACAAGACCTCTCTTTGATGACCCTTTCGATGGGCCTTGCTAGTGCGACGGTCGCCGGGATCACACTTCTCTGGAAAGCGAGCGCCCACTGCACCGTCGCCGGACACGCCGCCGCCGCCGGGCTCCTGCTGCTCGGCCCTTCCGGCCTCGTCTTCCTCCTCGTGCTCCCGCTCGTACTCTGGTCACGGGTGACCCTCAAGGCGCACACCTTATCTCAGACACTCGCTGGCGCGGCGGTGGGAGCGGGGTTTGCGGTACTCATTCTGGCGTAGAAATAGCCCGCTCGAAGCGAGCAAGCCGTTTACCCCGCCCCCTCTATTTGACGAGTCTATATTGCGCCCTTTGGGGAGAAAGCACATCCCCCAAAGAGTGATTTTGTTCCACACCACATTTGCAAGGGGTTGCTTGTGGCACTATCGGCCTATTCACCCAACGTCTTGGAAGAGGTCAGCACCGAGTTCATTGCTACTACGGATCGGGCCGTTGACGCCGGGTAGGGTGGAAGAGTGCTCATGCCTTGCGTCCGCTCGAGCGTGCCGTTGGGCGCTTCTCCGATGCATGCTCACCGCCTGATGGGTTCGGGCGCGTCGGCGTATTTCTTGTACTTGCCCAGCAGCCGTCCTACGGTCACCTGCACGGGGAAAACAAAACGTTGCACCACCGCCGGGATCTCCGCCATGTAGAACTCGCTCCGGTACCGCCGCATCAAGAACGCCGTCTCGAACGGCTTCGGCCGGCTTCCTCCGCTCTCGCGCTGCAACTCGTAGATCGCCGTGAGGAAGTACTCCACGTTATCGGCCGGTTGGATGTAGCCCGTGCACAGGAGGTTCTCTTCCCCGGCGTTCCAGAACCTGTGAGCCTCTCCAGGCTCGAAGACGATCGTCTCACCAGGCTCGGCGTACTGCGGCGGCTCTCCGGACCGCTGATATCCG
>Ga0081538_10002019_pt1 | contig 20302 bp, 19 predicted proteins | sample TabmetS5T2R1_FD_71022 | JGI IMG/M metagenome (GOLD analysis project Ga0081538, IMG submission 71022) | Tabebuia heterophylla rhizosphere microbial communities from the University of Puerto Rico - S5T2R1 | ecosystem: Host-associated > Plants > Roots > Rhizosphere ...
GGTGTGGTCAGCGACACCGGCTTTGACTTCCGTCCGACGATGGACCGGCTCGGACTCTCCCCGCTCGTGGACGGTGTCGTGATGTCCTTCCAGCACGGTGTCTGCAAGCCGGCTCCCAAGCTCTTCCTGACGGCCTGCGAACAGCTCGGCGTGGAACCGCGCGACACCCTCATGGTCGGCGACAACCCGCTCACCGACGGCGGCGGAGTTGCCGCCGGGCTGCACGTCGTCCTTTTGCCGCCACCGACCCCGACCGATCCCCGGGGCCTCACCGCCATCCTTTCACTGGTGGCGTCGTAGGTCATGCGGGCGATCAGGCACGGGCGACGCTTTCCTGGGCGGTGATGGCGGGCCTGCCCCGGTGGGGGTCTGGACGCCGACGGAGCCATGCCACGACCATCACGCCAGCGCCGGGGAGGGTGGCGACGAACACCATGACGCCGTAGGTCACGGCGGTGGCGACGCCCTGGTCAGCGCCCAGTCCGGCCAGCGGGAACACCCACGCGGCCCCGCCCTCACGCGGGCCCCACCCGGCGAGGTTCGTGGGCAGCGCTGTGACCAGCAACACGAGCAGGACCAGCGGCAGGAGCTGAGTCGGTGAGACCGTCAGTCCCGCCGCCCTGGCGGCGACCAGGAAGGTTGTCGCGTGGCCGAGCACGACCACGGTGGAGGCCAGCACGACGCCGGGCCAGACCCGGCTGGCCAGCAGGCCGTCCCGGACGTCGGTGACCAGTGCGCGGGCCGTCCTCGCCAGCGCGGAGGGTCCGCGACGAGGCAGCTTCCGGGCCACAACCACCACGGCCAGCGCGGCCACGACGACTGACGCCGCGATGACCGGCATGGACGAGCGCATCGGCGATGGCAGCGCGAGCAGCACGACAACAGTCAGCGCGACCTGCACCAGCTGGCCGGCAGTCCGCTCCCAGGCCACGACCCGAAGAGCACAGCCGAGGTCCCCCACCTCGTGACCGCGGAGAACGGCCCGGCGCACGTCCCCCAGCACTCCACCGGGAAGGACCGTGTTGAGGAATTGGGACTGGTAATACGCGCCGATCGCCGCGCCCATCGGCAGTCCGGAGCCCAAACCCCGCGACACCAGCCGCCACCGCCAGGCGCAACACACGGTGGTCGGCACCGCGATGCCTGCGGCCGCCGCCAACCACCACGCGTCGAGCTGGTGAAGGGGCTCGAGGAACGGGCCGGTTCCCAGCTGCCAGACCAGGACGGCGAGGATCGCGGCGCCGACCGTCATGCGGGTCCAAGCCCACAGGCCGCGGCTGGGTCCCAGCATGCGGTCTCCGCGCGGATAGCGCATCCGGTGAACCTCCGTATCGTCCTGTGGATGTATACGGGCGTCGCGGCGTCATGGTTCACCAGCCGCGCAGGACGTCAACCCGGCCGGACCAGCAGATCCGCGTGGCTCACGGTGACGGACAATCGGCCTTCGGCCGCCTCGGCCAAGCGTCTTCGTCCGTATGAGCATGCCGCGGCGAGCTCCGGACTCTGCTCGGATGCCGCGGCCAGCCAGCCGGCGAACCACGTCGCGACCAGCGCGGACCGGCCCGGGCCAAGCCGCCACGGGCTCGGTCGGACCAGGACGTCGAAGCCCAGCTGAGTGAAGCCGTCCACTGCGGCGCCGACCGCCTCGGGCCCGAGCAGCCGGCGAGCGCCGACGGTGCGTCGCTGGTGGGCATTGAACGCGTCGGCGACGCGCCGGTCGAACGGATCGGTCGGTGTCAGCTCGACGCGACCGGTGACGCTGAGGGTGATCAGCACGGGACAACCCACTCCGGCACAGGTGGCGACGAGTCGTTCGAGCTCGTCTGACGTCATCACGTCCAGCAGCGCCGAGGCCGTGATGAGGTTCGCTCCCGCCAGCTCCTCCGGGTAGAGCCGGGTGACGTCGCGCAGGCGGGTCCGCATGGTTACCGGGGCACCATCAGCCGCTGCGTCCGGTGGGTCCGCGGCGGCGCGGGCGAGCAGCCCGGCATCTCGGTCGTACAGGACCCAATGCTGGGCACCGGTCAACCGCGGCGCGAGCCAACGGGGCATTGACCCGGTGCCGCAACCGAGATCGTGGACGGTCGTGCCGCTAGTGGGCGGCAGATACCTCCGGATCTCCTCAACGAGCTCTGCCGATCGCGCGGCGGCGTCCACGGGCTCGCGCAACGCCAGCCACTCGGGAGGCGTCTGGACCTGTTCGGTCGTCACACCAGCTCCGCGAGGACGCGCGACAGCCGCTCTGCGGTCGCGGACCAGCCGAATAGCGTGTCGCGGCGTTGCTCGGCGGCCTTCCGCAGCCGCCGTCGCAACTCGACATCGTTGAGCCAGGCACTCAGCGCCTCGGCGAGTGCAGACGGGGAGTCGGGTGGAACCAGCAGACCCGGCGGCTCGCCGCCGGACTCGGGACTGAGGGTCTGCGGAAGTCCACCGACGGACGTGGCGACCACCGGCATCCCACGGGCCAGCGCCTCGGTGACGACCATTCCGTAGCTCTCCATCCGGGACGCCAGCACGAGCAGATCGCCGCCGGCGTACGCGGCCGCGAGCGCCGTGCCCGTTTGCGGGCCGGTGAAGTGCACCCGGCCGCCGATGCCGTCCTCACGGGCCTGTCTGCGTAGTCGGTCGACGAAACGCGGATCGCGGTTCAGGCTCCCCACGCACGTGCAGCGCCACCTTAGGTGCCGGATCATCGCCAGCGCGGCCAGCAGCACATCATGCCCCTTGTTCGGCGTGACCGCGGCCACGCACAGGAGCTCACCGCCGGTCGCCGTACCCGGCGCGACGGCCGCGGCATCCACGCCCGGTTCGGCGACGTGGACCCGATCTGGCTGGAGCGAGTATCGACCGAGCAGCCAGCGCCGAGTCGATTCGCCGGGCGTCACGACGGCGGCGGCCGCCGACAGCACCATCGCCTCCCGCGTACGTGCCGCCGCCACCACCGCCTGGCCTGGTGGAGCGTCACCAAGCGGCATGTGCACGAGGACGACGAGAACGAGTCGGCGCGCCTCGGGCACGAGCACCTCCGGGGCGGGCGAAGCCACCAGACCGTCGAGCAGGACCACGGCGCCGTCAGGGATACCGCTGACGACGTCCCTGAGCGCGGCCCGGTCCTCCTGAGCCGGCGTCGGCCATGAGCCGCGCACGGCGTGCTCATGCACGAACCATCCGAGTGCGGCGAGCTCGCAGCTGGCCCGGCGATCGTAGACGTTGCCGCCGCTCGGCCGCTCCGGATCGTCGATTCCTTCGGGCACAACAAAGTGGACCACGTTCACGGGCGCTCGCTCATAACGGACGCTCGTATGTCGCCCACGCAATGTGCGACTCGCGCAGCGCAACCGCGAGGCCCGGCCAGCCGTCCGCCCTCGCTACCAAGGCCTCAGTACGCATCGGCAGCTCACCCGCCTTCGGGGATCCGAACACTAGCAACGTACGTACCTTTGCTGTAGCCAAAGCGAGGGAGGTGCGATGCTTGCGGTTCGAAGCGGGCCTGCCGTAGGTCTGACGGCGCTGGTTGCCCTGCTCGCCACGCTCGGGATGACCGTCGGCCTGGGCGGTCTCGGCTGGGTCGTGGGACTCGCGTGTGGTGTCGTTCTGAACGCGTCGGTAGCCGGCGGAGGGGCACGAAACGGAGTTACCGCCCTGGGACCGGCGGATTTGGTGACCCTCTCCCGAGCCACGCTCGCCTGTGGCGTGGCGGCGCTGACCGCGGACTCGTTCGTACGGCCGCCCGCCGTGACGACTCTGGTGGCGCTCGCGGTCGTCGCACTCGTACTCGACGCAATCGATGGTCGGGTCGCGAGACACACGCGCACGACGTCGACGTTCGGCGCTCGGTTCGACGGCGAGGTCGACGCGTTCCTCATGCTGGTTCTGAGCGTGTACGTCGCCCGCGACGTCGGCGGGTGGGTGCTCGCGATCGGCGGCATGCGCTACGCCTTCGCCGTAGCGGGCTGGGCCGTCCCCTGGCTGCGTCGACAGCTGCCCCCGCGCTACTGGCGCAGGGTGGTGACCGCGGTCCAAGGCATCGTGCTGACCGTCGCGGCGGCCGATGTCCTGCCTCCCTGGGTGATCGAGGCCGGCCTGATCGCCGCGTTGGCGCTGCTGGCCGAGTCGTTCGGACGGGATGTCTGGTGGTTGTGGCGTCATCGCCACGCGGCGCCGACCGTAGCCAGCGGCCGGCCCGGACGGCGCGAGGTGGCCGCAGTGACCAATCTGGTGGCCGTGCTGCTGGTGTGGTTCGCGCTCGTCGCGCCGAACCGCGCCGATGACATGACACTCGGTGCGTTCCTTCGGATTCCGGTAGAGGGGCTGGTGCTGGTCGGCCTGGCCCTCGTCCTCCCGCGTCGGCCAAGACGAATCACCGCGGTCATAGCGGGAGTGCTTCTCGGCCTGCTGACCGTCTGGAAACTCCTCGACATCGGCTTCTACGCGACTCTCGACCGCCCGTACAGCGTGGTGACGGACCAGGACTACTACTTCATGCCCGCCTTCGAGGTTGTCAGCGACTCGATCGGTACGTCCGGCGCCACCATCGCGGCCGTCTCGGCCGCCGCGCTCGTCATCGCCGTTATCGTCTGCATGCCTCTCGGCGTGATGCGGGTTACCGGACTCGCGGCTCGCCATCCCCGTTGGTCTGTGCGCACCCTCGCCGGCCTCGCTGTCATCTGGATCGTCGGTGCGGCGTCCGGGCTCCACGTCGGGTCGGAGGAGCCGCTGGCATCGGTGGACGCGGGCGGCCTGGTCGTCGGCAAGGTGCGCGCGATCACTGACGACGTACAAGAACTCCAGACGTTCGACGCGGCGCTCGCGGATGACCGCTACCGCGACCGAGCCGACCTGCTCGGCGGACTACGGGGCAAGGACGTTCTCGTCGTCTTCGTCGAGAGTTACGGTCGCATCGCGCTGGAAGGCACGCCGACCGCGGCGCGGATTCGTCCCGTGGTCGACGCCGGCACACGTCGCTTGCGAGCGACCGGATTCTCCACGCGGAGCGCCTATCTCACCTCGCCGACCTTCGGCGGCGTCAGCTGGCTGGCGCATTCCACGCTGCAGTCTGGTCTGTGGGTCGACAACCAGCTGCTCTACGATCGGCTGCTCGACAGCGACCGGATGACCCTCAGCGGATTCTTCCACCGGGAGGGCTGGCGAACCGTCGGGGTCATGCCGACGAACAAGGAGGAGTGGCCGGAGGGAGAGGCGTTCTACCAACTCGACGAGATACACGACGAGCTCGGCTACCGCGGTCCGGAGTTCGGCATCGCCGACATGCCGGATCAGTACGCGCTGTCGGAGTTTCAGCGCCGTGAGCTCGCAAGCCGGGACCGCACTCCCTTGATGGCGCAGGTCGACCTCGCATCGAGCCATGCGCCATGGGCACCACTGCCTCACATGGTCGACTGGAACCGCCTCGGCGACGGCTCGGTCTTTCATCGCATCCGCGACCGTGCCCCATCCGCAGAGGAGGTATGGCGCGACAGCGATGACGTCCAAGCCGCGTACGCAAAGTCCATCGCGTACTGCCTGCGTACCGTCGTCTCCTTCGTGGAAAGGTACGGCGACGACAATCTCGTGCTCATCCTCCTCGGCGACCATCAGCCCGCCCCGATCGTGAGCGGTCACACGGCAGGTCGCGACGTGCCTATCACGGTCATCGCACGCGATCCGGCCGTCATCGACCGAATCTCCGGATGGGGCTGGCAGGACGGCATGAGGCCAGACCCGGATGGGCCGGTCTGGCCGATGGACGCCTTCCGCGACCGCTTCCTCGCCGCGTACAGTCCGTAGCCGTCGCCGATCTCGGCGCAGCCGACCCTCCACCACGCGAGCAGAACCAAGCGAGCCATGACCCGAACGAGCCATGACCCTCACGTGACTTCTCACGGGTCAGGCATGAGACCAGACGAGCGTGCCCGGCTCGACCGAGCCTTACGGCCGGCACGACTGTCGGCGTACGCATCCGGCGAGTTCGTCGGTCAGGAAGGCTTCATGGGCGCAACAGAGATCCTGTCCCTGGCCGACGAGGCGGGCATTGGTCCCGGGGTCTCGGTGCTGGACCTTTGCTGCGGAATCGGCGGGCCCGGACGGTTGCTCACTCGGGAACTGGGATGCACCTATCTGGGAGTGGACGCCAGCGTGAGCGCGATCGCCATCGCACGTCGGCGGGCCGGCTCCCTCGACTGTCGCTTCGAGGTCTCGCGGATCCCTCCCCTCCCGTCCGGTCGTTTCGACGTAGTACTGCTACTCGAGACCATGCTCGCCTTTCGGGACAAGCAAACCCTTCTGCATGAGATTGCCGTGGCGCTGAGGGTAGGAGGGCGGTTCGCCTTCACAATGGAGGAGGGCCAGCCACTGACGGACGCGGAAAGAGAGAGCATCCCCAACTCCGACACGGTGTGGCTTGTTCCGCTGCCCGAAATGCTCGCCGGCTTGGATCGGGTCGGACTGCACATTCGGTGGCTGGACGAGGTCAGTCAATCCCACCGGGACGTGGTCGATTCACTGGCCGACGCGTTCGCGGCCTGCTCGTCGGATGTCACGACGAGTCTCGGCAGGCGAGCCTTGGATGAGCTGCTGGTCGCCCATCGGTGCTGGAGTGACTGGCTCCGCGGAGGGCGGGTACGCAAGTTCGCCTTCGTCGCCGAGAAGACCCGGCAGTCATAGACGAGATTCGGATCCATTCTGGTTCGGCGGTCGGCGATATGCCTCCGGCCGCGGTCCCTCGCTCGCGCCGCGACGGCGCGGACACCTGGGCGATCAGCGTCCGAGTCACAGCCAGCCCGATGCTCTTGCTTGCCCGGTCACAACCGCGACACGGTCGTCCAGTTCGAGGTTCATCGATACCGGCCTCCTGATCAGGGCAGCACGCGGTATGTCAGGTGCGTCACCGAGGTCGTGGCTCGCGAGCTCACCTGCTCGAGTTTCAGCGGCGGAACGCCGTCGAACACCCGCGCGCCGGCGCCAAGTGTGAACGGCACAATGTGCAACCGCAGCTCGTCGATCAGGCCGGCGGCGAGGTACTGGTTGATGGTCGTCGCACCGCCGTGAATCTCCACGTCGCCATCCCCAGCGGCCTCGCGCGCCTGGGCCAATGCCGACTCGATGCCGTCGGTGACGAAATAGTACGTGGTGCCGCCGTCCATCGGCTGCGGCTCGCGAGCATGGTGGGTGAGCACGAAGACCGGCGCGTGAAACGGCGGGTCCTCGCCCCACCAGCCATTCCACGGCCGATCCCACTCGCCACGCACCGGGCCGAACATATTGCGCCCCATGATGACTGCTTTGGCAGCGTCTATCTGCTCGACCTCGGTCCGGTTCTCCTCCGGGTTGTCGAACATCCAGGCGTGCAGCCTGTCGCCCCAGCCGTCGCCGCCGTCGTCACCGAACGGTCGCTCCTCGGACTGGTTGAGCCCGGCTGAGTACCCGTCGGCCGAGATCGATTGATCGCAGATCACCCTGCCCGTACGTGTGGTCATTGCGTCCTCCTTGTGGCGACCCGCCATCGCGGTCGCGGTGACCATCTCTCAAGATCAGTACCTCGAAACATGACATGACGTCCAAACAACGATCCTGCGCTAGTCCTCCGGTAAGCCGACCTTCGCTGCGAGCTCGTTGGTCGCGTCGACGACTAGATCTCGGATCACGCTTCGATGAATGCCAAGTCTCGACGCGGTTCCGGCTCGTGCCAATCCCGGAAGTGGGTGTGACGGGCCGTATCCCCAGGGTTGGGGATGCTCCGCGCAGGTCCCACCTACGCCAGCGGGGGCGAGGCAAACTTCAGCCTGGCGGAGGGCTGGAGGTCGGCGCTACCGTCGATGGCGTGTCAGCAGCGCGACACGTGCCGCAACAGGGCGGCGAACTGGCAGCGGGCATCGATCTGATCCGCTTCACCGAATCGCTGTTGGCGGCAGCCAGCGTTCGTCAGCTCGAGCAGAGATACCTTGCTGGGTTCGGCCGGATGTTCGGCGCTGCGATGTACTCGTTCGATCTGATCAACCCGGATTCGGGCCGCTTCGCCCGTTCGGCGACCGCGAATGTCAGCGATGCGTTCCTGGCCGCCTACCACAGTGGCGGCCGGGACGTGGACCCCCTGCTTGCGCACGCGTACGCGACCGGCCGACCCGCCTACAACCTCGAGCTCATGAGCTCAGAGGAGTGGCTGGAGTCGGCGGTCTATCGCCGGGCTCTCCGCCTGCACAGCATGCGGCATCTGGTCGAGGTGCCGGTGAGGAGTGCTGGCCGGATCGTCGGCAACCTGGACGTCGCGCGTAGTGATCCAGCCCAAGAATTCTCCGCCGATGAGATCCGGCTGCTCGAGGCGATTGCGCGTGTGCTGGGACTCGCGCTCGAGGGTATGGACAGCCGGGAACGCGTAGCGCGCGAACGCGCCGAGATGTTGACTGCACTCGAGCTCGCGGGCGCCGCGATCGTGATCAGTGACCCTGGGGAGCCCGAGCTGCGCCTCAACGATGCAGCCAGGCGTGTCCTCGGCGACGTCATCGACGCCGAGGAGCGACTGCACGAGCTGCTCGTACGACCGCTGGCCGGCGGCGGGTTCTCGCGTCGCGTGGCGGTGGAGCTGGCGACCGGTGAGGCCGGGGTGGTCCACGCATACGCGAATCCCTTACCGCACCATGGCGGCGGGCTGGTCGCGGTGCTAGAGCTCGAACGCGAACATCCGGGGATCGCGCCCGGTGCGCTGGCCGTCCTCACACCGCGCGAGCGGGAGGTCGCCGGCCTGGTTGTCGACGGGCTGGCCGACCGGGAAATCGCCGAGCGGATCTGCCTGAGCCGGCACACGGTCGCCCAGCACGTCAAGCAGATCTACCGCAAGCTCGGCGTCAACTCCCGGGTCGGGCTCACCCGCCTGGTGCTCAGCCGGGGCCGCTGAACAGATCCCTACATCGTGGTTGAGCGGCCGATCCAGCTCGCGGCCCGACCTCATCCCCGGAACGGAGGATGCGGCGAACAGTCCCAACTGCCGTAGCCGTATCCAAGCATGTGCACTGGGCCAGCCCAGCCGCCTGACCTGAGCCGATCGATGGATCTCCCGTCCTGTGAGCGGCTCGGTCCCGCCATAGGGGCGGACGCGAAGCGATCCAGACGGCAGCTCGTCGATGCCCCTCGGGCTCTCCTCCGCCGGGGCCGTTAGTCCGCACGGAGGCACCGTGCACAGTTCCGTGTCATGGACCGTGTCACGGCGGGGCGATCACGAACTAGGGATTCAGCGCTTTCGCTGGCCAGAGGGGAGCCGACGCTCGGATTCGAACGAGAACCTTCCGATTACAAGCAGGATCGCCACCGTCGACTCCGGTCATCACCAGGCGTCAGGAGTCCGGAAGCAGGCACCGTCGGCGGTGTTCAACACCCCCGGTTGTCACCATTTCGTGTCACGATCCGTGTCATGCCCGCGTCCGGGTCCTCCTCGACCTTGCCGAATTTGGCTCTCTTTGATGTCAAGACCCGCGCCGGCGCCGCGTTCAACGACCCGGACGCCCCCGGCCTCATCGTCGAATGGGCCCGCGGCCGCAACGACCTGTGGAACGCCCGGGTCGTCCACCTGCCCGACCGCGGCACGGTCGTCGACGAATGGTTCCCCTACACCCGCCTCACCCCGATCACCACGGCCTGACCCATGCCGGCCAACGACGTCTGGAGTGATAGCCGCGCCGGCCGTGGCCCGGCTGATGTGACCGCTCATGCCGCGATGAGCGCGCGGTTCGTCAGGTGTGTGGAATAGGATCCCCACGGGAGCTAGGAGGGAGAGTCGTATGCCGCGCCAGATCATCTCGACCCCGAACGCGCCAAGCTCTCCGCTCTATGGCCAAGGTGTCAGGGCAGGGTCACATATCTACGTCTCTGGGACGACCGGCATCGACCCACAAACTCGAGCCCTTGCGGGCAACAGCATCCAAGAGCAGACCCGGCAGGCCCTGGCCAACTGCGAGGCCATCCTGCGCGCCGGAGGCGCAAGCCTCGAGGATGTGGTTGAGGTCGGCGTTCTACTCACCGATCCGAGTGATTTCGACGGCATGAACGAGGAGTACGCCCGTTGGTTCCCTGCGGATCCACCCGCCCGCTACGCGGCGAAGCTCGGCGCAGAGATCCCCGGCCTTCTCGTCTCGATACGCATGACAGCAGTCAGCGGCTGAACCCGGTGGCGGCCCGGAGGAAGCGCACACTCATGCCACCGCGTTGAGCGCGGCTACGCTCGCCCGCTCATACCTCTGAGCTGCGAACATCAGGCACCCGAGGCCCCAGATCAGCGAATCAGCGACAACCGCTCGACATAGCCTTGTATCTGGCGCGAGAACTACTGGATCTCCAACCACCCGAACGCCGTGCGCTCCGAGTTCTTGAGGCGTCGATCGGCGCGTCGAGGAGGATGTGCACTACTCGGTGGTTAGTGGCGGTAGTACCTCCGTCACCATGATCGCGCCGGTGGAGCCTTGGGCTCGACAGTTGAGGTCGGTACCGGGTGGCGCGCCGCCTCCGCCGAACTCGATGCGGTGACCTGTGGCGGCGACAACTACTCCGTCCCGGTTTCTTATGGTCACCGATCCATCGGGCTCGCGAGATGCTGTGTGCCCGGCCGGCCACACGATGTCGCGCACCACGTCGGACTGATCGCTTCCGAGGTACACGCAGCCGGTTGGGTCGACGCGCACGACACCGGCCACGGCCATTAGCATCCAGACTTCGCCCGGGCCGCCGGTCCACGAACTGGTGTTGAGCGTGACCTGATGGGGGACGACACCTGGTGGGTCGGAATCCGGCATGACTTCAGTCTGACCCAAGAAGCAACGGCATCAGGTGTGGGCGAGGCAGCGCAAAGGCATCCGGACCAGCCACACGGGGACGTGATGGGCCGCACCGATCGCCAAATCTCCCGCGTGGATCAGACGACGAGCGCTGCAACCAGCACCCATCGGCAACGCCGAATCGCGTTCGCAACGAAGGGATCAGGGCGGGCCAACTGCCGGTCTATCTGGTCGCACAGGACGCACGCCGAGTCCTCCCGCTAGGCGAGGACGGGCCCTCTGACCACGGCCTCCGATGCCTTGACACGGAAGAGGTCACAAGTTCAGTTCTCGTATCGCCCACCAACAACACCCCAGCTCAGCGGCCGTGTACCAGAGCTCCCTGACCCGAGGCCGACGGTGTGGGTCAGCCGGGGTCATCCTCTGGGCGCTTCTCGGCGAGCTTGCCCTGTAGGAGACCGGTGGACTGGCCGACCTCGATGAGGTACCCATCCGGATCCCTCATGTAGCAGCGGATCTCCGCTTCACGGTCAATTGGCGGCGTCACGAACTCGGCCCCCTTGGCCTTCCACTCCTCATAACAGGCTCGGATGTCAGCCACGCGCAGGTTCAAGAAGATCGACGTGGTGTCCCCAGGCTGGTAGTCGACCACTGAGATACCTGGCTTGTCAGGGGTCGGTGGCCCGCCGGGGTTCATGATGATCCATGAGTTGGACAGCTTGACGATGCAGGGGTTCTCTTCCAGAACGACGGTGCCACCCAGGACGCGCGAGTAGAAGTCCCGGGAGCGCGCAACCTTGCGGACGGTGATGAACACCGTCGCAAGGATGCCCTCCTCGGGGGTAGGCAGGTTGGCGAAGTCGATATAGGGCTCGGACTCTGTCATGGTTGCTCCCTTCAGGCGCCGTTCGCTGGACACCGCCTCCGCACGCTGCTCCGAGACTCCAAGCTTGCCCTGACGATCCACCGCTCAGACCAAAGTGTCCACCTAACCGAGCTGACCGGCCCGGACTGTAATCCACCCCACTGGCTTCGTGCCGACCAGGCGGAATATGGCTCGGCCCGTGGATGTGCGGCGACTCGTGGGCCTTGCACCCCGTGGCGGGAGGAATCCAAATGGATGTGGCGAGATGTGCGGATCCGGCCTCTTAGCGCGTTTCACTGGATAGCGGCGGGAGCTCACGGTGCAGGATCTGCTGTGGAGTCGCTGCAGCAGCTGCCGGCTCGGCAGCGCACGGTGCTCGTCCTCCGCTACTACGAGGACCTGCCAGACGCCGATGTCGCCGCCCTGCTCGGGGCTCACGTCGGCACTGTACGGAGTCTGGCGACCCGGGCGATCTCTCGGCCGCGGACGCATCCCGAACTCGCGGGCTACGCATTGGGCTGGAGGTAAGCCGGCTGGGTCTAGAAGCCGTTGACTGGTCTGGGCGGCCATGTGGAACCGTCGAGGATCGTGCGGTCTCCGAGCGGTTGGGCGAGTTTGACCGTGCGCTGCACGCGCGGATTGCCCGGGCAGGTCTGATCTCCGGTGGGGGTGTCGCTGGTCCAGTACAGCGTCACGGTGTCGTCGCGCCCGATGACGACCGGCTCATGCAGGTACGGGCTGGGGTCTCGGGCCGAGGTGCACTCCCTCTCATAGACCAGGACCTCAACGACAGACGAGTCCGGCTCTGCTCCTCCTGGGACGGCGGCGATCTCGGCCCAGGAAGCGCCCTCGACGAGCACCGGGGTCAGGTTGCAGTCACCCCATCCGGACGGCTCCCAGCCGTCCGCCACGCGGTCGAGGACGACGTACTGCCCGTTGGTCGTTCCGGTCGCCGCGGCCCAGTGTCCCACTCCCACCAGCAGCCGTTGGGGATCGTCGACCGGGTCCCCGCCGAGCACCTTCCACTCCGCGTCGGACGCTGGGGTCCCTTGGAGTTCGCGAGGCGCATCGATGCCGAATCGCGCGCTGAGATCGTCGAGGGCCGCGGCCACTCCGGCCTCATCGACCAGACCAACGACACCGTCGTCCATCGCGGACACCACGAATGCGGGACGGATGTTTCCACAGGACATCAGCAACTCGCCATCGACGGTCACCAGGCCAGACCTCGACTCCCCACCGATACTGGTCGTTCCCGCATCCGGCGCCGCCGCCGGCCTCGTCTCGCCACACCCGGCCATCGCGACGGCGAACGACAGCCACACCGCACCCACTCTCACCACCGCCATTGCTTCCCCTTCGGATTCCGCAGGCCGTCCCCATTGTGACCCGCACAACGAGGTCGCCGTTCCGAATCGGGCAAACAGATGATCCCCGCCGCCACGAGTCGACGCGGAACGCGCTCCCCGGTCGCCGCGAACCCGTCTGCCTCGCCCACCGGATCGTGCTGGCTGCGGAGATCCTCGCCGGATGCCAGGTCGGAATCCGTATCGGGGCCCTTTCCGTCATCTCACCCGGTCCGACGACTTGTGGGTGGTAGGTGCGTTGCGGACCCTCATGCACCTGACGGCGCTGGACCCCTAGGCCATCGGAGCCTGCTCCGCGTCACCAGGGGAACTGGTCGTCTCGACTGTGCGTCGAAGAAGCATACTGAGCGTGGTGGTGTGCATGATCAGGGTCGTCGTGCTCTCGGTGGTGACGGTGCTGTGGGCTGTTGCGGCGGCGGTCGTGCTGTCGGCTCCGGCGCACGCGTGCAGCTGCGTCGGATTCACTGAGGCGAGGAATCTGCGACTTGCGGACGCGGTGTTCACCGGCACCCTGATCGATCGACAGGAACCACCCTGGCGGCCGGTCATGTCGAGCGGGGATCCGGCCACGCTCACGTTCGAGGTCAGATGGGTGCACAAGGGTGAAGCGCAGCGCCTGCAACAGGTCGAGACCGCGATGTCAGGTGCATCCTGCGGCCTCGAGATCGAGGGGAGTGGCCCGTTCTTGGTGTTCGCCGATCATGCCCAGAACGGATCAACGCTGACCGCCTCGTTGTGCGGCGGAACCCGCGCGATCGCCGACGGCGGGCCTCCGACGTTCGAAGAGAACTATCCTCCGGAGCCAGGCGGCACCATACCGGGCAACTCCTCGGCAGACCGCGTGCTCGCCACGGTCGTGGTCTCGGCCGTCGCAGCCGTGCTCACTCTCATCGGTTGGTTCCGGCGCTAGACCCGCTGCCTCCGGCAGCATGTGAGGTGTCGGCTCAGCATCTATCGTTGCCGTCGGTCGGACCGACGGCGGGTTGTGGTGGCGGCGAGGCTTGGTGTCGTGGTCGTCGCGGCCGTCGCGAACCCTCGGAGCGATCGCCGGGTTCGGCGCCTTCTGGGGCGGGTGGCCCTGGCGCTGTGACTCCCGGCCGACGACGACACCGAGATCTCCGGCCTGGCCGCGCTCGTCGGCGACGTCGGAGCCACTGGGCTTCGGGACGGTCTTCCTGGCCCGGGGGCGTGAGCATCGTCAGCATCGCCTACTTGGTGTCATCGGCGCTCGTGAGCGTCTGCGACGTTCGCCTGATCGTGTCGACGAGCGCGCACACCCTCGTTGCAGCAGCGTGCGCAGTCAAAGTGCCCGGGTGACTGCAACACATACACATGCTGCTGCGTAGTGGAAGTGTGGAGCTCGTGGACGAGGGGACGGCGCCGGCGACTTTCGAGTCGTGGGTCGCCGCGCGCGGGGGCGCGCTGCAGCGGTTCGCCTACCTGGTCACTGGATCGGTCGACGATGCGAGGGATCTGGTTCAAGAGGCGCTGAGTCGGGCGTACCCGCGGTGGGCTGAGTTAGGTCGGACTGACACCGCGGAGGCCTATGTGCGTCGGAGCATCGTCAACGCGTCGATTAGCGCTTGGCGCAAGTCCCGACGCTTCGTGCCGGTCGAGAGTCCCGAGGTGACCGCCACGCACGAACCCGTGTCGGTAGATCCGGCGACCACCGTGTCGGACGCCGACCAGGCGTGGCGGCTCTGCGAGGAGTTGCCGCCTGTTCAACGCGCGGCGGTGGTGCTGCGGTTCTATGAGGATCTGTCCTTCGCCCAGATCGCGCTGATCCTCGACTGCTCCGAGAGCACCGCTCGATCCCATGTCCACCGGGCCGTCGTATCGCTCCGGTCTCGGCTCAGCCAGGAGGGCAGTGATGACTGATCGCGCCGAGCAGGCCTTCCGGGACGCCTTTGCCGTCCAAGCCGAGGCGCTGAGGCCACGTTCCCTTGCCACGCCCGAGCCTCCTCACCGACGATCGTCACTGGCGGCTGCAGCTGCGGCCGCAACTGCGGCTGCGGTGATCGCTGGCGGCGCCCTGCTGCTCGACGCTTGGCCTGGCGACGGCAATCGCACCGATCCGGCAACCGATCGCGCCGACCTCACAACGTCGTTCGACTCGGGAGCCGCCGTCTTCTCTGTCGGCAGCACCGTGTACCTCGACGATGCACGAACCCGCGTGAACATCGACGACCAGGGTGTCCGGTCTCTGCACTACACCTCAGCGGGTGTGCTGGTGCGCAGCGGCAACAATGGTGATTGGGACGGCGGCGGACCCCAGCGGTTCTGGCTGATCGGCGCCGACGGTGCCGTCGATCGGCTCAAGGTCATCCTCCGGGATCGCCTGTACGCCACTGAGCCGAGCCAGCCCTACCTGGCGTATCTGGAAGAGACCCGGGGCGGCTACGAGGTAGTGGTCCGCGACCTGCGTGATGACGTCGAAATCGCTCGAACGGTCCTGCCGCCCGGCAGCATCGATGACCGCCCACCGGAGGTCTCGCTGTCCGGCGGCGATGTGTTCGTCTCCACGATCTCCAGCGTGTTCGTCGTCGACTGGCGCGCGGGGAGCGTGACGGAAATCGAGGCACCGCAGCCGTTCGGATATTTCCTCATCACGGCAGGGCGCAGCATCACCGCCGATGCAGACACGACGCGTGTCGTCGACGTGCGGACCGGCGACGTCCTGCTGTCGATACCGAGGTCGATCGCTACGGGTGGTGGGATGAGCCTCTCGCCTGATGGTCGCTTCCTTGTGAGCGGAGTCTGGGGCCTAGATCACGTCCGGCAGGTCTACGACATCGACACCGGCGAGCACGTCACCATCCGCGAGCACGACTCCACCCGGCCCACGACATGTCAATCGTGTGGACTCACCCAGTACGGCTGGACCGGTGACGGCGACCTGATTGACCTCACGAACGACATGCTCCGGGTCTGCGACTCCGCAACCGGCACCTGCACGTCACGCCCTCACGGCATCACGCTCAGCAACCAGGGATGGCTAAGCCTTCGACTCCCGAACTGGTGACGCGCACGTCGCTGAGCTGATCTGCACCGCGTCCGCGGGCAGCTGCAGAGTCGTCGTCGAATCGCTCAGCGCCATCGTCTACCCCGACGGCATCGCTCACGAGGGCGCCTGGCAATAGACCCACCACACTCTGGCCCCCAGGGTCCTGCCGGCAGAAGAAGGGCAGCAACTGCGCTGATGTCGACACGGACAGGCTGCAACGATCGACACTCGCCCAATGCGGAGAAGACGGCGCTGGCACTAGATGACACGTATCGATAGCCGGGATCCGCGTTGGCATGTAGGTGTCAGGGGCTGGTGTGGATCGAGCCGCTGACAGGGCCGGATCGTGACCCGTGTGGCGGACAATCGGAGCGTGAAGTGGACCATGGCCGTGTGTGCTGCCGCCGTGCTGCTGGCCTCTGGGTGTGGCGACGATGGCGATGACTCGGATGATCCGTACCGGAACGCCATCAGCGACAAGCGAGCGCCCGAAGTGACCGTGTCCCTACGCGACGACGACGGAGAGCCCGTTGTCGACATCTCCTATGACGTGCCGAGGCCGACAGACCCAGGGTCCCGCCAGCAAGGGATGCGCGGGACCTACGCGTTCCTCCAGGCCCTCGACGAAGGTACCTGGTCAACCGCGTACACACTCGACGACGGCGAGATCATCGAGGGCGTACCCGAGGCTGTCGAGCAGGACGCATACGCGGGACCCGGACCGGACACCTACCGACTGCCCGACCTTGATCCCGACGACACCTACCGCATCTGTGTCGACTTCGTGGTCGGTCATCCAGCAACGTCAGCTCTCGGCTGCTCTGATCCCTTCCACAGCGACTAACACGCTGCGCGCTGACCTGCGATCCGCCGCTACCGGCGCCGGCCAGCATTGGCCGGGAAGTGGCGGTCCTAGGCAAACTCGGCAGCACTCCCATCGGCTCGCGTGACTCAAGGACCCAGCGCAGCGTTGACACGCCCAGGTAACGACGGATCGCGTTCGCAACGCGGGAACCAATCCCCTGGCTTCGCCCAAGTCAGAGGTCGACCGGGTTGGCTTCCGTTCCCTCCGCAAGCAGAATTCGCCGATGACCTCCACTATGACGTTCGATCGTCTCGACGGCATCGTCCGGGTACCGGTGCGGATGGCGGACGACACGTACCCCTTCCTGGTGGACACCGGGATCGGCATCACGGTTGTTTCGTCGGCGCTGGCCGGACGCTCCGACGTGTCGCCGACTGGCGAGTCCTTCTCGGGCCGGCGGATGTCGGGGCAGGTCATCGAGACGTCCCTGGTGCGCCTCCCCGCATTGCAGCTCGGCGATCTACGCGTGGAAGACCACATCGCCGGCGTGGCCGACCTGGGCGACGACTTCGCCGGCATCCTGGGACCGGGGTTTTTCGAGGGGTACGCGACCACGGTCAACCCAGATCGGATGACGTTCACCATCGAACTCGCGTCGAAGGCGGCAGACGATGGGGTCACGGTGCCACTCGAAGTGGAGCGCGACGGACCGTCGCTGGCACCCTTCGCTCGCCTCGTCCTCCCGAACGGACGGACGGTCCGCGTCGAGGTGGACACCGGCTCGCAGAGTCTCATCCTCGCCACCCGGCACCTTATGGACTGCGGGCTGTCGACCGACCATCCCGCCGTCGAGACGAGTACGGGAACCGATGCGACAGGTCATGAATGGACCCGCCGTATCGCGACGATCGCCGGCTCGGTGCATCTCGAGGGCGCGCCACAGACAGCACAGGCCACACCACGGGTGATCTTCCAGGACATCATCTACGACGGCCTCGTCGGAACCGACTATCTTCACCGCTACCAGGTCACCTACGACATCGCGGGCGGGCGGATGATCCTGCACACCCCACGTTCGTTAGCAGAAGGTCAGCGGTAACCCTGACTTTGGCGCGGCTACTGTGGCGACGGTTGACGTCACATCCCGCATGGATCAGGCGCTCGCGGTGCTCACTGACACCGGTCCCTTCATAGGACAGCCAGGGCATGGAGGGGTGCGGCGCAGGTGGCAGCTTGTCACCAGTTGGCACCAGCGGTGGTCGGAGAGTGGCGAGCATCGGCAGGGGCCGGCTGCACTTCCCAGGTCAAGGGGTGTAGGTCGCGCCGTCAGCGTAGTAACCGTCGCCGCGACAGCAGCCACCCCAGATGAGCATGTGTTCGCCGGTCCAGGCGGCTGCATGTCGATCGCGGCCTGCGATCGGAGCCTCCGGCAGCTGCCTCCACCGCTTTCGCTCGGGGTCGTACGCGGCGCCCGTCGCGAAGAACTCGCTTCCGTTGAATGGGGACGCGCCACCCCAGACGATCATCTCCTCGCCGGTCCATACCGCGTTACTGCCGTCGAAGGTCACGCCGAAGTCCGAGGGCGGGTCCGGGACCGGTCCCCACCGGTCTGTGTCGGGGTCGTAGCTGGCTCCGCCGTTCGGACCCCAGATCAGCATCGTGTCGCCGGTCCACACTGCGTCGAGGTTGGGCTCGTAGCCGGCAGGAATGACATCGCGTACCGGGGGCGGTGGCGCCAGCAGACGGGTTGGGGGGAGACGGTGCCAGGTGTCACGTCGAGGGTTGTAGGCGGCGCCGTCGTAGAACGGGCGCTCTTCCTCCTCACGAAGAGGTCGGTGCGGTCGCGATCCTCCCCAGACGATCATCTCCTCGCCGCTCCAGACGGCGACATGCTGGCTGCGGGGAGACAGCGGCGCCGGCGGGACCAACCTCCACGACTCCGAAGCGGGATCGTAGGCGGCGCCATCCGCGCGAAGCTCTCCCGACTCCGAGAAGCCGCCCCAGACAACCATCTCCTCACCGGTCCAGACCGCGCTGTGGAAGGAGCGGCTGCCAAACCCAGCGCGCTCCAGCGGGCGCCACCGATCCCGCATGACGTCGTAGACCACCCCCGGCGCCCTGCTGCCCCGACCGGCCACGCCACAGCAGCCACCCCACACAATCACCTGATCGCCGGCAGCCACCGCCGTATAGCCGTACCGCCACCACACGTCTGACGGCGCTGTAGGCGACCACCGCCGAGAGTCCGAGTCGACGACGATCGCCTTCACCGTCGCCTGGTCGTAGTCGACCCCGGCAATCACGACGACTCGGTCACCGACCACGACCGGGACCAGGACCTGAAATCCCTGGCTACGCCGTAGCGGTCCCTGCAGCCGCTGCCAGTCGCCCAACAGCCCGGCGGGCGAAGGCGAACTCGACGCCGCGCTCGATGGTCCTTCCGCCGATACCGGCGCGCGCTCGGCGCCAGGCGCCTCTCCATCTGTGCACGAGGCCACACCCACGCCAACAAGCACCGCCACCGCGGCCACCTGCCCGGCCATCGCGACGAACTGGCGCTCGTGCACAACCCCCACGCGCTCACCGTACATCGACCGTACCGCCTTGTGATGGTCGAGAGTGCCTGTGAGCTAGGCGGCGAGGCGCGGAGAAGCACCAGGCACAGAACCAGCTGATGAGCGGGTTGCGCCGCTCGGATGCGGCCAGCCAGGACGGTGGCTACCGGCGGTGGCTCGGCCCACTACGGATGTACCAGGTGCCCCTCCCCACAAGGCGCCAGCGCAGGAGTTCTCGGAGCCACAGCCGATCCCGAACACCGCTGTCACGGCAGCGACCGCTGCCCCTCGAGTCGCGCTCCCGCACACCAACGTCTGTGACACGACACTCCCCTTGCTGCCGTTCCCCGCACGACCCAGTGCTCGTCTATCCGACGTACCCGCCGCCAGCGCAGCTCCCGCTTCGATGGCAGCCACCCCGTATCACCACGGCCTGACCAAGGCCGTCAACGAGGACCCTCGCCGCCTGACCGAGAGGAATCAGCGTTTCCGCAGGTTGAGAGCCGACGCTCGGATTCGAACCGAGAACCTTCCGATTACAAGAGCAAAAGTCCCCCGCGACACCGATAGCCTCCAGGCGCCAGGACTCCACTGGCGAGCGTCTCCGGCGGCCTCGTCAGACCCCAGTGGACACCAATTCGCACCATGACCCGCACCACGGCTGGAAGGATCGTCCGCCCCGGCTGGAGCCTGCCGGATGCGTTGTGCTCGGTCCGACCGGGTGTGTCGGGCACCATGTGAGGGGTGGGCTCAGCATCGATCCGGGCCGACCCGGCGGCGGATCTGGTCGGCGGCGGGTCGTGGTGGCGGCGAGGTCTGGGTGTCCTGGTCGTCGCGGCGGTCGCCACGACATTCTCGGAGGTCTTCTACTGGTACTCCGGGGGTACCGACTACCCCGGCCGGGTCGTCTTCTACCTGATCCCGACAACCGCGCTGCTGTGGACGC
>Ga0081538_10002020_pt1 | contig 20292 bp, 19 predicted proteins | sample TabmetS5T2R1_FD_71022 | JGI IMG/M metagenome (GOLD analysis project Ga0081538, IMG submission 71022) | Tabebuia heterophylla rhizosphere microbial communities from the University of Puerto Rico - S5T2R1 | ecosystem: Host-associated > Plants > Roots > Rhizosphere ...
AGACCTACATCAGTGCCGCACGCTGGGAGGAGATGCAGCGCCTCGTACCAGGGGCCAGGCTGGTGGATTGCACGGAACTGATGGCGCAGGTGCGCTGGGTGAAAACGCCCGGGGAAATTCAGGTGCTGAAGGCCGCCGCCGATCTCCTGGATGACGCCTATCTGGAAGTCTTTCCCACGGTGCGCCCCGGTGAGACGGAACGAGACGTGCATAGCCGCCTGGTCGAGAGCTGCATTCGGCGCGGGGCGCAGTGGGTGCACGGCATTCTCAACTCCAGCCGCAATACAGTAGCCTATGGTGGAGAGGGTGATACAGTCTTCCAGGCCGGCGACATCATTCGCAATGACTACGTGTCGTATTATCACGGCTATCCGGGTCACCAGTCGCGCACGGTCATTCTGGGCTCTCCCTCGGCAGACCAGCAGCGCACCTACCGTATTATGCGTGACATGTACCGCCGCACCATCGACCAGTGCCGTGTCGGTGTCACAGCGAGCGCCATCCATACCTTCGCCGTCGAGCAGTTTCGCGCCCATGGATACAACGACAGGGTCTCCCTGGTCGGCCACGGTGTCGGCCCCTGGTGGCACCAGCAGGAGCCCTATATCGTCAGTACTTGCGACCAGGCGTTAGAGGAGGGCATGGTCCTCGCCCTCGAACCGCACGTAGGCTATTGGCATATTCAAGACATGATCCTCGTGACATCGGCAGGCCCCAAATTGTTATCTGACCGTTTTAGCACGGACGAGATGTTCGTCATCGACTGACGTAGCGCTCCATGAGAGAGCAAGACGGTGGAGCTGACCAACGCACTCCAATGTGATGACGTGCGCCAGCGCCTGTTGGGTACGTCCTGCCAGTTCCGGAGAGATTGCCCCTCCATCCATAGATGGGGCTCTCGTCGCATACACAGCATACCCCTGCCTGAGGTCGGTTCGTCATGGCTTCGATCACCCTCTTGGTCGTGATGCCGGATCACGCATGGTCTTGGTCTCCTTCAGTTTGTGGGCATGGTGGACGATACAAAGGAGGACACCCTTGTCTCGTCCTGAAGGAGCGACCTGTATGCGCCAGATATTTCTGACCAAAGAGCACTTGATCCGGTACCTTGATCCGCTGGACCCCACCTCCCGTATTGAGTTTGATATTCAGCATGACGGGAAGACATACCACGTTGACCACATCAGGGGGTTCTCGCGTATGACAGACCCTCTCGATGGAGAGATGGTCTGTACGCTGCACTTGGAGGACCTGGAAGAGATATAAAGAGCAGCACCTGGCAAAGCAGAAGCAATCAAGCGAATCGAAGTCCAGCTCCCATCTATCGACGAGCAACGTGAGATTATTTGCCGTGTCGAATCCCTCTTCGTCTACGCCGACCGTCTTGCAGCCCGCTACACTGCTGCTTTCGTCCAGGTTGAACACCTGACTCCTGCGCTGCTCGCCAAGGCCTTTTTCGGTGATTCGAGCGACCCTGGCCATTCCCGCGTGTACTAGCCCTTCTCCTATCCCATAGGAGATCAATGGCCGCCATCGCCAGCACTTTGGCTTTGCTCAGCTGGGTGGCGCATGATAGACACAGCACCCCCTTTCCGTGGTACGATTGTACGATTACACAGCAATCGTCATGCAGCCTTCAAAGCAAGGCCCATCTATAGGAGAGGGTGTAGGAATATGCCCAATTTTATGCAACCGGATGAGCAAACCACCCAACTCGCCACCATACCGAGTGACCTGCCCATTTTGCCCTTGCGGAGTACCCTGGCGTATCCGTTTTCTGTGATGCCCCTGGCCATTGGCATCCCACGCTCGATACGCTTGATCGAGGATGCGCTGCAGGGGGATCGCCTCATCGGCCTCGTGGGGATACCTGATGCGAAAGTGGAAGAGCCTCTACCGGGCCAGATGTATGAAACTGGCACCATGGCGAATATCCAAAATGTGTCACGTACCCCGGACAATACGCTGCAGGTGGTCGTGCAGGGCATCGAGCGCTTTCGTATCGCGGAGTGGGTTCAAACCACGCCCTACTTACGGGCGCGTATCACTCTGGCGAGCGATATTGTCGAGTCGGATGTCGAATTAGAAGCGCTGCAAGGCACCTTGCGCGAACTCGCCCAGCAAGTCGTGGCGCTCTCACCGCACGTGCCGCGCGAATTGCGTGACTTCCTGGGGCAAGTGCATGATCCGCGCTTACTGGCATACATGGTGGCGGCTATCGCCCGGCTCCAGGTCTCGGAGGGTCAGCAGATTCTGGAAATGGATAGTGTGAAAGACAAGTTCCGCCGGCTCATTACGCATCTGACCCACGAGAAAGAGATTTTAAGTATACGTCACAAAATCCAGACTGAAGCACGTGAGGAAATGGACAAGGCGCAGCGCGACTACTATCTACGTCAGCAACTCAAGGCCATCCAGAAAGAGCTGGGAGAAACTGACGAAAATCGGGCGACTGCCGAGGACTATGGGCAGAAGATCGAAGCTGCCAAACTGCCCGACGAGGCGAAGCAAGAGGCCTTACGCGAGCTGAAACGTCTCGAAAGCCTGCCACCGCAGGCTGCCGAATACGGCGTGATCAAGACCTACCTGGATTGGCTCGTGACTTTACCCTGGAACGTCCTGAGTATAGACCAGCTCGACATCCCACACGCCCGGGCGGTCCTGGAGGAGGATCACTACGATCTGCAAGAGGTGAAAGACCGCATCCTGGAATTCCTGGCGGTGCGTAAGCTCAATGCTGAGCGTCATACGGCTGAGGAGAACAGGAGCGACACGGGGAACGGCTCACCGACCCGTGAGGCCTTAGGGGCCATTCTCTGCTTTGCTGGCCCACCCGGGGTGGGCAAGACCAGCCTGGGCCAGAGCATTGCGCGCGCCCTGGGGCGTAAGTTCACCCGCATGAGTCTGGGCGGTATGCGCGACGAAGCGGAAATCCGCGGCCATCGCCGCACCTACATCGGCGCCATGCCAGGCCGCATTATCCAGGCCATCAAGCGGGCTGGGACGCGCAACCCGGTCTTCATTCTGGATGAGATTGATAAAGTTGGCCAGGACTGGCGTGGCGATCCCAGCAGCGCGCTGCTGGAAGTGCTCGACCCGGCCCAGAACCGTACCTTTCGTGACCATTATCTGGACGTTGACTTTGACCTGAGCGATGTCATGTTTATTACCACGGCCAACCAGTTGGAAACCATACCGGAACCGCTGCGTGACCGCATGGAGATCATCCCGCTCGATGGCTACACCGAGCACGAAAAGCTCCGCATCGCCCAGGCATATCTGGTACCACGCCAGCGCCAGGCCAATGGCTTACGTCCGGAGGAAATTACCTTCACGGACGAGGCGCTGCTCAAAATTGCTCGTGACTACACTCGGGAAGCCGGAGTCCGTAACCTGGAGCGTCGCATTGGCGCCATCTGTCGCAAGGTCGCGGTGCAGATTACGTCCCGTGAGGCCGAGCAGATCGAGGTAACACCAGGACGCGTGCTGGAATACCTGAAGCACGAGCCGTTTGTTTCCGAGTTGCACGAACGCCTCAGCCTCCCAGGCATTGCCACAGGGCTAGCGGTGACCGCTACTGGCGGCGACATCCTCTACATTGAGGTGACACGCATGCAGGGTAAAGGCAATTTAACGCTGACCGGACACCTTGGTGACGTCATGCGTGAGAGCGCTCAGATTGCCTACAGCTATGTACGTGCCCAGGCTCTTGAGCTGGGCGTAGACGCGGAATTGTTCACCAACTCAGACTTTCACGTGCACGTCCCTGCCGGGGCTATTCCTAAGGATGGCCCCTCTGCTGGTGTCGCCATGGTCTCGGCCATGACGAGTCTCTTGACCAGTCGGCCTGTGCGCCACGATGTCGGCATGACGGGAGAAATTACCCTGCGTGGGCGTGTCCTCTCTGTGGGTGGAGTCAAAATGAAAGTGCTGGCAGCGCACCGCGCTGGACTCACCACCGTGGTCCTGCCCAAGCGCAATGAACACGTCCTCGACGAACTGCCCGAGGACGTGCGGCAGGCCCTCACCTTCGTGCCAGTCGAGATGATCCATGAGGTGCTGAGCACGGCCTTGCAGCCTGTCGCAGAGTACGTCTCACCCTAATCCTGCCGGCCTCGCGTGTTACGCTTGCAGAGACAGGGATGCGGGTGACCAGGGGTTCTGTCCTGGTTCACCCACGCACCTGGACTTTCACGCGCCTGGACTTGGCCCGAGCTGTCTTGGGCAGCGTCACCCGCAGAACGCCGTTTTTGTAGTGCGCCTGGGCGTGCTCAGCATCCACTGCGCGGGGGAGGGGCAGTATGCGTATAAAGGCGTTATAGCTCTGCTCGGCGTAGTCATCATGGCCGTCTCGTTCCGACGACTGCTTCTGCTCCCCACGGACCACCAGGCGCTCCCCAAAGATCTCGACCGTGTAGTCATCCCGTTTCAGCTCGGGGACGTCCGTCGTCACGATCAGCTCGTCATCGGTTTCTCCCACGTTGTATCCCGGTGTGCCTCTGAAGGGCCATGATGGCGCCGAGAATGTACCAGCTCGATACATCACTTCGACCTGACCACTCCCTACTGCCGGCGTAGGTCTATGCCACCAGCGATCGATCGTCCCACGGATATTGTCCCGTAAATGCCCCAATGTCTGCTGCCAGCTTTCTGGAACGAGCTGTGTCATGGTTTTCTCCTTAGACTGCTGTACTTCTACCGGATAGGCAGGGCAATGAGCCAGCACGCTCGCCGCACCTCCCTCGTTCCTCACCAGAGAGCAACTTCCATGCCAAATTGCGCCCGTGCTGTCCGTACGGACAATCTCTCCGGCAGCGCTTGAAAAGTGTGTGGAAAATTTTTATCCTCCCTCTGCGGCATGGGCTCGCTTCTGGGAATAAGTGTGCCTCTGTGGGCAAGGCATCCAACCCTCATGGGTGCAAGAGAGGCAGAGAATTTGGATTGTCGTACGAGTCATGCAACCGGGGCGTTTATTCACCTGGACCACTTAACGCACAACATGCGTCTCCTGCAAGAACTCGTAGGCAAGCGATCGCTCTGGCCGGCGATTAAAGCGAACGCCTATGGGCATGGCGCAGATATTGTTGGCTGTCATCTTGTCCGTCTCGGGTATAACCGCTTGTGCGTTGCCCATGTGGCGGAAGCTATCAATTTGATAGAAGCAGGTGTGCGCGCCACGTTCCTGGTGCTGGCTGCCTCCCTCCCTGAAAACAGTGAATCTTGTGTGGCGTACGACTGTGAGCCAGTCGTCTGCACGCTGGAAATGGTCGAGGCACTGGCACACGCTGCCGCCAGGGCCGGCAAGCGGGTTGCTGTGCACCTCAAGGTGGATACCGGTATGGGGCGTATCGGTATTCAGCCTGATGCCGTGCCGGCTTTTCTCGCCCGATGTCGTGATTTCCCCACGGTTATGGTGCGGGGGCTCATGAGCCATTTCTCTCTGGCTCCTGAAGCGGACAAGTCTTTTGCTCGTCAGCAAATTGCCCTCTTTCGGCACGTCCAAGAGGCCACCAGGGCCTACGGCATCACGCACTACCATATGGCCAATAGCGCGGCGATTTTTGATCTGCCGGAGGCCCACTGTGACGCAGCACGCCCAGGGATAGCGATCTATGGCCTCCAGCCATCACCAATGATCATGAATCCCCGAGTACATGACCTCAAGCCGGTGCTGGAGTGGAAAACGCGCATTACCTACCTCAAGGAAGTGCCGGCTGGCACCGGGCTCAGTTATGGGCGCACATTTTATACGACTCACCCCTCGTTGATCGCCACGGTTCCCGTCGGCTATGGCGATGGGCTCAGTCGACGGTTATCCAATAACCTCGCTCTGGTGGTTGGTGGCAAGCGCTGCCCGCAGGTTGGACAAATCTGTATGGATCAAAGTTTGGTAGATGTCACAGCCTTGCGTGGCCGTGTGAAGGTGGGTGATGAGGTCGTCATTGTTGGTCAGCAAGGCCAGGCAGCAGTGACGGTTGATGAGCTTGCCGACAAGCTTGGCGCCATTAACTATGAGGTTGTAGCCACGATTGCCCAGCGTGTGCCCCGTATGGCCATCGACCCCTCTCATCTGCCCGCACCAGGCGCTGACGTGTAAGCGGCCTGCTGTGTTGTCCTAGTAGGAGTATATATGTCGTCCTCTGGAGCCGATTGGGAGAGCATTCTCCACCTGGCTAGTACCCTGGCGTGCGATGCCGGTGCTGAATTGCGGCGGCGTTTCGGACGCCAGATCGTGGTGACACTGAAGGATGAACTTAACCCAGTAACCGATGCTGATCAGGCCGCGGAAACCCTGATTCGCCAGGGGATTCAGAAGCATTTTCCCACCCACGCCATCCAGGGCGAAGAGCAGGGTGAGACGAAGCCAGAAGGGCCGCTCCGTTGGATCGTGGACCCGCTTGACGGCACAGTCAATTATGCGCACACCTTCCCCCATTTTGCCGTCAGCATCGCGGTGGCAGATGCGTATGGGGTCCACGTCGGTGTGGTCTATGATCCCATGCGTGATGAGCTGTTTACCGCCCAGCGTGGGCAACCAGCCTGGCTAAATGGCCGGCGCCTGGCCGTGCGTCACACCACTACGTTACCACAGGCGCTCCTGGCCACTGGTTTTCCGTACGACCGGCGCCGCAACGTTGATAACAACCACCGTGAGTTCGTGGCCTTGAACCTGGCCTCCCAGGGCGTGCGTCGTGCTGGTTCCGCGGCGCTCGATCTGGCATACGTGGCCAGTGGACGCCTGGATGGGTATTGGGAGCAGCGCCTGGGACCGTGGGACGTAGCGGCTGGCGCACTGCTGGTGGCTTGTGCTGGCGGGACGCTCTCGACCTATGATGGGACACCCTTCGACGGCCTCGGACACCAGATCGTGGCATCTAATGGACATCTGCACGCCGCTCTCCTGGCCGAGCTTGCCAAGGCACGCCGCACGGCGTGTTAAACTAGGGCAGCGTCAACATGGATGTGTCGGGGCTTGCTGCGACAGCCTTGGCTCCCTCTCCCACCGGGAGAGGGGACAGAAGAGCATTCGAGACTTCCCTGTGGCGCTCGTGCAGTCGTGCCGTAAGACCGGGCTGTGCTAGAGTGCGCAGCCGGCCAGCGGCGGCCAGCCGGCCATGGGAACAGGAGGAACACCGTGAGCAGTGACACTCTCCTATTTGACCTGACTGACAGGGTGGCCGTCATCACGCTTAACCGTCCTGCAGTGCGCAACGCTTTGAACCGCGAGCTGAGTCAGGCGCTCATGGAAGCGCTGCAGCGGGTGCGTACAGACGAGGACATCAGGGTCGCGGTCCTCACCGGCGTTGGCAGGACTTTCTGTGCCGGCGCTGACCTCAAAGAGCGCGCCCAGTCCGGTCGGGCCGCCGATGCCTCCGTGGCGTCTGTCATTGAGGCGAGCCACATGACGAGTTTTGCGCGCCTGCCAATGGAAAAACCCTTGATTGCGGCTATTGATGGGTATTGCCTGGCCGCCGGATTTGAGCTGGCGCTCACCTGTGATCTCCGGATCTGCACCCCAGAGGCCCGTTTTGGCCTACCAGAAATTACGCGCGGCTTCTTTCCTGGGGGTGGAGGCCCGCAGCGCCTCATCCGAGCGGTCCCACAGGCCGTAGCTATGGAGATGATCCTGACAGGCGACCCCATTGATGCAGCCACTGCCCTGCGGATAGGCCTGGTCAGTCGCCTGGTGCCGGAGGACGAGCTGTTACCCATCGCCCGTCAAATCGCCCAGCGCATTGCCGGCCATGCGCCACTCGCCGTCAAGGCGGTGAAGGAAGTCGCCCAAACTGCCTTAGACGAGACACTGGAGCAATCTCTACGCTTTGGCAGCACACTGCGCTGGATCATCGGGCAGACCGAAGACGCCCGGGAGGGCCCCCGCGCCTTCGCCGAACGGCGAGAACCGCGCTACCAGGGGCGCTAAATGCTGCGCACTGCTAACTGGACACATTCTCAAGAAAGGTAGCTCTACAGATAACGATAGTGTTGGCGAATGCCTATTTGGCCTGTCGCCCGCCCTGCAAAGGGCGATGGGCGCGTGGGAGAGCGCGGTACGCCGTTGCTCCAGGCGACAAAGCGAGCGCGGTGCCTCGCCACCGCGCTCAACCGATGCGGGAGATGGGGTGTCGCTGCTCCCCTAGACCGCCAGCGGCGTCAACCGCCGGAGCGGGTTCCCTGCGCCAGCGGGCCTGCCAGGCCCTGTGCTCCGCAAAAATGCTGTCACACTGCCTTCTGCTCAAATCTGTAGGCATAGTGTACGCCGCCGGGAGTGTGCCACAGAGGGAGAGAGGCCGCTATGGTATGCTTGTTGGTAGGACCGCTGATGCCGGTGGTGTGCGTGAGCTTTTCGGTGGTCTGCGGCCTTTGGTGCTGCCATCGTTTTCGACGTAGGGAGCCTCCATGGGGGACCTCAGAGAAACATGGGCGCGGCTGCATGCGCAGGGTCTCCAGTGGCTCAAGCGCGAGGCAGAGCTTGTGGGTGTGCTGCTGTGGGCGGTCGGCATCACGACCCTCGCCTTGCTCCCCGATACCGGGATGTTTATTCCCGTGCACCCGCCTGTGTTTGTTGGACTGAAAGTCTGCGCTGCCTTGCTCTGGCTGCTGGTTGGCGCGCAGTGTCTGCAGCGCTTGGCCCCGAGGAACACGCCTGAGCCGTAAGCGATATGCCCGCGCCAGCAAGGACTGTGCTGGCGCCCTGTGCTATGCAACATAGATGGATAAAGTCGAGCTAAGGGGGCAAGTCACTCCTCACACATAGGATCGTGGAACACCATCGTTGTTTCCAGCGCAATATGGCATAATACTTGAGAGCGCGCACGACGAGACAAGGAGCGTCGCTATGGACAATTGGCATACTGAGTTGGCTCTGACGTTCCACGAAGAAACCAAACATTCCTACGAGAGTGTGTATCGTAACCGGCACTTCTTAGATTGGACAAACCAGCCCCAACCGTTTAAACGCTACCTTGGTCTGGAGGCCATACCTCTCCCAACAGATCTGCCGGCGACCCAGATGCCCACGCTCCTGGCGCTGTCCTCACCTGGCGGCATGGGCGTGACCACGCCCGTGCCGACACTCCACGATCTTGCCTATGTGCTCTTTTATGCGGCTGGCGTGACCAGGCGTCGCTTCTATCCCGGACATGGCGAAATGTTGTTTCGCGCTGCGGCCTGCACTGGGGCTCTCTACCACATTGACCTCTATCTGAGCGTGGGTGATGTGCCGGGTTTACAGGCTGGGCTGTACCACTTTGATCCGCGTGATTTTGCCTTGCGCCGGCTCCGCCAGGGAGACTATCGCCGCGTGCTGTTTGAGGCGAGCGGCGATGACCCAGCACTCCAAGAGGCACCCGTGATCATCATGGGCAGTGACACCTTCTGGCGTAATGCCTGGAAGTACCGGGCGCGTGCCTATCGCCACAGCTTTTGGGACGCCGGGACGATCCTCGCCAATCTTCTGGCTGCAGCCCATGCACGCATGCTGCCAGCCCACCTGACCCTCGGGTTTGCTGACGCACCGGTCAACGCCTTGCTAGACGTGGACACCGACCGCGAAGTCACCCTCTTCCTGGTAGGGCTAGGGACTGGGGCTGCTCTGCCCCCTGCCACACCGCCCATGGAACCCTTGCATCTCGAAGTCGCGCCGCTCTCCCCCGAGGAACTCGACTATCCCGCTATCCGCCTTATGCATGCTGCTTCGTCTCTGGAGAGCCCTGACGATGCTGCAGCATGGCGTGGTGCGGCTTCGGAGACCTCCTTCTCCCCGGTGACAGGAGAGCGCTTTCCCCTCTATCCGGATACCGTGGATAACCTACCGTTGGCAGCCTTGGAAGACGTCATCCGTCGCCGCGGCTCGACCAGACGATTTTCCCACCAGCCACTCTCGCTGGCCCAGCTATCCAACGTGTTAGTGCAGGCGACGCAACCGATTCCAGCCGATTGCCTGGCCCCGTCAGGGAGACGCTTGAACGATCTCTACCTGATTGTCAATGCTGTCGATAGCCTGCCGCCCGGAGCTTATGTCTTCCACCCCCAGCCCCCGGCCCTGGAGTTACTGCGTGCCGGCGATTGTCGTCGGCAGGCTGGCGAACTCGCGCTCGGGCAAGAGCTGGCTGCCGATGCCAGCGTGGCGGTGTTTTGTCTGTGCGATCTGCTGGCACTACTCGAGTGCTTCGGCAATCGGGGCTATCGGGTAGCGCAACTGGAAGGGGGAATACTGGGCGGTCGTATGTATCTCGCAGCCTATGCGCAGGGCTTTGGGGCCACTGGACTGACGTTCTTTGACGATGACGTGACGGCTTTTTTCTCTCCGCATGCAGCCGACAAGAGTGTGATGTTTCTCATCGCCCTGGGCTATGCGGCGCGGCGCTAAGTGCTGCGCACGGCAATTGCCCCGCCAGTTTGGCGGGGTGGGTCATGGCGTGCCTTACGTGTGAGCAAAGGAGGTCTCATGTTCTACCTCCGACCACTGTGCGTACTGTTGCCTGTCTTACTGCTGGCGCTGCCTCTGTACGCCCAGCAACGTGACCTGACGGACACTGATCGTGCGGCGATCCGCACCGTGATCGAGCGTCAGCTAGACGCCTTGCGTCAGGACGATGCGGCCAGCGCTTTTGCCTTAGCCAGCCCCGAGATTCAGGCCAAGTTCGAGACCCCGGAACGTTTTCTGACCATGGTCAGAACCTCGTACCAGCCTGTCTACCGTCCACGTCAGGTCGTGTTTCGTGACCTCACGATGCTGGAGGGTCAACCCACACAGGCCGTGCTGCTCGTCGGGCCAGACGGGGTTCCCGTCCTGGCCCTCTACCCCATGCAGCAGCAGCCTGACGGGTCCTGGAAGACGGCTGGATGCTATCTGGTCCCGTTCAAAGATGAGAAGCTGTAACGGCCTTACAGGCTCAACCCGCCATCCAGGAACAGCGTCTGGCCGGACCCTAGCCCTCTCCCTGCGGGAGAGGGGATGGGACAGCAAGGGACAGGGCGTGCTCTACTTCAAGGCATACGGGTTGATCGGCGTGCCGACGGCATTGGTCACCGGCAGCGGTGGCGCCACCAGGAGAAACTCGTAGCGTCCATCCGCGGCGCAGTCGGCAGCGAGTTCTTCCAGGTAGAAAATCTCCCCGAGCGTCAGGCCCATGTTGGGAATGGCGCAGATGTGGAAGGGGCTACGGAACGGCGGCAACTCTGAGGGACGCACCTCGACGGCGTAGTTGTCGCTGCCGATGGCGGCGATTTCCCTGGCGTGCAGCCAGGGTGCCGTGTACACCGATACACCAGGGGAGGTATCGAGATCAAAATAATGCCAGTTGCCTTTCTGCAGATAGGTTGACATGTGGCCGGTGCGCACCAGCAAGATATCGCCGCTGCGTACTTCGACGCGTTGGGCTGCCGCAGTGCCTTCCAGATCCTCGACGGTAATAGCATAGCCTGGTTGCAGAAAGGGCACGCCCTTGTAGCGTGGCACATCAAGGAGCACGCCGCGCCCGACCATTTTATTTTTGGTTTTGTCGATACTGTTTTTGGCGGCACCGCTGCTGGTGACCAGGGTGGCGTCGTAGCCATTGTACATCTTCCCAGAATCAAAAACATGCGCCAGGCTGTCCCACTGCGTGACACACTGCAGGGGCATGACAATCCAGTCGTCTGAGCCGCCATACCCTTGCAGTTCAATGACCTCCTCGTGAGTTTTGGGCTGATCGCCGCCATCGCGGAACATCGAGTGAATGGGGTTAAAGCGCTGCCGGGTACCGCTCTGCGGACCGTTGCGCTGGAGTGGAATCCCGAGGGCAAAGACTTTCCCGGCTGTGACCAGCCGACTCGCCTGGGCAATTTTCTCTGGGGTGATATAGTTCAGCGTCCCGATCTCGTCCTCTGGACCCCATTTCCCCCAGTTGCGCACCTGCAACGCCAGTTTCCGCAAGGTCGCTTCGTTGCTCATAAGTCGTGGTCTCCCCTGCTTGCATGACTGGGCGTGCACGGCACCAGCAGTTTGACGGTATTGATCGCATAGACCGTGCCGGTCAGAGTATGATCCCCGAACAGATCCCCACGGATCTCACGAATATTTTCGCCCTCAGCAATGCCGTATTTGATCTGTCCACCAGTTTGGAAACGGACAAATTTCATAGGTAAACCCTTCATCCATGGCGATTCCAGCACGGTGACGCGGGCTGGTGGCGCGGAGGGTGCCTATCGTAGCGCGTTTGCGTCGGGGTGGTCAAGGCGATCGGCCAGGGCGATACTGGTCCCCTGGCAGGGATGTCCGTACGTGGCAAGGGTGCCTGTCTCCAACTCTCATGGGCAATTCCCCGCCGGTTGGTACCCGGCCTGCTCCGCAGCCTCGCGGTCCTGGAACACTACACGGTTCCTTCCGGACACCTTGTTGTACTCAGGACAGCCGCGCCAGTAATAGACCTTACGATATCGGTGACCGATGATCACTTCCTGGGAAGAGCCGGCGTCTTGGGGCACTGCAGCACTCGCCGGCCGCTGTTGTCCCTGGTCCCACTCCCAGGGCGGGATCGGATTCGCATCCGCCCACAGACCACGTTGTGCGGCTTGAGCCTCGGCCTGGAGCTGTGCCAGTCTCTTATCATGGGGCGCATACTGGGTATCGTGCCAGGCATATCCCGCCTGTACCAGCACCTGACTGAGGTCCTGGCCATTGGGCAACTGTATCGCGGCGATGAGCCGGCCGCGACGATCGGTGGCGTCCATGGCGACGGCGTCCACGGCGACGGCGACCGTCTGCCGGAAGGCAACGTCACGTGTGAACTGGCGCGCCTGTGTGCCAAAGGCTTGCCGACGTTCAGGACAAGCAATCCCGTAGAGGTGCACTTGTACTACTCTGCCTTTGCGCAACACGCTCAGAGTGTCCCCAGTGCGGATGCCGACCACTTTGCCAGTGAATTGTTCAGCCTGGGCCAGTAGAGGTAGGAGAAGGAGCCCCAGTATCCACAAGCAGAGCCCTCTCCGGCAACGGTCTACGGTATATTGCCGTGTTCGTTGTCTATCCCTCATAGGATTCCTCCTTGGGAATTTCGGAAACCATAGGAAAAACGATCACCGTGTGTCTCAGTCCAACATATGGTAGGATGGTGTAATGATGCTTTTGTGAAAGGTGTGATGTTTATGCATCCCAATTCCCACATGCCAGAGTATACGCCCTATGCCACTGCATGATTGGATTGACCGCTATCCAGGCGTCAAGCGCCTCCTAGAGCAGCCAGAGGATGTGCTCGAAGGTCTCTCTGTGCCGCAGCCCGCGCCGGGATCTGCTAGTGCATCCTCGCGGCCTCCCCATATCTATACTGCAGCCTACGGCGTGGGCGAGCGTATCCAGGCCGGGGAGAGGGTGAGCTTTGATGGGGAGCATATCATACGCTGGTCCCCAGGATACAGGTCATTGGGCATCGCGCTCAACGATGCCGAGCCTGGGGAGCCCCTACGCATTCAGGGGGATGGCCGGCCTGATGGCCACTAACTCCCTTCGCCAGGTCGCGTGGCCAACGGGTACCTGAGGCGAGCATGATAAAGCATCGAGGAGGACTCGTATGGAGGAGATCACGGCAAAACTGGTCTTAACACAAGAAGAGATCGCCTATATCTGGCACGGCGGGACGCTCGCCGTGAAGATTGATGCGCCTGATATGAAAGTGTCGCTCGATCTCTCCACCTCACGCACAAGTGATGGCCGACGCCAGAGTGTTCGCATTAAGCGGGTGCCGGCAAAACGGGAGTCCGCATGAAAGAGCCAGAGTGCTTCTGCCTCCACCCATCATGGTCCCGGGCTGAGGCGCAAGGGCTCACCCACCATGGCCCAGTACGGTAGCGCCACAGTAAGCACTACGACATAAGCCACGAGCGTCATCCAGACGCCAAAGCGAAAAATCTCTGGGGCAGTCAGATGCCCACGCTCGTACACTACCAGGGACGAGGCGCTTTGCGCGGGGTAATAGAGGACAGCGTCCCCAGCAATCATCACGACCAGTCCACAAATGATGGGATTCAGGCCGGCGGTCTGGCCAATGGACATGGCGATGGGAATGGTGAGCGCCAGAAAACCCGTAATATTCGGGATCAACAACCGTACCGGCGCCGTCACCAGGAGCAAGGCCACGATAAGGAGTAGTGGGTGCTGGGTGAGAGCTGGCGTGCTCTGCACGAGTAGGGTGGCCATCCAGGCGCCAGCCCCACTGTGGATGAGCGCCTGCGCCAGGGACAGGGAGGAGGCCAGCACGAAAAAATTCGCCCACCCCAGATTGCGCTCAAAATCACCCCACGTCAACACCCCCACCCCTGGGGTGAGCAAGCACACCCAGGCCAGGAGAGCCGGGAGAGCCGGATGCCAGTGATGGAAGGCATCTGTGAGCCAGAGCAGGGACGCCCCTAGCGTGATCAGGGCGGTGCGTTTTTCTGCCCCAGAGAATGGCACGTGATCTGTCTGCGGCATTATAGGCAGGGGCGTACTGAAACAGTGTCTGTGGAGGCCATAAATCAACCCGGCAGCAATCACCAGCAAGACACCGTAGGGCACGCTCATGAGCACCAGCCAGCGACTCCAGGCGATGCCGCCAATAAGTGCGGCGGCCACCACCGGGGTGATACCACCAGTCAACAGGACAGTAGACGCGAGCCGGTTCACGGAATTGAGGGCCAACATGATGGCCTTGGCCAGTGGGGCACCGCGCGGCACGTGACTCAGTTCCAGGGCCTGGTCATAGACGTGGATGAGAATCCCCGTGCGGGTGGTCGCCGAGGGTAACAGCAGCGCCAGGAGAGGGAAGGACAGGAGCAATTGCAGGTACAACGCGCGCGGACGACCAGCACAGCGCTGCAGAAAAAATCGCGCCACGCGCTCGGCGAGGCCACTGCGCAAGACTGCCAGGCCGAGCGTCAGGACGGCCATCAGGAAATACGTTACCGGTTCTGCGAACCCTGCCAGGGCTTCGCGAAACCCGGGCACACCGCCTGAGAGAACCAGCAACAGGAGCACCAGCATACTGGTCACGCCCGTGGGCAGCACTTCGGTACACCAGAGGCCAATGGCTAAGGCTGCTACGCCCAACACTCGCTGCCCTTGCCATGACAACCTTGACGGTGTCGGGAGGGTCACAATGCCGCCGTAGAGTATACCAAGTGCCGCGATGGTGAGGAGCGCACGCCGGCTGGCGAGCCACGTGTTCCACGCAGGATGCGGAGTGTGCAAGGTGCGGTGTTCGGCTGGTTGGGCCACAGAAGGCTCCTGTAACTCTCTAAGAGGTTTTCTGCCACTCTAACATGGCTGCAACACTTGGGTAACGCTATCCTGCCCTAGGAGCTGCCGAACCCTTGTTAGGCTGAGGCTTGGAAAGCACTTTTGCTCCCTCCAAGACGCAAGTACATCACTAATAACAGCACAATAATAGCTATCAGCACCAGCGCATAAGCCGCCCCGAGCGGCCAGTGGCGTAGTCCAGTGAACTTGAGGGCGATGAATTTGCCGAGCAGCATCGTCTTGGCACCTCCGAGGAGCTCTGGAATCAAAAACTCCCCCACAGACGGGACGAAGACCAACACCGAACCACTTAGCATCCCGCCTTTCGTCAACGGCAACGTCACCTTCGAGAAACGCTCTGCAGGAGTAGCCCCAAGATCCGCCGCCGCTTCCAATACGGCGCGGTCCAGGCGTTCGAGGGAAGCATACAACGGCAGCACCATAAAGGGCAGATAGGTGTACACGAGACCAAGCAACACCGCACCTTCGTTGTACAGCAGAGGTAACGGGTGTTGCAGCACACCCAAGGTCATCAGGAAGTTATTGATAATTCCATGATCGGCGAGGAGTGTGATCCAGGCATATAGGCGCACCAGATCACTGGTCCAGAAAGGTAAAATGACCAGAAAACTATAGAGTTGCTTGCGGCGTCCCCCATAGAAGGCTATCCAGTACGCCAGCGCATAGCCACTGAGGAGACACAGGGCAGTGGTGAGCAGAGCCAGGCGTAACGACCGCCCTAGGATACGCAGAAATACAGGATCGGCAACCTGCCGGTAGTTGTCCAGGGTCAGCGTATGGAGAATCGTCCCCCAGGGACCACGGCTCAAGACGCTGTAATAGGCCATGATCCCCATAGGGAGGAGCGTCAAGATCAGCAACCACAGGACCGCCGGACCGAGCAACAAAGTGACAGTCCAGCCTGGGTGGTGGTGCAGGAAGAGTAGCAGAGGCCGGCGCAATGGCTGCATGGAATGTGGTGCACCCTTCTCACGCGCCTAAAATACGCGTCCAAATGTCTTCGTAGAAAGGCAACAGATCATCCGGGATGGGTTCCAAAAAAGTGACGCGGGCCAGGGCCTCCGCAGGAGGATACACTGCCGGGTTGCTGGCAACCTGCGGGTCAATGTACTTCTCCACAGCGATCTGGTTCGCTGTGGCATAGCCGTTGGTGTTAGAATTATTCGCCGCCACTTCAGGGCGCAGCATGTAGTTCATAAACACCTCAGCGGTGAACTTATGCGGCGCACCTTTGGGAATGGCCATAGTGTCGAACCAACCTGTGCCACCTTCTTGCGGCACACTCCACATCACCGCCGGATTTTTTGCCCGCGCCTTGACCGCTTCCCCGTTCCAGCTCTGCGCCACCACAACGTCCTCAGTAATGAGGGCTTTTTTCATCTCGGCCCCCGGATAAAAGGCTTTAATGTGTGGCTTCAGGCGCAGCAAGAGCTCACCGGCCTGGCGCAGGGTATCTTTGGTACGGGTATTGGCGTGATGCCCTAAATATTGTAAGGCGACAGCCATAACCTCCTCACGCTCGTCCGTGAATCCCAGCTTGCCACTATAGCGCTGCGGAACGCTCTCAAAGACCAGGGCCCAGCTACCGAGGCGTGGATCGTCTTTGGTATGTGTGGCGTTGTGGGCTAACCCGGTCATGCCCCAGCCATAGGGCACCGTGTAGGTGTTGCCTGGATCGAACGGGGTATTGCGGAATTTGGCGAAAACGTTGTGCAAGTGCGGCAGATTCGCATGGTCGAGCGGTGCGAGAAGGCCCTGAGCGAGATAAATGGGCAGGAAATAATTCGTGGGGAAAATCACGTCATACTTGGCACCGCCGGCCTGAAGTTTGGCGAGGAGCTGCTCATTGCTTGGAAAGGTATCGTAGGTGATTTTCACCCCGAATTCCTTTTCGAACTGTGGGATAGTGTTGGGGTGGATATAGTCTTCCCAGTTATAGACGAACAGCCTCTTGCCTTCTTTCTTAATCCGTTCCAGCACCTGCGGCGCCGGGCCAGTCTCGGCAGCCACCTCGCGCGTATACAGCCCGACGATCTCTGCCAGCAGCGACGAGGCCACACCCAGGGTGATGCCTCGCTGGACAAAATCACGTCGAGTCAAGCGCTCCTGCCACAACGCCTCGGCCCAGGCGTCGAGTTGTGTACGAGTATGCCGGTCCATACGTCATGCTCCCTCGTGGTCATCGCCGTGCTCCAGGCCTCTGGCGGGCTCATAGTCGGGGTTATGCCAGACGAGAAACACGGCTTTGCCGTCGCATGCCGGGTCATGCACATAGTTGTGGATAATGCCGTGCACGGTGAAGCCGCACCGCAGTTGCACGCTCACGGTCGGGTCAACGAGCTCCCCAGTAAGGATTTTAGCCACATACTCTGCAACGGACATGACAGCTTTATAAGCGCTAAAACCCTTGAGGAGCCCACCGGCCACGTGCCCACGCAGGTTGAGACGGCGAATCAGGTGCCGGCGTGCCTCATACAGCCGTCTGGCCAGACCGCGCCGGCGGTAGGCGGGTAAGACACCGATGTCCGCACCGTAGAGCCACTCGCCTTGTGGATCATGCCGACTCAGCCAATTGTTGGCTACGGCATCGATATACCGGTGCTCAAAAGCGTTAAAATCCACCGCACTGGTCCGAAAATCCGTAGAACACGCCACCACCTGGCCAGCGGCGTTGAGGACCGCGAACTGCCCCTCCGGAAAGCGCGTGATGTGGGCTGCGTAATGCGCTGCCGTGATGATTTCGTCTTCGGCGAGCGTGGGAAACGCGGCACGCTGCACGGCCTCGAGTGCCTCGACCATCGAGAGTTGGCTGTTGACAATGGTAAACGTCTCGGTCACTAGTCCTCCGGTAGTGGCCCAGGTGGCGGGTACCAGGATTGCCCCTGTTATCGTATACCATCCGGGTGACGGCGCAGTACCTGGCCCGGCAGCGCTCCCGTGTGCTCGCCCGCATCAATCACTACTGTCCCGTTGACGATGACCGTCGAGATCCCTGCAGCGTACTGATGCGGGTCGTCAAATGTGGCCTGATCCGCAACCTCCTCGGGGTCAAAGATGGTGAGGTCAGCGCGGTAGCCCTCACGCAAGAGACCACGGTCTACCAGCCCCAGAGCCGCGGCAGATCCCCCCGTCATTTTGTAAATCGCCTGTGGCAATGACAGGAGCCCTAAGTCACGCACGTAATGCCCCAGCAGGCGTGGGAAGGTCCCGTAAAAACGTGGATGCGGCTTGCCCTGCCCGGTGATGCCGTAGGGCGCCAGCGAGGTGCCATCAGAGCCGACCAGCACCGCAGGCGTACGGATGATGGCCTGGACGTCGGCCTCATCCATGCAGGTGATGAGGATACGGGTGTGGCCATGATCGGCAATGAGGTAGTCGCAGACTGCATCCAGGGGATCGCAGCCACGCTCACGCGCCATGTCACCCATGGTACGCCCGGCGTACTGCGGCTGGTGCGGCGAGATGGCGATACGGACGGCGTCCCATGACGGAATCCGGCCAAAATTGTTCAGCCCGTGCGCGTCGATGTCGTGCCGTAAACGTGTCCGCACCGCCGGGTCAGCCAGGCGCTCGAGCATGGCGGCCATGCTATCCTCCTGCACCCAGGTCGGCAACAGATTACGGAGGGGATTCGTCGCTGTCGTGTAGGGATATTGGTCGCAATCAAGGCGCACACCCCGCTGGCGTGCCGCCTCAATTTCCGCCAGGAGCTGAGAGGCTCTACCCCAATTATCGCTCCCGGAGAGCTTGACATGGGCGATCTGCACGTGGATGTCGCAGGTCTCGCCCATGGTAATGGCTTCCTGCACGGCAGCAAAGACGCTGTTTGCTTCATCTCGGATATGGGAGGAGTAGTTCGCTCCATAACGATGTAGCACCTGCCCTAAGGCGTGCATCTCGGCCGGGGCAGCGTAGCACCCCGGCGCGGTGAACAGCCCTGATGACAGTCCCAGCACTCCAGCCTCCAGCGCCTCTGCCAGCAGGTCCTGCATGAGGGCCAGCTCAGCGGTACTGGGAGGGCGATTTTCCATACCCATCGCCATCAGCCGCAACGTGTTATGCCCCACCTGCATGACCGTATTCACCGCTGTGGCCGGAAAGCTATCCATATATGCCGCAAAGGTGGTCTCATGGAACTCAAGCCAGGGAGCACTGGCGGCCAGGTAGTCACGCAGCATCCCAGCGCGACCCGGCAGCGCCGGCGCCACCGAGAAGCCACAGTTCCCCACCACCTCGGTGGTCACCCCCTGCCGGATCTTGCTTTCGGCTTTCGGGTTGAGCGGTAACGTAAAATCGGAGTGCGTGTGAATGTCAATGAACCCAGGAGCGACGACGTGTCCTGTGGCATCAATGACCCGCTGGGCTGGACCAGTCAGATTACTGGCGAGAGCTCTGATCCGTCCGTCGCATATGGCGACATCGACAGCACGGCCTGAGGCACCACTGCCATCGATGACCTGGGCACCACGAATAACGAGGTCGTCCATTGTCTCTCTCCCCTTGCTTCTCAGGCTGCCTTCTGCTGCAGGCGTGGTGACGTCGCCGCTTCGTCGTGCGGGATGCCTATTGCCACAGCCACTGTGCTATATGGTAGTGCGCAGAGAGAGGGGACGCAACACGCCATAGCACGCCTCTGATGAAGACACGGTGATAGGCCGCTTCCGCCCGGGCATGAGCTCCAAGGAGGGTACCACCAACCGCTCTCGCGTGGTCTCAGCGAGGATCCACAGGGCTTCCCGCGCTGGAGCGCATGTAATGAGAGGGTTATACGCTGTCAACCGTATGCAGGAATAGCTCTTTCTTTTCGTGGCAATATCGGATACAAGTAGCGCAGGAAGCCTCACGGTCAGTCATACTCCATGCGGTGAGGAATGTCGATGACGTTCGATGAGGTCTTGGATCGCGTGCTCGAAATGCTCCAGCGCCGTGGCCGCGTGTCGTATCGGGCCCTCAAGCGTCAGTTTGACCTCGACGACGCGTATCTGGAGGATCTGAAGGCCGAAATCGTCGATGTG
>Ga0081538_10002021_pt1 | contig 20288 bp, 24 predicted proteins | sample TabmetS5T2R1_FD_71022 | JGI IMG/M metagenome (GOLD analysis project Ga0081538, IMG submission 71022) | Tabebuia heterophylla rhizosphere microbial communities from the University of Puerto Rico - S5T2R1 | ecosystem: Host-associated > Plants > Roots > Rhizosphere ...
CATCGACTGGACCGCGCGGAGCTGGAGCGGCGTCCAGGCGTACTGTGACAGCAAGCTCTTCATCACGGCGCTTGCCTTCGCGGTGGCGCGGCGATGGCCCGATCTCCGCGCCCACGCGGTGGACCCGGGGTGGGTGCCGACCAGAATGGGCGGCCCAGGAGCGCCAGACGACCTCGAGCGGGGCCATCTCACCCAGACATGGCTGGCCATAAGCGATCATCCCGAGGCGACCAGAAGCGGCGGCTACTGGTACCACCAGCGCCGCCGACCTCCCGCCCCAGCCGCCCTCGACGAGAGCTTTCAGGATGCGCTAGTCGAGGAGCTCATCAGACTGACAGACGTGCGCTTGCCCTGAACCGAGCCACGATCTGAAAGGAGATGGACCGATGACCGGGTGGACGATCGACGAGCTTGAGAAGATCGAGGCTGCGGACGAGCTGGAGATCGCGTCGCTCCGACCCGACGGGACGCTGGGAAGTCAAAGGACGATCTGGGTGGTCAGGGTCGATGACGGCCTCTACGTCCGGTCGGTGAACGGACGCACGTCTGACTGGTTCCGCGGCACCCAGCGACGCCACGAAGGCCGGATCCGAGCGGGCGGCGTCGAGAAGGGAGTGACGTTCGTCGAGGCCGACGCCGACCTCGAGGCTCGGATCGACGACGCGTACCGGCAGAAGTACCGACGGTACGCCAAGAGCATCGTCGACAGCACCCTCACGCCCCAGGCGCGATCGGCGGCGCTGAAGCTCGTGCCGCAGGCGTAGCCTCCCGACCAAGGCATGGGCGATCCGCAAGCCTGAACGCGAACAACGGGTGACCCCGCTCGAGCTGCCGCGCCCACCAGCAGGTAGCTGGTGGTCTTACCCTCCTCGGTTAACGGGACGGACCCCACCGCGGTCACCAGCAGTGACTGGCCCCCAAGAGCGCAAGGTGGTTCCGCCGAAACCTCGGTGTGGCCGGGGCGGGCGCCGTCTACTTGGTCCCGGGTCGCACGAGGCCGGATTCGTAGGCCAGCACCACGGCCTGGACCCGGTCGCGGAGCTGCAGCTTGGCCAGCAGATGGGCCACATGGCTCTTGACCGTGGCGTCGCTGACGAACAACTGCTCGGCGATCTCGGCGTTGGACAGCCCGCGGGCGATCAGCTGAAGGACCTGCCGCTCCCGGTCAGTCAGCCCGACCAGCGCCTGCGTCCCGCCAGGCGGTGGGAGCCGGGCGAACTGCTCGATCACCCGACGGGTGATCGAGGGGGCGAGCAGGGCGTCGCCGGCGGCGACCACCTGCACCGCATCGATGAGCCGTTCTGGCGGGGCGTTCTTGAGCAGGAAGCCGCTCGCGCCGGCCGTGAGGGCCTGATACACGTACTCATCCAGGTCGAAGGTGGTGAGGATCACCACGCGAGACCCCGATCTCGCGGCCACGATCTGCTTGGTGGCCTGGAGGCCGTCCAGGTTCGGCATCCGGATGTCCATCAGGACCACGTCGGGTTGCAGCCGCCGAGTGGCCGCAACCGCCTCCACGCCGTCGCCGGCCTCGCCCACCACCTGGACGTCGGGCTGGGTCTCCAGGATCATCCGGAACCCCACCCGGACCAGGTCCTGGTCGTCGGCCAGCAGCACCCGAACGGTCATGGCCCCTCGGCCGAGATCGGCAGGCAGGCCCGGACGGCATAGCCGCCCTGGGGTCGAGGGCCTACCCGTAGCTCCCCACCGAACAGCGTCACCCGCTCCTGCATGCCGATCGTGCCGGCTCCCCCCGACCCCCCGGGGAGGGATGGTGACCCTCGGCCGTCGTCGGTGACCTCCACCGTGACATCGTGGGCCGCGTAGCAGACCACCACCTCAGCGCGGGTCGCCCTGGCATGCTTGAGCGCGTTGGTCAACGCCTCCTGCACGATCCGGTACAGCGACAGGTCGATGCTGGTGGCCAGGGGCCGTGGGGTGCCCTCCACGGTCAGGTCCACCGCCAGCCCGGCCGTCCGCACCTGGTCGAGGAGAGCGGGCAGCCGGTCCAGGCCGGGTAGCGGGGCCAGGGCCGCCCCCGCCTGCTCGGTGTCTCGCAGGATGCCCAAGGCCCGACGCATCTCGCCCATTGCCCGGTTGGCGGTGGCCTCGATGGAGGCGACCGCCGCTCGGGCCCGGGCCGGGGTGCGGTCGGCGTCCAGCACCAACCGGGCCGCCCCGGCCTGGACCCCGATCACACTGAGGCTGTGGGCGACCACATCGTGCAGCTCGCGGGCGATCCGCAGCCGTTCCTGGATCGCCGCCTGCCTGGCCTGCTCCTCCCGTTCCCGCTCCAGGCGGGCCGCCCGGTCCTCCAACTCGGCGGCATGCGCCCGCCGCTGGCGGACACCCTGCCCGAGGACCCAGGCGGCGGCCAGCAGCACCCAGTCGTTGAACAGGTCGTAGAGGTCGGCGATCGCGACATGCGGCCAGGCGGTCGCCACGAAGAAGATCAGGTGGACGCTGAGCAGGCCGGCCCAGGCCGCGACGCCCAGGATGGCCAGCCGACGGTCACCGTAGGCGGCCAGCGAGAACAGGGCGACGTTGAGCGCCAGAAACGCGAAGGTGGGGCTGTAGAGGCCCAAGCTTCCCTGGAGCGCCATCGACCCGGCGCCGAGGGCGAAGACCGTGAACGGCAGGCGGCGGCGAACTACCAGGGGGAGGGTCTGGAGCAGGACGAAGGCGATGTTGAGAGTGCTGCGGTCGCGCGGGTTGGGCTGCTCCTGGAGCTGGGCCAGGGCGAGCCCGGCGGCGACCAGCGCCACCAGCCCGTCCACCAGCAGCGGATGCAGCCGCGGCAGCCGTCGCTGGACGGCGGTCCATCGGTCCACGGCCAAACGCTAGCCGCCACCCGCAGCGCGCGCATCCCCCTGGCTGATGATCGCTGTCCCGTAGGGGTTCATCCCGGAGGTGGAGACGCGCTAGCACCACGGCCGATGCCCCGGAGAGCGGCCACCGTCAGGCTCGCCGGTGTCACACATTCCGTTGGAAGGGACGTGATCGAACGGTGACCGATGCTGCCGTGGGCGCCCAGGCGGTGGCGGAGCTGCGAGGAGTCCACAAGCGCTACGGGGAGGTGGAGGCCCTGCGCGGCGTCGATCTGGACATCCAGCCGGGTGAGCTGGTGGCGTTGCTGGGCCCCAACGGGGCCGGCAAGACCACCGCGGTCAGCATCCTGCTCGGCCAGCGGCGCCCCGACGCCGGGTCGGCCCTCCTGTTCGGCCGCGACCCGACCCTGCCCGCGACCCGCCGGCTGGCCGGAGCCACCCCACAGATGGCCGGGTTCCCCGACAACCTCACCGTCGCCGAGGTGGTCGACTTCGTCCGGGTCCACTACCCGGACCCCGCGGCAACACCGGAGCTGCTCGGACGCTTCGGCCTCGCGGAGCTGGCCGGCCGGCGCGCCGGCGGGCTCTCCGGCGGCCAGCAGCGTCGGTTGGCGGTGGCGCTTGCCTTCGCCGGGCGCCCCCGGCTGGTGGTGCTGGACGAGCCGACCACCGGCCTGGACGTTGAGGCCCGCCGCGGGCTGTGGGAGGTGCTCCGGGCCTTCGTGGCCGACGGCGGCGCCGTGCTGCTCACCACCCACTACCTGGAGGAGGCGCAGGCCCTGGCCTCCCACGTGGTCGTGCTCGCCGACGGCCAGGTCGTCGCCCACGGCAGCGTGGAGGACATCACCACCCGGGCCGGCCTCAGCCCAGGTCACCTGCGAGTTCCATCGCCGCCCGGCCTTGAGGAAGCCATCCTGCGACTCACCGGAGGCCGCTGATGAGGATCGCCCTCGCGCACTTCAAGGAGCAGACCCTGCGGCATCTACGGTCGCCGGGCTACCTGCTGCCCACCCTGGCCATGCCCGGCCTGTTCTACTTCCTGTTCGAAGGCCCGGACACCGAGCCGGCGCTGGTCACCCTCCTGATGGCCTCCTACGCCATGTGGGCCATCCTGGGCGTGGCCTTCTTCCAGTTCGGCTCGGGGATCGCCGAGGAGCGGGCCACGCCCTGGGAGCGGTTCCTGCGCACCCTGCCGCTGTCAGGTATCCAGCGGCTGGCGGGGCGGGTGCTGTCTGCCGCCCTGTTCGCCGCCGTAGCGGCGGCGGTCGTGATCGTCGAGGCACACCTGATCAACCCCGTCAGCGTTGCCGCCGACCGCTGGTTGCCCTGGCTGGGGGCGCTGCTGGCCGGGGGGGTGGTGCTGGCTGTTGGCGGGATCGCCGTCGGCTACTGGGCCAGCCCCCGGGCCGCCACGCCCCTGGCCACCCTGGCCTGGCTGCTGCTGGCCTACCTGGGCGGACTCTGGGCGACCCCGGCCGAGCTGCCGAGCTGGGCGGCGGAGGTCTCCCGGTACCTGCCCACCCGGATGTGGGGCGAGGTGACCTGGGCGGCCGTGCAGGGCCAGGCCACCTCCCTGGGGGACTGGCTCGGCCTGGTGGCCTACGCCGCGGGCTTCGCGGTCCTGGCTCTGTGGGGGTACCGACGAGACGAGGGCGCGAGCTATCGCTGAGAACCAGGTGGCGAGGAAACCGGACTCCGCCCGTCATCCGCCAAGCCAAAAGGGAGACGATGATGACGCAGAAGATCACGGCATCCGGCGCAACCCGGGCGACGATCAGGCCGACGCTGGTGCTGCTGGCGTGCGGTGTTGTCGCTGGCCCGCTGTTTGTGGCCGTGGCCCTGCTCCAGGCCCTCACCCGCGACGGGTTCGACCTTGGCCGCCACCCGCTCAGCCTGCTGAGCCTAGGGGAGCTGGGCTGGATCCAGATCGCCAACTTCGTGGTCGCCGGCCTGCTGTCGGTCGCGTTCGCGGTCGGGATGCGGCGGGTGCTGCATCCCGGCCGGGGCGGGAGGTGGGGGCCGCTGCTGATCGGCGCCTACGGGGTGGGCCTGATCATGGGCGGGGTGTTCGTCACCGACGCCGGTGCCGGCTTTCCCCCGGGCGCGCCGGCTGGGGCGCCCGAGCAGCTCAGCTGGCACGGCGTGCTGCATGCGATCGCGCCGGTACTGGCGTTCTTGTCGCTGATCCTGGCCTGCTTCGTGCTCGCCCGCCGCTTTGCCGGCCTCCGGCAGCGGGGTTGGGCGACCTATTGCGTGGCGACCGGGGTGGCCCTCCTGGGACTCCTGGCGTGGCCTGACCAGGACACGGTCGTCGTGCAACTGGCCGTGGCGATCGTGCTGGGCTGGGCCTGGCTGTCGGTGCTGGCGGCACGGCTGCTGACCGGACTGTCAGACGAGACGAGGACGAGCACACTCGGCGGCTAGGCCAACGTGCAACAAAGAGAGGTGCACGCAACCAGGCCGTAGGCAATAGCTTCATAGGACCGGCAGCGGCAGAGACCATCTGTCCGCCCCGCAGGGTGTCATCTGCACCAGAGCACAGGAGGAGCACCAGCGATGGCAGACGACAACTTCGATACACAGCCGCAGCCACCGCAGCCGAATCCCGACCTCAAGAAGCTGGACCGACTGGTCGGCACCTGGAGCGTCTCAGGAGGCGCACGAGGACAGGTGACCTACCAGTGGTTGGAAGGGAGCTTCTTCCTCATCCAGCACGTCGATCTCGAACAGTATGGGCAGACGAGCAAGGGCATCGAGATCATCGGCCACGAACGCCCCTTCGGCGCCGAGCCCAGCGCCGACATCACCTCGCGCTTCTACGACAGTCTGGGGAACACCCTGGACTACGTGTACGAGTTGGAAGGGGACACGCTCACAATCTGGGGTGGCCAGAAGGGCTCGCCCGCCTACTACAAGGGCAGGTTCAGCGACGACGGCAACACCATGACCGGCGAGTGGGTCTATCCAGGTGGTGGTGGATATGCCTCGACCGCGACGAGGCTCGAGTAGGCGGGCGGCTCGACCCGCCGCCTGGGCCAGGCCCGAGGCCATGAGGAGGAAGCGCCCGTGCGGATCACCGTGGTCGGCGCCGCCGACCTGCCAGAGCTGCTGCCGCTGGTGCGCGCCTACTGCGACTTCTACCAGGTCACGCCCAGCGACCGGGAGCTGCTGGAGCTGTCGCGGGCGCTGCTCGCCGACCCACAGCGCGAGGGGTTGCAACTGCTGGCCCGCGACGACACCGGCCGGGCTGTCGGCTTCGCCACCCTCTACTGGAGCTGGCAGACCCTGGCCGCCGCCCGCGTGGGGGTGATGAACGACCTGTTCGTCGCGGCCGAGGCCCGCGGCCTGGGGGTGGCCGAGGGGCTGATCGCCGCGTGTGTGGAGCGCTGCCGCGAGCATGGGGCGACCCGGCTGATCTGGCAGACGGCCAGCGATAACCACCGCGCCCAGGCCCTCTACGCGCGGGTCGGGGCCACCCGCGATGATCGGTGGCTGGACTACGAGCTGCCGGTCCATGAGGTCTGACCCGGCCGGGCGCTGGGCCGGCTCGTCGGTGGTGCGGGTGTGCGGGCGTCGATGTCGGGTGTGGCGGTGAGGCCGCACAGCGATGCGTGGATGGCACAAGCAGAGGAGGATCTCGTCATGGGCTCGGGAGGCGCGATGGTCGCCCCGTCGGTGCCGGCAAGGATGCGGAGCTCGCTGCTCGGCTACTGGCATCAGGCCCGGCCCTACCAGCGGCTCGGCTATGTGGTCGGGGGCGCGCTGGTACTGGTCGGCCTGGCCCATCTGGCCGCCTGGGTGGTGGTCGGCGGGGCCTGGGCGGGCCCGGTCTCCTTCCGCAAGCCGACCACCTTCGGGATCTCCTTCGGGCTCACCACCATCACCCTGGCCTGGGTCGCGGGGCACCTGCGGATCTCCGACCGGATCGGTTGGCTGCTGCTCGGTCCGCTCGCCGCCGCCGACACTGCCGAGGTCGTCTGGGTCTCGTTGCAGCGCTGGCGGGGCGTGGCCTCCCACTTCAACAACGACAGCGCACTGGACAGCCTGCTGTTCCTGATCATGGGCGGTGTGGCCATCGGCGTCGCGGCCACGGTGATCCTCGTCATGGCGGTGCTGGCGTTCACGGCCGTGCGCGCCTCGCCGAGCATGGCCCTGGCGATCCGCGCCGGGCTGCTGATCCTGCTGGTCGCCCAGGTGGTCGGCGGCTGGATGATCCAGCATGGCCTGGGGCCGGCCGAGGAGGGCGTGACCGAGGGGCTGACGACCTTCGGGGCCGCCGGGGTCATGAAGGTGCCGCATGCGGTGGCCATCCACGCCATCCAGGTGCTCCCGGCCCTGGCCTGGCTGCTGTCCTTCGCCGCCCTTCCCGAGCCGCGGCGCCTGGGGCTGGTGCGGATCGCCGTCGTCGGCTATGCCGCGCTCGTGGTCGTGAGCGTCCTCCAGACCGCAACCGGGGCGGCCCCGTTCGACGTCGGCGTGGTCGCAGTCCTGCTGTACCTGCTCGGCGTCGGCCTGCTCGCCATCGCCCTGATCGCGGCCCTGTTGGCCCTCCGCCACCCGGCACCCGCCTGACGCCCGCCGCACAGATCCGAGCCCTGGTGATGTGTGCGCTGCGCGGATGGGTAGCAGCCGCCAACCAAGAAACACGAGGAGGAGTCCCATGGACCGGGTGACGTCGAAGGATGGCACACCGATCGCCTACGACCGCCAGGGAGGTGGACCGGCCGTCATCCTGGTCGGCGGAGCCTTCGTGGACCGCTCGGAGAACGCGCCGCTGGCCACCGAGCTGGCCGAGCGGTTCACCGTGTACAACTACGACCGACGTGGCCGGGGCCACAGCGGCGACACCCAGCCCTATGCCGTGGACCTCGAGATCGAGGACCTCCGGGCCCTCATCGCCGAGGCCGGCGGATCGGCACACCTGTACGGGGTCTCCTCAGGTGGGGCGCTGGTCCTGGAGGCCGCGGCCGCCGGGGTCGCCGTCGACAGGCTGGCGGTGTACGAGGTGCCCTACAACATGGCCGACGACGGCCCGCAGCGGCAGCGGGAGTACGTGGAGACGCTGGAGCGGCTGCTCGCCGAGGGCCGCCGCGGCGACGCCGCCGAGTTGTTCATGCGGGTGGCGGGCGCCTCCGAGGAGATGATCGCGGGGGCCAGAAGCTCGCCGGTCTGGCCGGGCCTGGAGGCCTTGGCCCACACCCTGGCCTATGACGCGGCCTGCATGGACAACGGCCAGCCGCCCACCGACCGCCTGGCCAGGATCATCCGGCCGACCCTGGTGCTCACCGGCGGGGCGAGCGCGGAGTCGTTCGTGGGCGGAGGCGGCGACTTCTTCGACCGGGCCGCCGACGCCATCGCCGCCAGCGTCCCCAGTGCCCGGCGGGAGACACTCGCCGGCCAGACCCACATGGTCGACCCCAAGACGCTGGCACCGGTGCTCGAGAGGTTCTTCCAGGCATGACCTCACCACAGCTCCCTGATCCCGGAGCTGAACGCAGCCTTCAGCGAATAGCGTGCGCTAGACCCTATGCAGTAACGGTGACCGAGAAGACATGGCCGGTTCCGCTGTAGCGGACATCGGCCAGGTACAACCGGTACACGTCATCCCCGGCGATCCCACTGGCGTGGTCCCACTGCGGGAAGCCCAGGAAGCCGACGCGCGCCCGGGCCGGGCAACCGGGATCGTCGTTGACGGCCGACTTCGACAGGCGGATGTCGACGGCCGTCGCCGGCAGATTCCCGATGAAGGTGGCCGTCGGCTTGGACAGCTCCAGGTTGCTGTTGTCGCCGAGCCAGCCCAGCATGCCGACGGCCGTCAAGGGCACGCCGTCGACCCGCTGGCCGTTCAGCACCGAGTAGAGGTCGAGCGCGAACCCAATCCCGTGGACTTCGACCCGGACGTGCTGCTCGTGCTTGGCAAGAGGCGCCGGGAGCGCGCTGCCATTCGGCCGAAGGTCGGCCGTCGCGCTCGACCGCTACCTGCGCGTCCGGGCCCGCCGCAGGGACGCCGCGCTGCCGTGGTTGTGGCTGGCCGGAAGGGACGGCTGACGGAGTGGGGCCTGGTGCGGATGCTCCACCGCCGCGGCGACCAGGCCGGCCTACCCGGACTGTACCCGCACCAGCTCCGCCACACGTTCGCTCACGAGTGGCTGGCCTGGCTGGCCGCGGCGGCGCCCGGGGCGCGGGGGACGACGGCCCTGGTGTTCGCCATAGCCCAGGTCGGCGGGCTCGTCCTGCCGCTGGCGATCGGCCGGCTGGTCGACGCCAGCGCGCCGGCGGTGATCTCGACCATCATCCTGGCGGTGGCGCTGGCCTGCCTGGGCGCGACCCTGCTCCTGCGCCGCTCGGCCGCGCCCGCCCTGTGACGGCCGCCAGCGGCGGTCAGCGCCGGCGGGACCGCGTCCACGGCCGGCTGGCCGGCCACGGGGCTGCCGGCCTGACGTGTTCAGCCGAATAGAGGGGTATCACCAGGCGTCCCGGGGTGCTCTACTTGAGTGTTGGCACCGTGCAGGGAGGGGGATGCGCAGTGCGGAGCAGGCACCGCCGCGGCTGGGCCGGTCCGGCGATCGCCCTGGCCCTCGTCATCGGGCTGGTGGCTGGCTGCGGGGGGTCGGACCAGGCGGGCAACACCTCGGACAACGCCAACTCCGCGGGCGGCGGCGCGAACGGCGGCGGCGGGGGGGGCGGAGGCGGAGGCGGAGGCGGCGGAGGCTCGGATGAGGAGCTGGCCTGGGTGCCGTTCGGACCGGGCGACCCGACGATTCCGAATCCGGACTGGCCCGCCTACGGATACTTCGCCCAGGGGAAGTGCTCCGAGCTGCGAAGCTACCTCGCCGACCAGGGCCTGCTCGACCCCGGGGACGAGGACAGCAGCCTGTGGCAGGCGATCGCCGCCGTCTGCGCCGCGGCCGTCGACGGGGACCAGGACCAGTGGGCCGTGGCCGCGACGGCCTTCGCCGCCGCCGGGGCGGCCCACCTCGACAACCCGTGCCTGGACGCCGTCGTCAGGGCGATGCTCCAGCGCGCCCTTGACTGGCACGAGGGCCATCCGGGCCAGCGGCCCGAGGTCCGGCTCCGGCGCCTGGGCGAGGGGGGCGAGACCGACTGCGGCCGGAAGGCGAACCAGGGGGACACCTCGACGAGCGACTCGTCCGACACCACAGACACCACCGACAGCACCGACACCACCGACACCACCGACACCACCGGCTCCACGGACACGACCGGCGCCACGGGGACGACGGGATGACCGCGTCGCCGGGGCGGCGACTCCGGACCAGCGGGCGCGGTCCCGGGCCGGTGCCAGCCGCCGATGCCGTCCCCGCCCCGGCGCCCCATGCCCCAGCGCCCGACGCCAAGGCGGTTGACGAGCCGCCGATTCCGGCGGCGTCCACCGACGCGGGGGCCCGGCCCGACCCGGCACCCCCGCCCAGCCCGGCTCCGGGCGGCGACGAGTCGCCGCTGCGCTCCGCACTGTCGGTCCTGACCACCCTTGGCCCGCCGCTGACCATCGTCACGGCGCTGATGTTCTACTTCGGCTGGAAGCGCAGCGAGCGCCAGGCCAGCTACATGGGCCTCGACGTGAGCCTGTTCGGCTTCTCCAGCCGAGACTACGTGCTCCAGAGCATCACCACCCTCTTCGTCCCCCTGCTGACCGTCGCCGCGCTGGCCCTTGGCTGGCTCGTCCTGCACCAGCGGGTCGACCGCGCGCTGGCCCGGCCGTCGGCGCGGCCGGCGCTCCGGACCGCGGGGCGAGCCGCCGTCGGCGTCGGCCTGCTCGCGGCCGCGGCGGCGGTGGTCACCATCATCCTGTACCCGAAGTCTGAGCCGCTGGTCGTCCCGCTCGTCCTGGCCGCCGGCGTGGCCACGGCCGCGTACGGCGGGTGGCTGGCCGGCGCCGCGGCCGACCCGCGCACGGCCGGCCCGGCGGCTCCGCCGTGGCAGCGGGCGCTGTTCGCGCTGCTCGTCGGAGGCGTGATCACGCTGGCGCTGTTCTGGGAGGTGTCGAGCTTCGCCGGCGTCGTTGGGCGCGGCAAGGCGCTGGAGATCGCCCGGCAGGTGCCAAGGCTCCCGCGAGCCACCGCCTTCAGCGCGACCCCGCTCGGCATCGACGCCCCGGGCGTGCGCGAGGAGCGGCTCGACCCAGGCCCCGGCGCCGCCGAGGACACCCCGCGCTACCGCACCACGGGACTGCGGTTCCTCTCCATCTCCGGCGGGCGGCTGTTCCTGGTCCACGACGGGTGGACGCCCCGGCGGGGCACCGTCATCGTCCTCCCGGACACCGACCAGGTCCGCTGGCAGTTCTCGCGCTGAGCCACGGCGGCACAGCCGCCGGTCAGGCCCCACCTCCCCGCCGGGTGGGCACCGTGGTCGGGGTGCTGCTGCTGTCGGCCGCGGCCGAGTTGCTGCTGTCGCTGTACGGCCCGAAGGTAGACGGCTTATCGTCAGCTGGTGAGGATGGGTGTGATTCACCCCATCCCTGTGCCGCTCACGGTCAAGTGTCATGGCGAGTGGCCTGATCGGGCTGTGTCACCACCCCCGCCCGACGATCTCACGCTGCCGGCCGCGCAGCTTCATGCGCTTGCGGGTCCCGGTGTCGTTTGGGGACCGTGATCTACGCTCAACGAACCGGATGCAGCGTCACCGCCGCGCCGACCGAGGCGGCGCAGGTCCAAAGGCGGGGCTGTGATGTGGGCCTTTTGGCTCGGCATTCATGGGTTATCCCTCTCCCACGATGAACGAGATGCCGCCGACAACCACGTCCACGCGGGTTGCGGTTGAGTGCCTGATGCTCTGGTTGGAGCGGGACAGGGCAAGCGCGGCCCTGCACATCTCCCAGCTCAAACAGGACTCTGAAGAGGCGGACGAGATGATCGTGGGACTGCTCAATCTGAGTCACAAGCTCCTGCTGAAGCTCGCCAAGGAACAGGGCGCGACCCCCTACGACCTGGAGAAGAAGGAACGCGAGATCCTTCGCGACCTGTCGCTCAAGCTCCCGGAATCGTCGACTCCGGGCGGGTAGCGACCCGGCCTTCATGCGGCAGCGCCGGGTCCCGTCCATATTCATCCTCATCGGGTGATGCCGGTCGCCTGGTCGGCGCGGACGATGGCTTCGACGGTGGCGTCATGGTCGAGATCGACCAGGCCAGCCGGCCAGCGGGCGGGAGGAGATCATCATGGCGATCGGTCCGGTGCAGCTTCTGGTCCTGGGGTTCAACCACCCCAACTTCCACGGCGAGATCATCCAGGAGCTGGAGCGGCTGCGCGACAGCGACACCGTGCGGGTGATCGATGCCCTGGCCGTCCACAAAGACGCCGACGGCGAGCTCGAGGTCGCCCACCTCAGCAACCTGACCCTGGACGAGGCGGTCGAGCTCGGCACCAAGGTCGGGGCCCTGATCGGGCTGGGCATCGAGGGCGAGGAGGGCGTGGTCAAGGGGGCCGAGGCCGGCGCTGTGGCCGCCGCCGATGGGGTCGAGGTCTTCTCCGACGAGCAGGCCTGGGATGTGCTGGCCGACATTCCCGAGGACTCGGCGGCGGCGCTGGTGTTGCTGGAGCATCATTGGGCGGTGCCGCTGCGCGATGCCATCGCCCGGGCGGGGGGGTTCCGGATCAGCGATGGGTTCATCAGCCCGCTGGATCTGGTCGAGATCGGGCTGCTGGCGGCCGAGGAGGCCGAGCAGCTGCATGCCATGGAGACGACCGCGGCGAGGAGGTGACCATGTTCGGTTCCCGCAGGGTGGCCCGACGCACCGCCCGGCGCACCGCCCGGCGCGTCGACCGCCGCCGCTAGCAGACGCCGGCCGGAGCGAAGCCTGCGCGCGTCTGGCTCGAGCCCACCTATAGGGGTCGACCACCATGCCTCCTCCGTCCCCTGATCCCGCCGCGGTCCTTCGAAGTCGCCGCTATGTCGGGCTGCTGGTGCTGGCGGCGATCCTCGGGGTGCCGATCTCGGCGGTCGCCTACGGCTTCCTCGCGCTCGTCACCGGCCTCCAGGAGTGGCTGTTCACCGACCTTCCGGAGGCGCTGGGCCTCGGTGGGGCGCCGTGGTGGTGGCCGCTGCCGCTGCTCGCCCTGGCCGGCGTCCTGGTCGCACTGACGATCCGGTATCTGCCCGGCCGGGGTGGCCACTCCCCGGCCGACGGGTTCAAGGCCGGCGGCGTGCCGTCGCCGGCCGAGGTCCCCGGCATCGCCATCGCGGCGCTGGCGACGCTCAGCCTGGGCGCGGTGCTGGGCCCCGAGGCGCCGCTGATCGCCCTCGGCGCCGGGCTGGCCGGGTGGGCGGTGCGCCTGGCCAGGCGCGACCCACCCGCCCAGGCCACCGCGGTGGTGGCCGCGGCCGGCAGCTTCGCCGCCATCAGCACCCTGCTGGGATCGCCCCTGCTGGGGGCCTTCCTGCTGATGGAGGTGTCGGGGCTGGCCGGGCCGACGCTGGGCCTGGTGCTGGTCCCGGGCCTGGTGGCCGCCGGGGTGGGGTCGCTGATCTTCGTCGGCCTCGACAACTGGACCGGGCTGGGCACCTTCTCCCTGGCCCTGCCCGACCTGCCCCCGTTCGAGCAGCCCGACCTGGCCCAGTTCGGCTGGGCGATTGTCATCGGCCTCCTGGCCGCCGTGGTCGGCACCGGCATCCGCCGGCTCGCGCTGGCGCTCCGGCCCCATGTCGAGCGGCGCCTGCTCCTCGTCACCCCGCTGGTCGGCCTGGCCGTGGGCGGCCTGGCGATCGTCTTTGCCGAGGTCAGCGGCCACAGCTCCTCCGAGGTGCTGTTCTCCGGCCAGGACGCCCTCGGCCCCTTCGTCAGCCAGAGCGCGAGCTACTCGGTGGGAGCGCTCCTGCTGCTCGTCGCCTGCAAAGGGCTGGCCTACGGCGCGTCGATGGCCGGCTTCCGGGGCGGCCCGGTGTTCCCGGCCATGTTCCTGGGGGCGGCCGGTGGCGTCGCGCTGTCACACCTTCCCGGGCTGCCGCTGGTCCCGGGGGTCGCCATGGGCATCGCGGCGATGAGCGTGGTGATGCTCAACCTGCCGATGACCTCGGTCCTGCTCGCCACCCTCTTGCTGGCCGCGGACGGGCTCACGGTGATGCCGCTGGTGATCGTGGCGGTCGCGGTGGCGTACGTGGCCTCGGCCAGGTTGACCCCGGTGCCACAGCCGGCCCCGACGGCGGCCCCGCCCGCCGGCGAGCCGGTCCAGACGCCGCGGGCACCGGTGCGGTGACGCCCATGGGCATCGAGCCGTCCGCCAGCCCCGAGGACTGCCTGCGGGCGCTGGCCGCCGGCCAGGCCTCCGCGCTGGAGACCCTGGCCCGGATGGAGGTGGGGTCCCTGGTCCGCTCCGGGCTCGACGAGGAGACCTACCTGCTCATCCGCCTGGCCGCCCTGGTCGCGACCGACGCCGCCCCGGTCTCCTACCGCGCCCACCTGGGCGCGGCCGGGCCGTCCACGTCCGAGACCCTGGCCGTCCTGGTGGCCATCGCCCCGGTCGTGGGCAGCGCCCGGGTCCTGTCGGCCGCCTCCAAGCTGGGCCTCGCCGGGCTCCTCCCCACCGATCCCCGTCGAATCACCCCATCCGGGTGATGCCCGCCGCCCCCGGCGAGGCGCATGGTTGCTCTGGTCGCGCCGACGGAAGTGGAGCGGTAGACGATGACCAGCCAGTCGGTCCTGACGCTCGAGCCCAAGCTGCGCCCGCAACTGGCCGCAGACGACCAGGTGCCCCGGACGGCCCTCCTCGACCGCCTGGAGGCCTCCAGCCGGACGCCGGTGGCCGCGATCCAGGGCCCACCCGGCTACGGGAAGACGACGCTCCTGGCCCAGTGGGCCGACCGCGACCCGCGGGCCTTCGGGTGGCTGACGATCAACCGGGGCGACAACGACCCGGGCGTCCTGCTGCGCAACCTCGCCGCGGCCCTGGACCGGATCGAGCCCGTCGGTCCCGGCATGCCGGAGACGCCCGACGCCCCGCGGGCCGCGGTCGTCGACGCCGTCCTCCCACAGCTCGGGTCCGCGCTGGCCTCGACCGCGCTGCCGGCCGTGCTGGTGCTCGACGACGTCCACCTGCTGGGGAACCGGGACTGCCTGGACGCCGTGACCAGGCTGATCGACCACCTGCCGGTGGGATCCCAGCTCGCCCTGGCCAGCCGGGGCGAGCCGCCGCTGCCGCTGGCCCGCCTGCGGGCCGAGGGGCGGGTGGTGGAGGTCGGGCCCGACGACCTGGCGATGGACAGCCAGGAGGCCGGCGCCCTCCTCGAGCACGGCCACGTCGATGTGGACGGGGTCGACGTGGCCGAGCTGGTGCGGCGGACCGAGGGCTGGCCGGTGGCGCTGCACTTCGCGGCCCTCTCCCTGGGCAGCGGCCGCCGGCGCGCCGCCAGAGAGGCCGCCCTGGCCAGCGACGACCGGTTCCTGGTCGACTACCTCCACTACGAGCTGCTGTCGGGCCTGCCGCCGCGGCAGCTCCAGTTCCTGACCCGGTGCTCGGTGCTGGAGCGCCTGTCCGGGCCGCTGTGCGACGCCGTGCTGGCCACGACCGGCTCGGCCGACCTGCTCGAGTCCCTGTCGCGGTCGAATCTGCTGACCACGCCCCTGGACCGGCGCCGGCAGTGGTACCGGCTCCACCGGCTGTTCCGCGAGCTGCTCCGCAGCCGGCTCGAGCGTCAGGACGCCGCCCTGGCGCTCGAGCTGACCCGCCGGGCGGCCGGCTGGTGCGAGGACAACGGCCTCCCCGAGCAGGCCGTCGAGTACGCGATCGCCGCCGGCGACGCCGACCAGGCCGCCAGGGTGGTCGCGGCCGTCGCCCTCCCCGCCCACGCCGGCGGCCGGCTGGGCCAGCTGGAGCGATGGCTCGGCTGGTTCGGGGCCAACCAGCTGGACGACCGGTATCCGGCCGTGGCCGCGCCCGACGCTCCGCTGGCCCTGCTGGGGGCGGCGAGCTGCCGCGACGGGGTGGAGCAGATGGGCCGCGACGCCGAGCGCGCCCTGGCGGAGGCGCCGGCGGGTAGCCCCTGGCAGGCGTGGGCGCGGCTCCTGCTCGGCATCGCCCGGCTGCTGGCCGGCGACCCGGACGCGGCCGACCACCACCTGGCCGACGCCGCCGAGGTGGGGGAGGACGCCGGCGTCGACGCGGCCGTGGTCGCCCTGGCCGAGCGGTCCCTGCTGGCCATGACCCGGGGGGAGTGGCAGCAGGCCGAGGCCCTGGCCGAGCGGGCCGCTGCCGGGGCCCGCCGCGCCTGGCTGGAGCGGTACCCGAGCAGCGCGCTGCTGCACGCGGCGACCGCCCGGCTGGCCATCCACCGCGGCGACGTCCCCCGGGCCAGGGAGGACCTCGCCCGCGCCGAGCGGCTCGGCGCCGGCCTGACCTGGGCCGTACCCCACCTGGCCGTCCAGGTCCGCCTCGAGCTGGCCCGGAACCACCTGGCCCTCACCGACGCGGCCGCCGCCCGGGCGGTGCTGCGGGAGGTCGACGACCTGCTCGCCCACCGGCCCCGGCTCGGCATCCTGGGGGACCAGGCGGCCGGCCTGCGCGCCCAGCTCGCCGCCATGCGCGCGGCCACCGTCGGGGCGGCGTCGCTGACCGCGGCCGAGCTGCGCCTGCTGCGGCTGCTCGGCACCCACTACTCGTTCCGGGAGATCGGGGACCAGCTGCATCTCTCCCAGCACACCGTGAAGTCCCAGGCCATGTCCATCTACCGCAAGTTCGGGATGTCCTCGCGCGGCGACGCCATCCGCCATGCCCGCGACCTCGGCCTGCTGGTGGAGTGAGGAGGCGCGGATGGCGGCCCATGAGGAGCAGCTCCGCCGGCTGGCGCTGCACGACGAGACGCTGATCGAGTCGGTCCTGGCCATGCGCCTCAGGTGGGCCCCGCCGGACGCCGCCCGCCGGCTGAGCCCCAAGACCCAGGCCCTGGTCCGGCTGGCCGCCCTCCTCGCCCTGGGGGCGGCGCCCGTCTCCTACCAGTGGAGCGTCGAGGCGGCCCTCGACGCCGACGCCACCGCCGAGGAGATCCTCGGCACCATGATCGCGGTGGCCCCGATCAGCGGCATCGCCCGGGTGGTGCAGGCCACGCCCGACGTCGCGCTCCAGCTCGGTTACGACCTCGACGCCGCGTTCGAGGAGCTCGACTGAGACGACCATCCCACTGGGGCCCCTCCCGGTTTTCTAGGATGGGCCCGTGCCCAGCCTGGAACCCGCCCAACTCCTCCTGCTGGCGACCGCGGCGCTGGTCGCCGGCGCCGTCAACGCCGTGGCCGGCGGCGGGTCGCTGCTGTCGTTCCCGGCCCTGCTGGCCGTCGGCTACCCGGCCCTGACCGCGAACGTCACCAACTCGGTCGCGCTCACCCCCGGCTACCTGGGGGGCACGGTCGGCTACCGGCGCGAGCTCGCCGGCCAGCGCGCCCGCATCCTCGCCCTCGGCGCCACCAGCGCCACCGGGGCTGTGGTCGGCGCGATCCTCCTGCTGGTCAGCTCGGCGGCGCTGTTCGAGCGGATCGTGCCGCTGCTCATCTTCCTGGCCTGCGGGCTGCTCGCCGCCCAGCCGCGCCTGGCCCGGCTGGTCCGGGAGCGGCGCGAGGACCCCGACGGCGGGCCAACCCCGCCCGGGCGAGCGGGGCTCGACGGCAACACCGTGGCGCTGTTCGCGGCCCAGTTCCTCGCCGCCGTCTACGGCGCCTACTTCGGCGCCGGGGTCGGCATCATGATGCTGGCCATCCTCGGCATCTTCGTGGCCGACACCCTGCAGCGGCTCAACGCCCTCAAAGGCCTGATGTCGCTGCTGGTCGCCGTCGTCGCGGCCGTCGCGTTCGCCCTCTTCGCCGACGTCAGCTGGGTCGCGGTGGCCGTGATGGCGGCCGCCAGCCTGCTCGGCGGCCAGCTCGGGGTCGTGCTCGCCCGCCGCCTCAACGACCGGGCCCTGCGCTGGCTGGTGATCGCCTTCGGCGTCACCGTCGGTGTGTACCTGCTGGTCACCACCTGAGGGGCGCCCCAGCCCCTCCACCGGGTCGGCGCCGGCGGGCAGCTCGGTGGTGGTGTCGAAGGCCACCTGGCCGGCGACGGTCAGCCGGAGCCATCCGAGCCCGGAGCCGCCGAGCAGCCAGGTCCCGGTCTCAGGAGCGCGCACGCTCGTCCCACCGCTCGCCGCGCACCCCGGCCGGGCCGTCCGACAGCACCATCCGGCGCAGCCCGATCTCCGGCTCCGGATGCAGCGACCAGAAGTCGGCCCCGGTCAGCAGCCGCACCTTCCTCCAGCTCACACTACGGCTGGGAGTGGCCACGACACCACGGGCAAGGGTCCCGCGACGGGGGGGGCGGCCGGTCCACCGCTGGGGTGGAAGTGCGATATACAGACCTGTCGAGGCGGTCGGCCTCATCGTCGGCGAGCCAGCCCTGTCTTCCGGAGGGAGCACCACATGCGGGTCGGCATCCTGGGCACCGGCATGGTCGGCCAGGCCATCGCCGCCAAGCTGGCGGAGCTGGGCCACGAGGCGACGGTCGGCACCCGCGACCCGGCGGCGACCCTGGCGCGCCACGAGCCCGACGGCTACGGCAACCCGCCGTTCCGGGTCTGGCTCGCCGAGCACCCGGGCGTGAAGCTCTCCAGCTTCGCCGACGCGACCGCCCACGGCGAGCTGGTGGTCAACGCCACCGCCGGCGGAGCCTCGTTGGACGCCCTGCGGCTGGCCGGTGAGGCCAACCTGGACGGCAAGGTCCTGATCGACATCGCCAACGCCCTGGATTTCTCCCGGGGCATGCCGCCCTCGCTGGCGGTGGCCAACACCGACTCGCTCGGCGAGCGAATCCAGCGCGCCTTCCCGGCCACCCGGGTGGTCAAGGCCCTCAACACCATGAACGCCGTGCTGATGGTGAACCCACGGCAGCTGGCCGACGGCGACCATACGGTGTTCGTGTGCGGTGACGACCCCGAGGCCAAGGCGCTGGTCACCGGGCTGCTCCAGGGGTTCGGCTGGCGGGACGTGATCGACCTTGGCGACCTCACCGCCGCCCGCGCCGCCGAGATGGTGCTGCCGATCTGGCTGCGGCTGATGGGCACGCTCCGGACGCCGGCGTTCAACCTCAAGGTGGTCAGGTGACCCAGGCCCCCTGACAGAAGCGAACGAGCCCGGCCCCGCCCCGGAGCGTGCTGGGAGGGCCGACCGGCAGGCCGGCCTTGGGCCCTTGGACCCTGGAGATGACGGCGGCCAGTCGGCACGCTCAGCCGGTGACCCAGCGTCAGAAGGAGTCGTTGTCATGGTGGAGCTGGACACTCGCTACCTCGGCCTGGACCTGTCCAGCCCGCTGGTCGCTTCGGCGTCGCCCTTGACCGGCAGCCTGGACGGGCTGCGGCGACTGGAGGCCGCGGGGGCGGGCGCGGTGGTGCTGCCGTCGCTGTTCGAGGAACAGCTCACCCTGGAGGCCGACCAGGTTGGCCGGCTGCTGGACGCCGGAGCGGACAGCCTGTCGAAGGCGCTGACTCTCGACGGGTACAACGCTGGCCCGCACGGCTACCTGGCCCTGATCGAGAAGGCCAGGGCCACCCTCCAGATCCCGGTGATCGCCAGCCTCAACGGCGTCACCCCCGGCGCCTGGGTCGAGCACGCCACCCTGCTGGAGGAGGTCGGCGCCGACGCCCTGGAGCTCAACATCTACTACGTGTCCTCCAGCCCAAGGGTGCGCGGCTCAGAGGTGGAGCGGCGCTACCTGGAGCTGGTCCGCTCGGTCCGCCAGCGCGTCGGCATCCCCCTGGCGGTCAAGCTCAGCCCGTACTTCAGCTCGGTCGCCAACCTGAGCCGCCAGCTGGTCCAGGCGGGTGCCGATGGGCTGGTGCTGTTCAACCGCTTCTACCAGCCCGACCTCGACCTGGAGTCCATGGAGGTGACCCCGCGCCTGGTCCTGTCGACCTCCGAGGAGCTGCGACTGCCGCTGCGCTGGATCGCGATCCTGCACCGGGAGATCCCGGTGTCGCTGGCCGCCTCGACCGGGGTGCATACCGCCGCGGACGCGATCAAGGTGCTCATGGCCGGGGCGGATGTGGTCATGATGACCTCGGCGCTGCTGCGCAATGGGCCCGAGCATCTGCGGGCGGTGGAGACCGGCCTCCGGGACTGGCTGGAGGAGCACGGCATGGGGACGGTCGGTCACCTGCGCGGCATGCGCAGCCAGCGCTCGGTCCGCGACCCGGCGGCCTGGGAGCGGGCGAACTACATCACCATGCTGGCCGGCTACCCCGACCAGGTCCACACCGAGGCCCGTTGACGGCCGGTCATCAGCCGCGGTCCGCTCGACGGCTGGAGCCGGACCAGGTGGGCCCTTCGGCAGAACCCCGGCGCCGACGCGAGGCGCCTCAGCGGGCGATCAGCACCGGCCGCTTGCTGAGGTGCACGACCTTGTGGGCCACGCTGCCCAGCAGCAGCGCGGTCAGGTCGCCGCGGCCGTGGGAGCCCATCACGATCAGGCCGGCATCCAGGTCCTCGGCCA
>Ga0081538_10002022_pt1 | contig 20287 bp, 18 predicted proteins | sample TabmetS5T2R1_FD_71022 | JGI IMG/M metagenome (GOLD analysis project Ga0081538, IMG submission 71022) | Tabebuia heterophylla rhizosphere microbial communities from the University of Puerto Rico - S5T2R1 | ecosystem: Host-associated > Plants > Roots > Rhizosphere ...
TGATGCCGCCGACGCTCGAGATCGTGTTCGACTCGGTCACGAGGCCGGCGAGGTAGCCGGAGAGATACCCCGTCTCCTGCTCCTTGAAGAGGAGCCCCTGGAGGTTGGGCAGCTCGCACGTGTTGGTCTCCTCACACCCCTCGCCGCCGTAGGCGTTGTCGATGATGGCGAAGCTCGTGTCCGGGAACGCCTCGGCCGCCTGGTGGGTCGCTTCGCCCATGAGGAAGCCGACCGAGATGATGAGGTTGTAGCCCTCCTCGGCCAGCGTGGAGAGATTGGGGATGTAGTCGGCATCCGACTTGGACTCGAGCACCCGGATCTCGACGCCCAGGTCGCTCGCGGCCTGCTCGAGGCCTTGGTTGGCCAGCGAGTTGAAGCCGCGGTCGTTCAATCCCCCGATGTCTGTGACGAGGCCGACTTTGATCGGCTCCGCCTCCTCCGAGGTCGTCTCCTCGACCGCGGACGTGTCTCCCGCTTCGCCGTCGTCGTCGTCACCGCCGCAGCCGGCTGCGACGAGCGCGAGAGCGAGCGTGGCCAAAAGCAGCAGGAGCCACGGCAGCTTTCTCCTTACGTTCACGGAACCTCCTCTTTCGCCCATGCCGTCGAGTGGATCGCAGGATGCTATCCCTCTCGCGATCCCTTTTCTAGGACGTGCGGGAGGAAGGGTTCGTTAGCGCCTTAAGGGGCCGACTCCTGGAGCACGTGGGCCAGCTCGCCCTCGCCGACGAGGACGCGGCGAGGCTTCGACCCCTCGTAGCCGGAGATGATCCCGCGCCGCTCGAGCATGTCGATGAGCCTGCCAGCGCGCGTGTAGCCGACCCGGAGCCGGCGCTGGATGAGCGACACCGACGCCGTCTGCGTCTGGACGACGACCTCGATCGCCTTGTCGAGGAGCGGATCTTCGTCCGGATCGAACTCCTCATCGCCGTCGTCGCCGGCGTGGACGGCCTCGGGCGGCTCGAGGAGTGACTCGTCGAGCTCCTGCGGGCGCTGGCTGCGGCACTGCTCGACGATGAGCGCGATCTCCTCCTCGCTCACGTAGGCGCCCTGCACGCGCTGGAGGCGAGACGTCCCGAGCGGCTTGAAGAGCATGTCGCCCTGCCCGAGCAGGCTCTCGGCGCCCGACGTGTCGAGGATGACGCGGCTGTCGGTCTGGCTCGAGACGGCGAAGGCGATCCGGGAGGGAACGTTGGCCTTGATCATCCCCGTGATCACGTCCACGGACGGCCGCTGGGTGGCGAGCACGAGGTGGATGCCGACCGCACGCGACTTCTGGGCCAGCCGGATGACCGCGTCCTCGACCTCCTGCGGCGAGACCATCATCAGGTCCGCGAGCTCGTCGATGACGACGAGCAGGTACGGGAGCTGCGTCTCGCCGCGCTTGCGCAGGGCGCGGTTCAGCTCCGAGAGGTTCCGCGCCCGCGCGAGGCTCATGCGCTCGTAGCGGCGCTCCATCTCGGTGAGGACGTTCGTGAGCACGGCGGAAGCCTGCTTCGGACTGGAGACGACCGGCGTCAGGAGGTGCGGGATCGACTCGTAGAGGCCGAGCTCGACGCGCTTCGGGTCGACGAGGATCATGCGGACCTCGTCCGGCGTCGCGCGCAGGAGGACGGAGCAGAGCATCGTGTTGATGCACCCGGACTTCCCCGAGCCGGTCGTGCCGGCAATGAGGATGTGCGGCATCCGGGCCAGGTCGGCGTGGACGGACGCGCCGGAGATGTCCTTGCCGAGCCAGACCGAGAGCGGGCTCGCCCCGGATGGCAGCTCGTCGAAGATGTCGCCGAGGGTGACGATGTTCGGCGCCAGGTTGGGCACCTCGACCCCCACCGCCTGCTTGCCGGGGATCGGCGCGAGGATGCGGATCTCGGTGGTCGCGAGCGCGTAGGCGAGGTCGTCCTTCAGCGCCGCCACCTTGCCGACCTTCGTCCCCGGGGCCAGCTGGAGCTCGTAGCGCGTCACGCGCGGCCCGACCACCTGGCCGACGAGGTTGGCGTCGATCCCAAAGTTGCCCAGCGCCTGAAGGAGCGCCTCGGCCGTGCGCTCGGCCGCCTTCCCGGGCTGGCCCTCGTGCGAGCGCGAGCGCCGGAGGACGGCGGCGTCGGGGAGCCGGTAGTCGACGTGCTCGCTGGTCGGCGGGTCGAAGAGCGTCGGCGGCTCCGGCACGTCGTCCGTCCCGAGCGAGAGGTCGTCCTCGCGGACGTCGTCGAGCTGCTCGACGAGAACGGGCTGCTGCGGCGGCGCGTCGCCGACCACGTCCGGGTAGGCCTCTTCCCCGTCGACGGGTGGGCGCGCCCGGTGGCCGTTCGACGCGTCGTCGAGCGTCTCGCCCCAGGGCAGGTCGTCCCGGGCCGGGACGCGTACGGCCGCGACCGTTCTCCGCGCGGCGCCAGCGGTGCCGCGGGCGACCCGCGCCGAGCGGCGGACGAGCGCGCCCAGCGAGGCGCCGGTGAGAAGCAGGGCGCCGCCGCAGCAGAGGAAGAGGCCGAGGATGAAGGTGCCCGTGCCGCCGAGCAGCCGGCCGAACGCAGCGTCGGACGCGGAACCGAACGCTCCGCCCCGCTCATCGCCGAGCAGCACCAGGATGCCGATCCCAAGCAGGACGAGCCCGGTGCGGAACGGCCGAACGTCGACGAGCGAGGCGCGGGCGATCATCAGCGCTCCGAGGACGAGGAAGACGACCGGGACGCCGATCCTCCCCGTGCCGAAGAGCGAGTCGAGCCAGTCGGCGATCGTCGTGCCGACGATGCCGCCGTTCCCCTCGAGCCACGTGACGACGGCAAGGAAGAGCCCGGTCGCGAGCAGGCCGAGGCCGAGGAGGTCGTGATTCCCGCTTCCGCGCTGCCGTCGCGCCCGCTTCTTCTTGCGCACGCGGGCAGGCGACTTGGGGCGAACCTGAGAGGGACGCTTTCTCGGCGCCATGCTCAGGCGTCTTTCGCGGCTCCGCGGGCCGCTCCTCCCCGTTCAGAGCGATGCGATGCGCCCACAGAGGAGCTCGAGGAAGCCCTCCGCGTCGATGCCGATCCCGACGTCCGCGTTCGGCTCGTTGTCCGTCCGGCGCCAGAGGTCGACCACCGTCCGGCCCCGGCAGAGCTGCGACTCGCAGTCGACGTCCACGCGGCGGGGCAGCGTCTCGACGATGCCCGGCCGCAGCACCTGCGCGACCGCGACGGCGTCGTGGATCGGCGCCCCCTCGTCCCCGTACGTGCGCCGGTGGTACTCGATGAAGAAGTCGTAGAGCTCGGCGACCATGCGCCCCGTCGCCCCTGACTCGCGGAGGCGCTCGGCGTGCGCGTCGGTCATCAGCGCCTTGTGCGTGACGTCCAGCCCGATCATCGTCACGAGCAGGCCGCTGTGGAACACGCGCCACGCCGCCTCTGGGTCGACGTAGATGTTGAACTCGGCCGCCGGCGTCACGTTCCCCTCGGCGATCGCGCCGCCCATGATCACGATGCGCCCCACGTTTCCGGCCGCCTCGGGGTAGCGCGACAAGAGGAGGGCGATGTTCGTGAGGGGCCCCACCGGGACGACCGTCACGGGGCTCGCGGAGGCGAGGATCCGCTCGGCGAGGAAGTCAACCGCGTGCTGCTCGACCGGCGCGCCCCGGGGCTCGGGGAGGGCGGGCCCGTCCAGGCCAGACTCGCCGTGGACGTAGGCCGCGATGAAGAGCTCGCGCGCGAGCGGCCGGTCGGCGCCGGCAGCCACCGGGACGTCGCTCCTGCCGACGAACTCGAGCACCCGCAACGCGTTCGCCGTCGTCTTTTCGAGCGTCTGGTTGCCGGCCACCGTCGTGACGCCGAGAAGCTCGAGCTCCGGGCTTGCAAGGGCGAGGAGAAGCGCGATCGCGTCGTCGTGACCGGGGTCGCAGTCGAGCAGGATCGGCGTCGGTTCGCTCACGCGCGGAGTATCTCTTCAACCTCAGCGGCCGTGGGCAGGGACGGCTGCGCGCCCGGCCGGGAGGCCGCGATCGCCCCGGCGGCGCAAGCGCGGCGGAGTGCTTCCTCGCGCTCGCCGCCCTCGAGCAGCGAGACGACGAGACACGCGGTGAACGCATCCCCTGCGGCAGTGCCGTCGACGGCCTCGACTGCCGGCGGCGTGGCGCGCGCGACCTCCTCCCCTCCTTCGAGGAGGAGCGCCCCCTCGGCGCCGAGCGTGAGCGCGAAGAGCGCCCCCATCGGGCTCGAGCCGAGCGCTTCGAGCTCGAGCGAGTTGGCGACGATCAGATCGGCGCGCTTCAGGATCGGAGCGGAGACCGGACGGGACGGCGCGGCGTTGAGACAGAAGAACGCGTCGGGCGCCTGCCGCATCGCCGCCTCGATCGCCTCGTCCTCGACCTCGAGCTGGCAGACGAGGGCGTCCGGGCTTCCGACCGCGATGCGGGCCGGGTCGAGCGCGTGGTTCGCGCCCGGCACGACGACGATCTGGTTCTCCCCCGCGTCGTCGACGAGGATGAGCGCGATCCCGGTCGCCGCGGCGGCGATCTGAAGCCCGGAGAGGTCGACTCTGGCGGCCTCGAGCTCCGCGAGTGCACGGCGGCCGAAGTCGTCGTCCCCGACGGCGCCCACGAGGCGAACGTCGGCCCCGAGCCGGGCCGCAGCAACCGCCTGATTCGCTCCCTTGCCGCCGGGCACGTGCTCGAGCTCGGCGGCCGTGAGCGTCTCCCCGGGCCTCGGCAGGCGCGGGACGGGGGCGACGAGGTCGAGGTTGACGCTGCCGACGACCGCGACGCTAGGCGGCAAGTGCCCGCAGGTCGTCGAGGCAGCCGTCGAGCAGGTTTTCGCGCAGGTCGAAGAGCCCGGCCCAGAGCGACTCCCGGTCCGGCGCGGACTCGATGCGCGCCGAGTCTGCGAGGCCCTGCAAGGCGCGGACGAGCACGGCCAGCTCCAGGTACGCGTGGGCAACCCGATGGGGCGCTGCGACGACGCCTGCCCGCTGGAGGACGGCGTCCCAGACCACCACCTCCCCCGCTCCCGGCTCGCCGTACCAGGAGCGGCCCTCGGCGCCGGCCGGCTCCAGCTCGAGCAGGAACCGGCCCAGGGGGCCCTCGAGTCCGGCCAACGCCGTCTCGGCGCGCTCGGCGGCCCGCCGGAAGGCCGCCTGGCGCCGCTCCGGCGTGCAGGGCTCGGGCTCGCCTCGCCCCCAGCGCTCGAGGAGGCGGCAGAACGCCAGCGCGGCGGCCTCGCTCGCGGCCAGCGACCGGATGAGGCGGTCCGCGGTCCGGTCGGACACGCCGTAGCCGCGCATGAGCGCCGGCCAGCCGCTGCCGTTCGTGTCGGTCATCCCCTAACTAGTACACCAACTCGGACAGAACACGTACCGTTGTCGGGGGAATGGCGACCTACGACTCCGTTCGCGAGCTGCCGCTGGAGATCGAGTCCTACCGGCTCGAGCCCCTCGAGGTACAGGCCTCGCACGACTTCGTCCGGCGGACGACGGTGATCCACCTCCGGGGCGGCGGGCACGAGGGCGTCGGCGAGGACGTCACCTACTCGCCCGAGGACCAGGAGGCCCTGCAGGCCGAGGGCGCCACGCTCCCGCTGGCAGGCGAGCATACGCTGGACAGCTTCTCGCAGCTCCTAGACCATCTCGCGCTCTTTCCCGCAGGCCCCGAGATGGAGGCCTTTCGCGACTACCGCCGGTGGGCCTACGAGAGTGCGGCGCTGGACCTGGCGTTGCGTCAGGCGGGGCTCTCGCTGGCCGAGGCGGTCGGACGCGAGCCGCAACCCGTCAGCTTCGTCGTCTCGCTGCGGATCGAGCAGCCGCCGAGGCCGGACCCGATCCCGCTCCTGCTCGAGCGCTATCCCACGCTCCGCTTCAAGCTCGATCCAACGAGCGAGTGGGACGAGGCCCTCGTGGCCGCGCTGGCGGAGACCGACGCGGTGGACACCGTCGACCTCAAGGGCGCCTACAAGGGCACGCCCGTCGACCAGCCGGGCGACCCAGCGCTCTACCGCCTCGTTGTGGAGGGCTTCCCGACGGCGTGGATCGAGGATCCCGATCTGAACGACGGGACCGTCCCGGTCCTCGAGCCGCACCGCGGCCGGATCACCTGGGACGCGCCTATCCACTCGGTGGCCGACATCGAGGGCCTGCCCTTCCCTCCGCGCACGCTGAACTTCAAGCCGTCCCGCTTCGGGACCGTGCAGCGCCTGTTCGACGCCTACGACCACTGCGCCGAGCACGGGATCGCCATCTACGGCGGCGGCCAGTGGGAGCTCGGCCCCGGCCGCGGCCAGATCCAGCACCTGGCCTCGCTCTTCCACGCAACGACGCCGAACGACGTCGCGCCGGCGGCCTTCAACATCCGCCGCCTCGACCCGCCGCCGGGCCTGCCGACGAGCCCGCTCGACCCACAGCCGAGCCCCACCGGCTTCCGCTGGGGCGACTAGGCAGGAGGCTTTGACGAAACGTGGGCTGTGCCGCCGGGCCGCGCTGCTCGCCCCGAGGACTGCGTCGTCAGTCGCGCCGGTAGCTCATCCGCTACGAGCGCTCCCTGCGTCCTTGCCTCGGAACGACCATCGCACCCCGGCGACGAGCAACGTTCCGCCAAAGCCTCCTAGACCTCGACGACGACCGGGAGGATCATCGGCCGGCGGCCCGTGCGCTCGGAGACCAGCTTGCCCACGTTGTCGTGGATGTGCTCCTGCAGGAGCTTGAGCTCCCTCACGTTCTGCTGCAGGCACTCCTGGACCGTGCGCTCGGCCTCGAGCCTCGCCTCCTCGAGCAGCGAGTCCGTCTCGGCAAAGCCCCGTGAGATCACCTCGGGGGCCGCGATCTCGCGGCCGTTTTGCATCCCGACCGTCGCGACCACGATCAGCACCCCGTCCTCCGAGAGGTGACGCCGGTCGCGGAGGGCGACGTCCTGGACGTCGCCGACGCCGAGGCCGTCGACGAACGTGCTGCCGGTCTCGAGCTGGTCGACGAGGCGCGCGATGCCGCTTCGGAGCTCGACCACCGATCCGTTCTCGGCGAGGATGATCCGGTCGGCGGGCACGCCTGCATCCCGCGCCAGCCGCGCCTGCGCGGCCAGCATCCGGAACTCGCCGTGCACCGGCATCACGTTGTGTGGCCGCAGGAGCGCGAGGATGGTGCGGATCTCCTCGGCGTTCCCGTGCCCGGAGACGTGGACGGGGGCGATCTCCTGGTGGAGGACCTCCGCCCCGGACTTGGCGAGGCGGTTGATCGTGTCGTGGACGCGCAGCTCGTTCCCCGGCACCGGCTTCGCCGAGATGATCACCGTGTCGCCCTCCTCGACGGCCACGTGGGGATGGTCGTGATAGGCCATGCGCGTCAGCGCGGACATGGGCTCACCCTGGCTTCCCGTGCAGAGGATCATCGTCTCCGCGGGGCGCAGGAGCTCGAGGTCGTCGGGCTTCACGAGCAGGTCGTCCCGCAGGTCGAGGTAGCCGAGGTTGCGCGCGATGTTGACGTTCTTGCGGAGCGAGCGTCCGACGAGAGCCACCCTCCTCCCCGTCTCGGCTGCGACGTCGATCGCCTGCTGCACGCGATGGATGTTGGACGCGAAGGAGGCGATGAGCACCCGTCCCTCCCGCTGCGGGATCAGGTGGCGGAAGACCTCGCCCACCGTCCGCTCCGACTCCGTCACCCCGGGCCGCTCGGCGTTCGTCGAGTCGCCGAGGAGGAGGTCGACGCCGCGGTTGCCGAGCTCCGCGAGCTTGCCGAGGTCGGTGCGGAAGCCGTCCACGGGGGTGTGGTCGACCTTGTAGTCGCCCGTCGCCACCAGATGGCCTCCCGGCGTGTCGAGCGCGACGGCGACGGCGTCGGGGATGGAGTGCGCCATGCGGATGAACTCGGCCCGGAACGGCCCGAGAGGAACCGCGTCCCGCTCGGGCTCGATCTCGACCAGCTCGGCCGCGCGCAGGAGCCCGTGCTCGTCGAGCTTGGACTTGACGAGGCCGAGGGTCAGGCGCGTGCCCCAGACCTCGGGCACGTCCACCTCGCGCATGAGGTACGGCAGCGCGCCGACGTGGTCTTCGTGCCCATGGGTGAGGACGACCGCCCGGATCTCGTCGCGCCGCTCGCGCAGGTACTCGAAGTCGGGGAGCACGAGGTCGACCCCGAGGTGCTCGTCACGGGGGAAGGAGAGGCCTGCGTCGATGATGACGATGCCGTCTTCGCTCTGGACCACGGTCAGGTTCTTGCCGACTTCGCCCAGGCCGCCGAGCGGGATGATCCGCGTGCTCTCGGGCATTCGCGGAAGTGTACGTTTCTCGCATGGACGGGAGCGAGGCACGGCCGGCCCTCCTCGGCGCCATCGGGAGCACGCCCGTCGTGCAGCTCCGGCGGCTCGCGGGCTCCGACAGCGGCGAGGTCTGGCTCAAGCTCGAGTCCACCAACCCGACCGGGTCGTACAAGGACCGGATGGCGTTGGCGATGATCGAGGGCGCCGAGCGGTCGGGACGACTCCAGCCCGGGCAGCCGGTCGTCGAGTACTCGGGCGGGAGCACGGGCTCCTCGCTCGCGTTCGTCTGCGCCGTGAAGGGCTACCCACTGCGGATCGTCACCTCCGACGCTTTCTCCCCCGAGAAGCTCGAGACGATGGAGGCCTTCGGCGCCCAGCTCGAAATCCTCCCGAGCCCGGAGGGGATCACCGCGGACCTGATCCCGCGGATGATGGAGCGGGCGGCGGAGATCGTCGGGGAGGTCGACGGCTACCCCACCGACCAGTTCAACAACACGGACATGATCGATGGCTACGACGAGCTGGGAAGCGAGCTCGCCGACCAGCTCGACGGCCGCCTCGAAGCCTTCTGTGCCTACGTCGGGACCGCCGGCCACTTCCTCGGCGTCACGCGCGCGCTCCGACGGACGATTCCGGACGTCCATCGGGCGGTGATCGAGCCCGCGGAGTCGCCCGTGATCTCCGAGGGCCGAGCTGGGACGCACCACATCGAGGGCGGCGGCGTCGGCTTCTGGCCGCCCCTGCTCGCGGAGGACGACTTCGACGAGGTCGTCGCCGTCCCCGAGGCCGAGGCCTTCGCGACGGCCAGGCGAGCGGCGCAGCTGGAGGGCCTCCTGTGCGGGCCGTCGACGGGGGCGAACATCGCGGTCGCACTGCGGCTGGCCGAGCGCCTGGGGCCGGGCTCGCGCATAGCGACGACGAACGTCGACTCGGGCTTGAGGTACCTCGCCCGAGGCCTGGAGCTAGAGCTCTTAGGCTGACGCGACCGCGAGGACGCCGACGCGCTCGAGCGTCTCGCGGATCAAGGCCCTCTGCTCGTCGTTCGCCTCGACGAGCGGCAGCCTCAGGCCCCCGACGTCGTGGCCGAGCATGGCGAGGGCGGCCTTCACCGGAATGGGATTCGTCGTCACGGCGAGGGCCTCGATCACGGGCCGAAGCTCTGCGTCGATCGCCCGTGCGCCCTCGACGTCGCCGTCCTTGAAGCGCGTGACGAGCTCGCGCACGCGCGCTCCCACGAGGTGCGTGTAGACGAGGATCCCTCCCACGCCGCCGAGCTCCAGGAACGGAAGCAGGAGGTCGTCGTTCCCGGCGTACAGGGCGAGATCGGTCTCCCTGAGAATGCGGCGGGCCTGGCCGGGGTCGGTCGTGGCCTGCTTGACGGCGGTGACGTTGGGGATCTCGGCGAGCTGGGCCAGCGTCTCGGGCTCGAGGTTCACGACGACCCGCTGCGGGATGTTGTAGACCACGATCGGCCGGTCGGTGGCCTCCGCGATCGCCCGGAAGTGGGCGACGATCCCGTTGACCGGAGGCTTCGAGTAGTACGGCGTGACCACGAGGAAGGCATCGACGCCCAGCTCGTGGGCCTGGCCGGTGAGGTGCACCGAGTGCGCCGTCGAGTACGTCCCGGTCCCGGCGACGACGGTCGCGCGGTCTCCTACGGACTCGACCGCCGCCGCGAAGAGCGCCAGCCGCTCGTCATCGGCCAGCGTCGGGGCCTCGCCCGTCGTCCCGGCGACGACGACGCCGTCCGAGCCCGTGTCGACGAGGTGGGTGCAGATCCGCTTGAAGGCGTTCAGGTCGACGGTTCCGTCCGCGCGGAAGGGCGTGACGACGGCTGTTAGGACCTCGCCGAGCACCGGTCGCATTGTAGTCGGCCGCCGAGACGAGCTGGTCCGGCTCGTTAGGCGGCCTGCATGGTGAACTCCCGCCAGGGAAGCTGATCGGCGCACATGCCGGCCAGGACCTCCACGAGATCGGGCGGGCCGTCGTAGATGGGAAGGCCGCGTGAGCCCTGGGCCATCAGGACTGTGGGAACGCCGAGCTCCGCGGAGTACGCTCGCACCGCTTGGTCTCGCTCCCGCTTCACGCCGCTGATCACGGACGGCCGGACGGCCACCACCGCGAACCTGACCCCGCGCTCGCAAACGACTGCTACCTGCCCCTTCATGCGTCTCTCCTGAATCGAGGGGAGCGGGACCTATACCAGGCGCGTCGGACGGACAACCTCGGCGGTAGCTCACGCCTCCCGGGCGGGCAGCGGCATGATCGCAGAGCCGTCGGACGTCCCCTAGCTCAGCAAGGCATCCAGGCCCACCGTCAGCCCCGGTGGAAGGGTGTCGAGCCGCTCTAGCGCCAGCAGCACGCCGGGGGCGAACGCCTCGCGGGAGAAGGTGTCGTGCCGGATCGTCAGGAGCTGGCCGTCGTCCCCGAGCAGCACCTCCTGGTGCGCGACGAGCCCGGGAAGGCGAACCGAGTGGATGGGCACGTCGCCCGGGAGGGTCTGCGCGGTGGCCTTCGCCGTCCCCGACGGCGCGTCGAGCTTCGTCTCATGATGGAGCTCGACGATCTCCGCCCGCGGGAGATGCCGACCCGCCTCGGCGGCGAACCGCATCATCAGCACGGCGCCGAGCGCGAAGTTGGGCGCCACGAAGCACGCTACAGAGCGCGCCTTGCCGAGGGCGTCGAACGCGTCCAGGTCGTCGCCGCCGAGGCCGGTCGTGCCCACGACAGCGGGGACGCCGGCATCCAGGCACCGCTCGACGTTCTCCCGTGCCACCGTGGGGACGGTGAAGTCGACGACGGCGTCGTGACCGAGCGGATCCCAGGGGGTCTGCGACCCGGCCGGCGAGACGTCGTGGCCGGCGTCGGCGAGTCGGGGCGCAAGGGCCGAGCCCACCTTGCCTCCACCGCCGAGGAGCAGGACTCTCACGCGGCGGCGCGCTCCACGAGCCCGGGGCACACCGGCTCGACGGCGTCGAGGAGCCGCTCCTCGCTCGGGCCGATGGCCGCGACGGAGATCGCCTCGGAGGGCAGCAGGACCGCCGCGAGCTGCGCGACGGCCTCGACGTCGACCGCCTCGATCTCGGCGAGGATCCGGTCGAGGCCGAGGAGCTCGCTGTCGGTGATGAGCGACTTGCCGAGGCGGCTCATGCGGTTGGAGGTCATCTCCATCGAGAGCATGATCCGCCCCTTGAGGTTCTCCTTCGCCCGTGCGAGCTCCTCCCCGCCGGGGCCGTGCTCGGCGACGTCGTCGACCTGCTCCGAGACGATGCGCAGGCACTCGGCGAGGTTCTCCTCGCGGGTGCCGACGTACACGCCGATCTGACCTGTGTCGGCGTACTGGGACGAGAACGTGTAGACGGCGTAGGCGAGCCCTCGCTTCTCCCTGATCTCCTGGAAGAGGCGCGACGACGCGGAACCGCCGAGGACGCTGTCGAGGATCGACGCCGTGAAGCGGCGGCGGTCCGAGCGGGCGATCCCGGGCGCCGCGAGGCACACGTGGTACTGCTCCGTCGGCTTGGCCTGGAAGACGAGGGACGGCTTCGGCGGTGCGACGAATGGGGTCCTGGCAGACGGTCTCTGCGCCGGCGCAGCGCCGGCCTTGGCGCGCATGCGGTCGACGAGGCCCACGAGCCGGTCGTGGTCGACGCTCCCCGCCGTCGCGACGACGACGTTGTCCGGCCGGTAGCGGCGGCGGTGGAACGAGGCAAGCGACCGCCGCGAGACGCTCGAGATCACGTCCGCCGAGCCGAGCACCGGCCGTCCCAGCGGGTGGCGGCCGAAGACCGCCTTCGTGACCAGGTCGAAGATCAGCTCCTGTGGCGAGTCCTCGACCATGGCGATCTCCTCGAGCACGACCTCCCGCTCGGCGTCGAGGTCGGCCAGGCTCGGAGCGAACACCATGTCCGTCATGACGTCCAGCGCGGTCTCGAGGTGCTCGTCGAGAACCCGCGAGTACACGACCGTGTAGTCGCGGGCGGTGGCCGCGTTCAGCTCGCCGCCGAAGGTGTCGAAGATCTCGGCAACGTCGAGCGCCGAGTACGAGGCGGAGCCCTTGAAGAGGAGGTGTTCGAGGAAGTGGCTGACGCCGGCGTGCCCATCGTCCTCGTCGCGAGAGCCGGTGCCGATCCAGAGCCCCATCGCCACGGAGCGCACCGACGGAAGGGGCTCCGTCACGACGCGGGTGCCACCGTCGAGCGTCGTCAGCAGGTAGTTCTGCACGGTCGCATCGTAGGTCTTGAACACGTTTCAGAACGACGCCTCGCCGTCGGGGTGCGATGGTCGTTCCGAGGCAAGGACGCAGGGAGCGTTCGTAGCCGGAGGCTAGGGGCGCGACTGAGGACGCAGTCCTCGGGGCGAGCAGCGCGGCCCGGCGGCTCAGGGCTTCGTTCTGACACGTGTTCTGTCAAGCCTGCCTGAACGCTCCTCCCGGGTCCCCTGCCGCGCGGGCCAGCGCGGCGAGCGCCTTCAGCGGCGGGCGGGCGAGGCCGCGGGCGGCGCCGACATCGTCGATCTCGCCCCGGACGAGGCGCTCGACCGTGCGCCAGACGATCCTCGAGCGCGCGATCGCGAACGTGGTCCGCGGGAACCGGTCCAGCGCCGCCTTCACCCCCCAGGAGGCCCAGAGGTGGGTCGCCAGCTGCTTCGTCAGGCGCTCGCCGTACGGCTCCAGGCCCTCGGCACGACCCTCCAGCAGGTCGGTGACGGCCTCGGACGCGAGTACGCCCGACAGGAACGCCTCGAAGATGCCGTCGCCCGAGACGGGGTCGACGAGGCCGGCAGCGTCGCCGATCACGGCCGCCCGCCCGCGCGCGAGGGTCGAGCTCGGGGAGCGCAGCGGCAGCCTGAAGCCGCGAACGCCTTCCAGGTCCTCGACGTCGACTCCATGAGCGGTGCAGAGCTCTCCGAGGCTCGCCCGAAGGCGCGGGCCCTCCTCCCCCCAGCCCCCGATGCCGATGTTCGCGTGGTCGCGCTTCGGGAAGACCCAGCCGTAGCCGCCCGGGACGAGGCCGAGCTCGAGCACCGCCCGGCCGCGGTAGCCGTCACCGAGGCGCGCGAAGGCGACGTTCCCTTCGAGGGCGACGCCGACCGCCTGGTTGCCGCCCAGGCCGAGGGCCCTGGCGCAGGTGCCGTTCACGCCGTCCGCCCCGACGAGCGCCGAAGCGGAGAGCACCGCCCCGTCGGCCGTGACGGTCGCGGCGTCGGGGCCCGCTTCCGCGGCGGTCACCTTCACGCCCTCGCGCAGCTCTGCGCCGGCGGCGACGGCGCGCTCGACGAGATAGGCGTCGAGCCGGAGCCGCTGCGTCATGAGCACGAGCGGATCGCCGTGGCCGCGCTCGGCCCAGGGCCCGTAGCGGAGGCGCATCCTCACCGACGTGACGGTGTCCTCGACGACCGGGGCAATGGAGAAGGGGAGGAGGCGGGCGGCGCGCCCGGTGACGCCGCCGCCGCACGGCTTGTCGCGCGGGAAGCGGGCCCGGTCGAGCAGCAGGACCGAGGCTCCCGCGGAGGCGAGCCGGTACGCGCACGTCGAGCCCGCGGGCCCGGCGCCCACCACGATCGCGTCGTAGCGCGGCACCGCGGGATTATCACCGGTCGTCTCACACCACGGCGGCGCCGCTGGTTTAACTCCGCAGATGGAGACGGCGCTCCGGGTCGAGCGGGGGACGGTCACGGCGCACGCCGCGCTGCTGGCGGTCGTGGTGGTCTGGGCGAGCGCGTTCTCGGTGATCAAGGCGCTCCTCGACCACGGCTTCGCCGCCGTGGACGTCGCCGTCCTCCGCTACCTCGTGGCCGCGCCGGGCTTCGCGTTCCTCCTCTGGCGGGTCGGTGGGCTTCCAGGCCTGACGCGGCGGGACGGCCTCAGGCTCGCCGCCGTGGGGGTGTGCGTCGTCGTCGGCTACCACATCTCCCTCAACGTGGGCACGAAGTACACGACGTCGGGGACCGCGGCGCTCGTCATCGCCCTCTCGCCCGCGCTGACCCTCCTGCTCGCGGTCGGTGTCGGCCTCGAGCGCTGGAGCCTGCGGCGTGCCGCCGGCATCGCGGTTGCCTTCGCGGGCGTCGCCGTCGTCGTCGTGCTCGGGGCGGGCGGCGAGCTCGCGTTCGCCAACGCCAAGGGGCCGCTCATCGTCCTCGCGGCGCCGGTGTCGTTCGCCTTCTACAACGTGCTCCTGAAGCCGCTTCTGGGACGCTACGACCTCCTCGCGCTCACGGCCGCCACGAGCCTCGTAGGGACGGTCTTCCTCCTCCCCTTCGTCCGCGGTGGCACGCTCGACGCCGTCACGGGGATCTCGGCGGAGGACGCGGCGCTCGTGCTCTACCTCGGAGTCTTCTCCACGTTCCTCGGCTACATCGGCTGGAACACGGGCCTCCGCGGTCTCGGCGCCACGCGGGCCGTGACGTACGCGTACCTGATCTCGCCCCTCGCCGTGCTGATGGGCGCGGCCATCCTCGACGAGCCCGTCACGCTCTGGCTCGCGATCGGCGGAGCGCTCGTGCTGGGCGGCGTCGCCGCCGCCCAGCGCTCACGCTAGCTCCTAGATCAGTCTCTGCGACCGCCGCCGCCGCCGCGCCTGCGGCCGCCGCGGCGCTCGCGGTCGCCATCGCGCTCGCGGCGCTCCCGCGGCGGGGCGTCCTTCGCCCGCTCGATCAGCTCCTCGGGCTGGACGACGGTGCCGTTCTCGTGCTTGCCGACGAGCTTGAGGCCGATGCGGCCGCGGGCCTTGTCGACCTCCTGCACGATCACGTCGAGCACGTCGCCGCGGCTGATCACGTCCTCGATGTGGCCGACCCGGCCCGGGCCGACGTTCGACACGTGGAGCAGGCCGTCGGTGCCCTTCTTCAGCTCGACGAAGGCGCCGAAGTCCGTCGTCTTCACGACCTTGCCGGTATAGGTGTCGCCGACCTCGGGCTCCTTCGTGAGGCCCTGGATGGCGGCGATGGCCGCGTCGGCCTTCTCGCCCTCGGTCGCGTAGATGAGGATCGTCCCGTCCTCCTCGATGTCGATCTGCACCTCGAAGTCGGTTTCGAGGCCGCGGATCGTCTCGCCGCCCTTGCCGATCACGAGCCCGATCTGCTCGGGATCGATCGAGATCGTGGTGATCCGCGGGGCGTGCGCGGCCAGCTCCTCGCGGGACTCGGAGATCGCCTCGGCCATCCGGTCGAGGATGAACTCGCGGGCCCGCTTCGCCTGCTCGAGTGCGTTCCGCATGATCTCCTGCGTCACGCCGGTGATCTTGATGTCCATCTGCAGGGCGGTGATGCCCTCGCGGGAGCCGGCGACCTTGAAGTCCATGTCGCCCAGGTGGTCCTCGGCGCCCTGGATGTCGGTCAAGACGACGTGGTCGTCGCCCTCCTTGACGAGACCCATCGCGATCCCGCTGACCGGGCGCTTTATCGGCACGCCGGCGTCCATGAGCGAGAGCGTCGAGCCGCAGACCGACCCCATGGACGAGGAGCCGTTCGACTCGAGCGTCTCGGAGACGAGGCGGATCGTGTACGGGAACTCCTCCAGGCCTGGGATCATCGGCTCGAGCGCCCGCTGCGCGAGCGCCCCGTGGCCGATGTCGCGGCGCTTCGGGCCGCGCATGAAGCCGGTCTCCCCCACCGAGTAGGGCGGAAAGTTGTAGTGGTGCATGTAGCGGCGCTCGACCTCGAGCGAGAGGTCGTCGATCCGCTGGCCCTCCTTGGCGGTGCCGAGCGTGAGGAGGGTCATGATCTGCGTCTCGCCGCGGGTGAAGAGCGCCGAGCCGTGCGTGCGCGGGGAGACGCCGACCTCGCAGGCGATGGGCCGGATCTCGTCGGTCGCCCGCCCGTCGGGACGCCGCTTGTCGACGGCGATCTTCCGGCGCACGAGCTCCTTGTAGATCGCATCGGCGGCCCTCTTCACGTACTGCCGGGTGAGGCCGTCCTTCACGGCCGGCGCCTCGCCCTCGACCGTTGCGGGACCGACGGGGAACGGCAGCTCGACCGTCTCGATGACGCGCTCGAAGAGGAGGTGGCGCTTGGCCGACCGCAGCTGCTTGGGATCTTGCTCCGCCTCCGTCAGCAGGCGGAGCTCGTCCTCGAACTGCTCGCGCACAGGGCCGAGAACGGCCGCGAGGCGCCTCCGCTCGAGGAGCGCCTCGAGGCTGGCGCGGACCTGCGTCTCGCGGACGATGTCCTCCTCCGTGGAGTCCATGGTCAGCGGCGGGCAGAGCTCGGCGAGCGCCTCCTCGACCGCGGCGCCCGCCTCGCGCAGGCCTTCGGCCTGGATGCGCGCCGCGATCCGGTCGCCGTGGCTCGTGTCGAGCTCCTCAGTGAGGTCGGTGTCCAGCCACTTGGGCTTGCCGACCGCCCGGCGCAGCTCCTCCTGGACCTCGCAGAGCTTCGTGATCTCGAAGTGCGCGAGCTCGAAGGCCTCGAGCAGCCGTTCCTCCGGGATCTCGTTGGCGCCCGCCTCGACCATCGTCAGGCCGTCCTTCGTGCCGACGACGATGAGGTCGAGCTCGGAGCCCTCGGCCTCGGGCAGCGTCGGGTTGACGACCAGCCGGTCGTCGATCATGCCGATTCGCACGGCGCCCACAGGGCCGAGGAACGGCAGCGGCGAGATCATGAGCGCCGCCGACGCGCCGTTGATGCAGAGGATGTCGTACGGGGTGACGAGGTCGGCGGAGAGGGTCGTGCAGATCACCTGCACCTCGTTCCGAAAGCCCTTGGGCCAGAGCGGCCTGATCGGGCGGTCGATCATCCGCGCGGTCAAGATCGCCTTCTCCGTCGGGCGCCCCTCGCGCTTGAAGAAGCCGCCGGGGATCTTCCCGGCCGCGTACATCCGCTCCTCGACGTCGACGGTGAGCGGAAAGAAGTCCGCGCCCTCGCGCGCCTCGAGGCGGCCCTGCGCGGTCGCGAGGACCATCGTGTCCCCGCTGCGAACGATGACGGCTCCGTCGGCCTGCTTGGCCAGCTTGCCCGTCTCGAAGCGAATCTCGTCGCCTCCGACGGCAGCCGTGACCGACGTGACCTCGGGTGCGATCGTGCTCATGTCTCCTCCTTCTCCGGCGGGAGACGGAGGCGGAGGTTTGAGGCAGGCCCGAACGCCGGGCTTCCCTCAAACTTCCACCAGGTCTCCCAGAATGGTCGGCCCGTAGGGTGGGCGGGAATCCGGGTGCTCCGCCTACCTCCTGAGCCCGAGCTCTTGAATCAGCGCGCGATAGCCCTCGAGATCCCGCTTCTGCAGGTAGTCGAGGAGCCTGCGGCGCCTGCCCACGAGCTTCAGGAGCCCGCGGCGTGAGTGGTGATCCTTTCGATGGGTCCGGAGGTGCTCGGTCAGCTGCTCGATCCGCTTGGTGAGCAGCGCGATCTGCACCTGGGGAGAGCCGGTGTCACCGGCCGACCGCCCATGACGGTCGAAAATCTCCCTCTTAGCGTCCTTCGTCAGGGTCACGACCGACGTAGGCTAGCAAAGGTGCAGGTACCTCCAGGCGTTGCGGCAGGCCATCCTGCGACGGCCGAGGCGGGCCTCGAGATCCTCGCCGAGGGCGGGACGGCCGCCGATGCCGCCGTCGGCGCGGCGCTCGCATCCTGCGTCGCCGAGAGCGTGATGACCGGCATCGCAGGGGGCGGTTATGCCGTCTGGCTCGAGGCCGGGAGTGACCGCGCAGCCGTCCTCGACTTCTTCGTGGCCGTGCCGGGGCTCGGACGCCCGAGGGAGGCGCCGGTGCTGGAGGAGCTGGCGGTCCCCTTCGGGGAGGAGCTCGTGCACTACTTCGTCGGCGCCTCCACGTGCGCCGTCCCCGGCATCCCGGCCGGCCTCCACGAGCTCTGGAGCCGCGCCGGATCGCTGCCGTGGCCCCGCCTCGTGGAGCCCGCGCTGCGACTCGCCAGGGAGGGCGTGACGATGCCACCGGCCCACGCCAAGTGCCTCGCCATGCTCGCCGCGGTCATGACCATGCGCGAGGGAGGCCGGATCTACACACCCGGAGGGCGCCTCCTCGAGGCCGGAGACCTCCTCGACCAGCCGGGGCTCGTCGACGCCATGGAGGTACTCGCCGAGGAGGGCGCCGGCACCTTCTACACCGGCACCCTCGCCGAGTCGTTGCTCCAGCTGATGGAGGAGCGCGGCGGGCTCGTGACGTCGGACGACCTCGCGGCCTACCGCGTCCAATGGCTGCCTCCGGCCGAGGGCGAGTATGCCGGCGTCCGCGTCCAGACACGCGGCGGGCTGTCCCAGCTCGTCGACGCGCTCGTAGCCCTCCCCTCGCTTGACGGCGTCTCGGCCGCGGACCGCACGCTCGCTCTCGCCCGCGTCCTCGCCGCGCCGCTCTACAGCGGCCGGACGTACGAGCACACGACGAACCTCTGCGTCGTCGACGGGGCGGGGAGCGCCTGCGTCCTCACGACGAGCCTCGGGCTCGGCTCGGGGGACTTCCTCCCCGGCTACGACGTGCACCTGAACAGCATGCTCGGAGAGGCCGACCTCCTCATCGGCCCGCTGGAGCCGGGGCTGCGGATGGCGAGCATGATGGCGCCGACGGTCGCGGTCGACGACGACGGCCTCGTCCTCACCGCGGGGGCCGCCGGCGGAACCCGGCTGCGGCCGGCGCTCGCGCAGGTGCTCTCCGGCATCCTCGACGAGAGACTGTCGCCGCAGGACGCCGTCGACCGCCCCCGGCTCCATTCGACCGGCAAGATCGTCCACCTGGAGCCGGGCTTCGACGAGAGCGCGGTCGACGCCCTCCGGGACGGCGGCTACGAGGTCCGCCTCTGGGACGAGCTGCACCACTACTTCGGCGGCGTCAGCGTCGTCGCCCGGACCGGGGCCGCCGCCGACCCGCGGCGCAGCGGCCTCGCCCTTTCGCTCTAGCCCCTAGGCGGTCGCCGGGCGGCTCGGGCCGCCTCCACGTCGGCGGCGATCTGGGCGACGAGGTCGTCCTCGCTCGCGAAGGCACGCTCCTCGCGGAGGCGCTCCCAGAGCTCGAGGCGGAGGCGACTCCCGTACAGGTCACCCTCGAAATCGAGGAGGAACGCCTCGATGCGGCGCTCGCTACCGCCGTAGTGGGGGTTGACGCCGATGGACGCGGCCACCCGGTGACTGAGCGCCTGTCCTGCGTAGATGCCGTACGCCGGAACGAGCATGTGCGGGTCGGGTGAGAGGTTCGCGGTGGGGAAGCCGAGCGTCCCGCCCCGCTGGTCCCCGTAGACGACCTCGCCCTCGAGCTCGAAGGGCCGGCCCAGGAGCGCGGCCGCCGTGGGCAGGTCGCCTTCGCGGACGAGCTCCCGGATCCGGCTCGAGGACACGTCCTCGAGCAGGGGCACAGGACGCACGTCTAGCCCGAGCGACCGGAGGAGCGCCACGTCGCCGCGGCGCCCGGCGCCGAAGCGGAAATTCTCGCCGGCGACCACGACCTTCGCCCCGATGCCGGTCAGGTACTCGCCGACGAATTCCTCCGGTTCGTGGCGGGAGAGCTCCTGCGTGAACTCGACGAGGAGCACCTCGTCGGGGCCGATCTCCTCGATCAGCTCGAGGCGGCGCTCCAGGGTCGTGAGAAGCTGCACCTCGTAGCCGAGGACGAGGCGGGGATGCGGGTCGAAGGTGAGCACGGTCGAGCGAAGGCCCGCCGCCTTCACGGCCTCGATCACGGCCCGGTGGCCACGGTGCACGCCGTCGAAGGTTCCGAGCGCGACGGCCCGCTCGGCGGGCGCGAGGTCGGCCGGCGAGCGAGCGACGATCACACCGCCTCCTCGGGCAGGTCGCGCGAGCCGGTGACGGGGGAACCGAGGAGCCGCAACGCGCCGGCCAGGGCGCCCACGGTTGCCTCGAGCCGGCGGATCCACCAGTTGACGACGTTGAACGGCCCGATCGCTCGTGACCGCAAGCGGTCGGGCGTGAGCGCGAACATGATCGAGCCGGCGTTGATGTCGAGAATCATGACGCCCAGTCCCTAGCGTCGCCGCTCCCGGAGGAGCGTCATCCGAGGACGGTCTCGGGCTTGATCGTTCCGGCGTCGGCCTGGCCGACCGCCACGAGCTCGCCGTCGCCCGTCCAGAGCGCGATAGGCCCCTCCCCCCCCCCCCCCCCCGCCCCCGCCCCCCCGGCCAGCCCCGCCC
>Ga0081538_10002023_pt1 | contig 20286 bp, 17 predicted proteins | sample TabmetS5T2R1_FD_71022 | JGI IMG/M metagenome (GOLD analysis project Ga0081538, IMG submission 71022) | Tabebuia heterophylla rhizosphere microbial communities from the University of Puerto Rico - S5T2R1 | ecosystem: Host-associated > Plants > Roots > Rhizosphere ...
GTATTGTAGCGTATATACTACCGGGCTTCCTATTTCCTGATTTAGTTATAGACTGGCTTGTGCTCTTTCTTGGGTTTGGATTATTAGCCAATGGAGCCGTGAGGATAATTGATGGGCTGAAGAAGCAAAGGCATGAGCATGAATCGCTTAATTTTTCCTCTCTAGGCACGGCGATATTAATCACAGCTGTTGGCATGGCAGTATTGGTATATCCACGGTTAGGTTTAGTGCTACTCATAGTAATGACTGCAGTAGCTTTGGCCGTTAGTGGAATACATGTTATCATAGCAGGGATCAGAGGCCGTCGCTCCCGCCCAGATTCTTCTATGACTCTATCGAGAACTGCCGCGGAGAGTGAGGAATACCTGCAACAACAACGACTTAACAATAACGGAAAAAGTATTTGGAAGAATGACTCGTGGTTTAACGACGACCAAGGTCGGTACCTTCTTTTTCGAGGAGTGAATTTTGCTGCCAGAACCAAGCTGGCTCCTTATCTTCCAATAGCTCCACTTGAAACTAAAAACTTGTCCCAACTCAATTTGAAAGAAGAGATCAAGTCAGTAGAACCAGAACTAGATCGGCTAAAAGACTTGGGATTTAATATTGTGCGCCTCTTGATTTCATGGAAAGCAATAGAGCCTCGACCAAACACAAACCTTGACGAGCTCTTACCAGAAGGCAAACAGTATCTGACCTGTATAAAAGAAATAATTGATGAACTGTATGCAAGAAACATTTACGTCTTTTTGGATTTTCATCAAGATATAGCGCATGAACTCTATGGTGGAGATGGGTTCCCTGATTGGGCATTGGCAACTGACAGCGAACACAAGCTACCAGAACCCTCCAACTTCAAAGACAAGAAATGGATGATAAAGTATGTTACTAACAAATCCGTGAAAAACACCCTCACATCCTTTTGGCGAAATGACCTGACTCATATAGATGGAGAGTATAAGCTTGAAAACTTTCCTGTTAGAACACATTTGGAGAAAACAATAGGTCAGACAGCTAAATTTTTCAGATCACTAAATAATGGTGCAGGCCATCCTGCAATCCTAGGAATTGAACCCTTTAATGAGCCAAATCCTGTAGGGTTGCCAAAGGATAAGTTTGAACAAGACTTTCTTGTAGACTATTATCGTAACGTAAATTCAGAAATAAGAAAGTTTGATCCTGATCTGTTTATTTTTATGGAACCCAACGTAGGCTGGACTATACCTTCTTCAGACAAACAAGATGGTGATAAAAGCAAGCTTGACTCACTCAGGTCAGGTCCCTTTTCTGCTAAAGACGCCTTCAATATGAATCTCGTAGAAAATGTGATGGTAAAAGGAAAGCTAGATTCCAAACAATTGGTTACTTTTCTGCCAAATAACCTAAGCTCCGTTTCTACTTTTGCACAAAACGGCGTCCTTTCGGTTCATTTCTACGACATGATGGCTATGGCCAGTTCGTTTATGAAGATTCCCGAAAACATGTATAGAATCAAGAGAGAATTCCCATCAATTTTTGCGCAGTTGGCTGATGCTGCTAGGAAGCGGGGTCTCATACCGTTTCTGACCGAATTTGGTGGATCTCAAGAAGAAGAACAAGTAGGAGAGTATTTGAACCTGCATTATGAGCAAATAGAAGCCCACCTTCTCAATGCAACTATATGGAATTATGATCTTTACAATACACAAGAGGGCAAGGATAATTGGAACCTTGAGAACTTTTCACTGCTTGGGCCTAATAGGACACCTCGAAACCTAGATGTCGTGTCCCGCCCATATCCAATGCGTAGCTCAGCAGAGCCGGTGCTGTTATTCTTCGACATTGAATCCAAATATTCCACAATAATCCTAAAGGGCAAAGTCGTAGAGGCCCCTACTGTTATTTACATACCATTCAAAATACATTATGCACCTGAATTTTCAGTTTGGGCTACGAGTAAAGAAATAAAATGGGACAAAGAAGAACAGCTTCTATATTGGTATCCTACAAAGGAAAGAACGCTAAATCAGATAATAATTGGCAAAAGCAGGAACTTGGATACTAGTGTGTTGCCTAAAGAAGCAAGAGATTTAGCAAGTGAGGTTGTCTTTGTTGGTTCCTTAAGCTAATAATAATACAATCGATATTTTTTTTGATGATGTGCACACACACAGAGTACTATCATGAACTAATAAGCTGGAAAATAATCTTTTGCAGCTGGCAAGCTCTTTGTCGTCAAATCCTGAGCTACATATGCACATAGCTAAAGGAGTCTTTGCCATCATCATTGAAAAGTGTATATATATTCTAACAACCCTTTGACCGTTTTCACAGATGATATCATAAATGGGGTATAACAATGCCTTGTTATCGACTCGCGTTTTATCAGGTTCCTGTTTCCATGCTGTAGCGTGATTGTCTGAAGACATAATTAATTCTCCTGAATCGGTTCACACTACTAGAAGCATAAATGGTACTCCTAGCCATGAGGTGAAGAAAAACGATGGAGTAGAGTGAGATATATACACACACTACACAAGAACCTAGACGCGTCTTTCATTCTCTATAACACTAATTGTCTTGCCCTTCGTAACAGTTCTCTTCCTCTGCATCGTATTTTACATTATTCCTTTTTATATTCGAATCATACTTAATGCATATCACTTACCTCGTTTCTAATCAAACGATCCGGATTTGTCAACAGAGAATGCTACCGAAGCGGTCGAAGGGTCGTCAGAATCATTTGAGCATTTTTTAGATGTGATTCTCAACTACGTTACTGTTGGGATAGAAGTTGCAGCTGTCATAATCATTGGAGTATCATCGGTCATTGCGCTTATTGGATACTTCAGGACTTTGTACAGACGACGAAAAGGAGAAGTCTCAAAGGGAGATGCTGTCAGGTTTCGTTTGGCAGGGGGCTTGCTTTTGGCGCTTGATTTAGTAGTTGGCGCCGACATATTGACGACTATTCTGGATCCGAGTACAGAAGATCTTTTGAGGTTATCTATAATTGTTGCGATAAGAATAATACTGGGATGGTCCTTATCAAAGGAAATAAGCGGGCATTCAGAAGACCTCTTGACAAAGTAAACTGATCTGCATTGAGCTATGACAAGCCCAATTAAGGCTGCGCACATATATATCTCCTGTCTGAACGCGCCTATCTGCTTTGCCTGCATAATAGGCCCTTTGCCACTCGCTGAGGTAACGACAAAAAGAAGGAGAGTGCTAACGACATAAAATGAGACAATCGCCCCTAAAGCAAATTTACTAACCAATCACCTGCTCAGAGCTTGTGATTATAAAGCGGCTGTAGATTCCAGAAAATTTATAGCATACTATGCCAAGGCAACAATTACTATGCTCATAGTTGAGAAAGCAATTACGAATGAAATGGTGGAAGAAAAAATCAGAGAGTTGAAACCTATTCACCCAGAACTTGCCCAAGTAGCTGAAACAATACACAAGATGGACCTTAAGGAAACAGTAAATGCCATTCTTGTGATTGACGCATTGGAACCTTTACTAAAGGTTCACGCCATGCGCGAAGCACGAGGAACTGCTATTTCTGATGAAACGGCAGCCAACATCGTCAAGGAGTTAAAGCCTAAGCATCCCATACTGGCTGCTGTTATTGAAAGAGGGCATCAAATGGATTTGAAAGAGACTTTCGCCGCCCTGATTGTCATTGATGCCCTTAAAAGATTATTAAAAATCCATGCTGCAAGGTTAGCTACTGACTAGACAGCTATATAGCTATCTTTCAATATTTTTGCAACTTGCTAAATGGGTCTAAAACTTTGCTCTTGTAATATTCCACTGGAGGGCGCCGGGTCTGCTACTTGACGAATAATGACTTTATCGTCTATTAATTCCTCCGAAGAGGGGTATATAACAGCAGAAGAAAGGGTAACCAAAAAAGGAATTTTAGTTTCCCTTAAGGAAGCAATATCGACTCCAAAGCCAAAAGATAGTAATGGGTTGCAAATAGCCAGCCAAATAGACTTTCCAAAAGTCAGAACGTTTCTCGAAAGTGTAGCCAGAGGAAGTAAAAGCTCAAAAAAATCTTACGAGATAGGGCTCAAACACCTTCAATGCTTTTTAAACAATAATAGCATCTCCGACTACCACCACTATGACATCGAGACTATGCTCCTGGCTCTGCAAACATGAGGGCTCCTGCTATAAATGCAAATATCGATGACGGTGAGATTCTTCTGCTGCTACTGACCCCACTTCCAGCTCTCGGGATAGTTCCCATATGGATTTACATGAAGGTGGTAAGGATATATTAAGTAAGGTTGCAGAGCATTGCACTGCATCCCCTACTTAACAGAGGGCGCAAACAATAGTTCTCGCTTTTGCTAAGGAGGCTGTCTATTATGGATATTATAACATAATTATGTAATTTGTATCTCACAACTCTTTTATACTCGAGAAGCGAGAATGCCAAATACCTCCCACTCTCGGGGTGTAAGAAAATGGCGAGCAACAATATTCTGATCGATGGAGATATCCTTCCTTCCCTTTTACAAGAACTGAAAAGTCTTGGTATTTCTATCAATCATCTAGATCGTTTGAACAATAAGGGAGAGCTCGACCGCTTAGCAGACAATCTAAAACAAGATTTTATGCATGAAATAAGGGATAGCGAAGAACGAGGGATTTTTGTTAACCCTGGTGGCGGTTAATCAATCCATCTACACCTGTCTATCGTCATGGGCTATCTAAGCCTAAGATTGCGATAAATTTCATTTCAATTATTTCTTCTAGTTATCGTTAGCCCAGTCGCCAAAATGGCTAATTTTGCCGCAAGCTGGACAAAACACTGTGTTCTGTATTAAATAATTTCTATCATATACATGGCCCCATAATTGAAGTTGTTCTTCTATAGCTTGCTGCTTGGTTTGAGGGTTAGCATTAACATGCTCGCCTAATGCGTCAACAGTCATAGACGCTTTACAATTTGGACACTGAATCATCTGATTATTAACGTCAGTCTTTTCTTCTTCTTCTTCATCTCCTTGTGGACTGTTATGGATTTTTATCAGTCTCTGAATTCCTTCAATCGTTCTTTGTATGACTGCTTCAGTTGAATCAGGCAATGGATAGACCAAACCGTCATTATTATTATTCTCGACCATGTTATTAAGACGATACTCATGTTCATATGATTAAAAATAGCCGAGCACCCTGGAGGGAGGGGAGTTAAAGAAACATTGAAGAAAAGCTCGTCTATAGAGGAATCAGAATAGAAGACGGTGATATCAACAAAAGACTTTTCAATATTTCTTAAAGCACAAGTAAGAATGGATAAAGAGCTATAAGCTGCTAGTATCTTATCTAACCCTAAATGGAACCGTTAAGCATTGTTAAGTCGACAAAAGAGGGATGTATATAAGAAAAGAAAGGGTAACCGATAAAGGAAGTTTTAGATTACTATAGGGAAGGAATATCGACCCAGAAACTCAAGTATAAACTGTTGAGGATAGCCAGCCAAGTAGAAGACTTTCCAAAAGTCAGAACGTTTCTCGAAAGTGTAGCCAGAGGAAGTAAAAGCTCAAAAAAATCTTACGAGATAGGGCTCAAACACCTTCAATGCTTTTTAAACAATAATAGCATCTCCGACTACCACCACTATGACATCGAGACTATGCTCCTGGCTCTTCAAAGCAACAAGCTAAGTGTCTACGAGATACTGGACAGCTTTGTCTCCTATCTTGTAAATATGCCTCATCAGCCCCCTATAGCGCCGACATCAGTAACCCTTTATGTTTATGCTGTTAGGTCATACCTGCAGTATCATGACATTGACATCAACCCATCCAAATTTAGACGCAGAGTGAGACTTCCCAAAATCCCCGAGAATATGAACGTCCAATAGGCGCTAGCGAAATCAGAAATATCCTCCTCGCTTGCAACAATCGCAGAGTCAAGGCCTACCTGTTGGTCTTGGCAAGTGGCGGTATGAGAGCCATAGAGGGACTAGCTATAAGGTATAGAGACCTTGATTTTACTGTCAGCCCGACAAGTGTGCACATTCGAAAAGAGTTTACAAAGACAAAGGTAGCACGTGATATATACATCTCGGATGAGGCCACAAAATATCTGAAGCAGTGGCTTGATTGGAAGTATCAAGAAGCGAGAATACTCAAAACAGGCAAGAGAACAACCACTACACCTATGCCTGATGACCTTGTGTTCAGTTCCTTTCTGGGTTCAAACCCTGCGAGCATGTATCAAAAGCTTAGAGATGAATTTCATAAGCTGCTTGAAGTAGTAGGTCTTAACAATCGCAAAGAAAACAGTCTGCGAGGCGAAGTGACATTCCATAGTTTTCGTAGATTCGTCAAATCTGTTGTTTCTGATTCCGTTAACAAGGATTACTCTGAGTGGTTCTTGGGCCACCAAAGAGTCCATATTATGTCAAAAAAAGAGCACGAATTAAGAGAAATCTATAAATCAAAATGCATCCCCATCTGACCTTTCTCGACTATGATGCTGCACTTGAGTCAGGTGGAAGAACAGCCGAACTAAAACTGCAGGAAAAACAGAGAGAAATTGACCAATTGCGAGAGCTTGATTCCATCAGCAGAGATTCAATTCGAGAGCTCTCTGAGAGGCTGATGCAGCTTGAAGCGAAGTTTGATAATAAGAAGCAGGCTCACATAGATTTGTCTTCGTAATATCCAAGGATAGAAGGGAGGGAAGCAGAGAAGCTGTCTACAATTTTCTAATGCTAAGAATAGGAAAAAGCAGAAGGAGACGCATACATACCATCAATATTTCTCTTATGGATCGAGGCTTTCATCAAGTTCTAGCAACTTGCCTCCTCCTTAATAAGATAGTATTTCATGCATGGTATCTTTTACTAACTTGATAAATTTTTTTGTCATGTGCCAAAAAGCTCAACTTGAGGCGGCTCTCCTTGCTCTTTTGTTTATCCTTGGATGCAGTATCGACCATCAGCCGCAGGGCAAATGACTTTGAGTGCCACTCAAGGTCCTCTTTCAATTCAACTAGACCTATACTGAAAATATGCGAGCTTTTACTGAAGGATTCATCACTAGATTTGGAAGTTATTGGAGATAAGAGTGCATATTCATTTACAATAGATATGAATAAGTTATTCGAGGATTTTGTTGCAAATTTATTAATTGAAAAACTGGGAGAAGGAGATATCAAGCTACAGCAAACAGAATATCCAGAAGTTAAAGGCAGCAAATTGAAGGTAAGGTTAGATATTGAAATTTTCAGGCATGGAATACCTCATATTGTATTGGATACAAAGTATAAAGAATATGTCGATGGTCCTGATATGGGATACATAGCTCAATTATCTTTGTATTCATTAAGCACACAAGTAAAGAATTGTGGGTTGATATATCCGGGAAAATTCGAACCAGAATTATTTCTTATCAAACCAGACATACGAGTACATATTTTGTCCTTTAATCTAATCGCATCCAACAAACTGGAATTTGAAGAAAACTGTTCACAGTTTCTGGAAAATCTGAAATCTCTTCCTCTATAGTACAGTAAATGACCAAGATCTATCGCGGAGCATTAATCCTGTAGTTATTTGGATATCTTTTTGGATTCAATGAATTTTTATCCAAATCCCTCCGGCGTTACGTCCCAGAAACCTTTTAATCTCCCAGCCATATTCAAAGACTAACAAGGAATCCACTTTTTGAAGTGATGTCACTTTATGGCCTGACGGGCACATTTTTTATTGCTGCACCTTTGAACCTACCAAAGATGCGATTCTCAAGCCTATTGGTTAGATTGCAACTGTTGTCAGGCCTATCCCATTTGATAGTTGGTAAAATGGCACCTGACTCAGTACGTACGAGAATAATGGGTGTTGGTACTTTACTATTGGGTTTAGCTGCTATTATGGCGACGAAATTCGTTAATTTATAATACTATCTTAGCACAAATTAGAAGAAAGACAGGAAAATACTCTATAAATTCTATAGTCGCTATAGGTTTGTATTTATTTTAACTTTGCCCTTACCAGACTCATAAACTATGTTATCAACTTCTTCAAGCAATAGACGAAAAAACTCATTTAATCTTCCCATTAGGTCATCCATTTCCTTTTCTATTCTTATAATTTCCATATTATCATAATACTTATTTTCACTCAATTCTTTTGCAAATCCTTTCAATTGGCCAGCCAAGTCGGGGATAAGACTATACTTATCCATCAATCTTGGATTATTTAGTATTGGAACTATTTGCTTAATATCATCTGTTATCGTCACGAAACTATCAACCTGTCCAATAAACCGATTATCAATAAGTCCCTTTAGTTCGATCCGTGATCTTTCAACAGATGTATTTTCCAGGTATTTGCGTATTTTTTGCTTGAGGTCATTATAATGCTTTTCAAACTGTTTGTAATCTGCGTTTATACGAGTCACGTAAAACCTCTTAATAGATTTTTTTCTTTCATCTTCCTTGAGAATTATTTCATGCTGTTCTTTGATAAACTCGGTAGTTTTATCGTCTGCTTTTTTCTGTTTACGGTAAATTGTGACTCCTACGATAATTGTAGCCACTATACCAGCAATTCCTAAACCAATACCAATAATCCCTAGTATGTCAGCCATGGTTAACTCAGATTATAGATAGTCTTGCCCCAGTCTCTTACAAACTATCTAGAATATTTTTCTGAATTATTTTCTATAGACAAATGAAAATCAAGAATTGCTTAGCGAATTTGCTTAATTACTTCTATGCCGATAGATTAATTGAATCAATTAGGGATGGATGAAGAGAAAGAGGAAGCGAAAGAGAATCATGATCATGGATGGGACAAAAATGGCAATGCTAACAATTACGAGGATACTCTAGTTGATGGAAAGCCAGTATACACAGAATCAGGATTGAAGTCAAAGGTAAGGCAGTCGCCATTTAACAATATGATCAGCGTTCAGTATGAATATGCCAGCCCTAACAAGATCCACTATATCCTAGCATATCATGAGGTAGGAACTGAAGGAATTACCTTTACTCATTGGTCTAAGTATAGGTATGATAGTCACGAATTAGTTGAGGTTGAAGGCTATATCAAGGGAAGAGGGGAAAATTATGTTACATCTGAAAAGGAGTTTTATAAGATGCTATTTTCAGAAAAATAGGTTACTGTGAAACATCAGGATGTTGTTATTCAATAATCACTTACGCTAAAATCTTAAACGATTCAACCATTCTATCTAACAATGGGATTTGTTGCCCGCAATAAGTACGAAATAAATGAATAGTAATTTTGGTTATTCAAAGGCAACCAATCAACCAAATAATTAATCTTCTTCCGTGTCTCCGTCTTCATTCGCTTGATCTTCTCCCCCTTATTAGGAATGAATCAGCCAAATTCTATGCATTGCTCACGATATGTCAATTGGCAATTGAAGATGGGAATAAAACAATAGCAAGTCAAATCATATCGTGATTACCCAAACTGCCGTTATCTTCGATGAGGCTACTTCAGATCATTGCTGAACTAGGCTTTGTGGATCAAGCGCGAGAATTAGCGGATAAAATAGAAAAGAAGAGTCGCAGGGATCGAATTTATGCTGTCGGCTATGGGACTCAGGCTATGGCGAGTGTAGAGCAATCTAAGGAGGAGGCCATCAAGTTATGGGTAACGGAATTGAAAGGTCAATTGATTGATAAACCTGCGGGTTCATATGGACGTGCCCTCTTTTATGATATGTTAACGGTAGGGGTTCTTATACCACAGTAAGGAAGGAAATAGTAGATACAGAAATCGCAATGCACCAAAGCGCTGGAACAATAACAATAGATATCATTACCATTGCTGCTAGAACAATAGTTACGACTGCGATGAAACTATTGCTATTGCTCAAGCTGACGGTAATTGAAGAAGAACGAGAAGGAGGTTTGAGTAATTAACTAATGCCAATTAGATTAGATACAGTTATCAAAAAGGTTGAAGGCATGCCTAATACCATCAACTTTCACCTTCTCAAGGACTTTTATCAGTATATGAAAGAAATAGCTGGCGCTGCGTGGAAATGGCCATGATCTTGATCATAACGATGATGCTAATAATGATAATGATAATAATAACATGCAATCAGGTATTGATTATATGAATCGATCAAAGTTAACAGAACCTAACGGCGCGTGGGCCAGGAGGTTCATGGTCGCTGCCATAGTCCAAGGAGCCGTTATAGTGGGTCTTACAATATTTCTAGTACTTGGGCAAATATCAATCATAAAGCCAGAGGTCTCGCGAGTGATAGCTGGAGGAGGCGCGGGCACTTGGTTTACTTTTGGTTACATCACATACATAGTCGTAGGGGTGATAGGTGTCGCTGTTTCATCCCTATTTTACCATTATCTTGCAGAAAGAAGATCTGGTGGTGGCTTTGGCCGAGTCTTTAATGCATTAGCTCGGACACACCTGATACTAATGAATGTTGGTATAACAGCCGCAGCGTCGATGCTGATGCTTGCAGGATATCAGGGAGGAGCTGCTATGCTTCCACCTGATTCCGGAGGACAGGGGTTTAGTGCAGGCCAGGCACATGAAATAATTGCTCCCTATTTTGTGCCTATCAGAGTATCAATTCTTGTGCTGATGGCTGGTGTGATTGCAGGCGGTGTAGGATTCCTTATGGCCTATAGACTCCAAAGCAGGTTTGTTCAGTCAGGAGCAAGAGACACAGGATCTGCTTGATTGATTGATTCAAAGGCAATTTACAAAATAGTTTGAAGGGATGCTTCTCACCCAATGGCAGGCAGAGAAGCAGGGGAATACCTATTCCTGCAGAGCCCAGCTCAAATGATGAATCAGACTGGATCTGGTCAATAATGGTAGTAGTAATAATAATAATATCAATTGGGAAGAATGAAAAACAAAAGACTACATAGGTAAAAAGAGCAAAGTCTAGAAAAGGCTAGCTGAAGTCGTGGGTTCAAATAATTCCATCCAGTCCATTTTATCAATCTAGGTAACCACGGTATTGAATTGAGCGCATTCTTGGAAGTTTTGGGACAAAAGCTAGAGGAATGCCAGCTAGTTCCTATTAAAGAGGCAGCAGCGAGGGAAAGGGAACTGTGCTATTCAAATCGAAGCGCTCCTCCTTTAAGGCAAGCTCGCTTGTGAACGCATGGTGCTTGATTACCATTTATTCATAAAATTTAGCTGACTGCACGAACATTCTTGTTGCTTGGTGCATGTACTCAAAAACCTTGCAAAGATGGTTTCTCTTTACTACTGGCTAAAGAAATGTATAGACAGATACACATCTCAATGTCTCTTTTTATTCTTGTTCTTACTCATCCTTGTTCTTATCATGTCCTCAAGGCGATTGGCACCATACATTTCAATATAGAAGAAAAGACCAATTGCACCAATAATTCCAGCAACTTTTGCAATCTCGACTAAGACCAATATGTTGTATACACTTACTTAGAACACCGGGTTCGTTATAACTCTATATATTAACAGCATATACAAATCTCTGCATTTATTACACTCCCTACTTTGATGTCTGAATTGAATGAGACCAGCAATCTAATTCTAGAGCTTTCTTCTGCCAATAAGAATTCTTTCCCTAATGGTAGCGAGAGTATCTCTTCTTTCAGAAGCCCTACTCTCAACTTCTAAAAAAGGAAGTGTAGTTTCGTAAAATTCTGCAAGCTAGTCATATGAAATAAAATCCAACGCAGTATTTCATTCCACGGAATGGAAACGTTTGCATCCAATTTGAAACTTGCTTCTTTCATCTTTCGAACCCCTTATCATTTCAATGATACCTTAGTCGCATCTTTTGCACCTTCGGATATTAACTGATTTATTGTCTTTGCGGTAAAGTCTCCTGTCTTGCCAGAAATAGCATCAGTATACTCTGTTCTTTCGATTCGAACTACTTTAGTTAATTTGTAGTGAATTTTGAGAAGGTCATCATATGTGTCGTATTGATGTTTAAAATCTTTATTCGATGCAGGTCTTGCTAAAATCTTTTCAAATTTCTTATTCAATATCTTTTTGTCTGATTCTTTACTCAGTTTGGAAATAGCTACTTCTGAAAGGTCTTTCATTTGAGTTGCAAAATCTTGTAGGTCTGTAACTAAGAATTGCTGCCTTTGATCGAAATGGGAAGTTCTATCTCCAAAGATCATGTCATTCCGTCTGTCTAGTACTCCATCATGATCAGTAGGAAGATCCTGGTGCTTTGGGGGGTGTAAGTTTACAACATAGACTTCTAATTCTGGAAGATCGATATTGTTAACTTTTCCTGGCTGTGGCAGCACTACATCTACCCAATATTCATGGTATGCTTGCAAAACTTCTCTAAATGGAGTATTACTAAGCAGCCCACCATCCCAGAATTTATGTCCATCTATAACTTTGTAATCATAAAACTCTGGCAATGTACCACTTGCCATAATGTGATCAATATTGACTCCGCCATCGTATTTTATCACATTCTCATATCCCTTTTTCTTTGTGTGCTTGCCATACTCTGATTTTCTAGAGTTGTCTGCTTTAGTATAGCTATCAAATGTTACCGTTTCACCTTCAGCCGCATCCACAGCAAATACAAGGAGCCTAGGTTCATTTTTCTCAGGGCTTGTCGCTATTTGACGTTTCGCAAAATTTAGAATAGTTTTTTTCAAGGGCTCTGAGCTATGAATAAACCATGAATTGAGATTATCGAAGAATCTTAAATCAGGTCTAGGGAAAGGTTTTAGAATTTCATGTACCTTTGGTGCGCCGTGGAAGTAATAGTGTCTTACGGAATAGTATCTCCTTGCTGCCTCTACTGAGGCTACATAGGATGGAGTATTTCTTTTCTTTGATACTTCGTGCCATTTCTTCCATACCTCTGTTCTCTCGAGTTCTTGCTTAGATGGAGTCGAAGCTAATCCCTTTTTCTTGTTTATCCAAAATTGTTCAAGTTGCTCTATGGCGACCTGCCAGTCTCTAGTTTCAAGATATTGACTCACCAGAACTGCTCCATTCATCGCACCGATAGAGGTGCCTGCAACTATATCGAACAGGAGTCTGTCGTTATCGCCTTTTTCCTTATCTTGTTGCCTAAGTCTTTTGGATAGTGTCTTAAGGACTCCTACTTGATAAGCTCCAAGAGCTCCCCCACCTGAAAGGATGATAGCCCTCTGCTTCAAAGTCTTTTTCGACTGCACCACATTGTCTTTTTGAGCTGAAAGCAAATTATCAGTGACTTTCTCCTTCACATCTAAATCCCTTCGAAACTGGTATATATGCAATTATTTCTGGTTTGGGTGAAAGTAAATTACCCAATGCAGTAATGTTGTAATATACAGATGTGCTTCTGCCTAAAGGGACAGAAAAGCTTTAAAGCTAACGAAATGTACTTAGAATTAATAGTAGAATCCTTCAAAAGAACCGATATCGTTCCAGGTCCCACCGAACCCGCGTCAATGTTGTCCCTTTATTACCATTTACATTTGTAATTATGATTCCTTTTTTGCTGAGCTATACTGTGAACGCTGTCGATAATTAAGATGTATATACTTACTTTCTCAAGAGGTCTTCTGAATGTCCACTTATTTCCTTTGATAAAGACCATCCCAATATTATTCTTAATGCAACAATTACGGATAATATGATAAGTTCATTTGGCGTTGGAACCACGATAGTCTTCAATATATCACTGCCAACCTCTAAATCAAGCGCCAAAAGCAAGCCCCCTGCCAAACGAAACCTGATAACATCTCCCTTCGAGACTTCTCCTTTTTGATGCCAGTACAAAGTTTTCATATATCTAATAAATGCAATGGCCACCGATATTCCGATGATTATACCAGCCGCAATATCTATTCCAAAAGTGATGTAGTCGATAATCACAACTAAGATATGTTCTAATGCTTCTGACGACCCTTCGGCCACCTCGGCACCGCTCTCTGTTGACAAATCTTAAGCATTTAGTTAGAAACGAGGCAGAAGATATGCATTAAGTATGATTCGAATATAAACAATTTAATGAAAAAAACAAGGCAGAAGCATTCTTGCGAAAGATAAGGCAATTGTCTTATAAAGAATGAAATATGCATCTAAATCTTAGTGAAGTGTTTATATGCATCTATTCTGGATCTTTCTTTTTTCTTTTTTCTGTTCAAGTACCATGCATCAAAATATCGATTTTATATTATTAGCCAAAGGTACCGACGAGAGTAACCTCACTTGCTAGATCTCTTGCTTGTTTAGGCAAGACACTGGTATCTAAGCTCCTGCTTTTACCAATTATTATCTGATTTAGTGTTCGTTCCTTTGCAGGATACCAATATAGAAGCTGATTGTCTTTGTCCCATTTTATTTGATTACTGGTAGTAGCCCAAACTGAAAATTCAGGTGCATAATGAATATTGAAAGGTATGTAGATAACTGTAGGGGCCTCTACGACTTTGCCCTTTAGGACTATTGTGGAATATTTGGATTTAATGTCAAAGAATAACAGCACCGGCTCTGCTGAGCTACGCATTGGATATGGGCGGGCTACGACATCTAGGTTCCGAGGCGTCCTATTGGGCCCCAGCAGAGAAAAGTTCTCAAGGTTCCAATTATCCTTGCCCTCTTTTGTGTTATAAAGATCATAATTCCATATAGTTGCATTGAGAAGGTGGGCTTCTATTTGCTCATAGTGCAGGTTCAAATACTCTCCTACATCTTCTGTTTCTTGAGATCCACCAAATTCGGTCAGAAACGGTATGAGACCGCGTTTCCTAGCAGCATCAGCCAGCTGCGCAAATATTAATGGGAATTCTCTCTTGATTCTATATATGTTTTCGGGAATTTTCATAAACGAACTAGCCATAGCCATCATGTCGTAGTAATGAACCGAAAGGACGCCGTTTTGCGCAAAAGTAGAGACGGAGCTTAGGTTCTCTGGCAGAAAAGTAACCAATTGTTTAGAATCTATCTTTCCTTTTACCATCACATTTTCTACAAGATTCATATTGAAGGTGTCTTCAGCAGAAAAGGGACCTGAGCTAAGTAAATTAAGCTTGCTTTTATCGCCATCTCCTTGTCCGTTTGAAGAAGGTATTGTCCAGCCCACGTTGGGTTCCATAAAAATAAACACATCAGGATCAAACTTTCTTATTTCTGAATCTACGTTACGATAATAGTCTACAAGAAATTCCCGTTCAAACTGCTCCTTTGGCAACCCTACAGGATTTGGCTCGTTAAAGGGTTCAATTCCCAAGATTGCAGGATGACCTGCACCGTTATTTAGCGAGCGGAAGAATTTTGCTGTCTGGCCTATTGTTTTCTCCAAATGTGTTCTTACAGGAAAGTGTTCAAGCTTATTCTCTTCCTCCTCTCCTATATGCGTAAGGTCATTTCGCCAAAAGGATGTGAGAGTGTTTTTCACGGATTTGTTGGTAACATACTTTATCATCCATTTCTTGTCTTGAAGGTTGGAGGGTTCTGGTAGCTTGTGTTCTTTGTCTGTTGCCAATGCCCAATCAGGGAACCCATCTCCACCATAGAGTTCATGCGCTATATCTTGATGAAAATCCAAAAAGACGTAAAGGTTTCTTGCATGTAGTTCATCAATTATTTCTTTTATCAAAGTCAGATACTGTTTGCCTTCTGGTAAGAGGTCGTCAAGGTTTGTGTTTGGTCGAGGCTCTATTGCTTTCCATGAAATCAAGAGGCGCACTATGTTAAATCCCAGTTCTTTTAGCCGATCTAATTCTGGTTCTACTGACTTGATCTCTTCCTTCAAATTGAGTTGGGATAAGTTTTTAGTTTCAAGAGGAGCTATTGGAAGATAAGGAGCCATCTTGGTTCTGGAAGCAAAATTCACTCCTCGAAAAAGAAGGTACCTACCTTGATCGTCATTAAACCACGAGCCATTCTTCCATATACTTTTTCCGTTGATGTTAAGTTGTTGTTGTTGCTGATATTTCTCATCCTGAGCGGCAGTTTTTGCTAGAGTCATAGAAGAATCTGGACGGGAGGAGGAGCGACTGCCTCTGATCCCTGCTATGATAACATGTATTCCACTAACAGCCAAAGCTACTGCAGTCATTATTATGAGTAGCGCTAAACCTATCCGTGGAAATACCAAGATTGCCATGGCAAAAGCTGTGATTATTATCCCCGTGCCTAGAGAAGAGAATGTAAGCGGTTCATGTTCTTGCTTTTGCCTCTTCAGCCCGTCAATTATCCTCACGGCTCCATTGGCTAATAATCCAAACCCAAGGAAGAGCACAAGATATTTTATAACTAAATCAGGAAATATGAAGCCAGGTAGTATATAGGCAATAAGAGCTGCACCTATTCCGATATTGATAATGCGATATTTGCGTCTACTTTTCTCAGCCCTTATTCCAGTGACTATCCTTTCTGCTCCAATAATTATGAGACCTGTTCCAGCCAAGAAAAATAAAGCATAACCTCCAATCTGAGGAGTGAAAAATATCGAAATGGATAACGAGATACAAATGATACCTACTGCAATTTGAACTAGCCAAAACCATCGTCGCCAAGTTGTAGGAGCATCTAATCTTTTCATATCTTTCTTTGAATTATCCTGCTACAGTGTTACTTTTAAGGTATTCTATATTTTTCATTTATACATCCTAGACCTCACAGCATGCCCTCCTTCCTTCCAGATATTCCAGTAGCAACTAGCCTTATCCCATACACCAAGAGAGCTATTCCAATTATGAAACCTGCAAGTGCTATTCCAAACATTGGAGAAACCATTATCGTAATGGACAAGACAATGGCTAAAGCTCCAGCTCCGATGCTAAATGCCCTTGAACCTTTGCTAGTAGTAGTGGTCATTCCTCGACCTCTGGTCAAACCTGCAATTATACTGGCAATACCGCTAAGTAGTAAGGCTATGGCGGCTAGGAATACAACCAGTGTTGCAGTAGCAAGAGGATATACCATAACAAGGCTTGAAAGGATCATGACTAATATTCCAAGACCAATGTGAGCGAATCTAGAACTCTTGTAGAGAAATATGCCTGCAACCACTTGTTCAATACCAAGCAAAAATAAGATTATTCCAGCTACTGTGAAAGCTGCAGCAGCTGCAATAACTGGAAAAATGAGTGCAGCTATTGAGAGCCCTATAGCGATAGCGCCTATGCCTATTTGTAAAGCCCTTACCCACGTAGGCGACTTTGCGCCTATTATTTTGGTGGTGGTCATTTAATGTACGATATACAAAAGAGTTTTACACTTAAAGTGTATACCTTTTTAAGCTACGAAGTCAAAATTAAGTGAATGAATTTCATAATCTGCGAATCATGCTATTGGTGTGCCTCATGGTTCAACGTTGAAGAGAGTTTATCAAGATGTCCGCAATGTGCGCATGAATGCATTGATTGCCTTCCATTATCAATTAAAGTGTGTTCTATGACATAAAATGTTAAAACAGTCCTACTTAAATCAGAGATATCATTTACTTCAGTGAACAATTTTAGGGCTTTGGAACATCCTCTGAGGATGGGCCCAGCGATCTCTCCTTTTTTTATCGCATCTGTCTGTCTTTCTGATGCTGTAGAAACCTTACAACTCAGGTGTAGCCACAGTTGCTATTGCCATACTTCTCACACTTCCTTTTATCGCTTCGACAAACTTTCTGCATCGCTCCTCCATTATTATTTCACATTCAATACTAATATGGACAAGAAAAGAGCGCAGCTTTGTCGACAACTCCTCGAGTCATTTCAGAAATTAGCAAGGGCGAAACAAATTTGTGCCTGCAGAACTCAGAGAAGATGAATTAGGTAGGTCGGCTAGACTGATTCAGAGGTCTCTTACGCGCTTTTGACTTCTTCCTTTTCGATTTTTCTTTTTTTGATCCTTAGTCGCAACAACAACAACAACATCTGCTGCTGTTATCGCTGCTCCTATCGATGTTGGCGGCGGAAGAAGTTTCGTTGACTTCAACAATATCTAATCCCATATCATCTACCATAACTAGTAATCAGCCGCCTGCATGGTTTCGTGCTTTGCAAATAGGAAGTGGTGCAGTATCCCTCACATTATCCACTCTTTTGATAACAGTAGGATTGAATATACTGCCATTATAACTAAAAAATTGTGAATGTCTATTTCTTTAGTAATAGTGAGGAATAGCACTTACTTGCCAAATAATATGCTAAGGCATAGTTAACCAAGCTTATCAGTGACTTTTGCCATCTCTTCTTCAGTAAATGCTCTTAATGTTCTAGTCCTGACATTTCCAAGACTACCAGTCTTTAGTCCAAATTCCATTGCTGCCTCGTCGTTAGGAGCCTCCAAGATACCCACTGCATCATATTCTCCAAATGTCCAATAATATGTTGTGAATTTGCAGCCCATCTTTTCTGCTTCACTTCTTATTGCGTCTGCACGTCTTGTAGTATCCTTAACATTTCTTATGCCTTGATCTGTAAACTGAATCAAAATGATATAGTGTTGCACCATTTGCTTAAGAAATAACCCGCCATTCTACTTCACCTTTTCGGTAGCATATTCAATTGCCATAATACATGAATATTATTGAAAAACTATTGCAGGGTCCTGTAGTACAACTACCAAATCGGAGCTCAGTTTAATGCTGTAGTTCCCTTGTAGTAAAAGATGGACTGGGTGGAAGAGTTGAACCCATGACATTAGAGGAATGCCAATTGGTCTTCCCGTAGAATAATTGCAGGTAGAGTAGGAAGGAGCACTACTAACTAATAATTTAGGCTTTATGGTCGGCTTGGCTAACTCGCATAATATCTGGCTATGCAGCTGCGAGATCTTTTCTTTTGCTCACTTTTGTCAGCTCATAATGACGCATTTCCTGTATGTCGTTAAAGAATGGTTGTACGTATCTGAAGAACTCTCTGAACTCAGGACTGCTCCGAAATTCCTTCATATGACCATCAAGTGAGTCCCATTCTATTCTTAAAATGTAAAGCTCAGGCTCTTCTGCACAATGTGTCAGCTCATACATCTGACAATGCTTTGATGCATCCAATGACCTAGAAGCATTAGTATAGGCTTCTTCAAACTCTCTCTGTCTTTCTCGTGGAATTTTATATCGGATGTATTCGACTATCATGAGCAACATTTTACTTTACATCTTATAAGATTAACCATTCAAGAGCCAATTGCCAAAAGTTCAGCAGCCACTTAGAGTGGTAGAGACAAAAGCTGTTGATAGTGTCTCTGGCTATATATTAGAAGACAGCATTACAGGAGGGCTTGTCCGACAACCTCCTAAAATGAGTTATAATTTAATGTCGTAGTTTCCCGAAATAGAAGAAATGGACTGAGTGGAAGAGTTGAACGCACAACCTCGCTCTATACAACATATGTAAAATGCCAGCTGATGAAGGAGAACTCTACTGCGAGCATGTAACTCGTAAAAGTAATGTTTGTATTGACAGCCTTGATGAGAAGCAAGAAATTTCTATTCTTATTGTCTGTAGGACTGGCATTGATGCTGGGCACATCAGTACTGGCTGCATCAGTCAGTCCCACAGTATTTGGACAACAACAACAACAAACAACCAATACAGACGCTAACCAAAACGCAACTGGGACAAATACGACTAACAATACCGCGGCATCCACAGCTGGCACTCTTGATTGTCAAATGGCTGCATCTACACTTGGAGGTTTGGTAATCCCAAATCCTACGGGAGTATGCGATGTAGCGGTACCGCGTCAAGGACTTCAGGTACAGGATAATAGCACTGGAGCAACTCTCAACAATCTGCTAGTTATTAACCCACTGTTTGAATTCTTGCCGGTGTCCAACCAGACAGCAGGAGGGAATCAGACAGCAGGCGGCGGTACAGCAGGCGGTAATCAGACAACAATAGTATATGGTTTTGCAGAATTTGCATTGTTAGAAGAAGAGCTACCATTGGCAGTGAGGACGTTATCCAACTCCAGCTGGAATGTTGTCGCAGTACACAACCATGTTACAATGGAGACACCAAAGATGATTTTTGTCCATGCAACAGGAACTTCGGATATTACCACCCTGACAAGTGATGCTAAGACTCTTCTAGATTCGCTTACAACTGACATACGGTCACAGCAGAGTAACCAGACATCAACAACTGCAGGTGGTGGAGGGGTCACAGCAGGTAATGCAACCAATATGACTGCAGCAGGTAATGCAACAACAGCAGGTAATGCAACCAATATGACTGCAGCAGGTAATGCAACCAATATGACTGCAGCAGGTAATGCAACAACAGCAGGTAATGCAACCAATATGACTGCAGCAGGTAATGCAACAACAGCAGGTAATGCAACCAATATGACCACAG
>Ga0081538_10002024_pt1 | contig 20280 bp, 13 predicted proteins | sample TabmetS5T2R1_FD_71022 | JGI IMG/M metagenome (GOLD analysis project Ga0081538, IMG submission 71022) | Tabebuia heterophylla rhizosphere microbial communities from the University of Puerto Rico - S5T2R1 | ecosystem: Host-associated > Plants > Roots > Rhizosphere ...
ACCGACGACCCGATCGTCCACGCTCGGACCGGGGCGTACCGCGTCTCGGTCGCTCGCCGGACCGCCGCCGCCGACTGACCTTCGGGAACCCGGTCGACACCGTCCGGCACGTCGGCGGCCTGTGGCACGAGCACCGCTCGACCTTCAGATCTCGCCCCGTCGTTCGAGATTGCGCAACGCAAACCAACCGAACACGGGCGTGATCCATGCCGTCAGCATGCGATGCGTCAACGCGGTCGGCACCGCAACGTCGGCTGGCACCCCGGCGGCCGTGAGCCCGGAAAACCAATCCCTGCGCTCAACCGGCGCTGGGGCTCGCCCGACGCCGACTCCGGCGGGCCGGCATCATGGATGCGTGGAGATCGGGTCGTCGTCGGGGGCCTTCCCGCGCCGTTGGTGGTACCCCGTCGCCCGATCGTCGGAGTTGGGCCGTCGACCGCTGGCAGTGACGCTCATGGGCACACCCCTCGCTGTGTTCCGCCACGCCGGAGGCGCCCCAGCCGTCCTCCTCGACCGCTGCGCACATCGCAACTACCCGCTCTCGGTCGGCCGGGTCACCGAGGACGGCGCGCTCGAGTGCGGCTATCACGGCTGGACCTACGACGGCGGCGGGCAATGCGTGCGAGTCCCCGGGCTCGCCGACGGCCGCGCGCAGCCGGCCGGGGGCCGGCGCGTCCCGTCTCACGCCGCGGTCGAGCAGGACGGCATCGTGTGGGCCTGGGGAGAACCGGATGCCGAACCGGTGCGGCGTCCATTCGCCCTCCCTGCGATGGCGGGCCCCGGCGCCGGTGCGGTGATCCTCCGGTGTGACCTCGAGTGCAGCTTGCACGCCGCGCTGGAGAACGCGCTCGACGTTCCGCACACGGCGTTCCTCCATCGGGGGATCTTCCGCGGCGGCAAACCGCGCCCCATCACCGCGGTGCGCCGCCCGGTGGCCGACGGCGTCGAGGTGCAGTACTTCGGCGAGCCGGTGGGCATGGGACCGATCCGGGTTCGCGTGGACTCGGGCCGCACGTTCGACCACTGGGACCGCTTCTTCCTTCCGTCGATCGCCCAGATCGAGTACGCGGTCGCCGGCTGGTTCCGGATCGTCAATACGATCGTCCACCTTCCGCTGTCACCGTTCCGAACCCGGGCCTGGTTCGTCGTCCGGTTCCAGAGCCGCCTTCCGGCGGCCATGGTGCGGCCCGTCGTGTTGCAGCGAGGCAAGCAGATCCTCCGGCAGGACGCACACGCCCTGGCCCGGCAGACCGAGCGGATACGCAGCCTCGGAGGCGAGCACTACGCGTCGACCGAGCTCGACCTGTTCGGCAATGCGATCCGGCACCTGCTGCGCCACGCGGAGCGCGACGAGCTGCCGCATGGCGGCGACGCATCCGCCGCCTCGGTAACGGAACGCACCGTCGTATTCGAGGCGTGACGGTGGTGGTCCAGTCAGTCGTCGATGCGGAACGACTCCATCGCAGGTCCTTCGTGCTCGATCTGCACACGCACGGCCCCGGATTCGTGCCACAACCGTTCCGCACCGTCTGGCGTGGCGTCACCATTCGGGCCCCGGCGGAGGTCGGCTTCGACGTGCTGCGGAGGGCGGGGGTCGATGCTGTGGTCGCCAAGGCGGTGGGCGATCCGATCGTCACCCGTTGGCATGTCGGCCGAAGGCCCTGGGATGCGGTCGAGGCACAACTGGCCCTGATCGAGCGGCAAGCCGCCGATGCCGGGGCTCTCGTCGCCCAGTCGGTCGAGGACTTGGTGGCTGCCCGCTCCCAGGGGGTACCTGCAGTGGTGCTCGGCGTCGAAGGTGCCGACGCCGTGGGCCGTGACGTCGATCGCGTCGACGCTTGGCACGAGCGCGGCGTCCGCGTGATCGTCCTGGTGCATCTGGGCGACAACGCGCTGGGCACCACCTGCCTGCCGTGGCAGCGGTACGCGGGGCCGTTGCCAGTTCGACGCCACGCCTCTCCGGGCCTCAGCGCCACCGGGGCGCGAGTCGTCGAGCGCATGAACCAGCTCGGCGTGCTGGTTGACGTCGCCCATGCCGACCGGGCCACCCTGCTGGGCGTCGTCGACGTTGTGACCGCTCCGGTGGTGTCGTCGCACACCGGCGCCCGCACCCTGCAGGACTTCGCCCGCTACCTGGCCGACGACGAGCTACGGGCGATCGCATCTACGGGCGGCGTGGTCGGACTCTGGCCCTACCGCACCCGTCGCTTCGGCGTCCGCAGCATCAGCGACCTGGTGGCTCACGCCCGACACATCGCCGAGATCGTCGGTCCCCAGCACCTCGCCGTCGGCACGGACATGAACGGCGTGCCCGGCGTCATGGCCGGGTTCGATGGCGAGACCGATCTGCCGAAGCTGACAGCCGGGCTGCTCCGCGGCGGCTTCGGCGACGCGGAGGTGGAGGGGATCCTCGGCGCCAACGCGCTCCGCGTGCTCGAAGGGGTTGAAGCGGCGGCACGTCGAGCCTCGGCCTGACGGCCGCCGGCGGTGGTCAACGGACGTCGAGCACGACCTTGCCCAACGCCGCACGGTCGTCAAGGAGCCTGAGGGCCTTGGCGGCCTGCTCGAGCGGAAAGTGCGCACCGACTATCGGGCGGACCTGGCCCGCGTCGACCAGCCCGCTCAGCGCGGCGCCGATCTCGCGCCAGGTGCCGGGCTTGCCCATGACGTACGCACCCCAGCCCGCGCCCACCACCTCGGTGTTGTTCAGCAGCAGGCGGTTCACCTTGACCTCGGGGATCGCGCCGCCGGTGAAGCCGACGACCAGCACACGCCCGCCCTCGCGCAGCGAACGGATGCTGTCGGTGAAGCGGTCACCCCCCACCGGGTCGAGCACGACGTCGACGCCGCCATCGGACAGCGCCTTCGCCTCGTCCTTCCAGGGACCGTCGGAACGGATGACCTCGTCGGCGCCGGCGGCCCTCGCGACCTCGGCCTTCTCGTCGGACGACACGACGCCGATCGTCCGAGCGCCGAGGCCCCTCGCGACCTGGATCGCGGCCGTACCGACGCCGCCGGCAGCGCCGTGGACGAGAACCGTCTCACCCTCGGCCAGCCGGCCCCGAAGCTTCAGGCTGAAGTACGCGGTGTGGTAGTTGAGGATCAAGCCGGCGCCCTGCGCGAAGTCCAGCTGAGCGGGAAGCCCGAACACCATTGATTCAGGGGCGACGGCCGTCTCCGCCCAGCCACCGAGGAACGAGAACGCAGCCACGCGGTCGCCGGGCCGCACCGAGGCGCGCTCCGGAGCGCTCGTCACGACGCCGGCCACCTCGCTGCCGGGCACGAACGGCAGGTCCGGCTTGATCTGATACTGACCCCGCGTCTGAAGCAACTCGGGGAACGACACGCCGGCAGCGTGCACCTCGACAAGCACGCCACTGCCCGGGGTCAGAGGGTGCGATGGCTCGGGCCCAGGAAGGTCGACAACGCGGAGCGCGCTCTCCGGCCCGGACAGGTCGGCGATCTGGACGGCCCGCATGCGGGCGCGCAGCCTACCGGAGGTCAAGTCGCGCTACGGACCCGGGCGCCGGAACCGCGACGTGATCCGCAGGCTCCGCCTGGTGGCGCCGACCGATCTCGCGGCACAACACATCAGTCGGACCCGGAGCACTGTGCCTGCCCGGTCCAGACCCAGGGGTCAACCTCCGGACGTGACTCACGCTGACAGTGGCGTGACCGTCGCCCCCAAGAGGGCTGTCCTAGCGGAGGACGCTGCCGGAGGCCTGGAACTCCCCGCTGGGAGCGCTGTCACCGCTGGTCGGCGCGACCGAGATCGCCAGCTCGCGGATGGTCGGTGGCAGCCGGAACGCGACCGTGTTCGTCCCGTCACGGCCCAGCATGCCGAGAGACACGGGCTCTGACTCGCCGACGGACCACAGCTGATACGCCCGCCCCTCCGGCAGATCGTCCAGCGCGTCGAGCAGTATGAACGCTCCGTCCTCGTCGGCAACGACCCGCGCGACCTGTCGGCCGTCGCCGTCGGCGAGCGTAGCGAGGACGCCATTCGGGTCGTCTGCCGCCTGCTGGGCCAGGCTCCCGATGTTCGCGTCGTCGCTGGAGCTCCCGAGCGCGAAGCCCACGAGCCCGGCGACCCCTGCCACGGCGACGAGGACGGCGGCGGCGGCCACCCAGCGGGGAGGGGACGGACGTCGCGCGCGAACACGTTCCGCCCCTGCCAGAGACGTGACCGGAGCGACCCTGTCATCGACCCTGTCATCGCCATCCTCGCTGCCTTGGTCGAGGGGACGGCTCGACACGGATTCGTCGCGCGTGGCCGTGACGCGGCGTCCGGTGTGGGGGTCGGGCAGGCCGGGAGCGCCGATCGCCGCCGCGATGTCCTGCCAGACCTCGGGCGGCGGGGCCTCGACCGTGGCCAGCGCACCGAGCGCCTCGCGGTGGCTGGCGAGCTCGGCGCTGCAAGCCGAGCAGTGGGCAAGGTGGTCGTCGACCGCATCCCGCTCCGCGGGCTCGAGCGCATCGACGGCGTAGGCGGCCAGGTCATCCAGGGGATGGTCGCTGACCGGGCCAACGTGGCTCACGTCATCACCCCCTCGACCTCGAGCGCTCGCCGCAGGTTCAGCAATCCACTGCGGAGGTGGTTCTTGACCGTGTCTTCGAGCGTGCCCAGGAGCCGCGCCGTCTCGGACGTCGTGTGCCCGCCGAAGTAGGCAAGGAGGAGCGCCTCTCGCTCGCCGGGGACCAGCTGGTCGATGGCTCGCCTGCCGTCGTCGGTCAGCGCCCGGGCGTGGACGGCGATCTCGACTTCCGCCGATGGCGGCGTCTGCTCCGTCCGCGCGTCACCGTCCTGGCGGCGCTGTGTGCCTTGCGAACGCGCGACGTGGACAGCGCGAGCGTGCGCCTGGGCGACGAGCCACGACCGGAGCGCGCCCTCCGCAGGGTCGAAGCGCTCGGGGTGCGACCACAACTCGGTGAAGACCGCCTGGCAGACCTCCTTGGCGAGCTCGGTGCGGCCGCAGACATGGCGAGCGACGGACCAGACCGCGCCGCCGTAACGGCGGTAGATCTCGCTCAGCGCCTCATGATCCCGGCCACTGACCGCGGCGACCAGAGCATCATCGCCCGGTCCGTCATGCTCACGGCGCACAACGCGTCACCTCCGGCAATCCCGCCGCCTGGACCTTATCGCCCGCCGGCACCAAAGTGCGCCGCCGCATGGGACCGCACGCCTCACCGCGCCAGGATCAGCCGAAGGTGAAGCAGTACGCCTCGACGCCCGCTTCCTCGAACTCGACCTCGAAGAGGCGCTCGGCAACGGGTCCGGGTTGGCGGATCAGCTGATACACCCTCTGGTCGCTAACCGCTCCGCTGCCGTCCGGGTCCACGTCGGTGCCGCGAGCGTCGTTCGCGAGCTGGCCATCGAGGAAGACACGGAACGGAATCGACGCTCCCTGGGATGACGGCCCCATCACGAGATTCAGATCGCGTGCGTGGAACTGGAAGGCGATCCGTCCGCCGGGCTCGTTCGAGACCCCGGCGTCACCAGTCAGCGTCCAGTTGCCCGAGAACCCCCAAGAATTGAGGGGCAGCCGCAGGGGCGGCGAATAGACCTGGGGCTGGTCGAAGCGGGCGACGTCTTCCTGGGCGAATCCGGTGCTCTGGCGGTAGCCGACGTAGGTCTCCGGCGACTGCAGCGTCAGCCAGTCGGCGGCCACTTCCAAACCGCCGGGATCGACCATCACCAGGTCCTGATCGAAGTCACCTGCGCCGGCGTGGAACAGCAACTGTTGGATGACCGTCTCGGTCATCGCGTACTCGCCCTCGCCGAAGTGATGGAATCGGATTCGGCCCTCGGCGTCGGCGATGTACACCGCCGGCCAGAAGTGGTTGGCGAAGGCGCGCCACACTGCGTAGTCGCTGTCGATCGCGATCGGGTACTCGACGCCGAGGCGGCGCGACTGCGTGACGACGTTGTCGACGTTCCGCTCGAAGCCGAACTCGGGCGTGTGGACGCCGATCACCGTCAGCCCGTCGTCCCCGTACTTGTCTGCCCAGGCTCGCAGGTACGGGAGGGTCCGCAGCCAGTTGACGCAGGTGTAGGTCCAGAAGTCGACGAGGACGACGCGCCCGCGCAGGCCCTCGGGGGTCAGCGGGTCGGAGTTGAGCCATCCCGTCGCGCCCCTGAACGAAGGGAGGCGACCTTCGACCGGCAGCGCAGGCCGCTCCCCCGCCAGGCGATGGGCGATCGAGCGGATCAGGCCGGGTCGGCCGGGCGAGGCGGACGTCGTCCCTGCGTCGGATGCGAGGTCAGCAGACCCTGTGGTGTCAGACATCGAGTCTCCTTCGGGCCGGATGCTTGCGTCTTTGATGACTGTTGCGGATGCCGTCCACGCCGTACAGCCCCCTCCGGGGAGTAAAGTGGCCGGTCTGGCCCCCGAGTCGTCCAAGACACCCAGCCCGCCGCCACCCCCGCCCGCGCCCCCGAAGACGGAATCAGGCTGGCGCGTGGACCCGGCGCCCGACGGACGCGGAACACCCGCCCCGTCCAAGCGGCCAATGATCCCCTGGGGGAGGCGGTTCATCTGGTTCGTGCTCGCGCTGTTGGCGCTGAACCTCGTGCTCTCGTTCATGACCGGCCGGCCGGAGGACCGGAAGCGGGTGCCGTACCAGCCGTTCTTCGTCGACCAGGTCCAAGACGGCAACGTCAAGGAGATCAGCTCCCGGGCGGACTCCATCGAGGGTGAGCTGAAGAGCGAGGCGACGTTCAATCCGCCCGGCGACGCCGAGCCGGTCGATGTCACCAAGTTCGAGACCGAGGTCCCGGCATTCATCGACCCGGCCGAGCTGACCAGGCTGCTTGCGGAGCAGAACGTGGTGATCAATGCCGAGCCGCCCGACGACGGCCGGTCGCTGTGGGTCACGCTCCTGCTCGGCTTCTTGCCGACGATCCTCCTGGTCGGGTTCTTCATCTGGCTGTTCCGGCGGCAGACGGGAGCGGGTGGCGGCGGGATCCTCGGAGGCTTCGGTCGTTCCATGGCGCGGCGGGTAACGCCGGGCGCCCGGGAGCGAGTCTGCTTCGACGACGTCGCGGGGATCGACGAAGCGGAGCACGAGCTCGTCGAGGTCGTCGACTTCTTGAAGAACCCTGGGCGCTACACGAAGCTCGGCGCTCGGGTCCCTCGAGGCGTGCTGCTGTACGGGCCGCCCGGGACCGGCAAGACGCTGCTTGCCCGGGCCGTGGCCGGCGAGGCGAACGCGGCCTTCTTTTCGTTGTCGGCCTCGGAGTTCGTCGAGGCCATCGTGGGTGTGGGTGCGTCGCGGGTTCGCGACCTGTTCAAGCAGGCCAAGGAGGCGGCGCCGGCGATCGTGTTCATCGACGAGCTGGACGCCGTGGGCCGCTCCCGGTCGGGCAACGTCGGCGGGATCAGCGGCGGCCACGACGAGCGCGAGCAGACGCTCAACCAGATCCTCACCGAGATGGACGGGTTCGAGCCTGGCACGAACGTGATCGTCCTCGGCGCGACCAACCGTCCCGAGGTGCTCGATCCGGCGCTGCTCCGCCCCGGGCGCTTCGACCGTCGCATCGCCGTCCAACCCCCCGACCGCAACGGCCGCGTGGAGATCCTGCGGATCCACACCCGCTCGGTGCCGCTGGCGCCCGACGTCGACCTCGACCGCGTGGCCGCGTCGACGCCGGGCGCGACGGGCGCCGACCTCGCCCTGATCGTCAACGAGGCGGCGCTGTTCGCCGCCCGCCGTGACCACGCGGCGGTCGAGCAGCGCGACTTCTCCGACGCCATCGAGAAGATCATCCTCGGCGCCGAGCGCCAGGTCGTGATGACCTACGAGGACCGCGAGCGCACCGCCTACCACGAGTCCGGTCATGCGCTCGTGGGCATGCTCACCCCGGGCGCCGACCCGGTGCGCAAGGTCTCGATCATCCCGCGGGGGCAGGCCCTTGGTGTCACACTTGCCACGCCGGAGAGCGACCGCTACAGCTACCGCCAGGATGAGCTGGTGGCGAGGATCAAGGTGGCGCTCGGTGGACGCGCCGCCGAGAAGGTCGTGTTCGGCGACCTGACCACGGGCGCGGAGTCGGACATCCAGAACCTGACGCAGATCGCCCGCGGCATGGTCGGCCGATGGGGGATGAGCGATGCCATCGGCGCGATCGCGGTCACCGACGGCCGCGACGACGGCCTGATGCTGCCGGGCGCGTCACCGACCTCGGGCCCGACCCAGCAGCTGGTCGACCAGGAGGTCCGCCGAATCGTCGACGGCGCCGAGGACGAGGTGATCGAGCTCCTCGAGCGCGAGCGCGGGCGGCTCGAGAGGCTGGCGCGCGCACTGCTGGAGCGCGAGACGCTCGAGCAGCCCGAAGCCTATGAGCTGGCGGGAGTCGAGCTTCCCCAACCCGACGCCGAGGAGGCCGACACCCACGCCCGGCGGGCCACGCCGGAGCCGGCGTCGGGCTCGCCTCAGCCGACGTAGCCGCGCCTATCCACCGGTCGTCGTCGGAAGCAGCTGCTGGACGAGCGCGTCCTTCAACCATCTCTCGTAGCGCGCCGGACTCCAGCCCCGGTCGGTGACGAAGAGGCGGTAGACGTCGGGAGACATGAGAACGTGGATGATGTCGGCGGCATCGCGCTCGCGCAGTTCGGCGCGCAGGGCGCCGGCTCGAGCGAGGGCTCGGGCGATCTGTCCCTGACCCTGCTGGCGTTGCTGCGTGTACTGACCGAGCAGGTTGGCGGCCTCCGGCTCCGAGGAGGCGGCGCTGGCCATGATCTGATAGATCTGCCCGCTCCGCCGGTTGATCGCGACGGTGATGCGGGCGAAGCCGGCCAGGAGCGCTTCGGGATCTGGCTCTGCGAACAGCGCCGCGACGTCCGGGCGGTCCAGCACGGGGAGTGCCCGGTCGTCGCCGGCGATCGACGCGTCGAGGAGCGCCTTCAAGATGCCGAGCTTGGAGGAGAACAGCCGGTACACCGTGGCCGGCGGGACGTCCGAGAGGTCGCTGACGGCCTCGATCGTCGTTGCCCCGTAGCCTCGGTCGACGAAGAGGATCCGCGCCGCCTCGACGACCGCCCGTCGGGCCAGGCGCGTCCGGGCCTGGCCGCCACCGTCGTCCACCCGATCGCGCCGGCCCTTGACTGTCCCACTCACGTGGTTGATACTACTACTCTTGAATTGAGAGTGATACTACCAGTTCTTGGCGCCGGCGGAGACCGCGGACGCGAGCTCCGCCCAGCCGGATGGAGACACGATGAGCACGGCCAAGAGCACGGCCAAGAGCACGGCCCAGAGCAGGACCGAGAGGGCGAACGGGCAGTCGCCCGGGTCGCCTGTCGCCGACAGCCACGATGCGATCCGGGTGCACGGGGCGCGCGTGAACAACCTCAAGGATCTCAGCCTGGAGATCCCGAAGCGGCGGCTGACCGTGTTCACCGGGGTATCGGGGTCGGGTAAGAGCTCGCTGGTCTTCGGCACGATCGCCGCGGAGTCGCAGCGGCTGATCAACGAGACATACAGCGCGTTCGTGCAGGGCTTCATGCCGACGCTGGCGCGGCCCGAGGTCGACGTGCTCGAGGGGTTGACGACGGCGATCCTGGTCGACCAGGAGCGGATGGGCGGCGACCCCCGTTCCACCGTGGGGACCGCGACGGACGCCAACGCGATGCTGCGCATCCTGTTCAGCCGGCTGGGGCAACCCCATGTCGGCCCACCCAACGCGTTCTCGTTCAACGTTCCCTCGGTTCGGGCCTCCGGTGCGATCACGGTCGAGCGCGGGACCAGGACGAAGAAGGAGAAGGCGACGTTCACCCGACTCGGCGGCATGTGCCCGCGCTGCGAGGGCATGGGATCGGTCACCGACTTCGACCTGTCTGCGCTCTACGACGACACCCTGTCGCTGAACGAGGGCGCCCTCACGATCCCCGGCTACAGCATGGATGGTTGGTACGGCCGCATCTTCCGCGGCTGCGGCTTCTTCGATCCGGACAAGCCGATCCGGAAGTACACCAAGGCCGAGCTCGACGATCTGCTCCACAAGGAGCCGACCAAGATCAAGGTCGACGGGATCAACCTGACGTATGCGGGGCTGATCCCGACGATCCAGAGATCGTTCCTTTCGAAGGACGTCGACGCGTTGCAGCCGCACATCCGCGCCTTCGTGGAGCGCGCGGTGACGTTCACGACCTGTCCCGACTGCGGTGGCACCCGGCTCACTGAGGCGGCTCGCTCGTCGAGGATCGGCGGGATCAACATCGCCGACGCGTGCGCGATGGAGATCGGCGACCTGGCGGCGTGGGTGCGAGGCGTCGACGAGCCATCGGTGACACCGCTGCTGGCGGCGCTGGGGCACACGCTCGACTCGTTCGTGGAGATCGGGCTGGGCTACCTGTCGCTGGACCGGCCGTCGGGCACGTTGTCGGGCGGCGAGGCGCAGCGCACCAAGATGATCCGCCACCTCGGCTCCTCGCTCACCGACGTCACGTACGTCTTCGACGAACCCACCATCGGGCTGCACCCCCACGACGTCCAGCGGATGAACGACCTGCTGCTGCAGTTGCGCGACAAGGGCAACACGGTGCTGGTCGTGGAGCACGAGCCGGAGACGATCGCAATCGCCGACCACGTCGTCGACCTCGGTCCCGGCGCCGGCGCCGGCGGAGGCGAGGTGGTCTTCCAGGGCGCCGTCGACGGGCTACAAGCGATCAGCACCCTCACTGGCCGCCACCTCGACGACCGGGCCTCCCTCAAGCCGTCGGTGCGCACGCCCACCGGCACGCTGGAGATCCGCGGCGCCACCACCCACAACCTCCAGGACGTCGACGTCGACATCCCGCTCGGGGTGCTGGTCGTGGTGACCGGGGTGGCCGGGTCGGGCAAGAGCTCACTGGTCGACGGCTCGGTGTCGGGCCGGGACGCGGTCGTGTCGGTCGACCAGGGCGCGATCCGCGGCTCGCGGCGCAGCAACCCGGCGACCTACACCGGGCTGCTCGACCCGATCCGCAAGGCGTTCGCCAAAGCCAACGGCGTGAAGCCGGCGCTGTTCAGCGCCAACTCCGAGGGCGCCTGCCCCACCTGCAATGGCGCCGGCGTCATCTACACCGACCTGGCCATGATGGCCGGCGTCGCCACCACCTGCGAGGAATGCGAAGGCAAGCGGTTCCAGGCCGCGGTGCTCGACTACCACCTCGGCGGCCGCGACATCAGCGAGGTCCTCGCCATGTCGGTGACCGACGCGGAGGAGTTCTTCGGCGCCGGCGAGGCCCGCACACCCGCCGCCCACAAGATCCTCGAGCGGCTCGCCGACGTCGGGCTCGGCTACCTCAGCATCGGCCAACCGCTCACCACGCTGTCCGGTGGCGAGCGGCAGCGCCTCAAGCTGGCCACCCACATGGCCCACGACGGCGGCGTCTATGTCCTCGACGAGCCGACCACCGGCCTACACCTCGCCGATGTGGAACACCTCCTCGGCCTGCTCGACCAGCTCGTGGACTCGGGCAAATCGGTCATCGTGATCGAGCACCACCAGGCGGTCATGGCCCACGCCGACTGGATCATCGACCTCGGCCCCGGTGCCGGCCACGACGGCGGCCGGATCGTCTTCGAGGGCACTCCCACAGACCTGGTCGCCAACCCCACCACCCTCACCGGCCAACACCTCGCGGCCTACGCAGGTTCCACCGCCGACGTGTCGACTGCGGCCCCGCGCTGAGTCCTCGCAACTGGAGCGCTCGCCAACGTCATGACCTCCTGGACGTCGCTGCCGATCCGTGCAGTCGATCGCGGCCTGCTGTCGACCCGTCCGAGCCGTCACCGATGGCGGCCCGGCCTCCGCTGGCCGGGTTCACGAACTGGGCCCGAAGCTCCCGCTTGAGCACCTTCCCAGCGCCCGAGAGGGGGAGAGTGTCGACGAGCTCGACGCTGCGGGGGGCCTTGTAGGCGGCCACGAGGGCTCGGGTATGGCGGATCAGCTCGTCGGACGTCCCCTCGACGCCGGGTCGCGGCCTGACGACGGCATGCACCCGTTCGCCCCACGTGTCGTCCGGGAGGCCGATGACCGCGCAGGCGGCGACCGCCGGGTGGCGGCCGAGCGCGTTCTCCACCTCGACCGAGTACACGTTCTCGCCGCCGGTGATGATCATGTCCTTGATCCGGTCGACGATGAAGATGTAGCCGTCGTCGTCCATGTAGGCGGCGTCGCCGGTACGGAGCCAACCGTCACGGATGGCGGCTGCCGTGGCGTCGGGCTTGCCCCAGTAGCCGGCCATGACGTTGCCGCCCCTCGCGGCGATCTCCCCCACCGTGCCCCGCGGCAACTCCGCACCGTTGGCATCGACGACTTGCACCTCGGCGTGAGCAGCCGTCCGACCCGCCGAGCGCAGCCGATCCCCGCGACGATGGTCCTCATTGGTCAGCGCGCTGATGGACCCGAGCTCGGTCATGCCGTACACCTGGATGAAACCGGCATGCGGGAACGCCTCCATGGCTCGCTGGAGAAGCGACTCGGTGACCGGCGACGCCCCGTAGGCGAGCGTCGTCACGCTGGTGAGGTCGTAGGTGGCACGTCCGGGGTGGTCAACGAGCGCCTGGAGCATGGTCGGGACGACGACGATGCTCGTGACACGGTGCTGGTCGATGGCGACCATGACGTCGTCGGGGTCGAACCTGGGGACGATCACTTGGGTGCCGCCGACGATCGACTGCGACGCCCAGGTGTGGAGGCCGAGCATGTGGAACAGGGGGGCGGCGTGGAGCACACGTCCACCGGGCCGAACGACCGGGCACGTGGCCTGCGTTCCCAGGACAGACGTGAGCAGGTTGGCGTGGGTGAGCGCCACACCCTTCGGGTGCCCGGTGGTGCCGCCCGTGTACATGACCGCGGCGACGGCGTCCCCACCGCGGCGGGCGTCGCAGATCGGCGGCGCCGCCTCCATGAGATCCTCGTAGTGCAGTGCCCCCTCGGGAGGCGGACCGTCGGCGGCCAGGACGACCGCGCGAAGTCCCGGGTGCCCGTCCAGGAGCTCGGGCACCATCGGCGCGAACGTGTCGTCGACGACGAGGATCGAGGTGTCCGAGTCGCGCAGGGCGTAGGCCATTTCGCTCGGTTGCCAACGGATGTTGAGCGGGTTGACGATGCCGTTGGCCCACGGGACGGCGAGGAGCAGGTCGACGTACCGGTCGGAGTTCAACCCGAGGATGGCCACGCGCTCACCATCGGATACGCCGAGCGAACGCAGCCCTCCGGCAAGTCGGGCGACCCGGTCGGCCTGCTCGGTGATGGTTCGGACCCGGTCGCCGAAGATCGTCGCGGGCTCGTCGGGCGAGTGGTGGAGCGAACGGTGGAGTCCCTGGGTCAGGTACATGTCGAGTCCTCCATAGGTCGGGGGGTGATGGGTCGTGTCAGGCCGAGAGCCGCTGCAGCCCGAGGACGTAGAGCTCGCGGTCACGGACGTCGTCGATCCGTTCGAGCACCTCGTCGAGGTCGTCGTGCACGGAGAGCTGGCGTCCTGACAGCGGGTCGTAGCGTCCCGACGACAGGCGCACGACGAGGTCGACGGCCGTGGCCGGGTCCGTTCCCCGTCCCTCGTCGAGCTCGCGGCGAATCCAGGCATGGACCCGGCCCAGGCAGGAGTCGTATGGCGTGTCGTGGGCAAGCGCCGCCTCGGAGAATCCGATCGGGAGAATGCCCGGGTTGACGCCGAAGACGCTGATCCCATGCCGACGGGTCTCGAAGGCCAGGTTCTCGGTGAGCTTGACGACCGCGGCCTTCGAGACCGAGTACGCCGAGACGCCAGGCCAACGGAACACGCCGGCGTGACTCGTGATGTTGACGATCCGGCCCCGCCGCCGGGCCACCATGTCGGGCAGGACGGATCGGACACAGGCGAACGTGCCACCCAGGTTGACGCCGAGCGTCTCCCACCAGGAGGCGGGATCGACCTCCCACGACGGACCGGCCGGTCCGGGGACTCCGGCATTGTTGACGAGCAGATCGATCGGACCGAGTCGGCGGCGGAGCAGTGCGATCGCCTTCCGGAGGGCCCGCTCGTCGCCGACGTCGGCCGGGATCGCGGCGGCGACGCCGCCGGACGCCTCGATGAGATGGCGTGATCTCTCCAGCTGGTCGCCCGACCGTGCCACGAGCCCCACGGCGAAGCCGTTTTCGGCCAAGGCCTGACCGACGAGGCGACCGAGGCCGCGGCCGCCACCGGTCACGACGGCCACGGGCAGCGCGCGGTCTCGCCCGTCGCGCCGCACCCGGTCACGGCTGCGATGAGGCGACATCGCCGCGATCCACCGGCCTGCCGGCCGGCCGAGGTAATGGGCGGCCAACCCGTCGCGGCCGCCGATCCGTCGCTTCCACCGCTGCTGCGTGCTCATGTCCAGAGGGCGTGACACGGGCGGTCCCCTCATGTGGCACGCGCGTGGACCGCTCGCCGGCCTGGGGCCGGATCGTGGGCCGAAGCTGGTCGTTTGCTCATCGTTGGCCGCTCACGAGCACCGCCTTCATGACGGATCCGTTCGCGACGTCGCGCATGGCGGTGGCGTGGTCCTCGAGTGGGTACGTGGTCACCAGATCACCGAGGTGGAAACGTTCGAGGAGCCTGGGCAGCAAGCGCACGTACTGGACGAGGTGCCCCCCGGTGAACGCCCACGAGCCGACCACGTCGAGGTTGCGGTACACGATCTGGTGGGGGTTGATCGTGGTGTCGCCCGCGTCGGTGTACTGGCCGATGACCAGGTACGACCCGCCCCGGCGCACGAGCCTCAGGCCCTCACCGACCGCCTCGGGCACGCCGGTGCACTCGATCACGAGATCGGCACCGCCCTCGGTGAGGTCGACAATGCCGGCGATCGTGGCGTCGTGGTCGGCGGATTCGACGATGTTCACATGACGGCTCCCGATTCCCAGCTCCGCCGCCATCCGCAACCGCGACTCGGGACCGCCGACCACGATCACTTCCGCCGCCCCGGCGAGCTCGGCGAACGCGGCCGCCGCCAACCCGACGGGGCCGCTGCCCTGCACAACGACCACCTCCCCCACTCTCACGGCCCTGCGATCGAGCAGCGCGCGCAGGACGGTCGGACCGGCGCAGGCGAGTGACATCGCGTCGAGCGGGCCGATGCGATCCGCGACTTTGACCACGGTCGTGCCAGCGCGCAGGTAGATGCAATCGGCCCACGAGCCCGACAGCGCAGGCTCGGCGGTCGTCGGCCGGTTTACTCCGTAGGTCTGCCGGTTCACACAGAGTGTCGAGTCACGGTGGACGGCGCATGGGCGGCAGCGTCCACACGCGATGGACGAGGCCCACATGACACGGTCGCCCTCCCGCAGCGGCTCGCCGTTCACATCCCGCTGCAGGTTGGGGCCGAGCTCCTGCACGACGCCAAGTCCCTCGTGGCCCAGCACGAGCGGCGTGGGAACATCGAGATGTCCCCGCTGGAGGTGAACGTCGGTTCCGCAGATCCCGCCGTAGGTGCTGGCCACGACGAGCCCGCCCTCCGGGGCCGGCGGAACGTCGAACTCGTCCAGCACGAGCGGCTCGCCGAATCGACGCAGCACCACGGCACGGCTCCTCCTCACACGTCCATCTCCTGTCTCGCGACGACGGCGGGCTCGCCGATTCACTGGCATTCGCGTGGCGGAGCGCGCGCCCCTTCACTGGCATCCGCGTGACGTCGGCGTGCCGCGTCCGTGTCACGAACGACCAACCCGTCGCACCCGAGGGGATGGGTTCCGCCACAGGGGGGCGGAGGCAATGGGTTCCAGGCCCGGAACCCATGACCTCGCCCTTCGGCTGGCGGAACCTATGACCTCGGGTGGATGGCGTCGTGTCTTCCGGCGCCCCTACGCGGTGCGCTCGCGGACGACCTCGCGGGCGACCCGGATGAACTCGCGTCGCCGAGGGTCTGGCGCGCCGGGAACCGTAACGAGGGCGACCCGGACCGGAGGCACGCCCGCGATCGGGATGCGCACGATGTTTGGGAGCCCGAAGTACGGCGCCACCGGCAGGGTCGGCGCCACGGCCTTGCCGCGGGCGACCAGCACCGCCAGCTCGTTGGTGGTTGCTGGGAATGGTCGCCAGCGCTCGATGCGTCGACCGCTGGGCGTCTGGAACGGGATCCACGCTTCCTGATGGTCGTCGGGCAGGATGCTCGGCGCCGCCACCGGGTAATCGGCGAGATCCTCGATCTCGATCTGTGTCCGGCGCATCGCCAGAGGGTGGTCACGCGCGACAGCGAGCACTCGTGGCTCGGTGTCCAAGGTCGCCGCCACTGTGATCCCTGGAAGCTCCCGCAACAACGTCGTCGCGATGAAGTCGATCTCACCGCTCCGGAGTGCTTTGCAGATTTCCCCGGGTGGTGTCGCCGAGAACTCCACGCTGCAGTCGCGATGCCGAGCCTCGAAGACGTCGATGATCTGCACGAGCCGCTCGCCGCCGACGTTGGGGAACATGGCGCTGATCCGAAGGGCGCCGGTGAGGCCCTGCGTGACTGACCGTTCGCTCGACCGGCCGCGTCGGGCGGGCGCGGGGGCCCGCTGGTCGCGAGTGCGCCCGCCGTTCGTGCCCGTCGGTGCGGGGACGCGACCGGTCGGGGCGACGGGCTCGGCGGATTGGATCGGGTCGCCGGGCTCCGCGCCTCCGTTCGACCAGACGACAGGCGAATGCACGTCGGGGACGTACGAGCACATCACCCCGCAACTGACCGTGGTCCGCAGCGCGCCCGCGATCTCTGGACTGACGTCGTCGATGGCGTCGATGGCCCGCTTGACCGCCTTGCTGACCGACGATCGTGCGCGCTCGGTCGGATCCGTGAACGCACGGGGCCGCCCACCCAACCCCGTGGCCGCTTCGAGCTGATCGACCAACGCATCCAGCTCGATCCGGGCCCTCTCGGCCCGCACGAGGTCGTTGTCGGCTTCGGCCTCGGCCAGATCGCCGGCCAGCTCCTGGGCCCGGGCCTGGTAGGCGGCACGGGTCTCGTCGTCCAGCAGCTCCTGCGGGCTCGGGGAGCCCGCCGCCATGCCCTGGCTCGCCAGGGTGAGCGCCGGGATCGGCTGGCCAGGCCGCGTGAGCAGGTCGGCCAGGTAGCGCATGCCGATCAGGTTGGGCACCCGCACCCGACGACCGTCGAGCGCGACGACCCAGCGCCTGCCGTCGAGGTAGACGGCCCCGTGGCGTACAGCGTCGTCCGCAGGCGCGCGCTCGGCGGTGGAGAGGGCCGAGCGAGCCTCCTGCCAGGTCGCGGCCCGAACCGTCATATCGATCCGCAAGGCCTCGGCGATCGCCCGATCGAACAGTGCGGCGGCTCGCTCACGGTCCGAGTCACGGCCCCGCCGTACGAGGGCGATCGCAAGGTCCGCATGGGCGATGATGGCCATCGGGAGGTGCCCGAGGCGGCGGTCCTCCTCGATCGCCCGCTCGAAGTGTCCGACCGCCCGGTCGAGATCGCCGAATGCCTGGGCTGCGAGGCCCAGCGCCCGCTCCGTCGAGCCCAGGCAAAGGACGGCGGAGCCGCCGAGCGTCGGCAGGTCCGCGTAGGGCACCAGCAAGTCGTAGGCCTGATGCGCCAGGCGGGCGTCCTCGAGTGCGGCCGCGACCTCGACGATCGCGGCCATTCCCACCAGCCACGAGCTCGATTGCGGCAGGTGGGACGGGTCGTCGCCGACAAGCTCGGCCACCATCGCCCGGGCGCGTCCCTGGCGACCGGCATTGGCCAGGAACGCCGCGGCCGTGGCCCGAAACGCGAAGTCGGCGTCGACGACGCCCGGCAGCGTCGTCACCCGCTCGGCCAGCTCCGCGGACTCCGCAGACCGGCCCTGGATCCAGTGGATCCCGAGGACCTGGGCGCCGTGGTAGTTCAGCGCGTTGACCTCGCCCGCAGCCTCACCCAGGTCGCGTGCACGCTCCGCGGCGACGGCGGCCTCGTCGAGCCGGCCCGCCCGGATGAGCAGCATGGCGTCGACGACGGCGATGTTCGCCAGGATGTTCTGCGACTCGACCGTGCTTGCCCGGGCCCGCACCTCCTCGAGCGCCGACAAGGCACGCGCATCGCCGAGGTGCAGCAGATCGATGGTGCGGAACCACATGCCCATGAGGCCGAGGATGCGGCATCCCGCGTTGGCGGCCACCTCGACCAGTTCGTCGGCGATCGCCAGTCGGGACGCGCTGTGCTCGGGCGTCAGGACGACGTGATGCCACAGCGCCAGCGCCTCGCCCAGGGCCAGAGGGTCGCCGAGACCGCGAGCCGCCGCGACGGCGGCGTGGATGGCGGCGAGTGGCGCCCCGTCGATCACCGCCTCGGCCGCCAACCTGGTCTCCAGCCGGGTCCGCAGCGACACCGCCTCGTCGGGCAACCCGGCCAGGGCGGCCCGTTGCAGGCCCAGCACGCGGGCGCGCTCGTCGGGCAGCCGCTGTTCCTTCACGCCGTGGCCACCGAGCCCCAGAGCAGCCTCGCCGAAGAGAACGGGATCGCCTTCGTCGCGCGTCACCGTTACCGCCCGGTCGAAGCGGGCTCGGGCCTCGTTCATCCGGCCGCACCGCAGGGCCGCCTCGGCCCAACGCACCAGCAGGTCTGCAGGCGGCGGTCCGATCGTCGACCGCTCGTGGACGTCGACCGCCGAGCTGAGCAAGGAGTCGGCCTGCTCGTAGGCGAACGATTGGGTCATCGCCTCCGCCGCATCGACCGATGCCGTGACCGCCCGGCGAGCGTCGTCCGGCGAACGCGGCGCCGCGGCCAGGGCGTGGTGGGCCCGGCGGACCGCCCCGTCCCCCGAGGACACTCCCTCGGCTCCGGCGACCGAGGCTGCCGCCGCGTGTGCGGCCAAACGGTCGTGGCTGCCGAGGGCGTCCTCGAGCGCCGAACGGATCACGTCGTGACCGAACTCGAACCGATGGGTGCCTTCGGAGACCACGAGCCCGGCCGCCACGCCTTCGTCCACGGCGTCTAGCACCGCGACCGGCTCACAGCCGGCAACGTCCGCGACCACGGCGACCGACGGCGTCGGGCCGAGCACCGCGCCGGCTTGCAGGATCCGCCGTGCCTCGGGGCTCAGCCGGGCAAGCGCCATGTCGATCGCAGTGTGTATGCCAGCGGGCAGGGCGTCGGCGTCCGGCCCCCGTGTCCCGAGCGCCACGACCCTCCGCAGGGATAGCGGATTCCCACCTGTCATCCGGTGCACCGCGGACTTGACCCTCGCGTCCAGTCCGGCGAGCCCGTTGACGTCGAGATAGGCCGTCGCCTCCTCGGGTCCGAACGGCCGCAGCACGATCGGCACGGCATCCGCTTCGATCTCCCCCAGCAACCGGTCAGAGTCCGGGTTGCCCGCCGCTTCCCCGCTTCGGCGGGTCAGCACCAGCGTCAGGGCCAGGCGCGGCAACGATCGGGCGATGAATCGGGCCAGGAGCAGCGTGGCGGGGTCGGCCGCGTGCGCGTCGTCGACGACCAGGCAGACGGGTGAGCGGGCACATGCCTCGGCCAGGTGGTCGGTGACCGCCTGGAAGCGGACGAAGCGATCGGCGTCGATGGCGGGTCGTCCGGGTTCCCGACCGAGCACGCCAGCCGCCGCATCCCCGCACAGCTCACGGAGCATCGGTTGCCAAGGCCAGAACGGCGGCGCACCCTCATCAACCCAGCAACGTCCGTTGACCACGGTGACCCCTCGGCGTTGGGCGATGCTCGCGACTTCGTCGCAGAGCCGCGTCTTGCCGATCCCGGGCTCGCCCGAGACCACCATCAGCACGCCCCGCCCATTGGCCGACGTCGTGAGAGCTGCGTCGAGCTGTCGCAGCTCGTCGGCCCGCCCGACGAACTGCTCCGCCGCAGCAAGTCGTTTGGACACTGAAGGGACAACGATACAGGGGACCGCGAACCGTGCGGCAACACATTTGGCCCAGCTAGGCGTCAGCCATACTCGGGTAGGCCCCGCAACCACCGCTGGCTGGTCCTTCGGGCGGCTGCGGGTGGAAGTCTGCTCGCCGCGTTCGGCGGTCTTCGATCGGCCCCGAACCCGGCGTGACGTGCGGGGAACATGTTGTGATGGACCCGCGTACCGACGCCGAGGTGATCGCATCGTCGATGACATCGCCGGCGTCGTTCGGCGAGCTGTTCGATCGGCACGCGACGACGATGTTTCGGTACTTCGTGCGCCGTGTCGGGCCAGACCAGGCCGACTCCCTGCTGGGGGATCTCTTCCGCATCGCGTTCGAGAGGCGAGCCAGCTTCGACACCGCGCGACCCGAGGCCCGACCGTGGCTGTACGGGATCGCGAGCAACCTCCTTGCCAAGAACCGGCGGCGTGAGGCACGGCGG
>Ga0081538_10002025_pt1 | contig 20274 bp, 17 predicted proteins | sample TabmetS5T2R1_FD_71022 | JGI IMG/M metagenome (GOLD analysis project Ga0081538, IMG submission 71022) | Tabebuia heterophylla rhizosphere microbial communities from the University of Puerto Rico - S5T2R1 | ecosystem: Host-associated > Plants > Roots > Rhizosphere ...
CGCGGCGGCGCACCTCCAGCGCCACGTGCCGGGCCATCTCGGCGACCGCGTCGCCCGCCTGCTGCGGCGTCATCGCCTCCGGCAGCGGCGGCGTCGGGATGTCGAGCGAGGCGAGCTGCTCGGCGAGCTGCTGCACCCGCGCCGGCTCCGGGCGCTCGTGCACGCGGTAGAGGGCGGGCAGCTTGCGCGTCTCCAGCAGCGTCGCGACCGCCTCGTTGGCGGCGATCATCAGGTGCTCGATCAGGCGGTGCGACTCGGTCTGCTCGCTCGGCACGAGCGCGGTGACATGGCCCTCGCGCGAGAACGCGAACTCCGGCTCCTCGCTGTCGACCTCGAGGCCGCCGCGGGCCTCGCGCGCGGTCTGCAGCGCCGTCGCCACCCGGCGCGCCGCCTCCAGCGGCTCCGCCCACGGCGCCTCCGCGCGCGCCGACCCGGCGAACACGGCGTCGACCTCCGGATACGTCAGCCGCTTGTCGGACCGGATGATCGAGCGGTGGAACGCGCTGCGGCGCACCCGTGCCCCTTCCAGATCCAGCTCGACGGTCACCGCCAGCCGGTCCTGGTGCGGCACCAGCGAGCACGCCTGGTTGGAGAGCGCCTCCGGCAGCATCGGCTCCACCAGACCCGGCACGTACACCGAGGTCCCCCGCTTGTACGCCTCGCGGTCGACGTGCGAGCCCGGCCGGACGTGCGCCGCCACGTCGGCGATGTGGACCCACACCCGCACGCGGCCGTCGTCGAGCGCCTCCGCGGACACCGCGTCGTCGAAGTCGCGCGCGGTCGGCGGGTCGATCGTGAACGTCGGCAGCGACCGCAGGTCGCGCCGCGGAACCTCGGGCAGTGACGGCTCGCGCGCCTCGCGCTCGACTACCGGGTCGAAGCGCCGCCGCAGCCCGCGGTCGAGCATCAGCGCCTCGAGCACGTCGCGCGCCGTGTCGGGCCGCCCGATCCGGCGCACGATGCCGCCGCCACGGCCGTGCGGGACCACCAGCACGAGGTCGCCCTGACGTGCGTTGCGCGGGCGGTCGACGTTCACGCGCCGGCCGCGGGCGAAGAACGGATCGACGGTCCAGAACCGCCCGTGCTTGGCCAGAACGCCGACGACGGGTCCGGCCGCCACGCGCTCGGGGGCGCGGACGGTCCGGTGCTTCACGCGGCCTCGCGCAGAGCGGCGATCAGCGCCTCGTCGCGCCCCCGCGTGTCGGGATCGTCCACCGCGTACACGTCGGGTTTGACGCCGGCGCCGCGCGAGACGCCCTCGCCGCCGAGGTTGCGCCCGCTGGGAAGGAAGTACTCGCCGACCGTGATGTCGAGCGCGCCGCCGTTCGACAGCGGCTCGATCTCCTGGAAGACGCCCTTGCCGAACGTGCGCGTGCCGACCACGGTCGCACGGTCGCGGTCCTGCAGCGCGCCGGTGACGATCTCGGACGCCGACGCGCTGCGGTCGTTGACGAGCACCGCCACCGGCACGTCGGCGTCGATCGCGTTGCCGGTCGCCTCGTACACCTGGGTCGGCCGCGAGCGGCCCTTGGTGGTGACGATCTTGCCGTCGGGGATGAAGACCGAGGAGACCATCACCGCCTCGTTCAGGAGGCCACCGCCGTTGTCGCGCAGGTCGAGCACGACGCCCTCGGCTCCCTGCTTGAGCAGGCGGCGGACCGCGTCGCCGACCGCGCCGTGCGCGCCCGACGTGAAGCCGGCGAGCCGGACGTGGGCGATCTTGCGGCCGTCCTCGCGGCGCATCTCGGCCTTGACCACCGGGATCTCGACCTCGGCGCGCTTGAGCGTCAGCACGCGCGTGTCGCCCTTCGTGCGGACGGTCAGCTTGACCTCGGAGCCCGCCGGGCCCTTGATCCGCGTGGTCGACTCCTCCGAGCTCGCGCCGGCGATCGACTTCCCGTCGACGTGGGTGATCACGTCGCCCGGCTTCAGGCCGCCGCGATCGGCCGGCGAGCCGTCGTAGAAGGTCAGCACGCGCAGCCCGCGATCGACCTCCTCGACGGTCATCCCGACGCCCTCGAAGCGGCCCTCGGTCGCCTCCTGGAAGTCGTCGTAGTCGCGCGGCGCGAAGTAGTGCGAGAAGCGGTCGTCGAGCGAGCCGACGGCCTGCTCGAGCGACTTGTCGAGCAGGTCCTTGCGATCGACCTCGCGGTAGTAGTCGCGCTCCAGCGTGTCGATCGCCTCCTCGTACACCTGGCCGTCGGTGTCCTCGACCAGCGCGTTGCGCACGGGGTCGGGGAGCGAGTCCGGGTGCCCGCCGAGCCAGATGCCGCCGGCCAGCAGCAGCGGCAGCAGGACGATGACGAAAAGCGGCAGGAGCGATCGGCGGCGGCGCATTGACCGGACCCACGGTACCGCGCGCTTGTCAGCTTCGAGTAAGGGCTCAGACGCGCAGGAAGCGCCGCAGCGAGAGGCCTGAGCCTGCAGCGGACACCGCGACGGCGGCGCCGAGCAGGAGCGCGACCAGCAGCGGGAAGCTCATCGTCTCCGGCGCCGCGATCAGCGCGTACTCGGCCGCCAGCGGATCGACCACCGCGACCTTGAAGACCGCGAGCACGAGCACGGCCAGCACGCCGCCGAGGAAGCCGACGAGCATGCCCTCCATCACGAACGGCCAGCGGATGAACCAGTCGGTGGCGCCGACGAGCTTCATCACCTCGACCTCGCGGCGGCGCGCGAACAGCGAGAGCCGGATCGTGTTGGCGATCAGCAGCACGGAGGCGATCATCAGCAGGCCGGCCAGCAGCGCGGTGGTCAGCTTCACCGCGCGCGTCACGGAGAGGATCTTGTTCGTGTCCTCCTCGCGGTTCGTGACCTCGTCGATCGAGCCGTCGATCACCGTGCGGCCGCCGCCGGGCGCAAGCGGCGCCAGCGCGTTGCGGACCTTGCCGATGTTGTCGGGGTCGTCGGGCGTGATCCGGAACGTGTGCGGGAGCGGGTTGAACTGGCCGAGCTCCTCGTAGGCCGCGGGGTTCCGCTTGCGCTGCTCGGCGTACGCCTGGTCCTTGGACACGAACTCGACGCCGGCGACGTGCGGGGTGTCGTTCTCCAGCAGGTTGCGCACGCGGGCGACGTCCTTCTCGTCGGCGTCGCGCACCAGGTAGACGTTGGCGATCACGCGGCCGCGGACCTCGTTGGCGGCGCCGGTGGTGGCCTGCACGACCGGGATGAAGACGCCGAGGATGAGCACGGTGACGAGCACGGTGGCCATCGCGGCGAACGACGGCACCGCGTTGCGCTTGAGGGCCCGCAGCGCCTCGCGGAGGAAGAAGCCGAGCTTCATTCGTCGCGCATCCGGATCGCGAACTCGCCGGTCGTCTCGCGCGCCGCGTAGGCGCCGGCCTGCTCGTCGCGTACGACGCGGCCGTGCGAGAGCTCGATCACGCGGCGCCGCATCTTGTCGACCATCTCGACGTCGTGGGTGGCGACCACGACCGTCGTGCCGGTCTTGTTGATGCGGTACAGCAGCTGCATGATCCCGATCGAGGTCTCGGGGTCGAGGTTGCCGGTCGGCTCGTCCGCGAGCAGGAGCGGCGGGTGGTTGACGAACGCGCGCGCCACCGAGACGCGCTGCTGCTCGCCCCCCGAGAGCTGGTCGGGGTGGTTGTGGAGCTTCAGCGACAGCCCGGTCAGGCGCAGGATGTCGGGCACCTTGTCGCGGATGTCCCGCCGGCTGCCGCCGGTCACCTGGAGGGCGTACGCGACGTTCTCGTACACCGTGCGGTTCGGCAGGAGCTTGTAGTCCTGGAACACCATGCCGACGTTGCGGCGGTAGTACGGCACGCGGCGGCGCGGGATCTTGGCCAGGTCGCGCCCGGCGACGTGGATCGTGCCGCCCGTCGGCTCGGTCTCCTTGATCAGCAGCCGCATCGTGGTCGACTTGCCCGACCCGGATGCGCCGACGAGGAACACGAACTCGCCGGGCATGATCGCGAAGGACACGCCCTCGAGCCCGGTGTCCCCGCTCGGATACCGCTTGGAGACGTTCTTGAAGTCGATCACGGCGCCCGGCACGGCGGACTGCGCCGCGGGCGTCGGGAGCGGCGCCGGCTGCTGGCTGCGGCGCCTGACATGTCGTTCGGTTGCTGCCATCGCGTCCGAGGAGGGTAATTCGTGCGCTACGGGCACGACCCTTCATGAAACCGACATTGCAGCAGGGAGAACCGAATGCCAGACGAGAGCGCGAGGGTTCGCATCCAGATGGTCGACGGCCGCCACCTCGAGGCGCGCGGCACGCTGGAGGACGTCGCGGCCCGGTTGTCACCCGAGTCCTGCGGCCCGCACGGGTTCTGCGAGATCCAGGACACGCGCGGCAACGCGGTGCTCGTGAACCGCGACCACGTGCTCTATCTGGAGCGCCGCGGGCAGACGCGCGGCGCCTCGTTGGTTAGATAAGGGGCATGGCCCGAATCGAAACGTCGACCCTGCCCTCCGGCCTGCCGGTCCACCGGATCGAGATCGAGGGCACGCGGGCGACGACCGTCCTCGTCGCGTTCGACGCCGGCGCCCGCACGGAGCGCCCCGAGGAGAACGGCATGGCCCATTTCCTCGAGCACCTCGTGTTCAAGGGCGGCCAGAAGTACGACGACTACCGCAAGGTCAACGAGACGGCCGAGCGCATGGGCGCCGTGCTCAACGCCTACACGTCGCACGACCTGGTCGCCTTCCACATCACGTGCCGCGCCGAGGTGGTGGCCGAGGCCATCGACCTGCTGACCGACTTCGTCGGCCGCCCGAAGATCGACGCCGCCGAGCTGGACCGCGAGCGCGGCGTCGTGATCCAGGAGATCGCCCGATCCAACGATCAGCCGTCGGTCGTCGCCGAGCACCTGATCGACCGCGCGGCGTTCGGCGACCATCCCCTCGGTCGCCCTGTGCTCGGGCCGGAGGAGCACCTGCGCACCTTCACCCGTGAGGCGATCGTCGCCTTCCGCTCGCGCCAGTGGGCCGGGTCGCGCGGCGGCGCCTTCCTGGTCGGCAGCCTCGCCGACCTGCCCGAGGACTCCGAGCTGGCCGAGGCGTTCGGCCGCTTCCCGTCGATCTCGCCCGACGGCGGCAGCGAGCCCGCCCCGGCCTTCGCGCCGCAGACGCTGGTCGAGGCGCGCGACTCCAACCAGTCCCACCTGCGGCTCTCCTACCGCCCGTCGATCGACGTCCGCGACCCCAAGCACCGCGCGGCGCTGAGCATCTACTCGACGCTGCTGGGCGGCTCGATGGGCTCGCGGCTGTTCGACGAGATCCGCGAGCAGCGCGGCCTCGCGTACTCGGTCTACTCGGTCGACCACGCGTTCGCGGACGTGCCGATCCTGCAGCTCTCGGCGGGCCTGGAGTCCGGCAAGTGCGTCGAGGCCTACACGCGGATGCGCGAGATCGTCGACGAGCTGCGCAGCGACGGCCCGCGCGAGGACGAGTTCGAGCGCGCCCGGGCCTACGCCGCCGGGCGGCGCGTCCTGGCCTTCGAGAACACCAACGCGGTGGCGCGCTTCGCGGCCACGCAGTCGGTCGTCTTCGGGCAGGAGATCGACCCCGACGAGGCGATCGCGGCGCTCGACCAGACCACGTTCGACCAGGTCGCCGAGGTGGCGCGCGGCGTGTCCGAGGAGGTTTCCGTGGCGTGCGTTGGGCCCCACGAGACCTCCGAGTTCACCGCTTAGCTTCCGCATCGGTCGGGCGCGTCTGCTGTTCTAGACCGCGGTGCCCCGGATCCTGGTCCTCGTGCTGCTCGTCGCCGTCGGGGCGGCAGCGCCCGCCCACGCACAAGACAAGAAGAAGCGAAAGCGCGACCGGCCTCCGAGCACGGTCGAGGTGCAGCTGCTCGGGATCAACGACTTCCACGGCCACCTCGAAGCCGACACGCCGGGGACCGTCACCCGCCGGCTGCACCCCGCCGAGGTGCGCGTGCCGGCCGGCGGCGCCGAGTACCTCGCCACGCACATCCGTGCGCTCAAGCGCCGCAACCCCAACACGCTCGTGGTCGCCGCCGGCGACCTCGTCGGCGCCAGCCCGATGCTGTCCTCGCTGTTCCACGACGAGCCGACGATCGAGGCGCTGAACGCGATCGGCCTCGACGTCAGCGCCGTCGGCAACCACGAATTCGACGAGGGGCCGGCCGAGCTGCTGCGGCTGAAGCGCGGCGGCTGCCATCCGCGCGACGGCTGTCGCGACGGGAACGGCTACCGCGGCGCCGACTTCGCGTTCCTGGCCGCCAACGTGACCAGCGTGCGGACCGGCCGGACGCTGTTCCCGCCGTACGTGATCAAGCGCATCGGCGGTGTCCGGATCGGCTTCATCGGGATGACGCTCGAGGGAACGCCCGAGCTGCTCCTGCCGATCTTCTCGAACCTCATGCACTTCGCCGACGAGGCGGACACGGCGAACCGCTACGTGCGCGAGCTCAGGCGCAAGAAGGTGAGGGCGATCGTCGTGCTCCTGCACGAGGGAGGCGCCCCGATCCGCCGCGCATCGCCTGACGGGTGCCCCGGGCTCTCCGGCCCGCTGGAGGACATCATCAACCGCACGTCGAGTGAGGTGGACGTGTTCCTCACCGGCCACACGCACGCCGCCTACGACTGCGTGGTCGACCGCCGGCGCGTCACCAGCGCGGGCTCGTTCGGCAGGCTGATCACGCGCGTGACGCTCAAGGTCAACCGCCGCCGCGACGACATCGTGCGCGCCCGGGCCGACAACTGGGTCGTCGGCCAGGACGTGATGCGCGCGCCCGACATGACGAAGCTGATCGCCCGCTACGCGCGGTTCGCCGATCCGCTGCGCAAGCGCGTGATCGGCCGGCTGGCGAGCTACGCGAGCCGCGGGGCGAACCGGGCCGGGGAGCGGCCGATGGGCACCATGACGGCCGACGCGGAGCAGGTGGCGACCGGCGCCGACGCGGCCTTCGTCAACCCCGGCGAGGTGCGGCGCGGGCTCTCCGCGGGCGAGGTCACGTACGGGCGCGCCTTCGCGTCGCTCCCGTTCGGGTCGACGCTGGTGACGATGACCCTCACCGGCGGCGAGGTGCTCGAGCTGCTCAAGGAGCAGTGGTGCGGGCGCTCACGGCCGCGCGTCCTGCAGCCCTCGTCGGGGGTGTCGTACACGTGGAGCAAGCAGGTCGCGGACTCGATCCTCGACACACCTTGCGATACGGCGCCTCATCCGGTGAGCGCCCTGGAGATCGGCGGCGAGCCGGCCGACACGCAGCGCCACTACCGGATCACCGTCAGCTCACGGCTGGCCGGCGGCTTCAACCGCTTCGACATCCTCGAGGGCGGCATCGACCAGGTCGGCGGCCCGGACGAGACCGCGGCGCTGGAGGGGCACCTGTCGCCGTCGGTGACCGGTGACCCGATCGTGCCGCCGCCCCGGAGCCGCATCGCCGTTGCGCCTTAGCGCCGGGTTTGCCACGATCAGCGGACGAGTGACCTTGCCTGAGCTCAACCACCGCGAGCTCGAGCGCTACGTCCAGCGGGTCGCCGACCGCTGGCCGGTCCAGCGGGCGCTGCTCGGCGGCGCCCGCGTCGCGGACCTCCGCGGCGCCGGCCCGCAGCGCGAGCGCGGCCCCGAGTTCGTGGTCGTGCTCGTCTCCGAGTTCTTCGACGGCGTGCCGTGGCTGGAGCGCGTGTACGTGTGCGGCTCGCTGTGGGACGCCTACGAGATGGGCGCCCCCGCCGACGTGCACTGCTACACGGGCGCCGAGTTCGAGCGCAAGGTCGAGCAGCTTCCGCTCGTCCGCGAGGCGGCCGAGCGCGGGCTCGAGCTGCTGCCCGAGCCGGCGTAGTCAGGCGCCGCCGTAACTTCCGGCCTTCCGGAGTGTCGGAACCGGTAGATGAGGTCCGCGTCGATCGTCCTGTTGAGGACGCAGTCCGACACGCGACTCGTGGCGCTGGCGAGCGCCGGCCACGACCGCGCGTTCGAGGCGATCGTGGAGCGCTACCGGCGACCGCTCCTGCGCGCGTGCCGGCGGATCCTGCCCGAGGCGCGGGCCGAGGACGCGCTCCAGCACGCGCTCGTGGCGGCGTGGACGGCGCTGCGGCGCGGCGACGACGTCCACGAGCTGCGCCCGTGGCTGTACCGGATCGTGCGCAACACGGCGCTCAACCAGCTGCGCGACGCGGGTTCCGACCTCGACGGGCTCGTCGACACGCTGGCCGCGGCGGCCGACCCGGCGGAGGTGGTCGAGCGGCGCGCGCTCGTGCACCGCACGCTGGTCGCGATCGCCGCCCTGCCGGACCGCCAGCGCGACGCGCTCCTGCGCACCGCGATCGCGGGCCAGGGGCAGGACGAGCTCGCGCGCGACCTCGGGATCTCGAGCACGGCCGTGCGCCAGCTCGTGCACCGCGCCCGCGTGTCGGTCCGGACGGCCGCGACCGTGGTCGTGCCGTGGCCGCTGGCGGCGTGGCTGGCGGCGGCCGGCACGCGCGGCGAGCCGCGGATCGCCGAGCTGGTCACCACCGCCGGCGCCGCCGGCGGCTCGGCGTGGGCGGCCAAGGCCGGCGCCGTGGCGGTGATCGCGGGGAGCGCGGTCACGGCCCCGGCGGTGATCGACCACCCCGAGGACCGCGAGGCGCCGCCGGGCGACGGCGGCGAGGCGGCCGAGGTCGCGGAGGCCGAGCCCGCGGCCGCGCCGGCGCCCGCCGTGTCGGAGGCCGACGTCCTCGCCGCGCCGCCCGTCACCGAGCGGGAGGACGCGCCTGAGCCGAAGCGGATCGCCGCCGCGGCCGAGCCGAGCCGAGCCGACGTCGAGCACGGCGAGCTGGAGCCGCGCGTGACCGAGGAGCCTCCGCGCAAGGCGCAGCCTGCTCCTCCTCCCCCGCCGCCGCCCGCGGCAGCGCCGGTGAGCGAGCCGGCCGCGCCGCCGGCGCCCACGGCGACGCCGTCTCCGACGCCGGCCGCCACCGAGCCGCCGGTCGCGGTGCCGGAGCCGCCGCCGGCGGCCGAGGAGGAGCTTCCCCCGGACCCGCCGGCCGGCCCTGAGCCGGTGCCGGGCGACGCGCCCGGAGCCGGCGACGAGCCCACCCCGGGCCCTACACCGTCCGCTCCCTGACAACCCCACCGTCACGCGGCGACCTCCGCCGTGTCACACGAGACAGGCCCCCGCCGGAGCATGCGGGGAGGGGGACTGTTGGGGGGCGGCCTCCCGCCGGCCGCCCCCCAGCACGATGTTCGGCCGCGCCCGCGGGCCCGGACGAGACGCTGAGTCGGCGATCAGCCGATGGCGACCATGCGCTCGATCGGGAGCCGGGCGCGGTCGGCGACCGCCTCGGGCACCTTCACGACCGGCTTCATCTCACGCAGCGCGTCACGCAGCTTCGGCAGCGTGATCATCTTCATGAAGCGGCAGCTCGCGGCCTCGTTGGCGGCCACGAAGTCGACGTCCGGCGCCGCCATCTGCAGCGGGTGCAGCATGCCGACCTCGGTGGCCATGATCGCGGTCGAGCCGGGCCGGGCGCTGCGCGCGTAGTCGAGCATCCCGCCGGTGGAGAGCATGTGGACGCCGTCGGGGTCGACGTCGCCCGCGGCGACGTACTCCATGACCGACGTCGAGCACCCGCACTCGGGGTGGATGAGGAAGTCGGCCCCGGGGTGCGACGAGCGCATCTCGCGGATGTCGGCGGGGCGGATGCCGGCGTGGACGTGGCACTCGCCGTCCCACACGTGCATCGCGCGGCCGGTCATCTTCTCCACGTAGGCGCCGAGGAACATGTCCGGCCCGAAGAGGATCTCGGTGTCCTCGCCATGCTCGCGGTAGATGTGCTCGACCACCTGGACGGCGTTCGAGGACGTCACGCAGTAGTCGGTCTCCGCCTTCACGTCCGCCGTCGTGTTGACGTACATCACGACGACCGCGCCGGGATGCTTGGCCTTCCAGGCGCGCAGCTGCGCGGCGGTGATCGAGTCGGCGAGCGAGCAGCCGGCGTCGGGATCGGGCAGCAGGACGGTCTTGTCGGGCGAGAGGATCGAGGCGGTCTCGGCCATGAAGTGCACGCCGCAGAACGCGATCACCTCGGCGTCGGTGCTGGCGGCCTTCTGGGAGAGGCCGAGCGAATCGCCCACGAAGTCGGCGACGTCCTGGACCTCGGGCAGCTGGTAGTTGTGGGCGAGGATCACCGCGCCACGCTCGGCGGCCAGCGCGCGGACCTCGGACTGCAGGGCAGGGATGTTGTCGAGCGAGAGCAGGGTCATGTCCGGGGGAGGGCCTCCAGGGCCAGGGAGAGATCGAGCCCGGGCGCTGAGTGGGTGAGCGCGCCCATCGAGACGAAGTGTAGCCCTTCAATGGTCGCATAGACCAAAACTGTCCGCTCGTCGACACCTCCGGACGCCTCGAGCTCCGCGCGGCCGGCGACCTGCGCCACCGCCGCGCGCACCTCGTCCGGCGTCATGTTGTCCAGCAGCAGCCGCGGCGCCCCCGCCTCGAGCGCGGCGTCGATCTCCGCCGGGTCGCGGACCTCGACCTCCAGCGGCAGGTCGGGCCGCGCCGCGCGGGCGCGCCTGACCGCCTCCCCGACCCCGCCGGCGGCGGCCGCGTGGTTCTCCTTGATGAGGATCGCGTCGTAGAGGCCGGCGCGGTGGTTGACGCCGCCGCCGTCCGCCACCGCCCGCTTCTCGAGGGCGCGCAGGCCGGGCGTGGTCTTGCGTGTGTCGAGGATCCTGGCCGTCCCGCCCGCCTGCTCGACGGCGCGGACCACCCGCGCGGTCGCGGTCGCGACGCCGGACAGCCGCCCGAGGAAGTTGAGCGCGGTCCGCTCGGCGGTCAGCAGGGCGCGCGCCGAGCCCTCGACGCGCAGCACCGGGGCGCCCGCCTCGCGCCACGTCCCCTCGGGCCCGAGGCGCTCGACCGCGGCGTCGGGGTCGAGCCGCCGGAACACGGCCTCGGCGACATCGAGGCCGGAGATCACGCCGTCCGCCTTCTGGGTGATCACGGCCCGGGCGCGCGCGGCCGCGTCGACGGTCGCCTCGGTCGTCGCGTCGCCGTCGCCGACGTCCTCGGCCAGCGCGCGGTCGATCAGGTCGTCCATGACCTCAGCGTGGCAGGTCGATGACCCAGCGCAGGCCTACCGTCGGATCCCTGGGGGCAGTCACGGCGCTCGACCGAGCTCGAGGCCGGCGAGCGCGCTCTCGCCCTCGTAGACGAGGCGGCCACGGGTGGTGAGGCGCACCCGCAGGCGGCCGGCGAGGTGCTGGTGCGACCACGGGACCGTGCGGCGCTCGGCCGGCACGGGGACGTCGAGGACGTGCTCGTCGCCCGGCTCGCCCGTGGCCTCGACCTCGACGCGGTGGCGGAGCGAGCGGCCGCGCAGGACCCAGCGGCCGGGCGAGACGTCGGCGTGGACGCCGGCGAGCAGCGGCTCGCCGAGGCGCACGAGGCGCCCGCCGACGTGGACGACGACCGCGGTGGCGCGCAGCGGGCCGAGCGCCGGCCCGCCCGCGAAGGCGACGGTGACGGGGTCGCCGCCGAAGTCGTGCGCCTCGCCCCACCACCAGACCGGCGGGAAGCCGTTGCCCCAGTTGCGCTCGACGTACGCGGTCGCCCCGTCGAGGTCCCAGCCCGCGACCACGCCCTCGGCGCGGGCGCGCAGCACGAGCGGGCGCCAGTACTGGCGCATGAACGGCAGCCAGCCGGCCGGCCCGGTGCCGTGCCAGGGTCGCGGCCAGGCCACGACGTCGCGCAGCCGCACGTCGACGCCGTCCAGCCGGACGTGCTCGGCGTCGCCCGCGAACGCTCCGCCGATCCGCACCCCCGTGCGGTCCGCGATCGGATCCTCGAGGATCGCGGGCCGCCACCCGCCCGGGCGCTGGGCGACGCCCACCAGCGCCCAGCCCGGGCAGACGCCGCAGAGCACGATCGCCGCGCGCCCGTCGGGCCACGTGAAGCGCCAGAACCAGCCGTCGAGGGCCGGTCTACGGTTCATGCCGGCCGGGCCTAGTTCGCGGACGCCCGCGCGTTCGCCTCGAGCCACGCGCGCACGAAGCCGTCGAGGTCGCCGTCCAGCACGCGGTCGGCGCTGCCGACCTCGAAGTCGGTCCGGTGGTCCTTGACCATCGTGTACGGGTGCAGCACGTAGGAGCGGATCTGGGAGCCGAAGTTGACGTCCTGCGCCTCGCCGCGCTCGCGCGCGATCTCCTCCTGGCGCTCGCGCTCGGCGCGCTCGACGAGCTTGGAGCGCAGCATCGCCATCGCCGTCGTCTTGTTGGCCGACTGCGAGCGCTCGTTCTGGCACTGCACGACGATCCCGGTCGGCCGGTGGGTGATGCGCACGGCGGAGTCGGTCTTGTTGACGTGCTGCCCGCCGGCGCCCGAGGCGCGGTAGGTGTCGATCTGCAGGTCCTCGTCCTCGATCTCGACGTCGCCGGCGTCCTCGACCACGGGCGCGACCTCGACCCCCGCGAAGCTCGTCTGGCGCCGGTTCGCGGCGTCGAACGGCGACAGCCGCACGAGCCGGTGCACGCCCTTCTCGGCGCTGTAGAGCCCGTACGCGTTCTCGCCCGAGGCGCGGAAGGTGGCGGACTTGATGCCGGCCTCCTCCCCGGGCGAGACCTCGAGCAGCTCGACCTTGAAGCCGCGCCGCTCGGCCCAGCGCATCATCATCCGCAGGACCATCTCGGCCCAGTCCTGGGCGTCGGTCCCGCCCGCGCCGGCGTTGACGGTGACGAGCGCATCGCCGGCGTCGTACTTGCCGGTGAACAGCCGCTCCTCCTCGAGCGCGGCCAGCCGCGACTCGACGGAGGCGAGCGTCTCCTCGAGCTCGCTCGCGATCTCCTCGTCCTCCTCGGCGAGCTCGACCAGCCCCTCGAGGTCGTCGGCGTCGGCCTGCAGCTTCTCGAACGTCTCCAGCCGGCGGCCGAGGCGCGCGTGCTCGGCGCCGACCCGGCCTGCCGCCTCGGGGTCGTCCCAGAACCCCGGCTCGCCCATCTGCGCCTCGAGCGCGGCGATCTGCTCCTTCAGCCCGGCAGGGTCAAAGGTAGTCCGCGAGCAGGGACAGCTGCTCGCGGATGGCGGCCAGGCGCTGCGGGGTGGGCTGGGACGTCGAGGGCGTGGCCATGGCGGCCACTGAGGCTACTACGACCCCTACGGCTGCAGGAGCACCTTCACGACCCCGTCCTCCTTGCGCTGGAACTTGCCGTAGAGCTCCGGCGCCTCGTCGAGCGGCACGCGGTGGGTGGCGAAGTCCTCGACGCCGAGCGGATCGCCGTCCATCAGCAGCGGCATGATGTCGTCGACCCACCGCTTCACGTTGGCCTGCCCCATGCGCAGCTGGATCTGCTTGTCGAACAGCGTCAGCATCGGCAGCGGGTCGGTCTGGCCGCCGTAGACGCCGCTGAGGGAGATCGTGCCGCCGCGGCGGACGAGCTCGATCGCCAGGTGCAGCGCGCTGAGGCGGTCGACGCCGAACCGCTCCATCATCCGGGCGGAGACGGCGTCGGGCAGCCAGCCCGCCATCGTCTGCGCGAGCTTGCCGACGACGCCGCCGTGCGCCTCCATGCCGACCGCGTCGATGACCGAGTCCGGCCCCCGGCCGTCGGTCATGTCGTGGATCCTGCCGACGACGTCGTCCTCGGCCTGCAGGTCGAGCACCTCGATGCCGCGGGCCCGCAGCCGTCCGAGTCGCTCCGCCACGAGGTCGACGCCGATCACCCGGCAGCCGCGGTGGGCGGCGATCCGGCACGCCATGTCGCCGATCGGGCCGAGTCCGAGCACGACCACGCTGCCCCCGTCCGGCACGCCCGCGTACTCGACCGCCTGCCACGCGGTCGGGAGCACGTCGGAGAGGTAGACGAAGCGGTCGTCCGGCCCCTCCGCGGGGACCTTGATCGGCCCGAACTGGGCCTGCGGCACGCGCAGGAACTCCGCCTGGCCGCCCGGGACCTCGCCGTAGAGCTTCGTGTAGCCGAACAGCGCCGCGCCCATCCCATGGTCGCGGACCTGGGTCGTCTCGCACTGCGTGTGCAGGCCCTGGCCGCACATGAAGCAGCTCCCGCAGGCGATCTGGAACGGGATCACCACGCGGTCGCCGGGCGCGAGGTTGGTGACCCCGCTCCCCACCTCCTCGACGACGCCCATCGGCTCGTGGCCGAGGATGTCGCCCTCGCCCATGAACGGGCCCATGACCTCGTAGAGATGGAGGTCCGAGCCGCAGATGCCGCTCGAGGTGACTCGGATGATCGCGTCCGTCGACTCCTGGATCGAGGGATCGGGGACGGTGTCGACGCGCACGTCTCGCTTGCCATGCCAGGTGACTGCCTTCATGGCCGTTGCCCTTCCCAGGCCAGCGCGGAGAGGAACTCGAGCGCCGATTCCCTGACACCCGCCACCGGCGTCAGCGCGTACAGCGACCGGCGCGGCTGCGGCCCGTCGAGCGGGACGGCGACGAGGTCGTCGAACATCCCGCTCACCAGCTCCGGCATCAGCGTCACCGCGAGGCCGGCGCGGACGAGCCCGCGCGCGGCGAGCACGTCGCGCGTCACGAACGCGATCCGCGGCTCGAAGCCCGCCGCCACGCACGACCGGTAGATCAGGCTGTCGCGCGAGGGGGCCGTCCACACCTCGTCCGCGAGGTCGCGCAGCCACACCGTCTCGCGCCCGGCGAGCGGGTGGTCGAGGGCCAGGACGACGTCCATCGCCTCGCCGCCCAGCTCGTGGCGCTCGGTGCCGTCGGGCCGCCGCGGCGGCGCGTCCGCGTCCTGGAAGCACATCGCGAGGTGCAGCGCGCCGGCCGCGACCGCCGCGCCGAGCTCATCGCCGGAGGCCTCGACGGCCTCGACCTGGACCTCCGGCCGCCGCTCGCGCAGGCGCGCGATGGCGGCGGGGATGACCGACGCCAGCGCGCTCGGGAAGGAGCCGATCCGCAGCGTCTCGCGCTCGGCGGCGCTCAGCTCGGCCACCTGGGCGTCGGCCTGCGAGAGCCGGTCGGCGAGCGCGTCGGCGTGGGCGAGCAGCAGCGCGCCCGCCTCGGTCGGCGTCGGGCCGCCGGGGCCGCGAACGAGCAGCTGCACGCCGAGCTGGCGCTCGAGCGCCGAGACCTGCTGCGAGACCGCCGGCTGGGTGAGGGAGAGCGCCTCGCCGGCGCGCGAGAACGACCCCAGGCGCGCGACCTCGCGGAATGTCAGCAGCCGCCGCGGGTCGATCGGCATGGCTTATAGGCTACGGTGATCTATAAGAGCGGGCTATGCCCCGTGGCACTTCTTGAACTTCTTGCCCGAGCCGCACCAGCACGGGTCGTTGCGCCCGAGCTGCTGGTTCTCGTCGACGCGCCGCTGCTGGATCACCGGTGACGGCTCGTACTCCTCCTCGCCGGGCTCGCCGTAGGCGCTCGGCTGGTCCTCCATCGTGCCGCCGGAGTAGTTGAGCGCGGCCGCGCCGCCGCGCTGCTGCTGCGGGACGCCGCCCTGGTCGCCGTTCTCGCCCTCGATCTTGACCTCGACGTTGTAGATCATGCGCGCGAAGTCGGACCAGATGGTGTTCATCAGGTCCTGGAAGAGCGTGAACGCCTCGTTCTTGTAGGCGACGATCGGCTCGATCTGGGCGAACCCGCGCAGGTGGATGCCCTCGCGCAGGTAGTCCATGTCGTAGAGGTGCTCGCGCCAGCGCTGGTCGATGATCTGCAGCAGCAGGTAGCGCTCGAGCGCGCGCATGAGCTCCTCGCCGAGCTCGCCCTCGCGCTCGTCGTAGAGCTTCTCGGCGTCCTCGGCGAGCATCCGCTTGAGCTCTTCGCGGTCGACGGTCTGCGGGTCGATCTCCTCGTGGCCGAAGTCGACCTCGAAGATCTGGTCGAGCTGCGCCCACAGCGCCTCGAGGTCCCAGTCCTCGATGTAGTCGCCGGGCGTGTAGTCGTCGACGAGCCGGCCGATCACGTCGCCGATCGCCTCGCGCGCGATCGGGCCCATGTCGCGGCCCTCCAGCACCTCGTCGCGGTACTGGTAGACGATCTCGCGCTGCTGGTTCATGACGTCGTCGTACTCGAGGACGCGCTTGCGGATGAGGAAGTTCTGCTCCTCGACCTTGCGCTGGGCGCCCTCGATCTGCTTCGTCAGCATCTTGGCCTCGATCGGCTCCTCCTCGCCCTCCTTGGAGACGGGGCCGAGGCGGTCGAGGATCTTGTAGATGCGGTCGCCCGCGAACTTGCGGACGACGTCGTCCTGGGCGGAGAGGAAGAAGCGCGACTCGCCGGGGTCGCCCTGGCGGCCGGAGCGGCCGCGGAGCTGGTTGTCGATCCGGCGCGACTCGTGCCGCTCGGTGCCGCAGATGAAGAGCCCGCCGGCGTCGAGGACCTTCTCGCGGTCGTCCTCGACCTTCGCCTCGATGCTCGGCAGCACCTGCTGGAAGCGCTCGTCGTAGTCGGGGTCGCCGGGCTGCAGGCCGAGCTTGGCGAGCTCGAGCCGCGTGAGGTGCTCGGCGTTGCCGCCGAGCTTGATGTCGACGCCGCGGCCCGCCATGTTGGTGGCGATCGTGACCGCGCCGGAGCGGCCCGCCTCGGCGATCGTCTCGCCCTCGCGCTCGGCGTACTCGGGCTTCGCGTTGAGGACGGTGTGCTTGATGCCGCGCTTGCGCAGCTCCTCCGAGAGGAGCTCGGAGACCTCGACCGAGATCGTCCCGACGAGCACCGGCTGGCCCTTGTCGTGGCGCTCCTGGATCTCGCGCGCGACCGCGGCCCACTTGCCGTCCATGGTCTTGAAGATCTGGTCGTTCTGGTCCTTGCGGACCATCGGCCGGTTGGTCGGGATCTCGACCACCGGCAGCTTGTAGATCTTCATGAACTCGTTGGCCTCGGTGAGGGCGGTGCCCGTCATGCCGGCCAGCTTGTCGTACATGCGGAAGTAGTTCTGGAGCGTGATCGTCGCGAGCGTCTGGTTCTCCTCGCGGACGCGCACGCCCTCCTTGGCCTCGACCGCCTGGTGCAGGCCCTCCGACCAGCGGCGGCCGTCGAGGATGCGGCCGGTGAACTCGTCGATGATCTTGACCTCGCCGTCGATCACCGCGTAGTCGACGTCGCGCTTGTAGAGCGACTCGGCCTTGAGCGCCTGCAGCAGGTGGTTGACCAGCGGGCCGTTCTCGGCCTTGTAGAGGTGGTCGATGCCGAGGAACTTCTCCGCCTTGGCGACGCCGCGTTCGGTGATCGAGACGTTCTTGTGCTTCTCGTCGAACTCGTAGTCGTAGTCGGCCATGAAGTCCTTCTTGGACTTCGGGTCCATCCCCTCGGGCTTCTTGCCCGGCTCCAACTGCGGGGCGAGCTTGGCGAACCGCTCGTACAGGTCGGCGGCCTGCTCGGGGGCGCCGGAGATGATCAGCGGCGTCCGCGCCTCGTCGATGAGGATGTTGTCGACCTCGTCGACGATCGCGAAGTGGTGGCTGGTGAGCGGCTTGCCGTCCTCGTCGAAGCGGCCGCCGTGCTGGACCTTCTCGTCCAGCGTCGTGGCCATGTTGTCGCGCAGGTAGTCGAACCCGAACTCGGAGTTGGTGCCGTACGTGATGTCGGACGCGTAGGCCTCGCGCTTCTCCTCGTAGGGCTGCATGTTCTGCAGCACGCCGACGGAGAGGCCGAGCGCCTCGTAGATCGGGCGCATCCAGTCGGCGTCGCGGCGGGCCAGGTAGTCGTTGACCGTGACCACGTGGACGCCCTCGCCGGCGAGCGCGTTGAGCACGACGGCCGTGGTGGCCGTCAGCGTCTTGCCCTCGCCGGTCTTCATCTCGGCGATCGCGCCGTCGTGCAGGACCATCCCGCCGATCATCTGCACGTCGAAGTGGCGCATGTTCATCCGGCGCCGGCTGACCTCGCGCACGAGCGCGAACGTCTCGGGGAGGAGGTCCTCTAGGGCCTCGCCGTCGCGAGCGCGCTCGCGCAGGGAGTCGGCGTTCGCGCGCAGCTCGTCGTCGTCGAGGAGCTCCAGCTCGGGCTCCCAGCGGTTGATCCTGTCGACGCGCTTCTCGTACTGCTTGAACTGGCGTGCTTCGCCCATGCGCAGGGCGCGATCGAGGATCGACATAGCTACTTAGCGTAGCGGTCTGGACTGGCCGTCAGACGGCCTCTTCGGCCCCCGACATGGGGGGCGGCCCCTGGGCCGCCAGCGCGCGCGACTCACGCCGCTTGCGGCGCTTGTCGCGGTGGCGCTTCACCTGCCGCGCGAGCTCCTCGGCGACCAGGTTGATCGAGTGCTTGGCGTCCCGCGAGGCGTTCTTGGCGCGCAGGGTCGTGCCCTTGAGGTGGAGCGTCGCCTCGGCCACCATCTGCTGCGGGTTGGCGGGGTTGCGCTCCTCGTACAGCTCGATGTCGAGCTGGGCCAACTCGCTGACCTGCTTCCCCACTTTCTCGAAGCGCCGCGCCACGGTCTCGCGCAGCTCGTCGGTGACCTGAAGGTTGCGCCCCTTGACCTCGATCCGCACAGGGGACTCCTCTCGGTGAGTGGGTCGATCACAGGATGCTAACCGCTATTTCCGGCACGCCAAAGCAGTTCGCGCTCAACCATTCCGCCGAACGGCCGACATTGCTAGGTGTGAGCACTGCTGCCGCTGAACGTCCCGAGGTCGCCGTCGTCCGCCATCCGATCGCGGATGGGCGCAACAACGTCGTCGGCTACGAGCTGAGGTTCGGCGGCGCCGTCGACCTCGGCGATCCGTCGCGCGACGCCAAGGGCACCTCGGCCCTGCTGGTCGAGGCGTTCGGCGACATCGGGCTCGAGCGGCTCGCCGGCCGGCACCCCGCCTGGGTGTCGATCGCCCGCAACTTCCTGGTCGAGATCGGGCCGCCGCCGGTCCGCCCCGACCGCGCCGTGCTCCAGATCGACGCCTACCCGGCCCAGGACGACCTGCTGTCGCTGCTCCAGTCGCTCTCGCGCTCCGGCTACACGCTGGCGCTGAACGACTACGACGGCCGTGACGACCTGCAGGAGCTCATGTCGCTGTGCTCGATCGTCAAGATCGAGGTCACCGACCGCTCCGAGGACGAGCTGGACGCCGTGCTCGAGGCGCCTCGGGTCCAGGGCGCCCTGCTCGTGGCCACCGGCGTCGCCGACCACGCCGGCTTCACCGGCCTCCAGGGCAAGGGCTTCACCTACTTCCAGGGCGACTACTTCGCCAAGCCGCGCCTGTTCCGCCATCGCGGCGTGGCCACCGCCGGGCTGGGCTCGCTGCGCCGGCTGGGCGAGCTGACCGCCGGCGACGTCTCCTTCGAGGACCTCGAGCGGATCATCGCGTCCGACGTGGGCCTCTCCCTGAAGCTGCTGCGATACGTGAACTCGGCCTTCTTCGCGCTGCCCCGCACGGTCGGGTCGGTCCGCGAGGCGCTGTCGCTGCTCGGCGTGCGCACCGTGCGCCGGTGGGCGACGGTCATGGCCATCTCGGCGATCCCGGACGTGCCGGACGAGCTCGTCGCACTCGGCCTGCGGCGCGCCCGCATGTGCGAGATGCTGGCCGGCTCCGCGCTGCCCGAGGAGCGCGAGACGCTCTTCACGATCGGCCTCTTCTCGGTCGCCGACGCGCTGCTGGATGCGCCGATGGCCGAGGTGCTCGACTCGCTTCCCTTCACCGACGAGATCCAGCTGGCTCTGCTGCGCCGCGAGGGTCCCAAGGGCGAGCTGCTCGCCGCGGTGACCGCCTACGAGCGCGGCGAGTTCCCGCAGCTCGAGACCGGCGATGCCGGCGTCTCTCTGGCCGGCGCCTACCGCGCCGCGCTCGAGTGGGCCGACGAAGCCGGCCGCGCGATCGCCTAGTCCTTCACGGCAACCATCACCGTGCCCCGGCCGGGCTCGCGGGGGGCCGTGCCGGCCTCGATGTCCGCTTCGAGCCTTCGCAGGCCCGCTTGCAGCTCCTCCGGGTGGTCGCGCTGGAGGCGCTCGAAGTAGCTGGTCTGACGGTGCCACCTCGGGTCGAGCAGCTTCTCGGGGAAGGCACCGAGCGCGGCCAGCGAGCCGTCCTCGAGGTCGCGCCAGATGATGGGGATGACGCGCGCGCCGGGCACCAGGCGCAGGAGGTCGTCGAGCGACGGGTGCGACTCGTCCATCCAGGCGCGCGTGCTCGGCCAGTAGTCGGTCATCCACGTCGCGGCGAGGTCCTCGCGCGTGAAGACCATCAGCACGAGCCGCCCGCCGGGGCGCAGGATCCGCTTGGCCTCGGCGATCGCGGCGGCCGGGTCCTCGACGTGGTGGAGCATCGAGACGAGCATCGCCGCGTCGGCGCACCCGTCGGGCAGCGGCAGCCGCTGCGCGTCGCCCTCGAGCGTCTCGAGGCCCTTCTCCGCGGCCCGCGCGAGCATCCCCGGCTCGCGGTCGACCACGATCGGATCCCAGCCG
>Ga0081538_10002026_pt1 | contig 20271 bp, 20 predicted proteins | sample TabmetS5T2R1_FD_71022 | JGI IMG/M metagenome (GOLD analysis project Ga0081538, IMG submission 71022) | Tabebuia heterophylla rhizosphere microbial communities from the University of Puerto Rico - S5T2R1 | ecosystem: Host-associated > Plants > Roots > Rhizosphere ...
CGTCCGCATGGCGTTGCTCGAGACCGCCGCCCGCATCATCGCCACCGAAGGCCTGGGCAAGCTCACGCTCCGCCGTCTGGCGCACGAGGTGGGCACGTCGACCATGGCGATCTACACGCATTTCGGCGGGATGACCGAGCTGCGGCGCGAGATCAGGCGCGAGGGTTTCGCCAGGCTCGGTGCCCGCGAGGCGGCCGTGGGGACCACCGGCGACCCGGTCGCCGACGTCTGGGCCCTCGGCATGGCCTACTACGGCAACGCGATCGAGAACCCCAACCTGTACCAGGCGATGTTCATGGACGGCCCCGTCGACGAGGCCGACGCCGATGCCGGCCTCGAGACGTTCGGCCAGCTCGTGACCGCGGTGCAGCGCTGCATCGGCGCCGGGCGGTTCGAGCCCGCAGACCCCGTCGGTCTGGCGACACAGCTCTGGGCGCTCGTTCACGGGCTGGTGGCGCTCGAGCTCGCGCGCCTGTTGCCCTCTGATCGGGCACTCCCCTGCCTCGCCGCGGGGGCACGCAATCTGATGATCGCGTTCGGCGACGACCCCCGGGCCGTCGGCTCGTCGATCGCGCGCGCCGCCGACCGGAGCGCACGCCCCGCCGACCGGAGCGCACGCCCCTCCGTCCCCACCTGACGACCGGCGGTTCGATCGCGAGCCCGAGCGGCGCGACGAACTTGCGGCAGAAAGCGCCCCCATGACGTCCCTAACCGCCGCAAGTTCGGATGGGGGGATCCGATGCGTCACACGTCGACCTCGGTGCCGACGCCGCCGGCGCGGGCCGCATCCCAGATCAACGCAGCCGCCGCCGCGTCCTGCACGGCCACACCGACCGACTTGTACAGGGTGAGCTGATCGCCATGGGTGCGGCCGGCACGGTCACCCGCCGCGATCTCGCCGATCTCATGGATGTGATCCACCTCAATCGCGCCCACCTCCATCGCCCGCGCCAGCTCCACGGCGCCGGCCGGGGGCGCGGCGAGGGCGGCCGAGCGGGACTCGACCACGACCAGCGCGTCGCGCATCGTCTCGACGTCGACCTCGCCCTCGCCGGCGGTGTTGTAGCCGACCGAGTTCACGTGGGTGCCGGGACGTAGCCACTCCCGGCGGACGACCGGCTCGGCGGCGTGGGTGGCGGCGCACACGACGTCGGCGGAGCGCACCGCATCCTCGATCGACGGGAGCGCCGCCGCCGCCGAACCCTCCTCGAGCAGGTCATCGACCAGTGCCTTCGCCCTGGTGTGATCGCGGCCGGCTATCTGGACGACCTGGACGCCGGGCAGCCGGGCCGCAGCCCGGGCGTGACTGCGGGCCTGCACGCCGGTCCCGATCACGGACACGACGCGCGCTTCCTCGCGAGCCAACAGCCGGGTGGCCAGCATCGAGCCGGCGGCGGTACGCGCCGCGGTCACGTACGTCCCGTCCATGACGGCCAGCGGGGCACCGCTCGCCGGGTCGAAGCAACAGATGATCGCCTGGTGCGTCGGACGATCGGTGTTCCCCGGGAACACGCTGACCACCTTCGTGGTCAGGGCCCCCGACGACGGCAGGAACGCCGGCATCGCGGCCAACATGGCGTCCCGATCGGCGACCACCGCGGCCACCCGCGGAGGCGTGGACGCGCGGCGCCGGCTCAGGTCGACCATCGCCACCGCCAGCGCATCGACGAGGCGACCCGGATCGAGAAGGGATTCCACCTCGGTGCGGGACAGGATCAGCATCGCGGTGGCTCCCGGACCCGCACGCCCCGGCATTGTGTCATGGGCGACATAGCATCGCCCGGTGATCGACCTGGACTGGCACCCCGCCGGGGAGAATCTCGTGTCCGCCCGTGCGGGCGACGTGGCGGTGCTGCGCCTCGACCGCCCGGCGAAGCTCAACGCCCTTACGCCGGCGATGCTCCCCGCCGTCGCCGAGGGAATTCGCGCCCTCGCCGCCGATTCTGCCGGGCTGGTGCTCACCGGCACCGGCAGGGCCTTCTCCGCGGGCGACGACCTCGACGCCACCGCCGACCTGGACCGCCAGGGCTTCGAGTCGTTGATCGCGGGCTTCCAGGACATGACCCGGGCCGTGCTCGCCACCGAGGTGCCGGTGGTGGCGGCCCTCAACGGCTTGGCCGTCGGTGGGGCCGCCGAGCTCACGCTGGCGTGCGACGCGCGGATCGGCGGGCCGGAGGCGGCCTTCTACTTCCCGGAGAACGGCATCGGCCTCACGATCTCCAACGGCTCCACCTACCTGCTGCCGCGCATCCTGGGAACGCAGGCCCTGCCCCTCGTCCTCGCCGGCGGGCGGATCGACGCCAGCGAGGCGCTCCGGGTCGGCCTGTTGACCGAGATGGCCGAGGATCCGACGCAGCGGGCGGTCGACATGGTGCGGGCGTGGGCTGCCGAGGGGCACGCGACCCGATGGCACCTGCGGCTCATGCGTCCCGACCCGGGCGCCGTCGAGGCGGCGATGGCTCGCGAGACCGTCGCCGCCATGGAGGTGTTCGACGCCGGCATCGCCACCGCCGGCGCCGCCGCCTTCCGCGACCGTCGCCCGTGACCGTTCCCCTCGGGGGCCTGCGCCCCCGCACCCCATCGTCGCCCGGCTCCCTGGCGGTCGCACGGCCGACCGGTCATGAGCTGCGCTCATGACCGTTCCCCTGCGACGAGCCGCCGACCTGGACTGGACCCTCGGGGAGCTGGTGGAGCGGCGCGCCGCCGAGTACGGCGACCGGGTGCTGCTGCGGTTCGGCGGCGGCCAGAGCCTGTCGTTCTCGGGGCTGGCGGCTCGGGTGGCTGCCGTGCGCGCCCTGCTGGCGCGGCGAGGCCTCGGACCGGGGGACCGGGTGGCGCTGATGATGCGCAACTCGCTGCGCTACCCGGTGGCATGGCTGGGCGTCGCCTCCGCCGGGATGGCGGCGGTGCCGGTGAACAGCCGGTCGGGACCCCTGGACAGCCGCCACCTCATCGACCACAGCGGCGCCCGGCTGGTGATCGCCGACGACAGCACCGCCGCCACGGTGCAGGCGGCGGTCGCCGGGATCGACCGGGGCGTCGCCGTCGAGGACGCGTCGCAGCCGGCTTGGCTGCAGCCCTGGCTCGGCCGCGGCGCGCCACCCGCCGACGTGCCGGCAGGCTCCCTCGCCGGCATTCAGTACACGTCGGGGACGACCGGACTCCCCAAGGGCTGCATGCTCAGCCACCGCTTCTGGCAGCAGATCGGCCAGTCCTCCGCCGACGTGCTGCGCCTGGACGAGTCGAGCGTGCTGCTGAGCGCACAGCCGTTCTCGTACATCGACCCGCTCTGGAACGTCGTGGCGGCCCTCCGGGCCGGTGCCGAGCTGGTGATCCTGGACGGCTTCCACCCGTCGACGTTCATGCGCTCCGTCGCCGACTGGGGCGTGACCACCTTCTACTGCCTGGCGGCGATGCCGGTGCTCCTGCTGAAGCAGCCGCCCGCGGAGCACGACCGCACCCATCGCCTCAGCCGCGTGGCTTGCTCCGCCATCCCGTCCCGGCTCCACGCCGCCATCGAGCAGCGCTGGGGCGTGCCGTGGTACGAGCTGTTCGGGATGACGGAGACGGGGCTGAACCTGGCGGTGCTGGAGGACGACCACGACGAGCTCGTCGGTACCGGCAGCCTGGGCAGCGTCATGAGCCACTGCGAGGCGAAGGTGGTGGACGAGACCGGTATCGAGGCGCCTCCCGGGGCGCCGGGCGAGCTCGTCGTCCGCGGCCTCGGGCTCATGGACGGCTATCACGACAATCCCGAGGCGACCGCCGCCTTCTTCGCCGGCGGCTGGGCCCACACCGGCGACATCGCGGTCCGCGACAAGCGGGGCCGGTTCACGCTGCGGGGACGCATCAAGGACATGATCCGTCGCGGCGGAGAGAACGTGGCCGCCGCCGAGGTCGAGGGGGTGCTGGTCAGCCACCCCGCGGTGCTCGAGTGTGCCGTCGTCGCCATGCCCGACGACGACCTCGGGGAGGAGCTCCGCGCCGTGGTCGTACCCGTCCCGGGCGCGGCGCCCTCACCCCGGGAGCTGCGGGAGCACGTCGCCCAGCGCCTGGCCCGCTTCAAGGTCCCTCGCTACTGGGAGTTCCGCGCCGGGCTCCCCCACACGCCGTCCCAGCGCGTCGCCAAGCACCGCATCGGCGGCCCGGAAACGGACCTGATCGACCTGGCGCGTGGCTGAGCGGGCCGGGGCGGGCTAGTCGGCTGCGGGCGCGCAGTGTTCCCGGGTGGGGGGCACGTCGAGCGCCGGGTTGCGATCGAAGAACCCGAACGGGGTGAGGAGGAAGCCGCAGTACTCGACCGGCATCACCGGCCAGTCCTCGGGCCGCACGAAGTGCGTGACGCCGAACGTGTACCACACCACCACGTCGGCATCGACGAGGGAACGGTCTCGCGCCGTCCAGCGCGGCAGGCCGTCGCCGCCCTCGTGCTGGTTCACGTAATCGCCGGCCGCCCGACGCTCCCCATCGTCGTAGGGCGTGACCCACAGGTTGTGGCGCGCGAACCCGGCCCGCCTGCCGATGGGCGAGTCGGCGTGTGCGAACAGCGTCGGGGTGGTGGTCGCCGGGACGAGCCGGTAGGCGACGGGCTGGCCGAGGCCGTTGCGCGCCTGCGGGTTCAGGATCCGCCAGGTGCGTGACCGTGCCGGGTCGATCTGGCGTTGCGCGCGCTGTTCGGAGTCGAGCCGGGTCGCCTTGGCGCGGAACGCGTTCATCCAGGGATTGTCGGGGCCGGGCGGCAGCGGCTCCGCGTCGACCTCGTGGACCTCGTTCACGGAGCCGTCGACGTCGAAGTCGAGGCGGGCACAGAAGAGGTGTTGGTGGTGGGGCGCCGCAACACCATCCGCGACGACGTTCGCGAACTCCGGCTGCGTCCCCGGTTCGATCGCCATCGGTGAGACGATCCCCGTCAGCTTCACCTCGAGCTGGATGTTGCCGTCGAGGTAGAGGTACCAGAAGAAGCCGTAGTCGTAGTTGCCGACGGTGCTGATGAAGCTCAGCACCAGCCGGCGGCTCCTGCGCACGTCGCCGCGCCCGCTGAACAGGTCGACGTGCTTCCAGAGGATGCCGTAGTCCTCCTCGTGCACGCAGATGGCGTTTTCGATCACCCAGGGCTCGCCCTGCTCGTTCGCCAGCGTCGCGTCGAGGTAACGGACCTCGCCGACGCAGTCGCAGCCGAGCGCGAGCGACTGCGTCATCCGCCCGAGCCCCCACTCGCCGGCGTCGAACGCGTTCTTCCAACCGTGCAGCGGGCCGGCGTCCCCGTACGGAACGACCATCTCCGCGATCGACGCGCGATGCAGCACCGGGCGAACTCGCCCGTCGTCGTCTTCGTACGCAACCTGGTGCAGGACGAGGCCCTCGTGGGGATCGAACGACACGCGCAACTGCCAGCGCTGCCACCGCACGAGGTTGCCGTCGATGGTGAAGCTCGGGCCGTCGGGCTGCGAGATCGAGATCGGCTTGAGGTCGGTGCGCAGCGCCGGGTGATCCTCGACCCAGAAGCTGGCGCGCTTGGGTGGCAGGGGGACGACGCCATGGTCGATGACCTCGATCACCTCGTTCCTCCCGAGGTCGAAGTGCACGATCACGCCCTCGATCGGACGGGCGTAGCCGTTGTCCGTGGCATCCGCACGCAGGAACGAGAGGCAGCGCGCGATCCGTCGTCCTGCCTCGCACTCGTAGCCGAACGTCCCCGCCGGCCACGGGTCGATCTGTACCGCCTCGAGCTCGGTGATGCCGCGCCGCGCGAGCGCCGCCTGATAGTCGGGATGCTCCTTCGTGGTGACGATCGCGTACAGCGCCTCCGTCAGCAGCAACGCCGGCCGCGCGCCCTCGACCTCGTGCCACTCGCGCACCTCGCCCCCGGTGAGCGACACGACGGCCTCGACGAGCGTCAATCCCGGACCGGGAACGATCTGTGCCCGGACCTCGCGGTCGATCGGGTCACCGGACTTCCACCGTGGCAGCTCGTCCTTGGCGGGCTCGCGGAGCACGACGTGTGCGAACAGCGCGTCGTCGCCGACGCGGCCGGTCGCCCGCAGCACCTCGACCGCGCGCGTGATCTCGTCGGCCGTGAGCATGTCGAGGGGATGAGCCATACGGAATCCTGCCGCGGGATCGGTGGCCAGGACCACCACTTCCGCGGCAGGTTTCGATCGTCGATCCTGGTGGCGTGCCGGAGGAACGACCAACCAAACGCTGGAACGCCTCGGGCCGGCGCAGCCTGTGGGGCTGGGGCCTGGCCGCCGACGAACCGACCGACGACCAGCGGCGTCGACTCGCCGGGACGCTGGCTCGGCGCTACGGCATCGAGCCACGCGTCGAGGCCGCGGTCCCGATCGACGACGCCGAGCTGCCCGCGCCCCGGGTCGCGGTCCCGGCCGCGCTCGGCGCCGTGTGTTCCACGGACCGTTGGGAGCGGGCCCGCCACACCCATGGCATGGCGTACACGGACCGGCTGCGGGCGTTCCGGGGCCGGTTCGATGGGCCTCCCGACGTCGTCGCGTATCCGGCGGACGAGGCCGAGCTCGAGGCGGTCCTCGACTGGTGCGACGGGTCCGGCCACGTCGTGGTCCCGTTCGGTGGTGGCTCGTCGGTGGTCTGGGGCGTGAACCCGCCCGCCGACGCGGCGAGCGTCGTCACGATCGACCTGACGGCCATGGACCGGGTGCTCGAGGTCGACCCCACGTCCCGGGCCGCCCGGATCCAGGCCGGGGCCCTGGGCCCCGCCGTCGAGGATCAGCTGCGCCCGCACGGCCTGACGCTGCGCCACTTCCCGCAGTCGTTTCAGTGGTCGACCGTGGGGGGCTGGATCGCCACCCGCTCGGGCGGCCACTACGCCACGAACCACACCCACATCGACGACCTCGTCGAGTCCGTGCGCATGCTCACCCCGTCGGGCTGGTGGGAGTCGCGCCGGCTCCCGGGCAGCGGTGCCGGCCCGAGCCCGGATCGCATGGTGCTGGGCAGCGAGGGCACGTTGGGGATCGTGTCCGAGGCCTGGCTGAGGCTCCAGGCCCGGCCCACGTTCCGCGCCTCCGGTGGCGTGCGCTTCCGGGGCTGGGAGGCCGGCTGGCAGGCGGTCCGGGCCATCGTCCAGGCGAAGCTTTGGCCGGCCAACCTCCGCATCCTCGATCCCGTAGAGGCGCAGCGGGGCGCCGGCCTCGACGGGCGCACCGCGCTGGTGATCGTGGGGTTCGAGTCCGCCGACGTGTCCCAGCGCGCCAACATCGAGACCGCCGTCGCCCTCGCTCGGGACCACGGTGGTGAGATCGCCGACGACGAGATCAGGGTGGCCGACGCCAGCACGCCGACCGGTCGCGGCGGTGCGATCGGCGCCTGGCGCGACAGCTTCGTCGGCTTCGACCTCAACACGATGACGGGGCTCGGCCTGGTGACCGACACCTTCGAGACCGCGATCACCTGGGATCGCTGGCCCGACTTCGACGCCGAGGTGCGGGCGAGGGTGGGGCGGGCGCTCGACGAGGTGTGCGGCGGCGGCCTCCTGAGCTGCCGGTTCACCCACGTCTACACCGACGGGCCGGCGCCCTACTACACGTTCGCGGGCATGGGCCGGCAGGGTGGCGAGGAACAGCAGTGGGCCGAGCTCAAGGAGGCGGCCTCCGAGGCGGTCGTCGACGCCGGGGGGACGATCACCCACCATCATGCGGTCGGTCGAATGCACCGCCCGGGCTACGACCGCCAGCGGCCCGACCCGTTCGCCGCCGCGCTCCGGGCGGCCAAACGGGCCCTCGACCCCAACGGCCTGCTTAACCCCGGCGTCCTCGTCGACTGACGGGCTCGGCGAGCAAACCCCGTTCGAGGGATTGGAGCCGGGCCCGGCGTCCGGCACGGTCGTTGCTCTGTCCCCCATGAGGAGAACGCCATGACCCCGAACCGATCTCCGAAGGACGCACCCGAGCGACCGTTCGTCCTCGGCCAGGGGCTCCGCGCCACCATCCTGGCCACGGCCGAAGAGAGACGGACGGCGACGTCGTGCTCGGTCCCGCGGGGGCCACGCCGGCGGACCTGGCCGGCACCTTGAAGGGTGGCGCGTGACGCCACCTCCGGCCGACGACCGGAAGGACCGCCCGGAGCTCAGTCGTCGACCCGCGTGGCGATCGCCAGGAGATGAGCGCTCAGGCCGAGGAGGGAGGGTTCGGCCTCGATCAGGCGCGTCGCCTCGAGGATCGTCCGGCGGTCCGCGTCCCGCCCCCAGCGAGGCTCGAGGTGGGGCAGCCAGCCGGCCATCCCCTCGATGCCCACGAGCTCGACCACCTCGAGACCCGCGGCCGTGATCTCCTCGTGGAGCTCGTCGGGGTGGTGGAAGAACGCGGTGGTGAACCAGTGGGGGCGGTTGTCGGGGTTGGCGTGGCGGCCGTCGGCGAGGTCCCGACGGACGATGCGGCGGAACTCCGGCTCGAACAGGAACTCCCGCACGAGCCCGTCGATCAGCGAGGCGAAGCGGCTGATGGCGGCGACCGCCACCAGGCCCGCCGGCTCGACGACCCGGCGGGCCTCCCCGAGCGCCGCCAGGCGATCGGCGCGCTCGACCAGGTGGTAGAGGGGGCCGAGCAACAGCACCGCGTCGAAGCTGGCATCTGCCGCCTCCAGATGGCGGGCGTCGCCGACCCCGGCCGTGAGCCCGTGCCCGGCCAGCGCGGCCTCAGCCTGTGCCACGTGTCCCGGGGTGATGTCGACGAGGTGCACGCGGTACCCCTCCCGCAACAGCCACGCCGCGTGCACGCCGGTGCCGCCGCCGACGTCGAGGATGCGTTGGGGCGGTGGCGGGAGGTGGCGCCCCAGGATCTCACGCGTTCGGACGAGCTCCAGCTCCGCGAGGCCGCCGACGAGCCGGTCCTGCTCCCGGGTGGCCTCGTAGTGGGCGACGACGCTGCCGAGGTCGTTGGCCGGCACGCTCCGACGATAGGAAGCGCGTCCGCCCGGGTCAGGCGTGGTTTTCGCGGGGCGACGGCTCGTAGACGAGGATGTACGTCTCGCCCGCCGGCTTGGCGTCCACCAGCCTCAGGGCGGTGGCCGCCGGCGTCTCGCCGAACATCCGCTTGCCGCCGCCGAGAAGCCCTCGTACGTCACCCGCCCGAGCAGCAGCGCCTCGCTGGCCATGACCTCGTCGAGCTTGAACTTGTTGCCTCGTCGCGCGGTCGAACCGGAACGCCCAACCACCGCGCTCCCAGCTCTCCGAACCGCCGGGGTCCTCGACGACGCCGTCGACCGAGATGAACTGTGAGACGACCATCTTGCCCATGACGACACTTCCTTCCGATCGGGGTGCAACGGCGATAGACGCAGGATTGCTGCCAAAGTCATCCCGCCCGCGCGAGGAGCGCGCCCAGGGCCCGGAGGTGGTCCTCGCGGGTGCCGAGCGCGAGCGCCGCCGCCCGGGCGCGATCGGACCACAGATGGAGGTCGTGGTCGACCGTGAACCCGATGCCACCGTGCAGCTGGTGGGCCATGAGCGTGGTCTCGACGTAGGCATCGCCGGCGGCCACCTTGGCGATCGCCACCGCGGCCTCCGGGCCCCCGGCGTCCGCGTTCGCGTCGCTGCCCAGCGAGCAGCGCCACACGGCCCGCCACGCCGCCAGGCCGGCGGCATCGATCCGGGTCGACAGGTCGGCCACATGGTGCTGCACGGCCTGGAAGCTGCCGATCGGGCGGCCGAACTGGACCCGGTCGGTGACGTAGCGGATCGTCAGGTCCAGGACCGCCCGCGCGCCGCCGACCATCTCCACGCATTGCAGGGCGGTGGCGAGCCGACGCGCCTCCTCCAGGACCGACCACGAACCCGCGGGCGCGCCCGCCAGCACCCGGTCCACCGGCAGGCGCACGGCCCCGAACGAGACCTCGTGCTGGGCATCGTGGGCGAACGTCGCGAGCCTCGACCGGCGCACGCCGGCTGCGTCGGTGGGCACGACGACCAGCCGGACGGCCCCGGCGCCGGTGGCCGCAGGATCCCGGGCCACGACCACGAGATCGTCGGCGACGCCGGCGTTGGGGACGAACAGCTTCGTGCCGTCGACCACGACGGTCTCGCCCGCGACCACCGCAGTCGTGGCCAGCGCATCGGGTGACGACCGCATCCCGTCCTCGTGGTACGCCAGCGACACGATGCGCTCCCCGGCGAGCACTGGGCGGAGCAGCGCAGCGCGCTGCGCATCGCCCCCGGCGCGGTCGATCAGCAGCGCCGCCTCCACCGTCGAGAACAGGGTCGTCGGCACCAGGGCGCGACCCGCCTCCTCGTACACCACCGCCAGGTCGAGCAGGCCCCCGCCGGCACCGCCCACGGCCTCCGGGAACGGCAGGCCGACCCATCCCAGCTCGGCCATCCCCCGCCACAAGTCGGCATCGTGACCGTCGCCGCCGGCCGCCCCAGCCCGCCGCACCAGTTCGGGCGGGCAGGCCCGCCGCAGGAAGGCACGCGCCGCCGCCTGCAGCTCCTCCTGCTCGGCGGACAGCACCAGGTCCGTCATCGCGGCAGACCGTGGCCGCGCTGGGCGACGATGTCGCGCTGGATCTCGTTCGTGCCGCCACCGAACCGCAGGTAGGGCGCGGCCCGGTACATCAGCTGCGCGAGGCCGGCCATCGGCGCCCGGGCGTCGTGGGGATCGAGCTGTCCGGCGGGCCCCAGCAGGTCGAGGGCCACCGACGAGGCCCGTGCGTGCAGCTCGGTGGTGAAGACCTTCGTCATCGATGCCTCGGCGCTGGCGGGCCGGCCGGCGTCGATCAGCCACGCGGCGCGGTGGTTCAGCAGCCGCGCCAGCTCGACGTCGACGGCGAGCTCCGCCAGGCGGCGCTGCACGTCGGGGCGGGCCGCCAGCGCCTCGCCGTCGACCGTGGTGTCTCGGCACCATGCGGCGAGGTCGTCGAGCAGCCGCCGCAGGCCGCCGGTGATCCCGATCGCCACCCGTTCGAAGTCGAGCGCCTGGGTCACGTAGGCCCACCCTCGGTCGCGCTCGCCGACCAGGTTCTCGCGGGGCACGCGCACGTCGTCGAACCACACCTGGTTGGTGCGCATCCCCCGCCAGGTGGTGATGCCCCGGACGTCGATCCCGGGCGTGTCGAGCGGCACGATCAGGATCGAGATCCCCCGGTGCCGGGGCGCATCGGGGTCGGTGCGGCAGGCCAGCCACTCGTGGGTGCAGTACTCGGCGCCGGTGTTCCAGATCTTGGTGCCGTTGATCACCCACGCGTCGCCGTCCAGCGCCGCCGTGGTGCGGAGGGACGCCAGGTCGCTGCCGGCATCGGGCTCGGAGTAGCCGATGGCGAACTCGACCTCGCCGCGACTGATGGCCGGCAGCCACCGCGCCTGCTGCTCAGGCGTGCCCGAGCGGATGATGGTGGGCGCCACCGAGGCCGCCGTCATATCGATGGGGGGCGCCCCGGCATAGGCGAGCTCGTCCATCAGCAGCAGGTTGTCGACCAGGGACCCGCCGAGGCCGCCGTGCTCCTCGGGCCACATGAGGCACAGCCAGCCTTTGTCGAGGAGCCGGCGGCGGAAGTCCCTGACGACGTCGCCGCTCCATTCGCCTCCCCCGCGGCGCACCGCCTCGCGCTCGGCCGGCCCGAACTCGGCGTCGAGGAAGCCGCGCACCTCCTCGACCCACGCCCGCTGCCGATCGGTGAGCCCGAAGTCCATCGTCGGCTCAGGCCGGCTCCCGCGGCTCCCGGACCGGCAGCTCGAGGGTGACGGTCGCCGGGCAGCACAGGTCACCCGCCTGGTTCTTCACCGTCAGCTCGAGGTCGACCAGGTGGCGCACCCTGCTGGCCGCATCGTCGATGTACCTGCGCACCACCCGTCCCTCGCCGACCATCGTGTCGCCGGCGTAGATCGACCGCCGCATCGAGATCTTCCGCCGGGCGATGAAGCTCCGGGGGCCGCCCCACTCGGTCGCCAACCGGTCGACGAAGCCGAGGAAGTGCATCGTGTTCACGTAGATGGTCGGCTGGCCCTGCGACCGGGCGTATTCGGGATCGTGGTGGCCCGGGAAGTAGTCCCACGTGGTGGCCGGGTTCATGATGACGCGGCGATAGGTGATCTCGTCGTCCACCCGCGGCAGGGCCGAGCCCTCCTCCACGTCCTCCCAGTAGCGCTGGGCGTACGCAACTCCCGGGATCATCTGCCGGCGCCGCTGTCGCCGATGTCTCCCACTCCTGGCGCCTTCGGCGCCGGGCCGCTCGGGCCCCGGCCTCGCCTTCGCTCGGCCTCAGGCGACGAGAAGCGGAAGAGCACGTTGGTGGTTCGGGCCACGAGCTCGCCGTCCTGGCGCCGGTACGTCGACACCGTGGTGACGAAATGGCCGGTGCCCAGGCTCGTGCGCTTGGCCTCCGAGACGTCGACCAGCTCCTCCACGACGTTCAGGTGGTCGCCGGCCCGGATCGGGACGAAGTGCTCGGCGTCGTTGGAGACGTTGATGAACGTGTCGCCGGGCAGCGGCACGCGGGCGGTGAGCAGCGGGATCGGCCGTCCACCACCCGGCTTCCACTCGAGCGGGACGAGCCAGGTCATCAGCATCCCCGGCGGGGCCACGACGCCACCCCAGTGCCGCTCGGCGAAGTCGTCGTCCCAGTAGGCGGCGTTCGCGTCCCGGACCATGGCCGCGTAGTGCCGGATCATCGGCACGTTGACGGCGATGTCGCCGAAGCGCACCGGGGTCGTCGTGCCCACCATCGCCTTGGCGTCCTCGTAGGTCCCGACGGGGACGTCGTAGCCCGTGGATTCGGTGCCCATGACCCCGGCCCTCAGCGGTCGCGCACGGCCTTCGGCGCCCGGGAACCCCGGGAACCCGAGGCAATGGGTTCCGCTGCATCCGGGGGGAGGTCATGGGTTTCAAATCCGGACCCCATGACCTCGGGCTCGCCTCGCGGGAACCGACGTCCTCGGGCACCTTGGTCGCGGGTCACGACCGGGTTCCCTCGACATCGCCGTCGAGCCCGTACAGCCGCGCCGCGTTGGTCCCGAGGATGCGGCCGAGCACGTCGTCGCCCAGCGCGGCGGCGTTGGCCCGTGCGGTCTCGACCGTGCCCGGGTAGTCGCAGTCCCAGTGGGGATAGTCCGACGAGAACACCAGGCTGTCGGCGCCGAGGTGCTCGACGTAGGGCTCGAGCAGCGGGTCCTCGCACTCGAAGGCGAAGAAGCACTGGCCCCGTTCGATGAAGTCGCGGGGATCGCTGGTCATCGCCGGGACCAGGTCGCCCCGCTTCTCACGGTGCTCGTGCATCCGGTGCACGAAGTAGGGCACCCAGCCGACCCCCGACTCCAGGAACGCCACGCGCAGCGCCGGGAAGCGGTCGAGCACTCCGCCCATCGCCAACGCCGTGAACGCCACCATCTGGTCGACAGGGAACGACAGCGTGTGCACCTGCGCGTAGTTGTCGAACCGCTCGGCGCCGGGCAGCGACAGGTTCATCCCCGGTGCGCTGTGGACCCCCACGGCGACGCCGAGGCCGGCGGCGGCCTCGAAGAAGGGCTGGAGTGCCGGGTCGTCGAGGTTCCGCGCGCCCACCACTGGCGGGATCATCACGCCCACGGTGCCGAGCTCGGCGGCCCTGCGCAGCTCGGCCACGGCGTCGTCCGGGTGCTGCAGCGGGACGACCGCCACCGCCCGCAGCCGGTCGGGATGGCGGGCGCAGGCCCCGACGAGCCAGTCATTGTAGGCACGGCAGAAGTCGAGGGCGAAGGCCGGGTCCTCGAACGTCGTGGCCCCGATGCTCAGGCCGCCGTACAGGACTTGGACGTCGATGCCCTCCTTGTCGAGGTCGCGGATGCGGGCATCGAGATTGAGGGCCCCGTCGGAGGCCAGTGGATGCATCGCCGACTCGATGGGAACGCCGCGGCCGGGTCCCTCCTGGGTCGGGAACAGCTTGCCCTCGATCAGGCTGACCGTCCGGCCCCCGGACCGGCCGGCCTTCTGCCAGCCGGGGTGCCGCTCCGCCAGCGCCCGCCAGGGCGCGAGCTCGTCGTCGGGGGCGTCGAGGCGGACGATCGGCTCGTTGATGTGGGCGTCGGCGTCGATGACCAGCACCCGTGATTCCATGTTGCCCCCGACCGCTCCTCGGCTGTCTACCTACTCATACGACTGAGAGACGCCCTCCGGCCAGACCCATGGAACCAGAGAGGCGAACGGGGCCGCCAGCAACGGCGAGACCGGGGCGTCGCGCCACGCCTCGTCCACCAGCGGCCCGAAGGCCGCGGCCGTCTCGGCCGGATCGCCGTCGAGGTAGCAGACGGTGATCCGGTAGTCGCCATCCGTGTACCGGCCCCGGCGATAGCGGGCGGCGGTGGCGAAGACCCACGCCCCCGCGACCCCGGGCGCGGTGACCAGCCGGGCCAAATGCTCGTCGTGCCGCCAGCGCAGGTAGGGATCGATCCGGTCGCCATCGGCCGGTTGCTCGACGATGAGGTAGACGCCGCGGTTGGGCCTGAAGGGAACGACCTCGGCGGAGACGAGCACGCGCGGCGCCGCGCGCGCGTCCAGGAGCCGCAGTGCCCCGAGGAACCGCCGGGGCAGGTCGCGGGGAAAGCGCCCGACGTGCGCCAGGCGACTCCCGAGATCGAAGAAGTCGTCGAGCGTCTGCTCGACCGGGTCGCCCATCAGGTACAGCACGACATGGTGGACGTCCTCGAACGCTCCGGACGCGACGGACCGCGCCGCTCGGCAGGCAGCGTCCGCCATCCACCGCTGTCCGTGGACGATCCCCGGCAGCTGGTACTGCTCGGGCATGTGGTCGAGCTGGTGCCAGGCCAGGTACGCCCGGTCGCCGGCGTCGTCGTCGGACCCGCCCGCGCCCGACAGCGAGAAGAAGCCGACCTTGACGCGGTTCACGGGGTTCCCAGCCGTGTCCCCGCACACCCGGCGAGCGCCTCGAGCTGCTCGAGGTAGTGCGCCAGCGAGTGGTGTACGACCCGGGCGGCGACGATCGTCGTCCCCGCGGCGGCCAGCGCCCCGAGCGCGTCCGTGCACGCCGATGCGTCGTCGCTCGGGTCGAGGGCCCGCTCGGGGCTGATCACGACCTCGAACCCGTCGGGCGGCTCGACCCCGGCCAGCCAGTCCGTCACCTGCGCCGCCGAGACCCCGAACGGCGCCCAGCCGTCGGCCAGGGCCACGGCCCGCCGGAGCGACCGCCGGGTCCGGCCCCCAACCCACAGGGGGACCCGGGACTGGAGGGCGCACGGCCGGACCACGAAGCCGTCGTAGTCGTAGTGGGGGCCGTGATGCGCCGGCCGGTCCTGCGAGAGCGACGCCCGCAGCGCCACCAGGGCATCGTCGGCGCGTGCGCCGCGATCGGCGAACGGCGCGTCGAGCAGGTCGAACTCCTCGCGCAGGGACCCGACGCCGACGCCGAGGATGAGGCGGCCGCCCGAGACCACGTCGAGGGTCCCATAGCGCTTGGCGATCTCCAGCGGGTGGTGGTAGCCGAGCACCAGGACGTACGTGGCCAACCGCACCCGCTCGGTCACCGCCGCCAGGTAGCCGAAGGTCGCCAGCGGGTCCCAGTACGTCGCCCCCCGCACCTCGGCCGCATCGGTGGGGATGCCAACGTGCTCGCTGCACGTGAGGTGGTGGTAGCCGAGCCGATCGGCGGCCCGTGCGACCTCCACCAGTTCGGCCATGCCCGCCGCCTCCTCCCAGCGGGCGTGGGCGCCCGGAACGCGGGTCACCACCGGCGTGACGATCGACAGGCGCATCAGGACGCGGGGCTCAGGTCGGCGACCACCTCGCGCCTCGAGAAGTACCAGCGCCCGCGCTCGTAGGTCAGCACGTCGCGGTACCGGCCCACCGCCTCCACGTCCGGGGCGGTCCCGTTCCGGCCGGGGCCGAGCCTCAGGAAGCGGCACTCCCGGCGCGCTTGGACACCGTCGACCTCGACCTGCGCGTCGGTGGTGACCCAAATGCGCCCGGGCGGGGCGGCCCGGAAGAACCCCATGAGCTCGCGGTGGCCGGAGAACGACCCGCCGGATCCCTGCAGCACGCCGTCCTGCACGAAGGTGCCGATCCAGGTCTCCAGGTCGCCGGCCTCCAGCGCCCGGTTGTAGCGGGCGGTGAGATCACCGATGGCCAAGCGGTTTGCCACGGTCGTGAGGGTGGTCTGTTCCTGATAGCTCATTCCCAAGCTGTGCCCCCTGGCGACGCAGGTGCAGATCCGTAGCGTCAATCCGCACCTCTATCTGATGTATCTTTTGACTGTTAGCCACCCTAGCGCTCCGGGCCAGGGGAAGGAGACTGCGCGGATGCTGTTCCTCCACGAGGTGCACCGGGTCGCGGGCGCCAAGGCCAAGGAGTTCGAGGTGGCGTTCCGGGCGGGATGGATGGAGGCCCTGGCGGCCGACGGGGACGCCAGGCTGCTGTGGTTCCTGCATCACGCCCACGGCACCGGCCCCTCCTACCAGGTGGTGACCGTCACCGCCGTGGCCGACGGAGCCGCCTGGGAGCGCCTCGCAGCACGCGTCCAGCACGGCGACCTGCGTGACTGGGTCCGGGAGGTCGACTCCTGTCGGCACGACGTGCAGGGCCGCCTGTTGATGCCGCTCGACTTCTCGCCCCTCGAGGTCGACCTCGCGGCGGTGCCCACCGACGGGCGCCGCCACGACCCCGCCCTGTACATGGAGGACACCATGTGGCCCAAGCGGGGCAAGGCCGACGAGTACATCGCCGCCGCCGGCGCCGTCTACACGAAGCTGCTGGGTTCGGACCCCGCCCACCCGCTCATCGGCATCGAGGCCGCCTACCAGACCATGCCGGGCGCCGGCCGCTACCCCGAGATCACGCTGATGCAGAAGGTCCACGACATGTCCGGGCTCGTCCGGCTGCTGACCACCGACATGCCCGAGGAGATGGCGCGACGGGGCAACTGGATGCACGACGCCCTCGAGTTCCGCGACCAGTGGCGGAGCAAGCTGCTGCGCACGGCGTCGTGGTCGCCGCTCAACTGAGGCGTGGCGATGCTGTTCATGCACGAGGTGCACTCGGTCGCCGGCGAGCACGAGCGCGAGTTCGAGGCCGCCTACCGCGACGGCTGGATGAAACTGTTGGCGCGGGACGACGACGTCCGGCTCCTCTGGTACCTCAACCACGCCCACGGCAGCGGTGCGTCGTACCGCGTGGTGACGATCACCGCAGTCCGCGACGGCGCCGCGTACGAGCGCCTGGCGGGGCGCCTGCGGCGGGGCGACCTGCTGGACTGGTCGCGCGCGGTCGGTGCCCTGCGCCACGAGGTCCGGGGCAAGATGCTGCTGCCGGTCTACTGGTCACCGATCCAGGAGATCGACCTGGCCACCGTCCCGGCCGACGGCTCCGAGCACGAGCTGTCGCTGTACATGGAGGACACGGGGTGGCCGTCGGCGCCGCTCGACGACTACATCCAGTTCTGGGACCAGGAGTACTTCCGCTACATGCGGGCGATGCCACCCGAGCACAGCATCCTGGAGATCGAGGCGTGCTTCCAGGTGGCCCACGGCACCCACTACCGGCCGGAGGCCATGCTCATGCAGAAGGTCCTCGACTACGGCCTCCTGCTGAACCTGATCTCCGAGCCCGAGGACTACGACCCCGAGGTCTGGCCGGGCCGGTACATGCACGGCGGCCTGCGCTACCGCGACCAGTGGGAGAGCCGCCTGTTGCGCACCAGCAAGTGGTCGCCGCGCTACTGACGGCTGCTCCGCTGCTCAGCAGCAGCGCTCGACGAACTGCTCGAGCTGGTCGAGGTTGCGGCACTCGAACGCGTCGTGCGTGAAGGCCGCGAACTCACTCATCAACGAGTCACCGGTGTCCCACGACGAGACCGGCTCGGGGTTGAGCCAGTAGACCTTGCGGGCGCGGTGGCGCAGCTCGCCCAGCACCCACGACTGGGAGGCGTGGTAGTTGTTGCGGGCGTCTCCGAGGACGATCAGCGTCGTGCGCGGCGTCACCTCCGCGCCCCAGCGCCGCCAGAAGTCCGTGAACGCGTGGCCGTAGTCGGAGTGGCCGTCGAAGCGGGTGACGCCGGCGCCGGTGCCGAGGGCCCGCAACGCCGCCGCCACGCCGCCACGGTCGCGCAGCTGCTCGGTCACCTCGTCGATGGCGTCGACGAAGACGAACGACCGGACACTGCCGAACTGGCTGCTCAACGCGTGGACGAGCTGGAGGGTGAAGCGGCTGAAGTCGGCCACCGACCGGCTGACGTCGGCCAGCACCATGATCTCGGGTAACGACCGGCGGCGGCCCCGCATCACGGGGTCGAGCGGCACGCCCCCGTAGGCCAGCGAGCGCCGGATCGTGTGGCGGAAGTCCAGCCGGCCCGTGGCGCCCCGCTGGGCTTCGCCAGCCGGGCGGCCAGCCGCCGGGCGAGCGGCTGGATCGCGGCCCGGATCTGATCCAGCTCCCCGACCGACGCCCGACGGATCTCCAGCTGGGTCGCCAGCAGCCCGGCGGCTGCGTGGTCGCGATCCGTGTACGACAGGCGGCGCCGGATCTCGGACTCGATCTCGTCGCGCAGCTGCTCCGTTCGGAGCGTCACCGTGCGCCGGGCGAGCTGTGCCTCGAGCGGCGTCAGGTCGCCGGCATCGTCGCCGCCGGCCCTGCCGGCGGTCACCACGGCGAGCGCCCGCTCGGGAAGGGTCGGGAGGTCGATGCGGCGGAGCGTGCGGAACAGGTGGTAGTGAACCCCGCCCGGGGGCGAGCCCAGGGCGGCGTGGCGACGGACCGCCTCCCGGGCGACCGCCCGCAGCAGCGTGCCGTCCCCATGCGCCACCACGCGCTCGACGCGCCGCTCGAACGCGTCGTCGGCGTCTGGTTCGTGCGGGTCGACGGTGAAGTAGGCGTCGAACACGGTCTCGAAGGTGACCCACTCGGCCCGGCTCTTGGCCAGCGTGGAGCCCAGGGCACGACGGACGATCGCCCGCTCACTCACGGACACGGCATCCACCGCCCTCATGGCGTCGACGTGCTCGGTGATACCGACCGCCACGCCGGCGGCGCGCAGCTCCTCGACGAAGCCGCTCAGGATGTCGATCACCGGGCCACCACGCCCCTCATCGTCCCCGCACCCTCGTTCCCGGCGCCATCGTTGGTCGCCGTCGTTGGTCGCCGTCGTTCGTCGCCGTCGTTCGTCCCCGTGGCTCGTCGCCATGGCTCGTCGCCGTCGATCGTCGCCGTCGTTCCTGGAGCAATTCTGGTTGCTGGGCAGCCAATACTGCGCCAGGAAGGGGATCGGATCGAGGGGGCCCCGAATGTGTCTCACCCAACCCTTACGTTGGCAACATGACACGACAGTGATCGGGCCATCGCCGAGCAGGCCCAGAAGTCGCTCGGCCTCGTGACCAAACGCCAACTCGTCACGTTGGGCGTGTCCCGGCAGCGGACACGGACACTCACGGCGAAGGGCGTGCTCATACCGGTTGGTGCCGGCGTCGCACGCCATGCTGCCTACCCGACGTCGTTCAGCCAACGGATCCTTGCCGCGGTGCTGGCCGCAGGCGATGGCGCCGTCGCGTCTCACACGTCTGCCGCCGCACTGTGGCGGCTCGATGGGCTGGTTGGCCCGAGTGTAGAGGTCGAGGTCACCGTCAGGCGCCCACGTCATCCCCGGGCGGTGCCGGGCGTCGTCCATCGGACGCTCGACCTGGGGCCGGCCGACGTGGAGCCGCGCCAGCTCATCCCCCGCACGACCGCCGCGCGGACCCTGCTCGACCTCGCGGGCCGCCTCGGTCCCAGCCAGCTGGAAGCCGCGCTGGACGACGCCGAACGTCGCGGCCTCGTCTGGCGGCCGCACTTGCGGTGGCGCAGCGAGGAGCTGCGCCGGCGCGGCAGGCGCGGCGTACCCGCTCTCGCACGCCTGCTCGATCGCACCGAGGGCCGGCCGCTCGGAGACAGCTGGCTCGAGCAGGCAGCGATCCGCCACATCGTGACAGCTGGGCTACCGGTGCCAAGGGTGCAGGTCGACAAGCGCACGGTGGGTGGCGGCATAGCCCGGGTCGACCTGTTCTGGGACCATGCCAGGCTCGTGATCGAGCTGGCTGGGCATGGAACCCACTCCACGCGCCGGCAGCGCCAGGCCGACGCCGAACGCTCGGCACGGCTCGGCCTCGGAGGCTGGCAGGTCGTCGCGTTCACGTACGAAGACGTCGTCGAGCGACCCGACTACGTCGTCGACATGATCCGGGTCTACCTCGGGAGGCCTCGGTGACCGTTCCTGGCGCGGTTTTGGTTGCCCAGCCACCGCTCCTGCGCCAGGAACCGCGGCGGCTGGGCCCGGAAGGGAAATGGCGTGTCCCCT
>Ga0081538_10002027_pt1 | contig 20254 bp, 17 predicted proteins | sample TabmetS5T2R1_FD_71022 | JGI IMG/M metagenome (GOLD analysis project Ga0081538, IMG submission 71022) | Tabebuia heterophylla rhizosphere microbial communities from the University of Puerto Rico - S5T2R1 | ecosystem: Host-associated > Plants > Roots > Rhizosphere ...
GCCGAACCCAACGCAGGGGCGGGTCGGATCGTCCGTAAAGAAGCCGTTTAGCTCCTTTAAAATCTTCAGCGCCGAAGGCTCGCCCTTTTTTCGTTCGTTTTCGTCCTCATGCTCGTAGTCCCAGACGAGGTTTTTGAAGCCTTCGTCCCGCGGCGCAGTCGATTGCGCGTAGAGTTTCTTCAAACGTTTGCCAAGCTCGTAGTAGAACCAGGTATCGGACCGGCAATCCCCGGGCGCCTCGGCGGCTTTGTGATGAAATTGCAGTAATCGCTGCGTGTTGGTGAAAGTGCCCTCGATTTCGGCGACCTGAGTCGCGGGGAGAAAAAAGACCTCGGTCTTGATGTCCGCAGTCTTGACCTCGCCGTTTTTCACCTCGGGCGCGCTTTTCCAGAAATTGGCCGTTTCGGTGAGCCAATTGTCTTTCACGACCAGCCATTCGAGCTTCCTTAACGCTGAGCGATCCAGCTTGGCGTTAAGTGACGTGGCAGGATTCTGCCCGACACAAAACATCCCCTTGACCGCGCCGGCGTTCATCGCCGCGAACATCGCCATATGCGAATGATCGCCGAGAAGCTTCGGGTGCCAGTCATAGCCGAACTGGTTATCCTTGGTCGCGGCGGCACCGTAGACAGACTTGAGATAGGAGACCATAAACTTCGGCATGTTTCCCCAGTAACCCGTCGGCAGCGTCTCGGTCGCCAGGTAATCTGTCAGCGTCTCGTGCTTCCTGAGAGCCGACGGCGCGTTCAGATAACCCTGGATCGAGTGATAGAGTGTTGGAACGTCTGTCGAGCCCTGGATCGAGGCGTGGCCGCGAAGCGCCATAACCCCGGCGCCAGGGCGGCCGATGTTGCCGAGCAAAAGCTGCAGGAGGGCGCAGGCGCCGATGATTTGAACTCCGTAGGTGTGCTGCGTCCATGCGACGGCGTAGGCAAACGAAGTTGTCCGGTCCGCGCCGGAATTGGCCAGAAGAGTCTCTGCGACTTTGAGAAAAGTTTCTTTGGGGCAGCCGGTAGCCTTCTCGACCATCTCCGGCGTGTAACGTGAGAAATGCCGCTTGACGATCTGAAACACGCAGCGCGGATTCTGGAGCGTCTCGTCTTTCAGCACCGGCGGCCGGACCAACGACGCTACGAGCGGCGCGAATCCTTCGCCCGGTTTGAGCTCGGGTTTCGCCGCCGGCGCCGCCTTAGCCTTCTCCCGGGCGTATTGCCAAGTCGCGCCGTCGTACTGATTGATAGCGCCGTTGAACGGCCATTCGGGTACGCCGCCCTTGGCCGGCGCAAGGCCGGAAAAAACTCCGTCCAAGTCTTCGGCGTCTTTAAAGTCCTCGTTGATGATCGTCGCGGCGTTCGTGTAATTGACGACAAATTTCTTGAAGAAAGGGTCCTTGTTCCACTTCTCGCTGTTGATGACGTAGTTGATGACGCCGCCCAGGAAGGCGATGTCCGAGCCCGCGCGCACCGGAGCATAAATGTCGGCCACGGCGCTGGTGCGGGTGAAACGGGGATCGATATGGATGATTTTTGCGCCGTGCTCCGTCTTCGCCTTCATCGGCCAGCGGAAGGCCACCGGGTGATTCTCCGCCATGTTGGAGCCCATGACGACGATGCAGTCGGAGTCGGCCATGCTCCGAGGGTATAGAGTGGCTGCGCCGCGGCCGAATCGTGTCCCCAGACCGGGGACGCTAGAGCTGTGTCATATCCGCGCCTGGTTCTCTATCGCCACAATGCCGAGGCCGCGCATCAGTTTCTGGCAGATGTGATTGAACTCGACCTCGAGGGTGGCGCCGCCCAAGGCGAAGATGGCGGGCGTCATATTGACGATTTTACCGTTGGCGAGCTTTTCGATGAAGGTCTCGTCACGCGTCTTCTTCGTCAGCTCTGCGATCCGGTTCATCGCGCGTTCGAGATCCCATACTTCCCAATCGGTAGCCCCTGCGCCGCGATGCAAGACCTGGATCGGACGGTTGGGGTTTACGTGCAGCTGGAATATTGCCGCCCCCTTGGGGCAAAGAGTCCCCTCGTTGTGCGGACTGCGGGGATCGCCTTCGATATTGACGATCTTGCCATCGATAGTGTGAACCAGCGTTGCGCAGCCGACCGAGCAATACGGGCAAAGGCTGGGCGTCACCTTGGCATTCTTGATTCTGAGCTCCTGGGCGCGGGCCAAGGTGGGTCCGAGGTTGACGCCGGAGCCGACCAGCCCGGCGAGGGCTGTCCCACCGGCTGTGCCGACAGACAATCGGAGAAAGTCACGTCTGGAAACATCCATGGACGCACCTCCAATTTATGATATAGGCAGGCACTTAGACCAATAGTCGTACCTGGGACAGTTGTCAAGAGGGGAGCGTCAGTCAGGTTTCCCCCGATTGTCAGTCAGGTTTCCTCTCGCTAGAACGATCCTGTTGCCTTAGCATGCGCAGGCATACCACCAATGCGATGATCAAGATCGTCAGCAGCCCTAGCTCGATCATCGCATTATAAAATTCGCTTTGAGTTTCTTTAGCCAACTTTGACATCTCGGCGGTCAACACGAGAATCCGCCGGGTCACCGCAATCAGGCCGACGACCAGAAAGGGTTCGGGCCGCAGTATGTGCTGGCGAAAGGAGACTTGGACCGTATACAGGACTTCAACAAATATAATAATGAGGAGAATTCGGTCGAGTAAAAAGACGACGTTATCCGCCAAAGTCCCGGCCGTTACATACTGCCCGAAGTACACGATCTCAGTGATGAGAAGGCTGAATGCGATGGCTATAAGAAGTAGCCCCAAGCCGACGTACAGAGTGTCCTCAGTCAAAGCAAACCATTGGCTAAGCCAATCGCGCAGGTTAAGGGAGTTTTTTTTCTTGCCGTTGCTCATTCGGCTGGAAGTCCCTTGGCTCGAGTTGCTTACCTGCTCCCGCCTTGTTTTGTCGGCGCCGATCGATCGGGGTCTGCGGGAGCGCCGATGGCGCGCAGTGCCCGCAGTACAGCCTTTAAGGTTACCGGCTGCGGCCCTTCCATACTTTCCTCTTCAGCGACTTGCAACTGTCTCACGTCGTATTCCCAGCGCCGCATGATTTCGATCTTTTGCTGTCGTGAAAGCTCGTCGTTTGCGAGGAGGTCTTGCGGAGTCTTGAATACCAAGCCGGGATCCAGCAGGGCCTTTTCAACGTCAACCATGGAAACATCTCCGATCTTAGGGACTTTGATAAAAGTTTGCTGTCCGCGATGCTGTGTTGAAATCCCGGACAAAAACTCCACTCTGTGAGACGTAATCCAACAGCCATGAGCTCACAAATGCCGGAATCGTGTGATGAAACTAACTTCGGGGGTGAACGGTAACAAAAATCCTGCCAAAAGCTTAGACATTGCGATAGGTGAAATAAGCCGATGCCTGAGTGAGATGTTAAAGTTATTGGCAAACCGCTTGCTTCGACTCAAGGTATCTTCTCACACAGGTATGCGGAGATGCCTATGTTACAGTTAGGTTGGAAAGCAGGAACTGAACAATATGGACCGGTCGAGCTTCTCGAATACGCAGTGCTTGCCGAACAGGCGGGTTTCGACTCGATCAGTGCCAGCGATCATTTCCATCCCTGGAGTGAAATCGGCCAAGCCTGCTTTGTCTGGAGCTGGCTCGGCGCTGTAGCGGCTAAGACGGGAAACATTGCTTTGGGTACCGGAGTAACCTGCCCGATCTTGCGGTATCATCCGGCTATCGTCGCTCAAGCGGCGGCGACGTTGGCGTGTCTCGCGCCGGGCCGCTCTTTTCTCGGTATTGGAACCGGTGAAGCTTTGAATGAATACTCGGCCACCGCCCAGTGGCCCGCCTATAACACCCGGCAAGCCCAAACGGCTGAAGCGATAGAACTCATTCGCGCTCTGTGGAATGGGGAGAAAGTTACTCACAGAGGTGACTACTATCAGACACGTCAGGCCAAGCTTTATACGCTACCGCCGCAACCCATCCCGCTCTACATTTCAACGATGGTGCCGAACAGCGCGACGTTCGCCGGCCAATATGGTGACGGTTTGATCACCGTCGGCGGCGAGGAACCGGAGACCTATCGCGCAATTCTTGCAAACTTCGAAGCACGGGCGCAAAAGTCAGGCAAGGATCCGAAGCGAATGCCGCGGATGATCGAGATCGGCGTCGCCTATACCGATGACGAAGAAAAAGCTGTCGAATACAGGAAGAAGTACTGGGCTGGAACCTTCGTGCCGGCGCTATTCACCGAGCGGATTTACTCACCGAAGATGTCGGAGGAAAACGGCAAAGTGGTAGGGGCGGATGTGATTAAAGAAGCCGTGTGCATTTCGGCTGATCCCGAGGACCACATCGAACTCGCCCGGCGCTACATCGACATGGGTTTCGACCATCTGATCTTCCATTCAGCCGGGCCGGACCAGCGCGCTTTCCTCGAGGGTTATGGCCGCGACGTGCTGCCCCGGTTGCGTGAGGATTCAAGATCTAAATTCGAAAACTTTTCAACTTCAAAAACTTCGCGGTCCGACCACGATTTTATCGACGAGCACAACCCGTAGCTCGGATCATTCATGGGCAAACAACGATCGAGGACGCGGGTTTGAACGTCCAGGCCAGATTAGCGTCTGCGTCTAGCGGCCGCGGGCTGGGTCGCCGTTTCTACCGGTGTAATCGTGCAAATCGCATCCGGCGCTTCAATCTTTAGTACCACCGACTCGGTCACGGCAAAGTTGTCGTGGGCCGCATCGGGACTGAGGTAAACAATCTGTAAATCTTGTCCGAGCACGATAGAGCCTACATCCTTGGCCACCAAAACACCGCCGTCAATATTGGCTTTGACGATGCCTCGAGTGCAAAGCCGCTTGAGATGCTCGATCTGCAAAAGATCTGAACCGGGATAACGACGGAAAAGATTGTTGTAGAGAGCTGGCGCCAACGCTAAGCCGTAGGGCCCGCGGTACCCTTTGCTGTCGAGGGTGTTCACCGCCGCGATAACGTTCTCCAGAACTTGATCGACGCTGCTCCAATCTCCGCCCTGTAAGGTATTGCGGCCCGCGACATTTAATAGTCCATAGAGATGAAAATCCGGCTGGCCCTGATAAATAAACTCCTCTTCACGCATAGCGACGGCTTGGGCCGCGTCTTCGACGACCTTAAGATTGAGCGGTTGGCCCATCTCCCTAAAGGCGGCAATGCGCCGCCTGGATAACGAGAAGCGACGGTAAATCATCGGAAGGGACAAAGCGTGACTGAGCACGGCGCTCGCCTCTCCCGGACCTGGCTCGCGGCATAGATCATCGTTGCCGAACTCCAGTGTGGTTAGTCCGAGGCCATAAGGGCCGTCGACGTCGATGATTCGTCGACCCGTTAGGATGTCGCGGGCTGCCGAGACCGCAGCCTCTTCCATTTTGTTCACCAACTCCGGAGCAACAAACTCTGATGCACCCAAATTCTCAGTCATGGTTGCTTCCTTTCATGTCGCCGATGGTGGTCCGCAAACTCGACCGGCTCGTTTTAGCCGAAGGCTTCTCGCCGCGCATCGCCGCCTCCTCAAGCTCCGTGATCTCGCCGGTAGTGAAGAGATAGGTTTTCAGTGCTTCATCAAATTTGGGGGTGTTGCGCCGAATCCACTCGAGCGCCATGGAAGCATGTTCGATTTCTTCATTCATGTTATGTTCCAAGATCGCGCGCAATTGGGCATCGGTACAAGCATCGGCGCGCTGTCGATACCAGTCGATGGCTTCGAGTTCCTCCATCAGAGAGACAATGGCACGATGGAAGTTGATCGTTTCTGTTTTTAGTCGCTCCGCGGGTTCATGCAGGCCTGCACTTTGAGGCATAGGTTCTCCTTTTTTTATTTTGGGTTCGAATCTAACGTTAAACTCGAAAAACTAAAAAACTTCGCCGGCAACTATTGCGCCATCAACACGTTATCGATGGATAGATGAACTTATCCGGACCACCAGCAAAAGCGAAACCCCCGGATAGTAACCACACAACTTACTACGCAATTTTGCATCGGTAAAAACAAAGTGTTCAGTTTATGATTTTCTCTCTTACTGTTTTTCTGTAGCGGATAGCAAGGATTCTACGCACTCTTTTTTTGGAGCTGTCGCAAATTTGCCTACAAAAGAGCAAGACGTTTGATCAAAAAAACCGGTCGCCTTTTCGATCTAGCACTTAGACAATCGTGGCACACGCATTGCGTTGTCATAAGTACGATCGAAATTCAGATGAAATTGATCGTCTGAATATACATCTATCTCAAGGAGGAAAATCATGGCAAGAGGATTTCTCTTATGGCTTCTCGGAGTGCCGTTCGGCTTAATCGTGGTGTTGTGGCTGTTTGGCTTTCTCAGTTAGGACGAAGGGAGATTTAGGGATATGAAACCGGCAGTTCTCGTTGGAATAGTCTTGATTGTGCTTTCGCTGTTGTCATTTGCGTACCAGGGGATTACTTACACCACTCGTGAAAAGGTTCTCGATCTCGGACCCATCGAAGCGACCGCGGAAAAACAAAAAACCATCCCGCTCCCTCCGATCTTTGGCGCTATCGCGCTGGTTGGAGGCATCGCTCTGGTCTTTGCGGGTAACAAGAACTAAGTGGCGGCTTCGGCCGTACCACCAATTCGGTCCTTTGGGAAAGGAGGTTAAATGAAAACCTTGGTTCTGTTTTTGTTACTGGCCGGCACGAGTCAATGGGGATGCGCATTTCTTGGAGGCGCAGCCACCGGAGTCTTGGCCACCGGCGCGGGTTATGAAATCAATGCCAACCGACAAATGGATAAGTTAGAGGACGACTATAGAAGCGAGAGAATATCTCGTGCGGAATACGAACAGCGCAAGCGACAAATAGAGTCAGGTTCCATCGTCTACTAAGCCCGCCTTCCTTCACCAGTTGGCTCACAACCCAAACCGCCGAAGTCTTAACGATTCAGGCTTACAGCCCATTGGTTCCCCTGAAAAAGGGCGGCCGCCAAGCGTCGCTGGAGACCGCCCCCCGCCTGCCTCACGCATAAATTTTCATAAAGAGTTTTAGCCACGAAGCGCCGCCGGTGTGATATAAGTGACAGTATAGCTGCGCCTACGAATACTCCAGCGATCTTTATAGGAGGCAATCGTGAACTATCAGATCATCGGCCAGCCAGTTCCCAGAATCGATAATACTGGTAAGGTAACGGGAGAATCCCGCTATACTGCGGATATTTTACTACCGGGCACATTGTGGGCGAAGACCTTGCGCAGTTCCTATTCCCATGCGCGCATCGTCCGTCTGGACACGTCGAGCGCTGAGAAGGCTCCGGGAGTGCGCGCTGTGCTCACCGGAAACGACGTGCGCGGTATTCTTTACGGGCGTCGCTACCGCGACATTTCGGTTTTGGCCCAGGATCGCGTTCGCTTCATGGGCGAACGGGTTGCGGCTGTGGCCGCGGATACCGTTGAGCAGGCTGAGCGCGCGCTGGATCTCATTGAGGTCGAATACGAAGAGCTTCCCGCGGTTTTTGATCCCGTCGCGGCGTTGAAACCCGGCGCGCCGATCATCCATCCCGAGGTGAACAGTTACAAAGGACTTCCCAAACCTCTGGATAAGCCGTCCAACGCCTTTGTGCACGACGTCTGGACACGCGGCGACGTCGCCGAGGGGTTCGCCCAATCCGATTTGATCGTTGAGGATACCTATACGGTTGCCCGCGTGCACCAAGCTTTTTTAGAGCCGCATTGCTGCCTGGTATGGATCGATGATCAGGAGCGCGTACAGATGTGGTCGCCCAATAAAGTCCCGCAAGGCCTGAAAGAAAGTATGTTCGATGCCTTTAAAATTGCCAAGGAAAAAATCCGCGTTAACCCGGTCGCGATCGGCGGCGACTTTGGCGGCAAGGGCGCTCCCATTGATGAGCCGATTTGCTATTTATTGGCACTGCGCACCGGACGGCCGGTGAAGATGGTGATGGAGTACCGGGAGGAGTTTATTGCCGGCGCGCCGCGCCATGCGGCGGTGCTGCGGCTCAAAACCGGCGTCAAGCGCGACGGAACGATCGTCGCTCATCAGATGGAGGCTTTTCTCGATAGCGGCGCCTATGGCGGATTCAGGCCGGGAGCAGTCGTCGGGGGCATCGCCCACGCCGGCGGTTGTTATCGCGCGCAGCATGCACGCATCGAGGTCTCGCGCGTCTACACGAACAATCTTCCCGGCGGGCAAATGCGCGCGCCGGGAGAACCGCAGGGGTTTTTCGCCGCGGAATCGCATATGGATTGTGTCGCGCGCAAGCTGGGCATGGATCCCTATGAGTTTCGCCTGAAAAACTTAATCGAGGAAGGCGACGAGACGCTCACTGGCGGGCACTATCAAGGGATCAAAGCCAAGGAAACGCTCAATGCAGTCGTAAAAGCGGCGGAATATCGATCGCCGAAGCCGGCCAACGTCGGGCGCGGTATCGCTATGGGCTATCGCGGTCCCGGGGCGGGCAGCACGTCACTTAAAATTTCCCTCAATCCTGAAGGTTCCATTGTTATTCAGACAGCTTTTTTCGAGCAAGGAACCGGTACCTATACCACACTCAGACAGATCGCCGCTGAAGAGCTGTCCTGCGACCCCGATGAGATCCAAATTCGGATTTTGGATACGGACTCCGGCGTGCCCTTCGATTCTGGCATCGGCGGCAGCCGGGGCACCCGCGTTGCCACCGGCGCAGCGTTCCAGGCCGCGCGGGCAGCGAAAGATGAACTTTTGGGTATTGCTGAAAAATTGTTGGGATGGCAGAAAACGGAAATTGATTTGGTCGGTAAAGATCTCGTCAACAAGAAAACCAAACGACGCCAACGCTGGGACGATCTGCTGTCTCGAGTGGGTCGTTCCATTACCGGTGAAACCATCAATCGCGACGACGACCATGCTCCGGTGACCGCCTTCGCGGCGCAGATCGCTGAAGTTTCAGTCGACCCGGAGACTGGCGAAGTCACGCTGCGCCGCGTGACCACGGCGCACGACACGGGGCTTATCGTGAACCCCGTCGGCCATCAGGGCCAGATCGATGGGGGGGTGGTGCAGGGCATCGGCTACGGGCTGATCGAGTATCTTCCGGTGCAGGAAGGACGGGTCGGAACACCGCACTTCGGCGAGTACAAAATTCCGACCGTGAGAGATATTCCGAAACTCGTCACGGTACTGGTCAAAGGTGAGGAAGGGGTCGGGCCCTATAAAACTAAAGGCATCGGGGAAAATCCGATTTCACCCGTGGCGCCGGCCATAGCGAACGCCATTGCAGACGCGGTCGGGGTGAGAATCCGGGATCTGCCCATCACGGCGGAAAAAATTCACGCCGCCATGCGCGCGCGGTAGCGCAGTTCAAGGTTCAAAGTTCCAGGTTCAAAGTTTTAGACTTGTTCCGACCTTGAACGTTGAACTTTGAACCTTGAACCAATTCTGCCTAGCCTCGTTCCTCCCTGAAGAGTCCTAAGCTCTCCAGCACCGGACGGTCGGTCACTGAGAACATGATCGCCGGATCTTTCCTGGAAGTGTTGCTGAACTGGTACCAATTCCAAGAGGGAACAAAAAAGCAGTCTTTGGCGCCCCAGCTCAAGTCATCTCTAACGTTCTCTTTATCGCCGACGCTCGTGAGCCCTTCGCCCCGGATGACATGATAGATGGTACTGCTGGTGTGACGCTGTGGCTGGGTCGTTACGCCGGGTGGGATGAGCTGCACCCAGCAGCCGATGGTTGGCATGGTGGCGCCGCCGGTGAGTGGGTGAGCGTATTCGAGTAAGACGCCGTCGTGTGGGTCACTTTGGCCGGCGGCTGCCCTATCGGTCAACGCGTTAAGCGTGTCGCTCCACTTATAGGTATAGGGCAATGCCCGGTTGTCGGTCTTTGCCTTTCGGGGCCGTACGACGCCGAGATTTTGCCGGCAATATCCCTCGCGCTTCATGATGGGTTGCGCGGGACCCTCGCCGTAGTTTTCATGAAACGAGGCATCCAGATAGTTGGCCAAGTGAGAATCCAGCACATCCAGCCAAACGATATTGTTTTTCCCTGGATTGAAATGGTCATGCCAGGTCCAGTTCGGCGTAAGCACCAGATCGCCGGGTTCCATCAGCATCTCTTCACCTTCAACGTTGGTATAGCCCGTGCCGTCTCCTTCGACGACGAATCGCAGCGCCGCGGCCGAGTGCCGATGGCATTCCGCTCGCTCGCCCGGCTTGACCAATTGAATCGACATTTGGATCGTCCGGCTGGTGGCCTTGAAGTGTGTGATGGCGGGATTGACCAGTTGAACTGTTCTCCTCTTGGCCGCATCGTCTATGCCACCAAGTTTAACGACCTCGCCGGATTCCATGAGGCAGGAATAAATCGCCGACCAGCGCCATACCCAGGGCTTCAACTTCGCCGGCCTTTCGCGCGACTGCCAATGCCCGCCGAGGGAATTTTCTGCCAAGCGTTGATGCAACGCTTCTAATTCGGGACTTTCGGGAACCGCGTGTGCTTCGCTCATGATTCGCTCCTCGTTCAGCGTTGATTTCAGAAAAAAAACCCTCTGATGGTGGACTCAAATTCAGCCAGGAATCTACAGTTGAAGCGATCCGCTTGTCAATCATATCTTAGCCGATTCGACAGCATTGCGGGTAAGTGATAAATCACCACTACAGGTCCGCCGCGTGGAGAACGCGGCGAAAAAACGGTCGGAACGGTGGAGGGTGTGTAATCGATGGAACGAGCAGCGGTTGAAGCAGTTATCGACGGTTTGAAAAAGGCGGACATAAATTTTATTTCACTTTTACCCGATTCGGATTTTTCCGAGTTGCAAGCGCAGGTCGCGAACGACAAGCATTTCACTTACGTCCCGGTGAGTAATGAAGCCATCGGGGTCGGGGTTTGCGCCGGAGCGTATATGAGCGGGAAAAGACCGGCGCTGCTCGTCCCGACATCCGGACTTCTGGTGGCGGCTTGGCCGCTTACCAGCATTTGCATGGCGTGGGGGTTGCCGCTCTTGTTGTTGATTCCCTATCGCGGTGATATTGGCGACGCGTTTTGGTTGATGGGGCCATATAAAGATACGACGGAACCACTTCTCAAAGTCCTCAATGCGCCCTATTGTGTGATCTCAAAACCAGAAGAGGTCTCCAAAGCGATCATCGACGCCCAGGGATCGACTATAAGTTGGCAACGACCTGTTGCAGTGTTGTTAACTGGAGAAACAATCAAATGAAGCGTTTTGAATGCTTAAAAATATTAGCCTCGATCATCGACTCCAAGACCATCGTCGTGGCGAATATCGGACCCATCTCCCGTGAATGGAATGCGTTACGATCAAGCGATGCCAATCTCTTGCAGGTGAACCTCGGGCTTTGTGCCGCCGTTGGACTAGGAGTATCGGTGTCATTGCCGCATCGCCAGGTCGTGATACTCGATGGTGACGGAAACTTGCTGTTGAACCTCGCCAGTTTGGCCGATATGGCCAATCAAAATCTCGGTAACACTATCCACATTGTGCTTGATAACGAAGCCTACGAGGGTGGTGGCGGGTTACGCTCCGCCACGGCCGGGAGAGCCGATCTCGCCGCCATAGCGCGAGGCGCCGGTGTGCCGCAGAGCGGCGTTGTGACAACGCTGGAGGAATTTGAGAGCGCCGTGCGGCGTAGTTTGAGCAGCGCCGGGCATCATTTCATTGTTGCCAAAGTGGAAAAAGGCAGCGTGCCGCAACTTCCGACTCTAACTCTGGATGGCAAGGAAGCGAAGTATCGCTTCGCCCGCTATATCGAGAGCACCGAAGGGGTGCAAATTCTCCGACCGAGATACACGCATATATAGTTTTTTGTGGTTCCAATCGTTCCAACTGTTCCGGAAGTTCCATGAGATCACGGGAGGGTTTAGCGTGATAGTTGTGTTCAGGATTCTGATCCTCGTTGTAACGATAATATTCGTTCATCCATCGCTCTCAATGGGAGTGGGTACGATGCGCATCGGCGTTCCGAGCCCGTCGGTGAGTTATTTTCCCGCCATCGTGGCCTGGAAAAAGGGCTTTTTTGCGCAGGAAGGCATTCAGGCGGAGTTCATCGTGATGAGACCTTCCATTATTCCGGCCGCGCTCACGAATGGAGAACTTCATTTCACCACGGCCACGGGAACGGTTGTAGGAGCCGCCCTGCGCGGCTTTCCATTCAAAATCGTAACTTATTATTCGACCAGGCTCATGGATTCTCTCGTGGCAAAATCCCAAATCAAAACCGTGGCAGATTTACGCGGCAAGCTCGTCGGCGTAGATGGTCCGGGTGCAAGCACTTACGTCATGACCGTTTTGATCCTGCGGAAATACAATCTCGATCCGGATCGTGACGTGAAGGTGATCGCGATCGGAGATGAAAATATCCGGTTGGAGCAGCTAAAATTGGGACAGATCGATGCGGGTATGCTCGGCCCGCAGGGGGTCGTTCTGGCGCGGCGTGCAGGGCTCAAGACGCTTCTCGACGTGGCGGACGAAATTGACCTGCCATTTGCCGGTCTCGCGACGACTGCGCAAATGATCGACCGTCAGCGTGGCGATCTTAAGAATTTTTTGCGTGCGAGTGTGCGCGGGAATCGCTATTCCACCGACCCTCGCAACCGAAATGAAATGATCGGTCTGATCGCGAGTTGGCTTCAGCTGGACCAGGAGACCGCGGAACATACTTACAATGTCTTTTTAAAGGCTACCTCAAAAGACGGCACGCTCGCCCGTAACGGTATGGAAACCTTAATCAACGAGCGCAAACGACAGGCAAAGCTCACGGCCGACGTATCGTTGGAACGCATTTTTGATTTCACTATGGTGGAAGAGATCAACCGAGAACTGACCAAATAACGCTGACCACAGATCCATGAACCTTCGGCAAGAAAGAAGTCCCTCATGAGCTGGCAACCGGCTAACGAGCCCGAATCAAACATTGCGCCAGCCTGCAAGGCCATAGAGGCTACTATCGTACCGCGTGCCCGGGACTTAGGAGGATTTGAGGTTCGGCGCGTGCTTCCTTCGGCACAGCGCCAGATGGTCGGGCCGTTTATTTTTTTCGACCAGATGGGTCCGGCCGAACTCATGGAAGGGAAGGGTATCGACGTGCGGCCCCATCCACATATCGGTCTTGCCACGGTGACTTATCTCTTCGACGGCACCATTGTTCATCGGGATAGTCTTGGCAGTTTGCAATCGATTACACCCGGCGACGTCAACTGGATGACCGCGGGGCGCGGCATCGTTCACTCGGAACGCTCCGATGCCGAAATCAGAAAGAGACGGGAGAAACTCTTCGGCATTCAGATCTGGGTCGCGCTTCCCAAACGGTATGAAGAGACGGAACCCGACTTCACACACTACTCCGGAGCGACCCTACCGGTGATCGATGGCGAGGGGAAAACTGTTCGCGTCATCGCCGGTTCCGTGTTCGGAAAGACTTCACCGGTGAAAACCCTTTCGCCCTTGTTTTATGCCGACGTGACGCTTCAACCGGACGCTTCGCTTGCAATCGGGCCGGAACACAAAGAGCGCGCCATCTATCTGGTCGATGGAAGGGTAGACATTTCCGGGCAGAGTTTTGAGGCTGGTTGTCTGCTCGTGTTTTCGGCGGGCGACAGCATTTTAGTCAGCGCAACCAATGCCGCACGGATGCTCCTCCTGGGCGGCGAGCCCATGGACGGCCCCCGTTACCTCTGGTGGAACTTCGTTTCCAGCTCTCACGAGCGCATCGAGGAGGCGAAAGCCGACTGGAAGGCGGGTCGCTTTGCCCCTGTGCCAGGCGAGACTGAGTTCATCCCGCTTCCCGAGTGAGGTTCTGGTCGTAAGTTTTTAGGGAAGCTCATGCGCTGACATCTAGAGCTTTGGCGGTTTCCAAGACCGCCAAAGAGACCTTTTCGAGGATTTCTTCGGGCCGATAGGGCTTCATTAGCAGAGCGCTCAGTGACCCTTCCGCTAGTGCGGATTCCATCTCAGATGAAATGTATCCCGAAGCCAAGATAGGCTTCAGGGTCGGATCCACTTTTCTCATCTTCTGGAGCGCTTCCCAACCGTTTAACTTGGGCAGCCCCAGATCGAGAACGACGACAGAGATTTCATGCTTGTGCCGCAGAAAGGTTTCGATTGCTTCGACGCCGTCCGTGGCCACCAAAACTCGATAACCTGCTTTCTCCAGACTCTTGCGCATCAACTCTAACTGTCTGATTTCATCCTCGACAAACAAAACCACATGGCCGCTGGTGGCGATGCTTTCGGGCTCCAACGGATCCGGCGGCCGGTCGAGCCGGGCCCATCCTCTGTGGCTATCGGCGAGCGGCAAATAAATGCGAAATGTCGCGCCTTGTCCGAACTCGCTGGTCACGTCAATAAAACCGTCGTGGCTGGTGACGATCCCGTAAGCGACGGAAAGACCAAGCCCGGTGCCCTGGCCTTGTTCTTTCGTAGTATAGAACGGTTCAAAGATACGGCTCTTGTTGGCTTCGTCCATTCCGAGTCCGGTATCCTTGATGCTGATGCATGCATAGGATTTTTCTTTGGCTTTTTGAAAATGGGGCCTAAGCGCCGCGCCGTTTATGGTTTCGGTTTTAAGCAGAAGCTCGCCACCGTCCGGCATGGCGTCCCGGGCGTTGACACAGATATTGAGCAACACCTGGTTGATTTGATTTGGATCGCCCAGCACAGACCCGAGCTTGGGGTCTAAATCGAGGCCGATATTGATTGTTCGTGGTAAGGTTCCGCTCAAAAGCGCCCTCAGCTTGTGCAGCGCGTCGTTGAGGTCCACCTGCTCAAACTGTACGGCCCTCCCTTTGGCGACCGCGAGTAACTGTCGCACGGTGGAAGCTCCCCGTTCGATGGCCTCGTCGATGACGTCAAGGCTTTCGGTGACATCGCCCTTGTGCGGGACGCCTTGCTGCCGCAGAAGCGAGGCGTATCCTTTAATGATATTGAGAATATTGTTGAAGTCATGGGCGATGCCGCCCGCTAGTGTCCCGATGCTTTCCATCTTTTGTGCTTGGCGCAGCTGTTGTTCCAGTCTCTTCTCTTCTTCTCTCTCTTGCGACAGCGCGGCGTTTGCCAGCTGCAGTTCCGCCGTACGAAATTGAACCCTCTGCTCGAGCTCCTCGTTGGCGCGAGCTAATTCATCCTTTGCTTCCTGCAAGGCGGCCTCCGCTTCCTTGCGGTCGGTTATGTTCAGAAAAATACCGATGCAGCCACGGACCTTGCCCTGTTCGTCTCGCAGTGGGGTGGCGCGACAGAGCTCATGAACGATCGTTCCGTCGGTCCGCAGAATTTCCAGCTCCTGGTCCAAAATGTCAATCCCTTCGCGGCAGGCGCGTTGCATCGGCAGGTCGTCCGCAACGACTTGTTGACCATTGCGCGATATCCGAAAGGGAAGCTTGTCACCAATGGAGGCGCTCTTGGACACATTCTGGCCTCGATCTGTTCCGAGCATGCGTGTGAATTCCGGGTTACACCAGATGTGTTCGCATTCCGCGTCCGTGGCTACCGCAATGCCGATTGGAGCCGTATCGATCAATTTGCGAAACTCTTGGTTGACGATTTCCAAGGAGCGCGTCCGTTGGTGCAACATCACCTCCGTCTGCTTGCGCGCATCTTCCGCCCGCTTGCGCTCCATAAATTGGCCAAGCTGAGCACCGATATCGCCGACCATTGCCAAAAAATCTTTGTCAGGCTCGTCGATCTCACGGCTAAAACACTCCAAGACGCCAACCACTTCATCGTTGACTTTGATGGGAAAACCGATGCCGGTGTGCAAGCCATCCTGGGCCGCCGCCGCCGCGCGCGGAAAATTATCGTCGTGGGTCACATCGGTAATCCACTCCGGTTTGCCGCTGGCCCAGACCCGTCCCGGCAGACCCACACCAATCGGAAACGTGCTCCGGCGGGTGAACGTTTCGAACTCCGACACGCCGAAGGAGGGAAGGCGCCAGAAGTCTACGCAGGTCAGCAGATTGGCCGATCGATCCGTGTTCCAAATCGCACCCAGTTCCCACTGCGCGGTTTCACACATGACCTGAATGATCTTGGGCGCAGCATCCGGCATGCTAGGAGATTCAGCGAGAATCCGGCTTACTGCATCCTTGATGCGCAAACGTTGCTCCAAGCCCCGGCGCTCAGAAACGACCGATGCCAAAACCAAAGATGTTACCGTGACGGTTCCAAGAAAGACCTGCAGCAACAAAAGCGAGTGAGTGGGGTCGGCCGTCGCGAATGGACCGAGGTTGCGCAACGTGCCCCAGAGGGCGATCACCGACATCGCAAAAGCCGCAGTCACCGCTCCTCGCCTGCCGAAGCGCAGCGCGCCCCAAAGAAGCGGTACCAGCGCAAAATACTCCAGACCGGAAGGGATCTCTGTGAGAAATATGATCCAGCCGACAAAGGCCACTGCCAGGAGCAAGCCTGTAGCTTCCAACAGCTGCAAATTCTTTACGCGCAGCAGCGGTTGGGTCAACCAAAGCAAGAGCAAAGAGGCGACGATTAGATTGCCAACCGCGTCGCCGAGCCACCAGGTCAACCAGATGGCCAGAAGGTGATCCCATGAGGCGAGCCCCGCCAAGCTCAAGGTCGACACTCCGATAGTCGCTCCGACGGCTGTGCTTAGAATTCCCGCCAGAAGGATGAATTTGAGAATGCTCTTGGTTTGATCGAAAACGTTTAGGCCGTTGGCGAAGTAGTTGACCAACGCGGCGCCCAGGATCGCCTCTAGGGTGTTGCCGCTGGCGATACCAATGGCCGTAGCGATAGATCCCGAGGCGGCGATGTTGACGGCAAAAGCTCCCAGGAATATTCCCGGCCAGAGCCAGAACCCCCACAAGAGAATCGCAGCCAACGCCATACCACTTGGCGGCCAAACTGCCGACGCGCTGGGATGAACGCGAGCCAGCGACAAGCCAAAACTGCCGGCTAAGAAGTAGAGAAGGGCGAGGATGAGAATGAACGCCCCGGTTTTAACAGGTCGCGTCATTTTGTTGCAAATAATGCGATTTGTATAATTATATAAGAAGATATGGTTTTTGTATGCGATTTGAAGGTTGATAACAAGAACAAAACCAATGAGTCTACACGCTTCGTTCGCCCGCACTCTCCATGACTTGCCCCATAGTTCTTGTATGTTTGCTAACCGATAAACTAACTCCTTAGTAAGTGGATCTTTGGCATTTGACGATGGAGTTGTCTGGCAATATAAGATTAGTTGTATTGACCTAACAGTATCGGAGGGACTGCAGACGAATTTTGCGGAGTGCCTGCTGATTCGTCCCTCTCACATCGAACACGCCGCATTCGATGTAGGTAGACATGCGGCACAAGGAGGGAATCATGGCTGCTGGCCCTATACTTGCGAATATGGCTCGTGCCTGGTATTGGATTGCGCTACGTGGACTCTTCGCCCTGCTGTTCGGGATCTTTGCATTCATCTGGCCCGGCATTACGCTGGCGGTGCTCGTCCTCGTGTGGGGTGCTTACGCGCTCGCGGATGGCGTGATGGCGCTAATAGCGGCGTACACGATGCACGAGGAAGGCAAACCGATGGCGGCACTCATCATCGTCGGAATTCTCGGCATTGCCGCCGGTGTCGTGACGTTTATATGGCCGGGAATGACGGCGCTGGTACTTCTGTTGTTCATCGCGTCGTGGGCGGTGCTCATGGGGATCTTCGAGATCGCCGCGGCTATCCGTTTGCGTAAGCACATCGAGAATGAGTGGCTGCTTGCGCTCTCCGGAGTGGTGTCCATCGCTTTCGGCGTGCTGATGTTTCTCCAACCTGGGGCGGGAGCGTTGGCCGTGGTTTGGTTGATCGGCATTTTCTCCCTCGTTTTCGGCATCCTACTGATCGCGTTGGGCTTCCGTCTCAAGGGGCTTGCAAGCCGCTTAGAGGCACGCGGGACGCCCGTGGGAGCACACAGATAATAAATTGTCGCAAGGCCAAGCAGCAAGTCTCACTTCACTGCAGAGGTCGCATAGAACTCAAGAAATGTAAGGGGCGGGTTTCAAACTCGCCCCTACATTGCGCGGGTCGACCGAGAAACCGAGAAGATGTCGCGAAGGCGGGCAACCATCTCCGCAACCTTGTGAAGATATCCGAAGGGATTTAGATCAAGTCACAAACAGCAGGCTCCCCGAGGCAATCTCTTCAGCCGGGCCGATGATTCCTGGTGCACCGACAAATCAGATGCTTCGCTCTATCCTTTTGTTTCACATAAGGCTTTTTGGACTAGAAAATCAGGGATTTCCTGATAGCAGAGAATGCGACCGCTTTAATAAATAGGTAGTGTTTGAAACATTAACCAGGTTCAAATAGCAAACATCAAGGAGGTCTCTATGGCAAAGCGAGATACATCCACGGATAAACAGCCCGTCGACGCTATCCAGAGCAAGCCGAACATCCTTGTCATCTGGGGTGATGATATCGGCTGGTCGAACCTCAGTTGTTATAACCTGGGCATGATGGGCTACAAGACGCCCAACATCGACCGCATCGCCAAGGAAGGCGCACTGTTTACCGACGCGTATGGCGAGCAATCCTGCACGGCTGGACGTGCGGCGTTTATTCTTGGCCAGCATCCGTTCCGGACGGGCCTATTAACCATCGGTATGCCAGGCTCGCCCCACGGCATCCCGGAGTGGGCGCCAACGATTGCCGATCTGCTGAAACCGCTGGGCTACGCCACGGCCCAGTTCGGCAAGAACCATCTCGGAGATCGTGACGAGCACCTGCCAACGATGCACGGCTTCGACGAGTTCTTTGGCAACCTGTATCACCTGAACGCCGAGGAAGAGCCCGAAACCTACTACTATCCCAAAGATCCGGAGTTCAAAAAGAAGTACGGGCCACGTGGCGTGCTCAAGAGCAAAGCCAACGGCAAGGGCGGTCAAAGGGTGCAGGACACTGGTCCTATGACGCGAAAACGCATGGAGACGGCCGACGCGGAGTTTCTCGAGGGCGGCCTCGACTTCATCGAACGCGCCCACAAAGCCAAGAAGCCTTTCTTCATGTGGTTCAACACCACCCGTATGCATGTTTGGACGCACTTGAAGAAGTCGAGCGATGGCAAAACAGGAGTCGGTCTCTATCCTGACGGGATGGTCGAGCACGACGGCCATGTGGGCAGGCTGCTCAAGAAGCTCGATGATCTCGGCATCGCCGACAACACGATCGTCATGTACAGCACAGATAATGGCGCAGAAGTTGTGACGTGGCCCGACGGCGGCTGCACGCCGTTCCACGGCGAGAAGGGAACTAATTGGGAAGGCGGCCACCGAGTGCCGCTGCTGGTGCGCTGGCCGGGCGTGATCAAGCCGGGCACGCAGATCAACGAGCTGATCGCGCACAACGACTGGATGCCGACACTGCTCGCCGCCGCCGGGGAACCCGAAATCAAGGAAAAACTGCTGAAGGGACATCAAGCCGCCAGCAAAAAATTCAAGGTGCGCCTAGACGGCTACAATTTTCTACCGTTCTTCAAGGGCGAAGAGAAAAAGGGGCCCCGCGCCGAGTATATCTACTTTAGCCAAGGCGGGGAATTAAACGCTATCCGCGTGTACGATTGGAAGGTTCATTTCGCGGTGCAACGGGGCAACATCGCCACCGGCACCCGCGATGTAACGGGCTGGCCGACCATCATCAATCTGCGCGCCGATCCTTTTGAGAGAGGGCCCAACGAGTCTGGCATGTACATCCGCTGGTACGCCGACAATATGTGGCTATTCGTGCCGGTGCAGCAGAAGCTGAAGGAGTTCTTCGCGGATTTCGAAAAGTATCCGTACCAAGCCGGCTCCAGCTTGAACGCTGCGGGCATTAGCTACCAGACGGTCAAGTTGGCGGAAGCCATGAAGCGGTTGGGGCAGGTAGAGGAATTCGCGCTAGCCGCGAGGAACTGAGGCTACCTCGTATAAAGACGTGGAGCGGCCAGAAAAACCCGAAGGCGAGTCGAAACTTTTGTATACCTGGCGTCTTAGTCAGGTGACAGGAAAAGGGAGAAGCTATGAGCTATACCGTCGACGTAACTTCAGCCGGGAAAGCGAGGTTGGAGGCGCGGGGTGAGCCGCCCTTTGAGAACATGGTCTGGATCCCGGGCGGCACTTTCCTCATGGGGTCGGACAAGCACTATCCGGAAGAAGCGCCAGCGCACGAAGTGACGGTTGATGGTTTCTGGATGGATCGCCACACGGTGACCAACGAGGAGTTTCGCAAGTTCGTTGAGGCCACCAAGCATGTGACATCCGCTGAGCGTGCGCCGAAAGCGGAGGATTACCCTGGAGCGAAACCGGAGCTGCT
>Ga0081538_10002028_pt1 | contig 20251 bp, 20 predicted proteins | sample TabmetS5T2R1_FD_71022 | JGI IMG/M metagenome (GOLD analysis project Ga0081538, IMG submission 71022) | Tabebuia heterophylla rhizosphere microbial communities from the University of Puerto Rico - S5T2R1 | ecosystem: Host-associated > Plants > Roots > Rhizosphere ...
GGGATGGAGGGTCTCGATCCGCTCGAGGTAGAGCTCGACCAGCTCACGTGACGAGACCTCGCCGGCGCGGACGAGCTCCGCCTGCCGGACGACGCCGGCGAATGCAAGCTCGTTCGGCGAGCTCATCGGGCGGCGAGTGTACAGACGGCCAACGCGGCGATTCCCTCGCCGCGGCCGACGAACCCCATGCCCTCGTTGGTCGTGAACTTCACGCTCACGGCCGCGACGTCGAGGCTCGCGGCCTGCGCCAGGCGCGACCGCATGGCGTCGCGCCGCGGGCCGAGCCGGGGCGACTCGCAGACGACCGTCGCGTCGAGGTTCACGACCGACCAGCCCTCCGCCGTCACCATCGCGCAGACCTCGACGAGCAGCGAGATCGAGTCGGCGTCGCGCCAGCGCTCGTCGGTGTCGGGAAAGTGATCTCCGATGTCCCCCAGCGCGACGGCGCCCAGTAGGGCGTCCATGATCGCGTGGGTGAGGACATCAGCGTCGGAGTAGCCGCTGAGACCGCGCTCGGCTTCCGGCACCTCGACCCCTCCGAGGATAAGCGGCCGCCCGTCCGCGAAGCGGTGCGAGTCGTAGCCGATGCCGATCCGGACCGCGGCGCTCACCCGAGCGGCTCCAGCCGCCGGGAGCGGCCTTCGAAGACCGCAATCTCCCCGACGCCGAGCTCTTCCAGGAGCTCGAGCGCCCGCTCGTACTCGAATCCGAGCTGCTCGGGCAGGTGGGCGTCGCTCGACAGCGCCACCGGCCGGCCGGCCTCGAGGCACATCTCCAGGAAGGCGGCAGCCGGATAGATCTCCCCGGCGGGCTTCCGCAGGCCCGCTGTCGAGACCTCCACCGCCACATCGGAATCGGCGATGCCGTCCATCGCGTGCTCGTAGAAGCGGCGCAGATCGCCGTCCGGCACCGGCACCTCCGGCCCCCAGACCTTCACGAGGTCGGGATGGGCGAGGATGTCGAACATCCCGGTGCGGGCCGCCTCGCCGAGCGTTTCGAAGTAGCGCGCCCAGACCTTGTCCGGGTCGCTCGAGCGCCAGACGTCCCACTCCGCCCAGTCGGGCTCCCCGTGGAGGTCGACCGCCTCGTCGGAGAGGAAGTGGATCGATCCGACGACATAGTCCCAGGGGCGCCCTTCGAGCAGGTTCGCTACACGGTCCTCCCGGCCGGGGAGGTAGTCGGCCTCGATGCCGAGCTTGAGTCCCGAGTCGCGCACGAAGTCGCAGTACTCGTCGAGGTCGTCCCGCGCCCAGTGGCGGTACCAGGGATGAGTCCAGATATCGAGCGACTGGACGAAGCGATGGATGTGCTCGGCCACGCCGAGCTCGTCGATACCGCGCTCCTCGGCGGACTCGCGGTAGCGGTCGACGTTCGCCTGCGTGAAGAAGCGCTCAGCGGTCGAGCCGTCCTCGTCCGGGCGCAGGTGGACGTGGTAGTCGGTCAGCACAGGAGCGCCTCGGCTATCCGCAGATCGGACGTGCGCGTGATCTTGATGTTCTCGGGCGGTGCCTCCACCACCCGCACCGTTCCGCCCATCTCCTCGACGAGCGACGCGTCGTCCGTGGCCGCGGCGAGGGCGGCAGCGTCACGGGCGAGTGCCCTTCGCAGGACGGGCGCCCGGAAGGCCTGTGGCGTCTGTATGCGCCACAGGGCCGAGCGATCGAGCGTGCGCAGTACGCGCCCGTCCGCGGCGGCCTCCTTGACCGTGTCGGTCATGCGCGCCGCCGCGATCGCGCCGTCCACGCCGGGCTCGAGCGCCGCCATGCAACGCTCCACCAGCTCGCGGGTCAGAAGCGGCCGGGCCGCGTCGTGGACCACGGCGATGGTGGCCTCGGGCGCGGCCTCCAGCGCGTTGCGCACCGACGCCGAGCGCGAGTCGCCGCCGCGCACGCGATCCGGGCCCTCGTCCCAGCCCTCGGGTGCGGCGACGATAACGCGGTCGCAGACCGCCTCCAGCACCTCGAGGCTCCACTCGACGAGCGGACGGCCGGCACAAACGACGAACGCCTTGGGCCGGTCGGCACCAAGGCGTTCGCCTGTTCCGCCGGCGGGGATTATCCCCACGACGGCCATATTTTGTGTCGTCCTAGGCCGTAGCCGGGGCGCCGTTTCGGCTCTCGTGGGCCTCGGCGATCAGCTCCTCGAGATGCGTCTCCGCCTCGTCCTCCTCCATGTCGAGCGCGTACATCAGCTCGGACGCCAGGATCTTCTTTGCGCGGGTGTACATCTGCTTCTCGCCAGTCGAAAGACCCTTCTCGGTCTCCCGGATGGCGAGGTTGCGGACGACCTCGGCCAGCTCGAACACGTCACCGGTCTTGATCTTCTCGCGGTTGTGCTTGAAGCGCCGGTTCCAGTTCTTGGGCATCTGGCTGACGTCGTCGCGGAGGACCGACAGGACCTTGCGTACGTCTTCCTCCCCGATCACGCGCCGTAGACCCGCCTTGTCGGCGTTGCAGCACGGGACCATGACGGTCATGTCGTTATGAAGGATCTTGATGGTCAGGTACTCGCGCTTCTCGCCGAGCACCTCCTTCATCTCCTTCTTCAGGACCTTGCCGGCCCCATGATGGGGGTACACGACCTGGTCGCCGATCTCGTACTCGGCCGGCGGCCGCGCGATCTCGAGGTCCTCGACAACAAATTCCTCTTCCAACACTACGTCGCTGATGGCTTCCCTCCTACGTCAGACACGGCGCATCCGGGCGCCGGTTCCCTTTCAGGTTTGCAGATACCGGTCCACGAGGTTGATCTCCTGTAGCCGGCGAAGGCCCTCGCGTATGTCCTTCGCCCGCATGTCACCCACGCCCTCCACGGACTCGAGCTCCGAGTCCGAGGCAGCGAGGATCTCGTCAAGCCCTGAGAACTCGCTCACAATCGATTGCACGACCATCTTCGGGAGCCTTGGAATGCGCCCGAGGATGCGGTGGCCGCGCGGCGAAGCGGGGTGATCCAGGGTGTTCAGCTTCCGGTCGTAGCCGAGAAGCTCGGCCAGGCGGCCGAAGTCGAGCAAGTCCTGGTGAGGCAGCCTGGCAAGCGAGTCCAGCACGACGGCGAACCCCTCCTCCGAGGGCTCGTCGATGTAGTCACGCACGAGCGCCGACTTGTCGGCGGCCACGCCGACCATGGTCTCCTCGAGCTGCATCTCGATCAGGCGTCCCTCCGCGCCCAGCTCGACGATGTAGCGCTCGATCTCGACCGCCATGCGCGTGACGAGCTCCGCCCGCTGAAGTACGGTGAGCACGTCGTGGAGCGTGACGCCGCCCTCGAACTCGAGGGCGGTCAGGCGAGTCGAAACCTGGTCCAGCCGGCTCCGGTACTTGTCGAGGGTGGCGAGCGCCTGGTTGGCCTTGGCGAGCACCACGGGGATGTCCTCGAGGATGTACTTGGCGCCGTCGAGGTAGAGCGAGACGACGCTCCGGCTGGCCGAGATGGCGATTACGAGAGCGTCGGTTTGCTTCGAGACGCGCTCCGCCGTGCGGTGCCGGGTGCCCGTCTCGAGCGAGAGGATCGTCGGGTCGGGCATCAGCTGCACGTTGGCCCAGAGGACCTTCGTGCCGTTCGAGGCAAGCACGATCGCTCCGTCCATCTTTGCGAGCTGGTACAGCAAAGCCGGGGTGTAGTCCACATCGAGCTTCACCCCGCCTGACAGCAGGAACGAGAGCTCCTCAGACTCCCCGATGCAGATCAGGGCGCCTGTCCTGCCCTGGACGACGTTGTCCAACCCCTCCCGCACCGCGGTGCCCGGGGCCACCATCTCCAGGGCCCGGACGAGCCTCGGTTCCTGCCGCGCCTCGAGCTCTGCGACGTCGTCTCCGGCGTACGGCATGGAGGCCAATTCTACGTGAATCAGGTTGATACCGCGTTAGTTACCCGGCTTTGCAGGCAAATCACGGCCCCTGGGGCCGGGGATGCGGATGGTTCCGTTCGGCGCTGATTCAGCGGACCCTGAAGACCTTGTACATCCCGAGCCGGTTGTGCTCCCCGAAGAAGCAGACGAACGCGTAGCGGCCTCGGCTCGGGAATCGAACCGCGTTGTCGTTGGTGGTACCCGGGCTGATCAGGCTCTGAAGCGAGAACGGCGGGCCAGCCACCGTTCGCTCGAACAACCTCTCGTTGCCGCCGCGCAAGGCGCGACCGACCTGCCTGCTGTTGACGCCGGCCCGCAGCGGGAACCCGAGGGCGAAGTGGAACGCGTCGCCCTGGTTCTGGACGCGAATCAGGCCGTTGCGCGGGAGGGTCTTGGGGCCGCGGAAGCCGTAGTCGAACATTCGGACCCTTGCGTCCGGCGCGGGAGCGACCGCTCCGCTTTGGCCGGCGGTGGTGAACGAGGTCAGGGCCGTGCGCCGCCCCGTTATCGAGATGGCCACGTATGTCACGTCCGGCCTGAGGGTGACCGTGAGCGCGCGCGGCGGATCGGACGGCACGGCGCCCGCCTCCAGGAAGACGAGGCCGAGCGCCTCCTCCGCGCCGCTCGCGAGCACCTGGCGCAGCTCGTCGACGCTCACACCGGCCCGCAGCGTGGCCAGGTAGGCCTCGCTCTCGCCCTTGCCGCTCCGGCGGAACTCGAAGCGGGTGGGACCGGCCGCGATGGGCCCGGCGGACGTGACGCTGATCGACCCCGGGCCGGCGCTGACCGACACCGTGGGAACGGGCGCCTGCGCCGTCGCCGCCGTGGCGAGGACACCGACCAACACAACTCCCGCAACAGCCCACCTGGCGACCGGCATGAGTGATCCTCCTCGAATCGAGTCCTCGGATGACCTTCTTCGATACTCAGGGCCGCGTCAAGCCCGGAATCCAGTTTGTTCCGGCGAGCGGCACACGGGCCATCGCGGCCGCCTCGAGCGTGAGCGCGACTAGGTCCTCGGGCTCGAGGTTGTGGAGGTGCGATTTGCCGCACCCGCGTGCCAGCGTCTGCGCCTCCAGCACCATCGTGCGCAGGTAGTTGGCGATCCTGCGGCCCCCGAGCTCGGGATCGAAGCGGGCGGCGAGCTCGTCGTCCTGGGTCGAGATCCCGGCCGGGTCGCGGCCTTCGTGCCAGTCGTCGTAGAAGCCCGCGGCGCTGCCGATCTCGGCGTAGCCCTCGTCGTGCTCGGGCGAGTTGTCGCCGAGCGCGATGATGGCCGCAACGCCGATCGACACCGCGTCCGCCCCGAGCGCAAGCGCCTTGGCCACATCGGCCCCGCTCCTGATCCCGCCGGACACGACCAGCTGAACCTTGCGGTGGACACCCAGCTCGAGCAGCGCGTCGACAGCCGGCCGGATCGCGGCGAGCGTGGGGATCCCAACATGCTCGATGAACACCTCCTGGGTGGCGGCGGTCCCGCCCTGCATCCCGTCGAGAACGACCACGTCGGCGCCGGCCTTGACCGCGAGCGCGGTGTCGTAGTAGGGCCGCGTGGCCCCCACCTTGATGAAGATGGGCTTCTCCCAATCGGTGATCTCGCGCAGCTCGCCGATCTTGATCTCGAGGTCGTCGGGCCCGGTCCAGTCGGGGTGCCGGCACGCGCTCCGCTGGTCGATTCCCTTCGGGAGGTCGCGCATCTCGGCCACCCGGTCCGAGATCTTCTGCCCGAGAAGCATGCCGCCGCCGCCCGGCTTCGCGCCCTGGCCGACCACGACCTCGATCGCATCGGCCTTGCGCAGGTCGTCCGGGTTCATCCCGTAGCGGGAGGGGAGCAGCTGGTAGACGAGCAGCTCCGAGTGCCCTCGCTCCTCGGGGGTCATGCCGCCGTCACCGGTGGTGGTGCTCGTCCCGACCGCGCTGGCGCCGCGACCCAGCGCCTCCTTGGCTGGCGCCGACAGCGCTCCGAAGCTCATCCCCGCAATCGTGATCGGGATCCTCAGGTGGAGCGGCCGCTTGGCGTGGCGGTCGCCGAGGACGACGTCGGTGTCGCAGCGCTCGCGATAGCCCTCGAGCGGATAGCGCGACATGCTCGCGCCGAGGAAGAGGAGGTCGTCGAAGTGCGGCACGCGCCGCTTGGCGCCGAAGCCGCGGATGTCATAGATGCCCTCGCGCGCGGCGCGCTGGATCTCGTGGATCGTCTGGCGGTCGAAGAGGGCCGACTCGCGGAGGGAGGGCGCCACGTGCATCAGTACTCGCCGGCGTTGTCCACGTCGAAGTTGTAGAGCCGCCGCGCGGAGCCGTAGCGGCGGAAGCCCGCGGGGTCGAGTTCGCCGGCGCCGGCGCGCTCGAGGAGCTCGCCGAGCTCGGCGCGGTGCTCGTCGCGCATCTCCTTCTCGACGCAGTCCGCCCCGAGGCTCCCGATCTCGCCGCGCACATAGAGGCGTGCCTCGTAGATCGAGTCTCCGAGGGCATCACCGGCGTCCCCGCAGACGACCAGGCGGCCCTTCTGCGCCATGAACGCGCTCATGTGGCCGACCGAGCCGCGCACGACGATGTCCACGCCCTTCATTGATATGCCGCAGCGCGCCGACGCGTCGCCGTTGACGACCACGAGCCCGCCGCGCCCGGTGGCCCCCGCGGACTGGCTTGCGTTGCCCTCGACGACCACGGTCCCCGACATGATGTTCTCGGCCAGCCCCACGCCGCAGTTCCCGTTGACCCGGACGGCCGCCCTCTTGTTCATGCCGGCGCAGTAGTAGCCCACGTGGCCCTCGATCTCGATGTCGAGCGGAGCGTCGATCCCGACCGCGACCGCGTGCGCGCCGCGCGGGTTGAGGACCCGCCAACGCCCGCTCACGCCCTCGGCGTGGAGTGCCTGGTTCAGTTCACGAAGGGGCGTGACCGCCAGGTCGACCTCAGTCACGACACTCGCTGCCGCTCCCATGAGTACGCGCGCCCGGGCTCGGGCTCCCACATGCGCGCTGCGTCCGCCCCCGGCAGGGTCGCGATCGCACGGTACTCCGAGGCCATCGCGACCCAAGCGTCGGTCTCGGCCATCACGGCGGGCTTGCACGCGATCGGGTCGCGCAGCACGGCAAAGCCGTCGACCGTGCCGACGGCGAAGGTGTAGAAACCGTCGAGGTCACTCAGGCAGCCCTCGAGCGCCTCCTCCAGCGAGGCGCCTTCGCGCATCCTCCAGGTCAGGTAGCCCGCCGCCACCTCCGAGTCGTTCTCGGTCTGGAACTCGATCCCCTCCGCACGCAGCCGCTCGCGCAGGCGATTGTGGTTCGAGAGCGAGCCGTTGTGCACGAGACAGAGGTCGAGCCCTGTTGAGAAAGGGTGCGAGCCGTCGGTGGTGACCTTCGACTCGGTGGCCATCCTGGTGTGGCCAAGCGCGTGGCTGCCGGAGAGCCCGGCGAACGCGAAGCGCTCGAGGAAGTCCGCGGGATGGCCCGCCTCCTTGTAGATCTCGATCGCCTCGCCGGCGCTCATCACGCGCACCTCCGGATAGCGCTCGTGCAGCCAGGACACGGCGCTTGCGGCGTCGGTGTCGACAGTGACGACGGCGTGGCTGGCGCGCACCTCGGTCGCGCCCGCGCCGAATGCCGCGTCGAGAGCGTCGCGGACCCCGGTCCAGTCGTAGCCGCTCGCCGACGCGTGCAGTGTGAGCTTGGCGCAACCGGCCGAGGCGGGATCACGGTAGATCGCCACACCCGCGCTGTCCGGCCCGCGGTCTCCGAGCTGGAGCAGCATGTCCCCCAGATGGCGTCCGAGCGACTCGCTCATCTCCGGCGACTTGCTGAACAGGCCTGCTATTCCGCACATGGCTCTGCGAACGAGTCTAGGCAGGCCCCTTCGGGCGTCCCATGGTCCCCCACCAACAATTACCCGAGCAGATATGTGCGGAGTGCACACCTGTACGGGGTACACACCGCCATGCGACGAAACGTGTGCGGGCCCCACATTGGCCGCCACCGTGGGCAGCCTGTACGTTCCCGCCATGACCGAGCCACTCAGCGCGCCGAGCTCCCGGGAGGACGTCGAGCGCCACCTCCGTGACAACGACGTGGAGTTCCTGTTCGCGCAGTTCGTGGACATGCACGGCAAGCCGAGCGCCAAGCTCGTGCCGGCGCGCCACCTGGACACGCTCCTGAGCGAAGGCGCCGGCTTCGCCGGCTTTGCCGCCGGCGCGATCGGGCAGCAGCCGAACGACCCGGACATGGCGGCGATGCCGGACATCCGCTCGCTCACGCCGCTGCCCTGGAAACCGAGCGTGGCCCGTTTCGCCTGTGACGTCCACGTGGAGGGCGAGGAGTGGCCGTACTGCCCGCGCACGATCCTGCGCCGCCAGCTCGACCGGGCGCGCGAGCTCGGTTACGAGTTCATGCTGGGCATGGAGCTCGAGTACTTCCTCGTCAGGCTCCACGAGGACGGCACGATCGAGCTCGCCGACCGGCTCGACACGCTCGACCAGCCCTGTTACGACATGCGCGCGCTCACGCGCAACCTCGACTTCATGTCCGAGGTCTCGCGCTACGTGACGCAGCTTGGCTGGAACAACTACGCCAACGACCACGAGGACGCCAACGGGCAGTTCGAGCAGAACTTCGATTTCACGGACGCGCTCAGCACCTGCGACCGCGCGATCTTCTTCCGCTACATGGTCGAGTCGCTGGCCCAGGAGCGGGGCCTGATCGCGACCTTCATGCCGAAGCCGTTCGGACACCTCACCGGCAACGGCTGCCACTTCCACATGAGCCTTTGGCGCGACGGCGAGAACGCCTTCGAGTGCGACCCCGCCGACGACCCGCGCGGGATGGGTCTGACGGAGGAGGCCTACCGGTTCATCGGCGGCCTGAAGGCCCACGCCAAGGCCTACATCGCGATCACCGCCCCCACGATCAGCTCGTACAAGCGGCTCGTGGTCGGCACCCGGAGCGGCTCGAGCTGGGCCCCGGTCTACGTGAGCTACGGCTACAACAACCGCACCCAGATGCTGCGCATCCCGGCCGCCGGCCGCGTCGAGGACAGGACCGTCGATGGCTCCTGCAACCCCTACCTGGGCGCGGCGGCGGTCCTGGCCGCGGGCCTCGACGGCATCGAGCGCGAGCTCGATCCCGGCGAGCCCACCACCGAGCTCAACCTCCACGAGCTCACCGACGAGCGCCGCGAGGAGCTGGGCATCGAGCTGCTACCCGCCAACCTGCTCGACGCCACCCGCGAGCTCGAGGGCTGCGAGGTGATCCGCAAGGCCCTCGGCAACACCGGCCGCGAGGACTACGTCGACTACTTCATCAAGACCAAGCGCGAGGAGTGGGACGACTGGCACAACGGGGTCACGCAGTGGGAGGTGGACCGCTACCTCCAGCTGTTCTGACCGGCTCGGGCACCTCCCTGAGGGGGACCGTCTTCACCGCGCGCGTGCGCGGCTCGAGCAGCCCCAGCCGGCCCGCAAGCCAGCGAGCCGGCAGCGCCTGAAGCAGCAGCGTGAGGACGATCGCGAGCGCCACCACGCTCGCCAGGATCTCCACGTGGGGCACCCCGAGCCCGGCAAGGACACCCACAAGCGCCGCCGGGATCACTCCGGTCTCGCGGGTCCAGCACAGGAACGCCAGCTCGCTCCGCTCCCAGCGCCCGGCGCGGTCCGGCAGGACGCAGGCCAACACGGTCAGCGGCCGGGCGACGAGCATCAGCACGGCCAGCACCGCGAGGGCCGGCAGCAGGTTGTCGCCGAGCGCCTCGAAGGGAAGGTTCGCGCCCAGCATCACGAAAACGATGAGGGTCACGATGTCGGCGAGGTTGAACACGAACACGCGCATCTCGGCCTCGTGCGGGTCGTGCATCGCCAGGCCGAGGTGCTCCATGTTGCCCACGATCAGCCCGGCCAGGAACGCGCCGAGGTAGCCGCTCCCGCCCGCCGTATCGAGCGAGAAGAAGCTGATCGTGACCACCGCGAGCACCGCGATGGCGGAGCTCTCGCGCCAGATCCCGGCGCGGTGGCTCGAGATGGCGGCCGCGAGCAGGACCCCGGCCACGATGCCGATCACGGTCGAGATGCCGAGGTCGACAGCGAACTCGGCGACCGGCTCGGAGATCGAGCTGTCGCCGGTCAGCACGATTCCGGCGAGCGCGAGCGCGAGCACCGCGCCGATCGGGTCGTTGAAGGCCGACTCGGCGATCACCGTCTGGGCCACCTTCGGCCGCAGCCGCGAGCGTAGGAACAGGGGAATCAGGATCGCCGGGTCGGTGGGCGAGAGCACGGCGCCCACGAGCAACGCCGCGGACCAGGGCAGGTCAAAGACGAGGTAGGCCGCGGCGCCGACGACGAACGTCGTAATGATCACGCCCGGGACCACCAGCATCCCGAGCGCCACCCAGACCCTGCGCAGGAGCGGCAGGGACAGGTTGAGCCCTCCGTAGAAGAGGATCAGCGACACCCCGAGCGTGAACATGAGCTGCGCGCCCAGAGACTCGAAGGGCACGTCGACCACGTCGAGCACGGAAGGCCCGAGGAGGGCGCCGATCGCGACCAGTACCAGGATCTCGGGGATCCGCATGAATGAGGCGAGCAGCCGTGCGACGAGCGCCGCGATCAGCAGCAGGCTGATCGTGAGAAGGACGTCGTCGGTCATGAGACCGATCCGCGCCGCTGGCGGTCGCCCTCGAGGGCAAGGCGGGCGATGTCGCCGGCGGTAAGCAGCAGGAGAACGATCACAAGCGCGGCGCCCAGCGCGACGGCTATCAGCCGCCTGCGCACGCCATCACGCGCGTCGTCGAACGCCGCCTCGGTCGCGCCGGCCGCGCGCGCCTGATAGGAGGCGAGCCGCTCGGCGGTACCCGCGATCTCCTCGAAATTGAGGATCTCAGGCCCGAGCAGGATGCGCCTGGTCTCCCCCTCGCGGCCGGCCTGCTGGGCGCTCCACGCCTGCTCGTCCAAGTCCATGAAATCCGCAAAGCCGACGGTCAGCTCCCGCAGCAGCGCACGCCCGGCGGGGTCGGTGAGCGCCTCGCGGGCGGCACGCAGGTCGCGCCGGAAGTCCGCCACCGCGCTTTCGAAGTTCGGCCGCGAGCGGCCGCCGTCGTAGCCCCACGCTGTCTGCCAGCCGTTTACGTCGGTAACGCCGTACTTCAATTCGAGCGCGAGTGCCCGGGCACTGGCCCGCTCCTGCACCTCGTCGAAACGGTCGTCGAGCTGGCTCATCCCGTGCAGGGCGACCGCGATCGTCACGACCGGCGCCAGCACGGTCAGGGCGATGGCCGCGTAGAGCTTTGCCCGGATCGTCATCGAGGACCGCCCGCCGGGGCGGATATAGGGTGACTTACGTCGTGATCCTCTTCCTCGTCACCGGACAGATGCCGCTGGTGCTGCTGGTGGCGCTGCTGATCCTGTGCTACCTCACGGCGATCGAGCTGAGGCCGGAGGACGATCCCGTCCTCATCAAGGCCTGGTGGGTGCTGCTGGTATTGCTCACGAACGTGGTCGGCTACGCGGCGTTTCGAATCTGGCTGGCCGTCCGCCGCCGGCGCCGGAGCGCCTAGCACGGCGCTCACTCGCCGGTCTCCTCGCGAACCCGCCGCAGCCGCGCGACCTTGAGCGCGAGCTCCAGCGAGAGGAGGTCCTCCTCGCGCAGGTCGAGCTTGGTGATCTGCTGGATCCGCTCGAGCCGCTGGCGCACCGTGTTCGGGTGGATGTACAGCGCGCGGGCGCTCGCCGCCACGCTGCAGCGCGCCGCCAGGTAGCGCTCGAGCGTGTCGACCAGCCGCGCGTTTCGGTCCCGGTCGTAGTCGATCAGGGCCGCCACGGCCTGGCCGTAGCGGTCGCGCGGTGCCTCGTCGAGCTCGAGGTTGACCAGGTAGCGGTATGCGCCCAGGCGCTCGTAGGACACGGCGCCACCGCCCGCGGCGAGCGAGCGGGCGATCCGCGCCGCGTCGGCCGCCTCGCGCATCCTGCGGCGTGCGCTCGCCGCGCCGCGCTCGGCGTCGCTCAGCCCGAGGTCCACCCCCAGCTCGGCCCCCAGCTCCTCGCAGGCGAGGCGCAGCTGCTCGGCCGCGCCGGTGTCCAGGGCGGGCAGCGGCACCAGCGCCCGCAGGGAGTCGTGGCGCGCGTCGAAGAAAGCGCGCCGGTAGAGCCGTCGCAGCCGCGCCTGCACGCGCCCCGCGAGCTCCGGCCAGGGCTTCTCCTCGCGCCGACCCTGCGTGCCCTTGCCAGCCGGCGCCCCGGGCGCGCGCTCCACGTGGAGGAAGACGTGCGCGCGGGTCAGGTCGCAGCGCGCCTCGCCTGCCTTCGCCTCGGCTGTCTTGACCGACCCCGCCGCCAGCGCCTCGAACATGTCCTTGACGATGTTCTCCGCGGTCAGCCGCTCGATCAGCTCGGCCTTCTTGAGGCCGACGGCGGTCTGGTTCGCCACCGCGCGCAGGAGCTCTGAGTCCTCCTCCCCGAAGGACCGGCCGGCCACCCCACAGCAGAGCAGCCCGAGCTGCTCGTCGCCGGCCGCTAGCGGGGCGACCAGCAAGCGCTCGCCGTCGTCCGTGTCCTTCCGCGGGGCGTCTCCCCGCTCGCCGCGCCATTCGCGGCGAACCATGTCGAGCAGCAGCGCCGCGCGCCCCGGGCGCGGTGCCCGGCCCTCCGGCTCGGGTGGGTCCGCGGCCGCGAGCAGCAACTCGTCCGCCTCAGGGTCGAGGCGCCAGATCTGGCAGGTGTCCGCGCCGAGCAGCTCGCGGGCCCCGCGCGTGACGGCGTCGTGCAGGTCCTCGCGCAGCGTGACGGCCGCGAGTGCCTGACTCAGGCGGGTAAGCGTTGTGAGTGCGTCGACCCGCCGGCGAGTCTCCTCGTAGAGCTGGGCGTTCTCGATCGCACCCGCCGCCAGCGAAGCCGTGTGGACGAGGAACTTGAGTACGTCGTCGTCGAACTCGCGCGGGGCCTCGGTGTGCAGAACCACCACCCCTATCACGGCGCCGGAGCGGTAGAGGAGCGGGACGGCCACCATCGACTGGAAGCGCTCCTCCTCGAGCTCCGGCACGTACTTCATGCGCGGGTCCTCCATCGCCCGCTCACGGATGAACTCGGGGGTGCGCGTGCGCGCGACCCAGCCGGTGAGCCCCTCGTCGATCCCCCACTCGAGCTCACCCACCAGGTGCGAATAGCGTGGCGATGCCGCCTCCAGGACCAGGCGGTCGCCCTTCCGGAAGTAGATGAAGCAGGCGTGGCAGCCGGTGGCGTCCGTGGCGATCTCGACGATGCCGGCCAGCACGCGCTCGAGTGCGAGCGACGACGAGACCGTCTTGATGACCGCGTAGAGCGTCTCGTTCTCGCGCCTGACGCGGTCGAGGGCGCTGCCGCGGCCTGTGACCGGTGAGACCGTCATGCGAGCCTTCCTTTCCCTGGGCGGATCGTAACCCGGGCGCCCGAGCGCCCATATGTGAGGATTCCATACTCCCGGCACGCGAACGCTGTGGAGTCGTCACATTGCGGCACGCCGCGCGCCGGAATACGGTCGCCTCGGGTCGGTGACTTGTGACTACAGGCTCATGGGGAGTGCCCGTCGCGTGACCGCGCGCAGGGCGGGGAGGAACGGATGATCGACTTCGTCATCGCGCAGGTGGAGGACCTGCAGGACGCGGCGCCGCTCGAGGGCCTGACGCAGGACAGCCTCATCATCGGCGAGACGTACTACTTCTTCACGGTCGTGCTCATGTGGCTCATCCACGTGGGCTTCATGACCTACGAGGCCGGCGTCGTGCGGCGCAAGAACGTGCTCGCCACCGCGATGAAGAACATCCTCACCATCGCCGTGGTCACGCCGACCTTCTACTACGTGGGCTGGTGGGTCTACGGCTGCAACCAGCCGGGAATCCCACCGATTGGCCCGAACTCGAGCGACTTCTCGGTGGTGGCGTGCCAGAGCGGCATTCCGTGGTCCGACGCCTTCGGGCCGAACCTGACCAACAACATCAACCTGGTCTTCTTCCTGGCCTTCCTGCTGTTTTCGTGGACCACGGCATCGATCATGTCCGGGGCGCTGCTCGAACGCGTCCGGCTGTCCGCCTACCTGGTGCTGGCGGTCCTGCTCGGCTCGGTGGTGTGGATCCTCGACGCCGCCTGGGGTTGGAGCTCGGGCGGCTGGATGACGGTCCGCTTCGGCTTCCACGACTCGATCGCGTCGGGAGTGGTCCACGGCGTTGCGGGGGCGTTCACGCTCGGCGTGCTCTTCAACCTCGGGCCGCGAATAGGGAAGTACACCCGCGACGGGCTGGCGCGAGCCTTCCGGCCGCAGGACCTGCACCGGACCCTGCTCGGCCTGATGCTGATCTTCACCGGTTTCTACGCCTTCTACGCGGCCTGCCTCGTGATCTCGTCGACCGCCTTCCCGGGCTGGGCCAACATCTACCTGTCGCCGACGACGCTCGGCACGATCGCGATGATCATCACCTTCGGCTTCGCGGGCGGTTTCACCGGCGGCTACTTCGCCTCGCGCGGCGACCCATTCTGGACCGTGTCCGGCGGCCTCGCCGGCGTGATCAGCGTCTCCGCGGGGGCGGACGTGTACGCGCCCACGCTGGGGTACCTGCTTGCGATGGCATCTGCGGCGATCGTCGTGTATGCGGGCAACTGGATCGAGAAGAAGATGCGTGTGGACGACGTCGTCGGCGCGGTGGCCGTGCACGGCGTTGCCGGCTTCCTCGGCGTCCTGTGGGTGGGCGTGTTCGCCGCGGGGTATCCGACGGGCATCAACAACGTCGACAGCTCGCTGTGGGGTCAGCTGCTCGGGATCGCAACGTTCCTGCCGCTCGGCTTTCTCACCGGCTGGGTGGCCTCTTTCGTGCTCAGGAAGCTGAACCTGCTGCGCGTGCCACCCGAGGTCGAGCTCGCGGGCCTCGACGTGGTCGAGTACCACCAGGACATCTACCTGCCCGAAATGGCGGCGCTGACCGAGCGCGTCATCGAACCGGACGGCACGATCGTGGAGGCGGAGGCCATCCTGGTCGAAGCCGAATCAGAGGTGATTCGCCGATGACCGCGACTTTGATCCCAGAAAGAAAGGGAGCCGAATGCCTCCTCTGATCAACAGCGCGCCCGACTGTGTGGTCTCGAGGGAGGGCGCTGAGCCGGCCGACGACTCCGCCGACTTCATTCTTCAGGCCAATTACCAGGACTGCGCGGGGTTCGGCACCTTCATGCCGGGCTCGACCTACGGGGACGAGGGCACCGGGGCGGAGACCGCGTACTACATCCTCACCTGGCTCGGCATCGTCGTGACGATCGCAGTCCTAATCGCGTGGGTGCTCTACGAGAACCGCCAGCTCGTGGGCCACGTGGCCCGCCTCGGCCGTAGACCCGCAGGACCCGACGAGCCGCCGCCGGCGCAGCCGGGCGTCTAGGACATCAGGAGAAACCGTGGTCAACAACGGAAGCAGCAAACGCCAAATCGAGTTCCCGCCGCTCCAGACGCACGTGAAGGGGTTCGAGATCGCAATGCTTGCCATCTCGATCCTGTGCGCGATCATCGTGCTCGTGGTCGTGCTGTTCACGAACATCGGGAACGAGTTCCGTCCAACCATCTGAGCAAGCAGCTCCCCGGCAGCCGATCCGGCCCACATGGCCGCGCGTCGCGGTCATCGTCGGTGTGCTGCTGCTCGCGTTCTTCGTTGCCCGCGGCTGCCAGCAGTCCCAGGTGCGGATAACGAAGGAGCAGGCCGTCGCGACCGCCGAGCGCGAGGTCGACTTCGATCCGCGCCGCACCCAGATCAGGCTGCTGCGCCAGGGGCTGACGTCGCGGCCCTTCTGGATCGTCTCGCTGTCCGCGCCCGGCCGACAGGAAAACACGTTCACCCGGCTGGCCGTCGTGAAGATCGACGCCAACACCGGGAAGGTGGACGAAGTGACGCGGGACCGCTGAGCCAAGGCGAGGCGAACGTCCTTCGTGCCTCGTCCACGCGGCTTAAGCTGCTCGCGCCGGAGCGCTCCTCGCCCCGGCGGCGGCCAGCGCCCGGCGTAGCGTGGACAGTCGCTCGCCCGGGTGCAGGACGTTCGTGAGGCCGAACTTCCTGGCCTCGGCAATCCGCCGGTCCGCATGGCCGACGTGACGCAGCTCACCGGTGAGGCCGAGCTCACCGAAGGCCGCCAGCGGCTGCTCGCCGCCGAGCTCCGTCCCCCTGGCGGCCGAGGCGAGCGCCAGCGCTATCGCAAGATCCGCCCCCGGCTCGTCCACCCGCACTCCTCCGGCCACCGACACGAACACGTCGCTGCCGCCGAGCGCGGCCCCGCCGTGGCGCGCCAGGACGGCGAGCACCAGCGCAAGCCGATTGCGGTCGACCCCGTTGGCCACGCGCCGCGGAGGGACGAGCTCGCTCGGGGCGACGAGCGCCTGGACCTCCACGAGCAGCGGGCGTGAGCCCTCCATCGCGCAGAGCACGACGGAGCCCGGGGCACGCGTGGCCTCGCCCGCAAAGCGGGCGCTCGCGTCCTCGACCTCGACGAGGCCGTGCTCGTTCATCTCGAACACGCCGACCTCGCTTGTCGAACCGAAGCGGTTCTTGAGCGAGCGCAGGGTGCGATAGGTGCGCTCGCGCTCGCCCTCGAAGCTCAGTACGCAGTCCACGAGGTGCTCCAGCACTCGTGGCCCGGCGATCGACCCCTCCTTGGTGACATGGCCGACGAGGATCACTGCCACGCTCCGCTCCTTGGCCACGCGCATCAGCCGCCCGGCAACCTCGCGCACCTGCCCGACCGATCCGGGGCTGCCCGACAGCGCCGGGTCGTAGAGCACCTGCACGGAATCCACGACGCAGACCTCGGGGCGCTCGGCCTCGATCGTGGCGAGCACCGAGTCGAGGTCGGTCTCGGCGACGATCGGCACCGTGAGCGCGGCCGGGCCGAGGCGCTGCGCGCGCAGCTTGACCTGGGCGGCCGACTCCTCGCCTGACACGTAGAGGACGCTCCGGCCCGCGGCGGCCAGGTTGCCGAGGGCTCCGCTCGTGAGGGTGGACTTGCCGATCCCGGGGGAGCCGCCGATCAAGACGAGCGAGCCGGGCACGACCCCGCCGCCCAGCACGCGGTCGAGCTCACCGATGCCGGTGCGCAGGCGCTCGACGCGCGGGGCCTGGACCTCGCCGAGCGCGACCGGCTTGAGGGCCCGGGCAGAGCGGCTCCTGCCGGCACCGTCCGCTGGACCGGGCGACCGCGTCTCCTCCACCAGCGTGTTCCACTCCCCGCAGCCCGGACAGCGGCCGTGCCACTTGGGGCTCTCGTGGCCGCAGGAAGAACAGGCAAAGAGGCTGGCGGAGCGAGCCATGCTCCCGAACCTAAGGAGCGAGGCGGACGGCTTCGCCCCCAGCCTGGCCTTCCGCCCCCCTGGCGGCCGCCGTGCGGTCCGTCCGACGCGGGGAGTTCCATCGGTCGTTCGTGACGAGACTGCTCGACCAGCCGCTGGCGGGTGCGGAGTTCCTCGCCGTCGACACCGAGACCAACGGGCTCGGTGGTGATCTGTGCGAGCTCACCGAGGTTGGCGCTGTGCTGGTGGGCGGAGGCGAGCTGCACGAGACATTCGACTCGCTGGTCCGGACGGAAAGGCCGCTCTCGCGCGGGATCCAGCGCTTCACGGGCATCACGCAGGGCATGGTCGACGGGGCACCGCCGCCGGAAGAGGTTCTTCCGGATGTCGCCGAACTGCTCGAGGGCCGGGTCTTCGTCGGGCACAACGTCCACTTCGATCTGGGCGTCCTGCGCCAGGCGTTCGAGCGGGCGGGGCTCGACTGGCCCAACCCGCCCGCGCTCTGCACGGTCACGCTGGCGCGCCGGTTCGCGCCGCTCGCCCGCCGGCGCTCACTGGCGCCGCTGGCCGACTCGCTCGGCATCGAGGTGACCGAGGTGCACCGGGCGCTGCCGGACGCGCTCACCTGCGCGCGTGTCCTGTGCGCGCTGTTCCCGCGGCTGTGCGCGAACGCGCCGACGGTCGGCGACGCAGTCGCGCTCCTGCGCAGCCGGCGCCGGGCCCGGAAGACCGAGCCCCACGAGCGGATCCCGCCCGACCAGCGGCCCGATCTCTCGACGCTCCCGGACGATCCGGGCGTCTACATCTTCCGCGATGAGCGCGGGCGGCCCCTGTACGTGGGCAAGTCGGTCTCGCTTCGCACGCGCGCTCGGGCGCACTTCTGCGCGCCCGCGGGCTGGACCGAGCGCGCTGAGATCGTCGACTACCGGCCCACCAACTCGGAGCTCGGCGCGCTCGTCCTCGAGAACCGGCTGATCAAGGAGTGGAGGCCGGCGGGGAACAGGGCGCTCAAGCGAACCGAGCGCTACTGCTACCTGCGCTGCCGGCTCGACATCCCCTATCCGGTGCTGGACGTGGCCACCGAGCCGGCTCCCGGGCACGCCGTGAACATCGGGCCGCTCGGCAGCCGCCCCCTGGCGCGCGAGCTGGCGGACCAGCTCACGTCGCTGTACCGCCTGCGCCACTGCGGACGCAGGCTGAAGCTCCGCGAGCACCCATCCGCGTATGGGCAGATGGGGCGCTGCGTCTCACCCTGCCTCGGCGATCTCGACCCGAATGCCTATCGCCGCCAAGTGGATGCGGCCCTCGCGCACTTCGAGGAGCCCGGCGCCGGCGAGGCGCTGATCGCGGAGATCGACCGGCGCATGCACGAGGCGGCGGTCGCGCAACGGTTCGAGCGAGCGGCGGCGCTGCTGCGCCGCAAGGAGCGGCTCGCGTGGGTTCTCGAACGGCTCGAGGGCATGCTCCGAGCCACCCACGCCGCGCCGCGGCTGGTGCTCGCGCGGCATCCGGTCAAGGAGCGCTTCGATGCCTTCTGGATCGTCCAGGGCAGGCTGGTCGACTGGGGGCCGCTGCCGGGCCCAACCGAGCTCGCCACGCGCACCGCGGCGGCGCTCTCGCGGCCGCCCGGGCGCACGGTGATTCCCGTGGACGAGGTCGACGAGCTGAGGATTGTGGCCGGCTGGGTCGCCGAGCACGAGCCGCCGGCGCTCGAGCTCCACCCGGCGCCATCGAAGCCGGACCTGCTGCGCTTCGCCGCCCCGGCTCCGCAAAGGGACAAATAGGTACAATCGCGCGGCGCATGCGCCCTCCCAGCCGCGCTCGCCTGATCAGGATCCCGCTCGAGGGCGACATGCCCGCGCACCGTGGGTCGCTGCTGGTTCGTGGGGACGTGCGGCCCTTCACGCTCAGCGGGGCCTGGGCCGGCGGCGGCGCCCTCGTGGGATCGGAGCCGCTCGCGATCGCCGGGCCCGATGAGGATCCGTTCGACGTACTCGACCTCCAGCCCGGGGTGGACTCTGGGGAGGAGGCTGACGGCGCCGTCGGCGGCGGCTGGTTCGGCTTTCTCGGCTACGGACTCGGGGCCCGGCTCGAGCCCGTGCCCCCCTCCCCGCCGCGGCCCGTGCCGCTGCCTGAGTACGCGCTGGCCTTCTATGACCATCTGCTGCACCTGGATTCCGATGGGCGCTGGTGGTTCGAGGCGCTCTGGACCGAGGAGCGCGACGCCGCGCTCCGCGAGCGCCGCGAGCGGCTGTCGGGACGGCTCGCGGCCGGCGTGCGCGAACGGCCCGTGTGGGTCGGCACCTTCAGGCCCGCGGCGCCGGGTGCCGCCGGCCAGCTCGCCGCCGTGGCGGAGTGCCGGGAGCGGATCGCCGGCGGAGAGATCTTCCAGGCGAACCTGTGCCTGCGCCTCGACTCCCGCTTCGAGGGGAACCCGGCCGACCTGTTCGCACGCGTAACGCGCGAGCTCGGCCCCCGTCACGCCGCATTCGCCGCCGGCCCCTGGGGCGCCGTCTGCAGCCTCTCGCCCGAGCTCTTCCTGCGCCGGCGAGGCCGCGAGGTGCTGAGCGAGCCGATCAAGGGAACTGCCCCGCGCGACGAAGAGGGCCGGCGCTGGCTCGCACGGTCGGTCAAGGACCGGGCCGAGAACGTGATGATCGTCGACCTCATGCGCAACGATCTCGGGCGCGTATGCGAGTACGGGTCGGTTCGGGTCCCCGAGCTGACGGCCCCGCGGCCGGCACCCGGGGTCTGGCATCTCGTATCGAGCGTCGCGGGCACGCTGAGGCCGGAGGTGGGCGACGGCGAGCTCCTGCGGGCCACGTTCCCGCCCGGGTCGGTCACGGGCGCACCGAAGATCCAGACGATGCGCGTGATCGCCGAGCTCGAGGCGAGCGGGCGCGAGGTGTACACCGGGGCGATCGGTTACGCGAGCCCCGTTGCCGGGCTGGAGCTGAACGTGGCCATCAGGACGCTCGAGATCAGCGGCGATCGCATCTGGCTCGGTGCCGGCGGCGGCATCACGTCCGGATCGGATCCGCAAGCCGAGCTCGAGGAGTGCATGCTCAAGGCAAGGCCGGTGGTCGAGGCGGCCGGCGGGGGCCCTGCGGGGGCGCACGCCCCCCCCCCCCCC
>Ga0081538_10002029_pt1 | contig 20239 bp, 22 predicted proteins | sample TabmetS5T2R1_FD_71022 | JGI IMG/M metagenome (GOLD analysis project Ga0081538, IMG submission 71022) | Tabebuia heterophylla rhizosphere microbial communities from the University of Puerto Rico - S5T2R1 | ecosystem: Host-associated > Plants > Roots > Rhizosphere ...
GGGACCGTCGGTCGGCCACGGCTACAACAACGTCAAGGGACAAGGGACCGTTACTACACCATCCCGCCCGCCATGGCTTCGGGTGTCCGGCCTGGTGGGACAGGATCTACCTGCACCGTAACGGCAACCATGGGCCCAGGGTCTTATAGGTAAGCCCGACCATAGGGGAGTCGGCGAACGACCAGTCGAAGCATGATCGAGGAGGCGAGGAACTTGAGCCTTGGCGTCAGCATCTTTCTGCTGGTGGTGGGTGCGATCTTGACCTTTGCGGTGAACGTGAGCGCCTCGGGCTTCAGCATCAACACCGTCGGGATCATCCTGATGGTCGCCGGGGCGCTTGGCCTGGTGCTGTCGCTGCTGTTTTGGAGCAGCTTTTCGCCGTATCGGCGGAGCCGGACCGTGGCCGGCCCCGATACGGTGGTCGAGGAGCGGCGCATCGAACGCGACCTTCCCTAGCCCCAACTCAAGCCCGACGCATTACGGGCTCAAGGGGATTGGGGCGCGGGATCGCCTCAGCAGGCCTCTGGGTCCTAGAGAAGACAGGGCGAGGAGACAGGACCGTTACCGACGATCCCACGAGCCGCCCACGGATCATAGAGATAACCGCCGTCCGGTTCCTGGGCCGTGCGCTGCCTCGGGGCCTGAGCGGCTGGCCCCTCGGCTGGCCCGCTCGACCCAGGTCCCGGGGAATGGGAGGGCATCCTGATGCGGGGCGTCGCCCGCTCGGGCACCGGCAACCTCGCGGCCAAGTCGCCGGCCAGCTGCCTGAGCTGCTCATCAGCGGCCGCGAGGCCTTCCCATGACGGCCCTAGTCCAGACTGAGGTACTGGAGCGCAGCGGCCCCCGACACAAAGTGGGGGCCGCGCCGCAGGTGCCGCTCAGGCGGCTCCGAGGCCGCCGCGCTCCACCACCAGGCGGAAGTTCTCGACCGCCCGCTGGACCTGCTTGTCCGGATCCTTGAACAGCTCGGCGACCAGCTCGCCAGCCTTACCCCCCGGCGGGTTGTACTCCAGCGCCACCTCGATGTTGGTCCGGCCGCCGCGGTCGTCGAAGCGGACCGCGCCGGCGTTGTCAACCTGACTTTCCCCGATGCTCTTCCAGGCGATGCGCTGGTTGGGGATGTCCTCTGTAATTTCGGCGTCCCACTCCACCGACTTGCCGAGCGGCCCGGACACCTTCCAGTGGCTGGTCGTCGGGCCGGTGACGGTGACCTCCGCTACGTCGGGCATGAACGACGGGAAGTTCGAGAAGTCGCGCCAGTAGGCATACACCTGCTCGACCGGCGCCTCGACCTCGAAGTACTGGGCGGCAGACCCCATGGTTGCTCCTTCGGCTCGTTGCTGGCTGGGTCTGGCCCAGCCTTGCCAGCCGCCGATGGACCAAACCCACGACTTCCGCCGCCTCCACCGAGCCAGGCGCGTTCAGGGCCGTCGCGGCCAAACCACTGGGCCAGCACGCTGGTGTACTGACCGCCCGGCTCGCCTCGATGCTGGCGTCGATCACGCCGCAGCCTGCGGAGCTGGGCGGTGACGCTCCCGACGCCCCTTGGTCATCCCACCGAGGCCACCAGCAACACGGCAACGACCAACCACCAGATCCGTAGCCTGGTGCTCCGCCTGGCTGCTGAGCGGGGTGTGCCGCTGCGTGCCCTGGCCGACGGCACCGAGCCCGAGCTGCAGGTCGCCCCGGCCGTGGCCGCGGGCCTGCTCACAGAGGGCATCGACGTGCGGGCCTGGCAGCCGCAGTCGGTGACCCTGGGGACCTCGTTCAAGCCTGGCGGGTCGTCTCCTTCGGCTCCGGCCTCTCCATCTGCCCTGGGGGACGGAAGTGTTGGAAGCCTCAGCCACCCGTCGCCGGCTCGGTCCTGTTACTGGTCGGCAGCATTCCCCACTAGGAGGCGGCGGCCGTCGAGGTCAATCGGCCTTGGCCGAGACCTTAGACCTTCTCGGGGTTGCGTCATGGAGGACCCCGCAGCCGGTCAGTAGGGGTAGGGAGCGTTGGTCAGCTCGAGACCGGTGCCGGGGCCGTGAAGGACAAGGGGCCCGCCACCGCCACCATGACCCCGCTCCGAGCAGGAGTCGACGTTGAGGACTCAGGTGGAGGGCGTTGAGGAGGTACCATGACCCTTCCTTCGGTCGAGACGGCCCGCAACTGGTCGGGCCTGACCGTACTGGACAGCGACGACCAGCCGCTGGGCAGGATCACCGACATCTACCTGGACCACGACACCGGGCAACCGGAGTGGATCCTGGTGGCCACCCCGCAGCGCGGTCGCCGGACCTTCGTGCCGCTGGCGGGCGCCGCCCGCAAGGGCGAGCGGGTCACCGTGGCCGTGGCCAAGGCAGCCGTAGGCGACGCGCCGGCGGTCCGGCCGGGCCGGGAGCTCTCCGACAACGACGCGGCCCGGCTGTACAGCCACTACGTCGGCACGTCCGGCGACCGCAACCGGGGCGCCCGCCGGGCACGGGATCGAGGTCCGGTCGCCCGGCTGCGGGCGGCGACCGCCCCGCCGGCACGGTCGGCGTCGGCGCGACTCCGGGAGGCCAGGGCCCAGATGCCGCAGGCCGGGGGGTCGGGCCGGCTGCGGTGGCTGTCGCTGGCCGGGTTGGGCTCGGCGCTGCTGGTGGTGGTTGGGATCCTTGCCGGGCGGCGCCGGCGCCGCCGGGCACCGAGCGTCGGTGAGGCGCTCCGCCGGGCGCTGGCGGAGCTGCTGGCCGCGTTCCAGGCTGCGCTGGCGCGTGGTCGCGGCCGCCGATGGTTCGGGTCGCTCGGCGGGCCTCGCCGCGGCGGCGGCCGCCGTCGTTGACCAAGGCGAGTCAGCCAAAGCAGGCAACGTCAACGAGCTGATGGTAGGTCGCTCACAAGCCGGCATCGTCGGCGTGCACAACCGCCAGGTCGCCCACCCAGGCCGTCCTGGTCGCTGGCGACGGACCTGGCCCGGGCCCGCCCCGACCCCGCCCGGCGAGCTTGGCGTGGCCATCAGGCCCGCGGGCCACCGTGGCATAGCCGCCGCGGGCCGCCAAGGCGGATGCCATCAGCGGCGGCCAACCGCTTGTGCTGCCGCTAACGGTGGTCGCGCAGGGCCTTTATGAGCTGGTCTTTGGTCATCGAGGAGCGACCCTGGACGCCGGCCTCCCTGGCCCGCTCGCGCAGCTGCCGCACGGTCTGGTGCTCGAGGTCCTGCCGGCGGTTGGCTGCCCGCCCGGCGCTGGGAGCGGCGGCCTTCGTCAGGTTGCGGGCGGTGTGTGCCCGGTCGACCGGCTCACCGGTGCCTGAGATGGTGTCGATCTTGCCGCCCATGCCGCGACCGCGCCGGGCGAGCCTGCTGAGCCGGCGGCCGACGCGGGCGGGAAGGCTGCTGGCGGTCGTGACGCTCTGGCCCGCGAGGTGGCGGGTGCCTGCGAGGCTGCGCTCGCGCAGGTGGCGAAGCCGCCAGGGGATGTGCTTGCCAACCGCGTCCGCCTGCCTGGGGGCCTGTCCGCGGGGGCGGTTAGGTCGGGTGCGGGCGTGGAATCCGCCCACGTGGGTATCCCACGTCCATGGAGGCCGAGGTGGTGGTTCGCTCGGTCGAGCGGGTTCGAACCCGCTCGGGCAACATCCGCTACGTGGTGCGGGCCGACGATGGCCGGGAGTTCTCGACCTTCCGGGAGCGGATCGGCGAGGAGGCCGAGCGCTACCAGGGCCAGCGCGTGCACATCGAGTTCCACGAGGAGGAGCGGGCCGGCTTTCGCAACGTCTACCTCGACCGGATCCAGCCCGCCCCCGGCCCCGATGGCGCCGATACCGACCCCGAGGAGGCAGCCTGGCGCACGGCGGTGGAGGCCACGCCGTGGCTGGTGGGCAGCGGCGAGCCGGAGCGTGAGGTCCCGCCCGACGAGCTGTTCGAGCGGCTCAAGCCCTTCAAGGATCGGGTAGCGGACGACATCCGCGGCGACGAGGAGTAATCGTTCCGGAAACCGGTCCCACCGGAATGCACGGTCCAAGGGCGACAGGTCCTGCCCAGCCTTGCCAACCATCGTCGACCGGGCTGCGCCGCCCGCTCTCACCCGGACCGTCCTGCCAACGTGACCCGCCAGCCGAACCCGGCCCCACGGGTCATGCCGCCAGACGGTGAGCCCTGCACGACGGCCGTTCTCACGTCCGCGTGACGCTGGGTGGCCGTGATCGCTCCCGGAGCAGACCACCACCACCCGGTCGGCTGCACGCGCGCGGAAAGGGCGGCTGATTTGGAGGAATAGGGGAAGCAGCCGCTGGGTAGCCCGCTGGGAAGCGGGAGCAGGGGGTAGGGCCATGCCGCAGAAGAAGTCGCAGGCCACCGACGACCAGGACCCAGGGCAGCTGCTACGCGAGGAAAGCACCCAGGAGCGCCGCGAGGAGGAGGGCGGCGCACCACCCGGCGATGCGCAACGGGACGGTGACGGCGGCCGTGGCGATGGTCGCCCATCCCGGCAGCGCGACGGGCGCGACGGGCTGCGGGGCCGCCAGCCCAGCCCCGAACCCGACGTCTTCATGGACGTCCCCAAGGTCCAGGTCGAGGAGATCTACCTGGACGTCGAGGGCCTGGACGCCCACCTGTCGCTGCGCACCAAACTGGGCAACCTTCTCCAGCTGGTGGCCGGCGTCCATGTCCACTGCGGCAAGGTCGAGCTCGACATCAAGGGCGTGGACGCCCAGGCCATGCTCAAGGTCCGGCTGGAGAACCTCTACGACATCCTGGACCGCGCCCTGACCACCATCGACAACAACCCCCAGATCCTGGAGGCCCTGCTCAAGACGGTCGACAGCGCCGTCGACGACATCGGCCAGACCGCCCAGACGGCGCTGGGACCGCAGGGGGCGGTGTCGCGGACCGTCGATCAGGTGGGCCAGACCGCCCAGACGGCGCTGGGGCCCGGCGGGGCCGGCACCCAGGCGCTGGATCAGGTGGGTGGCGCGGCCAAGCAGGCCGTGGGTCCAGGTGGGGCGGTGACCCAGACCGGCGAGAAGGTAGGGGCGGCGGTCGACGACACCGGCCAGGCGGTTGGCGGTGTGGTCGGGGATGTTGGCGCGGGTGCGGGGCAGGCGGCCGGACAGGTCGGCCAGACCGCTGGGCAAGCCACCCAGATGGGGCAGGGTGTCGGCGAGGGCGCCGCGTCTCAGGGCGCCCCCGGCCGGCGGCGCGCGCGCGACGGCGAGACCAAGCGTGGTTCCAAGCGTGGTTCCAAGCTCGGCTCCCGGCGCTCGCAGTCCTCCGGCGGTGACGATGAGGCGGAACGTGGCCGGGTGGTTCGCAGCGCCGCCAAGGTCGGCCACCTCGCCCAGCAGACGCTTGGTCGCCTCACCGGTGACAGCACCGGACAGACTGGCGGGGAGGCGACCGAGCAGGTGGGCCAGGCGGCCGGTGCGGCGGTCCAGCAGATCGGCTCGGCGGCCGGTGCGGCGGTGCAGCAGGTGGGCCAGGCGGCCGCCAAGGCGACCGAGCAGGTCGGCCAGGCAGCGGTGGAGGCCAGCGGCAAGGCGAGTTGGACGCCGAGCAAGGGGGAGGGCGCTAAACAGGGTCGCCGTCCTGCATCACGCCGCTCGGGCGAGGGCGAGACCAAGCACGGCTCCAAGCGCGGGACGCGCTCGCGGTCCTCCACCCGCAAGGACGGCAACTAGCGAACTGGGCGCTGCGCGCACCGAGCCGGCCGCCATCGGTGGGATGCCATCGGCGGGCGCAATCGGCTGGCCAGCGCCTGTCAACGCCACTACAGATGAACGCATACCAGTGGGCTGGTTGAACGCATAACCTTGGCCCCGACGGTCGGACGCGACCTACGCGACCGGCAGTCGCTACAGCGGTTACCGGCAGAGGCATTCTGTTCCACCGCAGGTCAGCGTCGTCCACTGCGGCGGTCCGAGAACTCCCAGCGGGTCGGGGAGTCGGTGAAGGCCTTGTCGTTGAGGCTGAACACCCCGTGGGGGCGGACCCGGAAGGTGGCGTTCACGTCCGGGTCCAGGAACGCGACCGTGAGATCGGCCGCGTACTTGTCGTTCAAGCGCGCGACCAGCTCCCCGATCGCCCCCGGGTCGCGGACCACCTCGGCCACCCCCTCGATGACGACCGGCTCGATGGGGTTGTCGGTGGTCACGACACAGCGAGCTTCGGCGCCCAGGTTCCGCGCCTTGCGAGAGCGCACGCTGCTGGTGAACCAGAGCGACTGGTCGTGCCAGCTGCCCTCGACCGGCATCACGTGGGGTCGCCCATCCGGCCACACGGTCGCGACCCAGTAGTGGTGGGAGGCGATGAGGTGTTCCTCGGCCCAGGACCACGGCAGCAGGCCGCGGCCCTCAGCTGGCCCGACGATGCCGTTGCCGGGCATGTAGGGGCGACTCGCCTGCGGGACGCTCACGAGGCCACCTCGCCGCTCGCCAGCCGCGCCGCCAGCCCCTCGGCGGCCGGGTGGAAGCCGCCTCCGGCCTGCTGCCCGGCCTGGGCCATGGCCAGGGCGGGGTAGCAGACATAGACCAGCTCGGCGTCCTGGTCGGCCTGGTAGACAACCTCGGTGCCGGCGCGGTGGAAGATGACCTGGCCGGCGGCGGCGGTGGCGGTCCCATCGGGGCGGCGGACGGTGAAGACCCCGCGGGTGATGATCAGGGCCTCGTCATAGGGCAGGCTGGCGAGCTGGTTGGTGGCGCCCTTGTGGTAGCGGGCGTAGCCGATGACCAGCGGCGCGCTGCTGGCCGGGTCGAGGGCGTCGCCCACGACCATCGCCACGTTCCCCGGCTGGTACCAGGCGGCGACGTGGTCGGGGGTGAGGTGTCAGATGGCGGGGGTGGTCTGGGGCATGGGCCCGGCCTCCTGCTAGACTGCCATCTGGTCCCAACCAGATACAGTAACAGTATTTGACGATCACGAAGGTACACTAAGAGCGACGCCGTCGCCACCCCCACCCGCCGCCGGGACCTGGTCGGCCAGGATCCCGGGCTGGGCATGCTGGCCGCCCAGACGAGGCATCCAACCGCCAGCACCATCCCGGCATACCATGTCACTGGAACCGCGACCTTCTTCGGCCTCGCCCATGCGGGTAGCGTTGTGACGACGCAGACCTGAGGAGGATGCCTCATGGCAGCGGACCTCAACCACCACCATCGCGTCACGCTCGAGAAGATCTTCAGCCACCCGTTGAGCGGCAACGTCGAGTGGCGCCAGGTGCTGTCGCTGCTGGAGGCCGTCGGGACGACAACCCAGGAGCGCAACGGCAAGGTCAAGGTCGAGCTTGGCGGCGAGACCGAGGTTTTCCAGCCGCCAGACGACAAGGACGTCGACCGACGGCTGATCGTCGACCTGCGCTGGATGCTCACCAATGCCGGCCTCGAACCGAGCTAGCGAAGCCATTCGCTAGCGTTGCCGCGGCCCAGCCAAGAGGGGCCGCAGTGCGGCAGTGCAGCTTCGCGCTCCAGCCGGCGTCCCGGTCGGCGCGCCGCGAGGCCGCGGATGTCCTCGGCGGGAGCCGCATCAGCGACCAGGCCTGGCGCGCTGGCTTCATCGCTGTGCTCGCAGCGTCGGCCTACGCGACCCACGCCTGCGCGGCTCGCCCGCTCCAGCCTGGACGTCCACTTCCACCTGCCGGAGTGCGGACCGCCGCGCCACCTGACATGAGGAGTACACAATGACCGACAATGAGCCCCATTTCGATGGCCGCGAACGGAACCGCCACGCCCCATGCAGCACCGGACTGTGACCCAGGGCGGCGGACATGGTGATCGACTGCGTCGTGGTGGGCGCCGGTCCGGCGGGGCTGGCCGCCAGCGCCGCGCTCAGCGAACGCGGGGTCGAGCACCTGGTCCTGGAGCGAGGCCGGGCCGGCGAGAGCTGGCGGACCCAGCGGTGGGGCTCCTTTCGACTCAACACCCCCGGCTGGATGAACCAGCTCCTCGGTGAGCAGGCGCCGGACGCCTACGCCACCGGCCCGGAAGTCGTCCAGCGGCTCGATGCGCTCGCCGCCGACGCCCCTGTCCACGCCGGCGTCCGGGTCGAGCGGCTGGCAGCCACCACCGGCGGCTACGACCTGCGCACCGGCGACGGCAGCATCCACGCCCACACCGTGGTCGTCGCCACCGGCGACCAGAACCTGCCGCGGATCCCTGCGCTGGCCCGGACGCTGGCCGACCGGGTCGCGCAACACCACACCGCCGACTACCGCGTTCCCAGCCAGCTTCCCGCCGGTGGCGTGCTGGTGGTGGGCAGCGCCCAGTCCGGCTCCCAGATCGCCGAGGACCTGCTCGCAGCCGGCCGGCGGGTCGTGCTGGCCACCAGCCCCGTCGGCCGGCTGCCCTGGCGGCACCGCGGCCGCGACACCATCCAGTGGCTCGTCGAGGCCGGCTTCTTCGACCAGCGGCCCCGCGACCTCCCCGATCCCTCGCAGCTCCACGCCGCGCAGCCGATCCTGGCGGCGGGCGGCCGCAGCCTCAGCCTCCAGGCGCTCGCCCGGGCCGGCGCGACCCTGGTCGGGCGCCCGGTCGCGGTGGACGGCGAGCGGATCGCCTTCGACAGCAGCGCCGCCGCCAACGTCGACGCGGGGGACGCCTTCGCCGCGCCCGGGTGCGGGCGATGGTCGACGAGTTCGTCGCCCGCCGCGGCCTGGACGCCCCACCCGCCGAGCCCGACCCCACCGACGCGCCCGTGGCGCTGGACCCGCCGGAGGAGCTGGACCTGCGCGCCGAGGAGGTCGCCAGCGTCATCTGGTGCACCGGGTTCGGCGGCGACTTCTCCTGCATCGACCCGGCCCTGCTGGAGGCGGACGGGCAACCAAGGCGCCAGGACGCCGCCGCGGTGGCGCCGGGCGTCTGGTACCTCGGGCTGCGCTGGCTGATCCGGCGGCTCCAGCATCCTGTTCGGCTTTCCCGGCGACGCCGCCACCGTCGCCGACGCCGTCAAGGCCCGCCTCGACGGCTGAGCCGCTGTGAAAGGCCGAACGACGGGGGATTGGCGGGCGCGAGCCGGCTCGTTCCAGACCGGCCTGGGGCGACCGGGGGCATCAGTGAGCGCAGGACGGGGCTGACGTGGTGATCCGGGCTCCCGACCCTGCGCGCCACTGTGGAGCGGAGGGTCCGTTGCTGTCCTGACCTGTTCGGCGAACCCGGAGAGAGGATCCGAGTTCCGAGCTAGGGGACCTGTCCGCCCTGCGGCTCTCTGAACTCGCCGCCGCGCACGCCGGCGAGAAACGAGTGCCATTCATGGGTCGAGAACATCAGGGCCGGGCCGTCGGGGTCCTTGGAGTCGCGCACGGCGACCCCATCGTCGGCCACGGCGACCTCAACGCACCCGTTCGTGCCGCTGTAGCTGCTCTTCCGCCACTGTGCGCCAGACAGATCCACTATCAGCTCCTTTCTGCTTCCTGCAGTTCGGACTGGATGTCGCCGAGGGTCCGGATGGATTCGGCCCGGTTCTGCGCCGCGGCTCGCAGGTGATCGAAGATCTTGTTGTACCGGCGGGTCACCTCCCGCTCTTCCAGGTAGAGGTCGCTCCCGGTGTTCTCGATGTATACGACATCGGGATCCTCGGACTCGCGGTAGTGGAGGATGGTGAACTCCCCGTCCATCCCAGCGTGCTCGCCGCTGCTGAACGGCACCACCTGGAGGGTCACCTTGGGCTGCTTGGCCGCCTCGATCAGGTGCCGGAGCTGCTCTGCCATGACTGCCGGCCCGCCGACTTGCCGGCGCACGACCGCCTCGTCGAGGACCACCCAGTACTCAGGGGGGTTCTCGCCGGTGAGCAGGGCCTGGCGGTGCATCCGCAGCTCGAGGCGGCGCTCGATGTCCCCCGGCTTAGCGTCGAGCCGGATGGCCTCGAGCACGGCACGGGCGTAGGACTCGGTCTGGAGCAGGCCTGGGACGAGTTGGGTCGAGTACTGCGAGATGGTCGAGGCGTCGGCCTCGAGGCCGGCGACGTGGATGTTGGGCAGGTCGGCGTACTCCTGCCACCAGCGCTGCTGGCGCCGTTCGCGTGCGATCTGGAGCAGCTGGTCGCGCTCGGCCTCGCTGACCTCGTACATGTCGAGGAGGAACCGGAGATCGCGCGGTCGCACGCCCACCTGCGCGGTCTCCATGCGTGACACGGTCGACGCGGAGATCTCCAGCTTCCCGGCAACGTCCTCGATCGTGAGGTGCGCCTCTTCGCGGAGATGCCGCAGATGCCACCGCTCTCGGGCCAGCTACCCGGAGCCGGCGGCCAGCAACCGCGGCCGACCCCGACCAGTGTCCAACTCGAGCTCAAGGGGGCGTCGCCGGTGGATGCACTCCAGACACTGCTCGGCGAGGTGCTGCTGGCGCTGGCCAGCCTCGCTGTGGTCCTCCTCGCGGTCATTCTCGTCCTGGCCGAGGCGCACCTCATTCTCCGCCTGGCCAGGAAGCTGGCGGAGAGTATCTCCGAAGAGCAGGGAGGCAGATGATGTCGCAGCCGATTCCCTGGATCGGGTTGGCCGCGATCGTGGCCATGCTCCTCCTTCCCCTGCTGCCGGCCCGGCTGTTCGAGGGACCGCGGACCATCAAGCGGTACCCACGGCGGGTGGTGTGCGGTGACTGCGGCGAGCGGTGGACCGACGAGCACCGCTGTGACGTCGAGGTCGCCCACCCGCAGCCTCAGCCCCGGTCACCGCTCCAGGCTGAGCTCCGAAGGGTCAGCCCGGGCCGCGCGCTGGCGCGCCGCTCTGCGCGCTCCTCGGGGATCAGGCGCTTCTAGGGACTCGCCCGCATCACTTATTGTTGTCCTAGCTATCCGGATCGTCCGGATGAATGCGGGCCGCCGTCCTGGTCGTCCGCTGAGGACCGTCGGCAGGGCCCAACCTCAGGAGGGCGATGAAGGTGGACCTCGCGACCGCGACCTGGCGCAAGAGCAGCCACAGCAGTAACAACGGCTGTGTTGAGGTGGCCCACGGCGACGATGAGATCGCCGTGCGAGACTCAAAGGATCCCTCGGGGCCCATCCTGTTATTTACCGCCCTTGAGTGGCGCGCGTTCCTCGCCGGGGTCCGGGACGGAGAGTTTGACGGCGCCTAGCGGACGTCGTCGGGAACCACGATCTGCTGGATGGCCCAGCGGTCGCCGTCGGGATCGTTGAGGAACGCGAACCGGCCTCAGCCAGCTCGGATGTCGCCACCGGATCGAGCCGGTGGCCGCCGCGCTCCTCCTGGGTGCGGATGGGCGGGCTGGACGGCCTTTGAGCGGCCGAGCAAAATGCCACGGCATGGACCTGGCCTCGTTCGCGCTCCCGCTGTCTGACCGGCGTTTCCTGGAGGTTGAGGTCTCCGGCCGGGCTGGCGCGATCCCGCTGCTGGTCCACCATGGGACGCCAGGGGAGCGGTCCCAGTACCCGCCGTTCGCCGCGGCGGCGGCGGCGCGAGGACTCCGGTACGTCTCCTACTCGCGGCCCGGCTATGGCGGCTCCTCGCGCCGGCCGGATCGGGCCGTGGCCGACTGCGCCGCCGACACCGCCGCGGTTCTCGCCCACCTCGGGGCGGATCGTTGCTTCACGGTCGGTGCCTCCGGCGGTGGCCCCCACGCGCTGGCCTGCGCCGCCCTGCTGGCCGATCGGGTGCTGGCCTGCGCCACCGTGGCCGGTGTCGGACCGTTCGGTGCTGAGGGGCTGGACTTCCTGGAGGGGATGGGCCGGGAGAATCATGAGGAGTACGGGGCCGCCCTCGTCGGCCCGGCTGAGCTCCAGGCCTACCTCGAGCAGGAGGCCCAGGCGCTCGCGGGCGTCACCGGCGAGCAGGTGGCGGCGGCGCTCGGAGATCTCGTCTCGGCGGTCGATGTGGCCGCGCTGACCGGTGACTTCGCCGCCTATGTGGCGGCATCGTTCCGCCGGGCGCTGGCCAACGGCATCTGGGGCTGGTTCGACGACGACCTGGCGTTCACCCGACCCTGGGGGTTTGACCTGGAGAGCATCGGCGTGCCCGTGGTCGTGTGGCAGGGCGGCCAGGATCGGATGGTCCCGTTCGCCCACGGCCAGTGGCTGGCGGCCCACCTGTCGACCGCCAAGGCCAAACTGCTCCCCGAGGAAGGCCACCTGTCGATCGCGGTGGACAAGTTCGGCGAGGTCATCGGCGAGCTGGTCGCCAGCGCTCCCAAGGTCGGACCCTGAGCGACTGGCATCGCAAGCACGCGGTCGTGGAGCTCGACGCCGCCCGGGCGGCGTTTAGGTCACTGGGCGCGGAGCTCGACCTCCAACGCGCGACACGGCTCCTGGCGGCGACACCGTGGTCGGGCGACGCCCGCATGGCGTGAGTACCGCCGTTGCTCTCCTCCCTGGCGGCATTACTCTCTGGTGGCCTCTGCGGAGCACCCAGTAGATTCCGCGGCTGCCAGTGCATCGGGCGGAAGGGCGGGGCGATGCGGAGGATGCGGTACCTGACGCTGATGCTGACGCTGCTGGGAGTGTTCGCGGCCGGCTGCACCGGGCGAGGGGACGCCGGCGACGAGCCGCTCCGGGTCGGGACCTCGCTGCCCCTGAGCGGTGAGCGCGCCCAGTTGGGGCTCGAGACCAGACGCGGCTACGAGATCTGGCGGGACATAGTCAATGGCGGGGGCGGCTTGCTCGGCCGGCCGGTCGAGCTGGTGGTCAGAGACAACGCCAGCGACGAGAAGACCGTCGCCGCCGACTACGAGCACCTCATCGGCCGTGACCAGCCCGAGCTGCTGCTCGGCAGCCAGTCGTCGGTGCTCAACCTGCCCGCCTCGGCCGTGGCCGAGCGCAGCAGGATGCTGTTTGTGTGCCCCTCATGCGGCTCGGCGGAGCTGTTCAGCCGGGGCTTCCACTACCTGTTCTTCGCGCAGCCGGCCACCGGGGTCCACCAGGCCGACCTGTTCGCCCAGTGGGTCGCGTCGCTGCCTCCCGATCAGCGGCCCAGGACCGCCGCCTACCCCTACCTCGACAACCCGTTCCACACCTCGGTCGTTGCGTCGATCAAGCGGCAGCTTGAGCTGATTGGCATCAAGACCGTCCACCACGCGGTCTACCCCGAGAACGCGAGCGACTTCGCCACCGTCTTCGACTCCATCGCCCGTCAGATCAAGTCCGGGGGTGCGGACATGGTCGCCCACGGCGCCTCCTTCGAGGACGGCGTGGCCATGATCAAGTCGTTGATCAAGGTCGGCTACAGTCCCAAGGTCCTGTTCCAGACCACGGCGCCCACCGAGGGCGACAAGTTCGTCGAGGCGATCGGCGAGCAGAACACCAACGGCGTCTTCTTCGCCGTCAGCTGGAGCCCGGACGCAAACTACCCCCTCAACCAGGACTTCGTGCAGGCCTACCGGAGCAGGTTCGGCGGCATTCCCACCGAGGACGCCGCCGACGCCTTCGCGGCCGCGCAGATCGTGCAGGCCGCCGTCGAGGGAGTCGGCAGCCTCGACCAGACGAAGCTCGCCGACTGGCTCCACGGCAACAGCCTGCAAACGATCCTGGGACCGATGTCGTGGGACGAGCGGGGCGCGCCGCAGGGGTCGTTCATCTTGGGTCAATGGCAGCGGGGTAACTCCAGGATCGTGCTGCCCCGCAACGTCGCCAACACCGACACGATCGTGTTCCCCAAGCCGAGCTGGTCGCCGGCGAGCTACTGAGCGCGCCGCTCGCCGGCGCCACGATCGACCCGGTTCAACAGCGTCGCCAGCTCCGCGCGGCCGGAGATCCCCAGCTTGGCGTAGGTTCGGCCGAGGTAGTTGTCGACGGTCCGCACTGACAGACCCAGGCGCCCAGCGATCTGGCGGCTGGGCGCGCCGGCGACGGCCAGGGCGGCAACCTCCCGCTCCCTGGCCGTGAGCAGCGAGAGCAGCTTGCCTGCCTGCAGGGCCGGGGTCCGGGCGCCCTCGCAGGCGGCGGCGAGGACGGCCGCCCGGACCAGCGACGCCTTGGCGCTGGCCTGCCTCCCCGAGCGCTGGTGGCATCGCGCCGCGGCGACGGCCGCCTCGGCGGCCAACAGCAACGCCCCGAGCTCCTCGAAGGCTGCCGCCACCTCGTCCAGGGTGATGCCGTCGGACGCGACCAGCGCGGCGGCGGCGGCGGCCGCGGCGGCGGCGAACCTGCCCTCGAGGCTCGCCGCGAGCCTGGTCAGCCGATCGGTGACCAGCTCGGGCCGGCCCAGGCGGGCGATGTCGTACAACGCGGTCACCTCGAGGGTGCGCTGCTCCTTGGCCCGCGCCAGCTCGGCGGCCCGGCCGGCCAGGGTGAGCGCCTGGGTCAGCTCCCCGCTCTCGGCCGCAACCCACGCCCGGTTGAGCTCCAGCCTGGCCTCGAACAGCCTGTTGGCCTCGTCCGCGCGCCGGTCCGCCTCGGCCAGCCAGCGGGCGGCGCCGGCGGCGTCGCCGGCCAGCGCGGCCGCGCAGGCCAGCTCGCCCTGCCAGAGACGGGCGAAACGGTAGGGATCGTGCTCGCCGAGCAGGGCCACCGCCTCGATGAGTGAGGCCTGCGCCGTCTCGACCTGCCCCTGCGCGAGGGCCACCATCCCACGGAAGCCGGCCCAGGCGCCGGTCAGCCACGGCGACTGCTCGACCGCGGCCGCCTGGTAACCCTGGTCGGCGCGCTCGCGCGCCTGGCGTAGCTCACCCGCCGCCAACAGGACTCGACAGCGGGCCCAGCCGAGCATGGCCTCCCCCCAGGGCGCATCGTCCCGGTGTCGGCGCCAGATCGCCAACCCGCGCTCGGCGGTGGCCAGCGCCTGCCGGAACGTGCCCAGGAGACCGCCGGCGGTCACGGCGGCGGCCGCCGCCATGACCACCGCCACCGGCATGGCGCCCGGCCGTTCGACCACCGGGGAGGCGACCGCCATCACCTCGCGGCAGCGCCCGTCGAACAGCAGGATCAAGGCCTGCATGGCGGCGATGTCGTCCCTGTCCACGTCGTTGGCCGCCGCGTCCGCGGCGTCGTCGAGGACCTCCTTGGCCTCCGTGGTGCGGGCCAGGCCCCAGTACAGGTTGGCCGCGCGGATGGCCAGCCATCGGCCATACTGCTGGTCGCCGTTGGTCGGCGGCTCACCGGCCAGCACCTTGACCGCCTCGAGGTGCCTGCCCTGCTGCCCGAGCGTCTCGGCGAGGAATTGCCGGGCTGGCGGGCCGCCGCCGGCGTCGCAGGCGGCCCGGGCCAGGCGCTCGCCCAGCTCCAGGTCGAAGCGGCGAACCGCCTGGCGGGCAGCCGGCAGGAACACGTCCGGCCGCGCGGCCGAGCCGGCTTCCAGCTGCCAGGCGGCCACCCGCAGCTGGTCGTCGCGCCGGCGCAGGTACTCGCCGCCGAATGTGTCGGCCAGCATGCTCCAAACGGTCCGGGCCCGGGCAACCGGGAGGGTGGCCCGAAGCACCTCCCCGTACAGGGGGTGGGCCAGGCGCACCCAGGTTCGCCGCCCAGACTGCTCCACCGCCAGCAGCCCGGCGCGCTCGGCGGCCTCGATGGCATCCCGAGCGGCCAGGCGCTCGAGCACGGCCAGCGGGAACGGCTCGCCGCAGGCGGCCAGCTCGAGGGTGGCGCGCCCGGCCGGCCCCAGCCCGTCCAGGCGGGCCCCGACCAGCTCGGCCAGGCGGGTGGCCCCACGCAGGCCACCGGTCCAGTGCCACACCCCGCTGCGGCGGTACAGGGTTCCGGCCTCCAACCCGCCGAGGATCAGCTCGCGCAGGAACAGCGGGTTGCCCTCGGCGACCCGGATGAGCTGGTGCCGTGTCACCGCGTCGACCTGGCCCTCCAGGGCGTGACCGAGCAGTTCCTCCATGGCCGCGCTGGACAGCGTCGGAACCGTCACCCGCTTGACCAGGCCGTCCTTCCAGAGGGCGACGATCGAGTCCGGGGCCGGCTCACCCCTGCGGGCGGTGGCGACCACCACCGCGACCGAGCGGGTGACGAGCTGGTGGACGAGCGCGGCCGAGGCGTCGTCGAGCAGGTGCGCGTCGTCCACGCCCAGCACCAGCTGGTCCGGGCTGGCGCGGCCGGCAAGCTCGTCCGCCGCCCACCGGAGCACCTCCCAGCGCTCCGCCTCGAGGTGCTCACCGGCCGGCAGCAGATGCGAGACCGCCGCGAAGGGGATGGAGGCGGCCGAGCGGGTGGCTCCCACCCATGCGGTCTCCCGGCCGGCGCGATGAGCCTGATCCAGCGCTTCCCTCGCCAGTCGGGTCTTGCCAACCCCAGCCACCCCGGCGAGCACCACGCCACCGCTGACGGGGTCGTGCAGGGCGCGCTCGATCGCCTGCAGCTCGGCTCGACGGCCAACGAGCGGCCATGCCACATCCACAGCGCCGATCCTCCGGCTGGGCGACGGAGCCAGAAGTGGGACCAATAGCCTACGCGCCTGTCCAGCCGGCCATGGGGAGTAACGGCGGTGAGGCGACGGAGCATCGCCACTACTCTCTACAGCGGAACGGCCGCGTCGATAGGGTGCCCCGGGCCCGACCCCTGGAACTCGTCACGGTCGCGAGGAGCCGGCCATGTTCCGCAACCTGGAGATCCGGTGGAAGCTGGCGGCGCTCCTGGTGCTGCCGCTGGTCGGGCTGATCGTGTTCGCCTCATCCCAGGTGCGCGCGAGCACCTCCAGACAGCAGCGGGCCGACCGGCTGAACCGGCTGAGCGCCTTGGCGGTGGACGTCACTGGGCTGACCGACGCCCTCCAGCAGGAGCGGGCGACCTCGAGCGGATACGTGGCCAGCCGGCGGGGCCGCTACCAGAGCGAGATGCCGGCCGACCGTGGTCAGGCCGACAGGGCCATCCACTCGCTCCGTTCCCGGGTCGACAGGCTTTCCCTCGCCGACTACTCGCCGCGCCTCCAGGGCGACCTGAGCGACGCCCTCCGGCGGTTGGACGAGCTGGAGCGCTGGCGCCGATCGATGGACACCAGCTCCCTGGCCGTGACGAGGGTGGGGAACTTCTATGGCGAGCTGATCGACAGTCTCCTCGCCGTGATCGCCGCCATCGGGGTCGAGCCCGGGAGCGAGGGGTTCGCCGCGAGCGTCGCTGCGCTGGTCGAGATCTCGGGGGCCAAGGAGGCGGCCTCCCAGAGCACCAGCCTGCTGTTGACCGCTCTCATCCAACGGCAGTTCGGGCCGGGTGAGCACCAGCGCTTCGCGAGCCTGGTCGGCGCGGAGGACTCCTCGGTGCAGCGGTTCTTGGCTGCCGCGCCGCGCGAGGAGCGGACCTTCTACCAGCACGCCGTCGCCGGGTCGGACAACTCGTCGCTGGCCGAGGTGATGCGCCAGGCGGCGCTGGCCGGTCCGGTGCCGCCGGCCGGACTGGCCGCGGACACCTGGCTTGAGGTGATGTCGACCAAGGTGAGCCAGCTGCACAGGGTCGAGCTGAAGGTGGCCGCCGATGTGGCGGCGGCGAGCGCGGCGGCTCGGACCGCGGCGCGACGACAGGCGAGCGCCACCATCGTCGCGACGATCGTGGTGGTCCCGCTGGCGATCGCCCTGGCGTTGCTGCTCGCGAGGTCCATGGCCAGACCGCTCGAGAAGCTCGAGCAGGCCGCCCGGGACCTGGTGGAACGGCATCTGCCGGACGTGGCCGCCCGGCTGCAGCATGCCGGCCTCGATCTGGATGTTGGCCAGCCGAGCCTGGAGGCCCTCTCGAGGAGCACGCCGCGCGTGCCGGTCGTCTCTGGCGACGAGACCGGGCGTCTCGCCGAAGCGTTCAACACCGTGCAGCGGGTGGCCATCCGGATCGCCGCCGAGCAGGTCGCCCTGCGCCGCTCGGTCGGCGCCATCTTTCTGAATCTCGCACGGCGCACCCAGCTGCTGGTCAGCCGGCAGCTGGAGCTGATCGACCAGTTGGAGCGCGAAGAGGAGGATCCGGCGGCCCTGCAGGAGCTCTTCCAGCTCGACCACCTGGCGACCCGCATGCGGCGCAACGCCGAGGACCTGATCGTGCTCTCCGGGGCCGAGCCGGCGCGGCGCTGGTCCCAGCCCATCTCGCTGCCGGACGTGGTGCGCGCGGCGATCGGCGAGGTGGAGGACTACGGGCGCGTCGAGCTGCTGCGCATCACCGAGATCGGCGTGGCCGGCCATGTGGTGGCCGACGTGGTCCACCTGCTGGCCGAGCTGATCGAGAACGCCACCTCGTTCTCGCCGCCGGGCACGCCCGTCCAGGTCGCCGGGAGCGAGGCCGCCAGCGGCTATGTGCTGGAGATCGAGGACCGTGGCCTGGGCATGAGCGACGAGGAGCTGCTCAAGGCCAACGAGCGGATCTCCGACCCGCCGGTGGTCGACTTCTCCCCGTCGCCCTCCTCGGCCTGCAGGTGGTTGGCATGCTCGGCCAGCGTCATGGGATCAAGGTCCAGCTGCGTCACTCCTGGTACGGCGGCGTGACCGCGCTGGTGCTGCTCCCCGGGGCCCTGATCGTCGACTTCGAGCCGCAGGAGCCCCTGACCCCTGCTGGCCGGCCCGAACGAGCGACGGCGTCCTCGACGGCTGCGCCACTGCCGCCGCCTGGTCCACCGAGCGAGTGGGAGACGCTGTCCGGCTACCACGTGGGGTTGCAGCACGGCCGGTTGACGAGCGCCAACCCGGCCACGACGGGTGCGGCGGCGCCGACGACCACACGCCGTGGTGACGCTCGGAGATGACCGTCGCGGGGTCGGGGCCGGGAGCGACCCTGGCCCGTTCGTGCGCCCGTACACGATCACCGGGGCCACCGGAGGACGAATCCGCTCCTGGCATGCTGATCTCGGGCTCGAGACCCTCGTGGTCACCTCCTTGCTGGGCGAGATAGCCACGAACCTCGGCTTCGAGCGGCGCGCCATCGTGCGGCTGTGTCAGGACGTGCAGTCCATCGCCGAGATCTCCGCGCGCCTGGAGGTGCCGCTGGGCGTCATGAGAGCGCTGGTCGGCGACCTGGCCGACGAAGGACTCGTGAAGCTGTACGGTCCGGCCCGCAACGGCGACCAGTCCGACCTCGCCTTGCTGCAGCGGGTTCTCGACGGACTGCATCGGATCTGAAGCCGCAGGGTTCACGACGCGGCAGACGATCCGTTCGCCGTAGCGGCGGTACTTGTCGCGGTAGGCGGCGTCGATGGCGTCGTCGCGGCCGGGGTCGGCGTCGGCGAAGGTGACGTCCCACTATGACGAACCGACGCCCGAAGCGTCTGCCGTGAGGGTGGCAGCGGTATGTGCTAGGTGAACAGGCCGCTAACGGCGGCGGCGACCCGCTCGAGTGCTTGGCGGTCGGCATCGGTGAAGGCGTCCCGCTCGGCGCTTTCGACATCCAGCGTTCCCACCACCGCGCCCGTGTCGAGATCGAGCACCGGGACGATGGCCTCCGACATCGTGCTGGCAAGGGCCGTCAGGTAGCGCGGATCCGCGGTCACGTCGTTGACCACCACGGCCCGCCTGGCTGCCACGGCCGCCCCGCTGAGCCCCTGGGTCGCCGGAAAGCGCGGGTAGGCAGGCGCCCCTGGTCCACTCCAGCCGATGGCCGCGATCTCCTGCTCTGTCACCTCGTAGAGCCCGACCCAGCGGTAGCTTCCCGCCTGCCGGACGAGCTCGGCGATCTGGACCGCCTTCTCAGTGGCCCCCTTGTCGCTTCGTAGCACGTCATCGATGCCGCGCAGCACCGTCGACCAGTCCATGACGGCAACTCTAGCGAACGGCCCCCGCGGGGGGCCTACGGGGGCCGTTCGCGCCTGTGCCGTCGAGTTGTCCGACGGCGCCTGCCAGGTGGGAGAGGCTCAGGTCGAGGAGGGTGCATCGAGACGACGGCGCTGCTGTGGTTGAGCCTCCTCCATCGAGGCCGATGTGGCCGCCGGATCGGCCGATTCTAGCCCCTTTGCTCCTGCGCGTGTCCTCCTGTTCGGCGGGAGACGGGTCCATGCTTCCGCGCACTACCGCGATGCCCTGACGTCGAGCAGCGTCGCCAGCCGGGCCCGACTGGAGACGCCCAGCTTGGCGTAGACGCGGCCCAGGTAGTTGTCCACCGTGCGAACGGACAGATGGAGCCGGGTCGCGATCTCGCGGCTGGACGCCTGGGCGGCGGCGAGCATGGCCACCTCCCGCTCTCGGGGCGTGAGCACCGAGACTGGCATGGCCGGGCCGAGGCCCGGGGTCCGGGCGCCCTGGCAGGCGGTGGCCAGGGCCGCGGCCCGCTCCTGGGAGGCGTTGGCGCTGGCCTCACGCCCGGCGGCCCGGTGGGCCCGGGCTGCCGCCGCCTTCGCCTCGGCGGCCAGCAGAAGTGCCCCCAGATCCTCAAAGGCGGCCCCGACCCGATCCAGAGCCGCGCCATCGTTGGCGGCAAGCGCGAACGCCGAGCTGGCCAGCAGCG
>Ga0081538_10002030_pt1 | contig 20235 bp, 17 predicted proteins | sample TabmetS5T2R1_FD_71022 | JGI IMG/M metagenome (GOLD analysis project Ga0081538, IMG submission 71022) | Tabebuia heterophylla rhizosphere microbial communities from the University of Puerto Rico - S5T2R1 | ecosystem: Host-associated > Plants > Roots > Rhizosphere ...
GTGTCGAGCTTGCAGCACCAGCCGAGCCCGGCCTCGATCGGGTTGCGCTCCTCCGAGAGGTCGTTCCCGTAGAGGTGGAAGCAGACCTCCAGGCGAAGGGTGTCGCGCGCGCCGAGCCCGGCCGGCACCACCCCCTGCGCCGTCAGCGCATCCCAGACCGCAGGGGCGCCGGCGGGCGGAAGCATCAGCTCGCAGCCGTCCTCGCCGGTGTAGCCGGTGCCGCAGACGAGGGCGTCCACGCCCGCCACGCTCAGGTCCGCCGTCCGCATGCGGGGCGGCAGCTCGCCCTCCGTGATCGCGTCGATCGCGGCACGGGCGTCGGGGCCCTGCACCGCGAGCATGGCCCAGTCGGCGTGCGCATCGCGGACCTCGACGTCGAAGGGGTGCGCCTGCTCGCGGAACCAGGCCAGGTCCTTGTCGTGGTTGGCGGCGTTCGTGACCGTCAGGAAGCGGCCGTCGCCGAGCCTGTACGTGAACAGGTCGTCGAGCACCCCGCCGTCCTCGCGGCAAAGGACCGAGTACTGGGCGCCGCGCTCGGCGATCTTCGTGACGTCGTTCGAGAGGATGCGCTGGAGGAAGTCCTCCGCCTGGGGTCCGGCGGTCTCGATCTCGCCCATGTGCGAGACGTCGAACATCCCGGCCCCCGTCCGCACCGCGACGTGCTCCTGGCGAATGCCCTCGTACTGGACCGGCATCTCCCAGCCGGCAAACGGAACGAGCTTCGCGCCGGCCCGCCGATGTTGGTCATGGAGGGGAGTCCGGCGAAGGGTGTCTGTGGCGTGCGACAAGCGCCCCGAGAGGCTATCGCTCCTCCAGAAGAGCCCCCACCAGCGCGAGCGCCACCTCCGCGCGGATCCGCAGCGACTCGGCGCTCACCCACTCGCCCGGCGTGTGGGCGCCGCCGCCCCGGGGCCCGAGGCCGTCGATCGTCAGCGGGATGCGCGCGGCCATGTGGCTGGCGTCGCTCGCGCCCCCGCGCTCCGCGGCCACGATTGGGCGCCCGAGCGTCGCGGCGGCCCGCTCCAGCGGGCCGGCCGCCGCCGCGCGGGTGTCCATTCCGGGCCACGCACGCACCATGTGCGGCTCGACGCGCACCTCGCCGATCTCCTCGGGGACCGCCTCCAGCACGGGCTCGAAGGCGGCGAGGCGCTCGGCGCGCAGGTCGCAGACGAGCTCGCCGTGCGCGGGCACGACGTTGAAGGCCTCGCCGGAGCGCATGATCGTCGGGACCGCGGTGAGGCGGTCCGGGCCGGAGGGATCGCTCCGCTCCGCGACCCGCCGGGCCACCTCCGCCAGCGCCAGCAGCGCGCTGCGGCCCTTGTGCGGGGCCGAGCCCGAGTGGGCCGGGCGGCCGTGGGCCTCGACTCGCAGCGTCGCGGCGGCCTTGCGCCGCACGATCACTGCCTCGCGGCCCTCGGCGTCGCGCTCACCGGCCTCGAAGCAGAGGCAGGCGTCGAACCGGGCGAAGCGGTCGGCGTGGCCGAACGCGGCCGTGCGCCACTCCTCGTCGTTCACGAGCAGGATCGCGGCCTCGGCGTACAGCTCGGGGCGCGCGGCCAGCTCGCGCATGGTGCCGAGCGCGAGCGCCACCCCGCCCTTCATGTCGACCGCTCCGGACCCGGTCAACCGGTCGCCGTCGCGGCCGAGGGGAAGGTGCGCGGCGTGGGCCACCACGGTGTCGAGGTGGCCGAGCAGCAGCAGGCGCTTCGAGCCAGACCCGCGCAGCCGGCCGATCAGGTCGGGCGCGTGATCGTCGGTGGAACACGGGACCCGCTCGACCTCGGCCTCGGGCGGCAGGAACGCCGCGCAGAGCGCCACCGCCTCCTCGGCCCCGGGGATGTCCCCCGACGGCGACGACACGCCGACCAGGGCCTCGAGCTCCCGCTCGGCGACGAGAGCGACCCTGGGGGCCGCCTCGATCACGCTAGTCCTTCAGGAACGAGGGAACGTCGATGTCGTCCTCGGTGATCTCCAGCGAGCGGCGCTGACGCTCGTCCATCTTCACGTCGCGCCGGCGCGGCTCGGCGCGGCGGCCCGTGGAGTCCTCGGTGAAGAGCGGCATCCGCCCCGGCCGCTCGAAGCCGGTGGCGATCACGGTCACCCGTACGCCGTCGCCCATGCCGTCGTCCACGACCGCGCCGAAGATGATGTTCGAGGTCGAGTCCGCGGCGCTTTGGATGATCTCGGCGGCCTCGTTGACCTCGAACAGGCCGAGGTCGCTGCCGCCGGTGATGTTGAGCAGGATCCCCGTGGCGCCCTCGACCGACTGCTCGAGCAGCGGGCTCGACACGGCGTTCTTGGCTGCCTCGGCGGCGCGGTTCTCGCCCGACGCCTCGCCGATGCCCATCAGCGCCGAGCCGGCATCCTGCATGATCGTGCGCACGTCGGCGAAGTCGAGGTTGATCAGCCCGGGGGTCGTGATCAGGTCTGTGATGCCCTGCACGCCCTGACCGAGCACGGCGTCGGCCTCGCGGAACGCGTCGAGGATGCTGGTACGGCGCTCGACCACCGCGAGAAGCTTCTCGTTGGGGATCACGATCATCGTGTCCACCTGCTCGCGGAGCCGGTCGATGCCCTCCACCGCCTGGCGCATGCGCTGCGAGCCCTCGAAGTCGAACGGCTTCGTGACGACGCCCACAGTGAGCGCGCCCACCTCCTGCTTGGACACCTCCGCGATCACCGGCGCGGCGCCGGTGCCGGTGCCGCCGCCCTCCCCGGCCGTCACGAAGACCATGTCCGCGCCCTTGAGCGCCTCCTTGATCTCGTCGCGGCTCTCGTTCGCCGCTCCGTAGCCGACCTCCGGGTTCGCGCCGGCTCCGAGCCCACGCGTGAGCTGATCGCCGATCTGCAGCTTGATGTCGGCGTCGCACATCTGGAGCGCCTGAGCGTCGGTGTTGACGGCGATGAACTCGACGCCCTTGAGGCCGGCGTCCACCATGCGGTTGACGGCATTCGTGCCGCCGCCGCCGATACCGACGACCTTGATTACCGCGAGGTAACTGCCGGTGTCCATGAAAGGGTCTCCCGTCCGACGTTCAAGCGATCATCGAGGGTTTCTCGAATCCCGCAAAGACCGCACTGTAGGCGGCCTTCGCCGAAAGTGTCAACCATCCTCGCAACAAATCCTGCACAATAGCCCTCGAGCAAAGGTCGAGAGTTGAACCAAGGCTCGACCATGGGTTGAGGTTACGGAGTGGCTGGCGCCCCCGCCCCGCCGGCCACTCCCGCGGCGGGTGTCTGGGGCTGGGTCGGCGTGGTCGGGGCCGGTGTCGAGGGCGGAGTCGCGGTCTGCGGCGACGTCGTCCCGGCCACGGGCGCCGCGGTGGTCAGGGGCGTGCCGGTCGCGGGCGCGGTCGGGTCCGTCGCCGCTCCGGCAGCTGCCGCTCCGGTCGCGGGCGCGATCGGCGTGCCCGCCGGAGCCACTGGCGTGACCGTGGCTGACGACAGGCCACCCGCGGCCGGCCGTCCGGGCAGCCGGACGTCGATATAGGTGGCCCCCTCCGCCTCGGGGTCCGCGAGCACGCGCGTGGCGGCGATCCACTTGGCCTCGGCCCGCGTGGCGTCGCCGAAGATCAGTTCGGGGCCTTCGTGGAGCTGGACGACGATGCCGTCCTCCTTGCGCGCCGTGATCGCCTCGATACGGGAGCGTAGGGGGGCCGGCGCGGCGCCCGCCACGCGTGCGGAGTGCAGCCCGGCCGAGCTCGACAGGCGCTCGCCGCGGGCCCGGACCTCGGTGTCGATCACCGGCAGGCGCCCCTCGACCGGCATCCCGCGCAGGATCGTTCCGTCGCCCGCCACCGGCACTTGATCGTCGCCGAGCTCGACGAGCGCCGCCGGGTGGTGCTCGATCACGCGGATCCTGAGGCCGTGAGGGAAATCGGTGCTGATCTCGAGTCCGCGCACGACCGGGTAGTGCGCAACGGCCTGGTCGAGCAGATCGCGGTCGACGTTCAGCGTCGTCATCGTGTGGCCGGCGCTCGTGAGCGCGGCGCGCACTCGCTCGGCGTCCTTGGTCGTCAGCCCGCTCACCGTGACGTCCTCGACGGCAACGAACGACGAGTCCCGCAGCCAGAAGCGGTAGCCGGCCGCCAGCACGAGGCAGAGCAGCACCAGGATCGCCAGCCACAGACGCAGGCGCGGGCCCGGCATCCGAACGGACAGCGTTGGCCGCGGAAGCCGGCGCCGGCCGATGGCGGCCGCGGCGGCCCTCACGCCCCGCCCCAGAGCGGGGTCGTGTCGACCTCGCCGAGGAACTGCACCTCGGGCTCGAGCTGGACTCCGAAGCGCTCGCGTACGCGTCGCCGGCCCTCGCCCATCAGCGCAATCACATCCGCGGTGGTGGCGTCGCCCAGGTTCTCCACGAAGTTCGCGTGTTTCTCGGAGAAGCGCGCGCCACCGACGGTGAGGCCGCGGCAACCAGCCTCATCGAGCAGCACGCCGGCGCTCCGGCCCTCCGCGCGCGGATCCTCGGGGTTCTTGAAGGTCGATCCGAACGTCTTGATGCCGGAGGGCTGGGCGGCGCGTCGGGCCGCGCGCATCTCGGCGAGCGTGGCCTTGACCGCGTCGGGCTCTGCGTGGCTGAGCGCGAAGGAGGCGCGCGCCACGATCTCGCGCGGCTCGAGGTTCGAGCGCCGGTAGCTGAATCCGAGCTCCCCGGGTTCGCGGCGCTGACCGCCGTGCGGCGTCTCGATCTCGACCCATTCGAGCACGCGCGCGAGCTCGCCCCCGTAGGCGTTCGCGTTCATCTTGATCGCGCCGCCGACCGTGCCGGGAATGTTGACCCCGAACTCGAGACCGCTGAGGCCCTCGCGCGCCGCGAAGGCGGCAGCCTGCGGCAGGCGCGCGCCGCCACCGCACAGCAGGCGGTCGCCGTCGCGCTCGATCGTGGCCAGCGAGCCGTCCAGCTTGATCACGAGTCCCCGAAAACCCTCATCCGCTACGAGGAGGTTCGATCCCGAGCCAACCACTCCTACCTCGATCCCGTCCTGCTCGGCCCATGCGAGCAGCTCCTCTAGCGCCTCGACCGTGTCGGGGCGGGCGTAGTGGTCGGCGTGGCCGCCGGTGCGCACCGTGGTGAGGCGGGCGAGCGGGAAGTTGTCCGTCACGGCTGCGGGCTTCACTCCGTCAGCTCCTTCGCCAGCCGGTCGACGTCTCCCGCCCCCAGCGTGAGCAGCAGATCGCCCTCGCGAAGCTCTGCGCGCAGCATGCGCGCGGCGTCCGCCATCTGCGGCAGCCACCAGACCGGCCTGCCGCCCGCGGCGTCGGCGGCCGCGCCCGCCACGAGCAGGCCGCTGACACCCGGGAAGTCCTCGGCGCGCTCGCGGGCCGGGTAGACGTCGAGCACCACGACGACGTCGGCGAGCGCCAGTGCCCGCCCGAACTCGCGGGCGAGCATGCGCGTGCGCGAGTAGAGGTGCGGCTGGAAGCAGGCCACAAGCCGGCGCGGCCGCAGCGTGCGCGCGGCCTCCAGCGTGGCGCGCACCTCGGTGGGATGGTGGGCGTAGTCGTCGTAAACGAGCGCGCCCGATGCCGTGCGGCCATGCTCCTCGAAGCGCCGGCCCGCGCCGGTGAAGGCCGCCAGCGCCGGGCCCGCGTCCGCCGGCCCGAGCCCGGCGGCGCGACAGGAGGCGAGCGCGGCCAGCGCGTTCAGCACGTTGTGTCGACCGGGGACGCGCAGCTCAACCGCCACGCCGTCAACGCTGAAGCGCGACCCGCCCGGGTGCAGGCTGAGGTCGCGGGCCCCGAGGTCGCCGGAGTCGATCCCGACGCTGACGGTGGGACCGCCGGCGGCGTATGCCCCCAGATCCGGGCCGAGCACGCGCAGCGCGGCCGGCTCGGCGAACTCGCCGAAGGCCGCTTCGAGCGCGAGCACGCTCGGGTAGGTCGCATGGTGGTCGAGCTCGACGTTCGTGATCACGGCGACGTCGCGCTCGAGCTTGAGGAAGGAGCGATCGGACTCGTCCGCCTCGATCACCGCCCACTCACCCGCGCCCCAGGCGGCGTTCGTGCCCGCGGCGCGCAGCTCGCCGCCGATCAGGAAGGCCGGCTCGCGACCGCACTCGAGCAGCGCCAGCGCGGTCATCGATGCGGTGGTCGTCTTGCCGTGCGTGCCGCCCACCGCGATCGTCCGCTTCATGCGCGAGAGCTCGCCCAACAGGTCACCGCGATGCAGGATCGACGCGCCCGTGGCGCGGGCTGCGGCGAGCTCGGGGTTGTCGTCGGGGATCGCCGTCGAGACAACGAGCTCGGCTTCGGCGGGCAGGTTCGCCGCGTTGTGGCCGAGCGTCGGCTCGATGCGGGCGGCGCGCAGCTGCCCCCAGTAGGACGACTCGGCGCGGTCGGAGCCGGTGACCGTGGCCCCAAGCGAGCGGGCCACGAGCGCGAGGCCGCTCATGCCGGCCCCGCCGATCCCTACGAAGTGAAGGCTGCGCCCCTCGAACGGCCCGCTCGGCATGGCGCCGACGTTAAACGTCAGAGCAGCGCGACCAGCTCGTCGGCGATGCGCTCGGCGGCGTCGGGTCGCGCGGCGACGCGCGCCGCCTTGGACATCTCGTCCATGCGCTGCGGGGCGCCGAGCAGGGCGGCCACCTCGCGTGCGAGCCGCGGGCCGTCGAGCTCGTCGTCGGGCACGACGACCGCGGCGCCCGCCCGCTCCATGTGCCGCGCGTTGAGGGTCTGGTGGTCGGCGCTGGCATGCGGATAGGGAACGAGAATCGCCGGAAGGCCGACGGCCGCCAGCTCGAGCACCGAGCCGCCAGCGCGTGCAGCCACCAGGTCGGCGGCCGCGAGCGCGTCGGCGAAGGGCTGGATGAACGCGGAGAGGCGGTAGTGCGGCGGCGAACCGAGCTCGTCGAGCCGGACACGCAGCTCGGCGTAGTCGCGCTGGCCGCAGGCGTGCAATACGGAGCAGGGCGCGGCTGCGCCGAACGCGTCAAGGGCTGCGTGGTTGAGACGGCGCGCGCCGAGGGAGCCACCGAACACGAGCAGGCACTGGGCGGAGGGGTCGAGCCCGAAACGCTCGCGCGCCGCGGCCCGGTCGGCCCTGCCGGTAGCGGCGGGCAGCGGGCGTCCCGCGACGAGGTAGCGCGCGCCGTCGCGGCCCGCGACCGGAAAGGCGAGGCAGACGCGCGCCGCAAGCGGTGCGAGCAGCCGGTTCGTTACCCCGAGGTGGCTGTCCGCCTCGGTCAGCACGATCGGCAGCCGAAGCGAGCGTGCCGCCAGACCCACCGGCCCCGCCACGTAGCCACCGCCGCCCATCACGGCGTTCGCGCCGACCTGCTTCAACAGCCGTCGCGCCCGGAAGGTGGCCACGACCGCCAACAGCAGCGCCCGAGCCGCGCGCAGGACGTTGCTGCGGTCGATCCCAATCACCTGCAGCTCGTGGAAGGGATAACCGGCCGCCGGTACGAGCTCCGCCTCCGCACGCTCGCCGCCGACGAACTCGACCTCGACGCCTCGGCCACGCAGCACGTCTGCCACCGCAAGCGCCGGCACGACATGGCCGGCGGTCCCGCCCGCGGCGATCACCACCTTCGCCATGGGCCCTCCCCGCTCAGCGCGCCGCGTGGGCAGCCCGCGCGCGCCGCGGCTCGCGCTCCTCGCCGCTGCCCTCGACGGCGTGCAGGTCCGGTCTGCGGGCACGCTTCTCGGCCTCGCCGCCTGTGGCCGCCACGCCCATCAGCAGCCCCATCGCGGCCAGCAACACGATCAGGTTCGAGCTGCCGTAGGAGATGAAGGGCAGCGGCACGCCGGTGAGCGGCATCATGCCGAGCACGGCGAAGAAGTTGAGGGTCGCCTGGCACAGGATCAGCGAGGTGATCCCCGCCGCCAGCAGCTTCGAGTAGGAGTCGCGCGCGAGTTTCGCGGTGCGCAGCCCGGCGTAGCCGATCATCCCGTACAGGACGAGCAGCGCGAGGATCCCGATCAGCCCAAGCTCCTCGCCGATGATCGCCAGGATCATGTCCGTGTGCGCCTCGGGCAGGTAGAAGATCTTCTGGACAGACTCGCCGAGGCCGACCCCGAAGAAGCCGCCCGAGCCGATCGCGGTGAGCGCCTGGACCGCCTGGAAGCCGGAATCGCCGGCGTCGGCGAACGGGTCGAGGAACGCGGTCAGGCGTTCGCGCCGGTAGGGCTCGGCGATCGCGAGCAGCAGTGCGAGGCCGGCGAGCGAGCCGGCGATCATCGCGAGGTTGCGGATCGGCGTGCCGGCAGCCACGAGCAGTGCGCCGATCGAGAAGCAGACGACCATCGACGTGCCCATGTCGGGCTGCTTCATGAGCAGTGCGCAGGCGGCCCCCACCACGAGCAGCAGCGGCTTGACGAGGCCGCCGACCGTCAGCACGGTCCGTGGCCGGGCAGCGAGGACCTGCGCCGCGTACAGGATCAGCGAGACCTTCAGCAGCTCTGAGGGCTGGAACTGCAGCGGGCCGGCCCCGAGCCAGCGCGTCGCGCCGTTCACTGTCACGCCGATCCCCGGCAGCATCACCGCGACGGTGAGCGCGAACGAGACCACGAGCAGTATCGGCGTGAGGCCCTTGATCAGCTTGAGCCCGTGGCGCGCCGCGAAGTGCATGGCCACCAGCCCGATCAGGCCGAGCATCACGTAGCGCTTGAGGTAGTAGGAGGCGTCGCCGCTGCCGGCCAGGAGCGACTCGGCCGAGCTCGCCGAGTAGACCATCACCGCGCCGCCCGCCAGCAGGCAGAGCGTCGCGGTGTAGAGGATCGAGTACTCGATCGGGCGCTTCGGGCGCTGGCGGCGAGCCATCCGGACGTTCTTCTACGCCGAGGCCCGGATTCATGCTCGGGGAACGAGGCTGCGGAACTGCTCGCCCCGGTCCTCGAAGTCACGGAACTGGTCGAAGCTGGCGCAGGCCGGCGAGAGCAGCACCACCTCGCCGGCGACGGCGGCCTCCGAGGCCTCGCGCATGGCGGTCTCCAGGTCGCGGCTGCGGATCAGAGGCACGGTGCCGTCGAGGTCCTCCGCGAGCAGGTCGGCGGCCTCGCCGATCAGGTAGCAGGCGCGGCAGCGCTCAGCCACCGGCTCGCGCAGCTCGCGGAAGCCGCCGCCCTTGAGGCTGCCGCCCAGAATCGCGTGCACACCGCCGGCGAACGACTCGAGCGCGCGCCGAGCGGAGGCGACGTTGGTGGCCTTGGAGTCGTTCACGTAGAGAACCCCGCCCACGGTGCCGACCTCCTCGAGCCGGTGCGGGACGCCAGTGAATCCGCGCAGTGCGTCGGCGACGGGCTCGGCCGGCACCCCGGACGCGAGTGCCGCGGCCGAGGCACCCATGGCGTTCTCGAGGTTGTGCGGCCCCCGCAGGCGGATCTCGTCGGCCGGCAGCGGCAGCTCCGCGGGATCGCCGAACGTGACTCGGCGGCCCGCGCCCGGCAGCTCGAAGCCGGGCGGCGCCACCGCCACCTGCTCGGGTGTCTGGTTGCGGAACAGGCGCAGCTTCGCCTCGCGATAGGCCTCAAGAGTTCCGTGTCGGTCGAGATGGTCTTCCTCGATGTTCAGCAACAGCGCGGTGTCGGGCGCGAACAGCTCGGAGTCCTCGGCCTGGAAGCTCGATACCTCGCAGACGATGGTCACGTCGTCGCCAATCTCGCCCACGAGCGATGACAGCGGCGTGCCCACGTTGCCGGCCACGGCGACGGACAGCCCGGCGGCGCGCCAGATCGCGCCGAGCAGCTCCGCCGTGGTCGTCTTGCCGTTCGTGCCCGTGACGGCAACGAAGCGCCCCGGCAGCAGCCGCCAGGCGAGCTCGAGCTCGCCCAGCACGGGCAGCCCGCGCTGCCGCGCTGTCGCGATCACCGGCGCCTCGTTCGGCACGCCCGGGCTCTTGACGACGCACGCCACGCGCTCGAGCAGCTCGACTCCGTCGCTCTCGAGGGACGCCTCGACCCCTGGGGGCGGCTCGGGGCGGCCCCTGTCGACTCCGAGCACCTCGCCATGCGCCTGCAGCATGCGCGCCGCCGCGGCGCCCGAGCGTGCCAGGCCAACGATCAGATATGGCCCCTCGGGGAGGGGCGGCCTCATGGCGTGATCGACGCCTGGTAGAGCGTGAAGCCGACGGCGCCGCAGATCGCGGCCACGATCCAGAAGCGCAGGATGATCTTCGTCTCCGACCAGCCGACCAGCTCGAAGTGGTGGTGGATCGGGGCCATCAGGAACACCCGCTTGCGAAAGCGCTGGAAGCTGAAGACCTGGATCGCCACCGACAGCGCCTCCATCACGAAGATCCCGCCGATGATGATGAGCAGCACCTCGTTCTTCGTCACCACGGAGAGGCCCGCGATCGCGCCGCCGAGCCCGAGCGAGCCCGTGTCGCCCATGAACACCGACGCGGGGAAGGAGTTGAACCAGAGGAAGCCGACGCACGCCCCAACGAGACAGGCCGACAGCAGAGCGAGGTCGCCCTGGCCCTGGGTGATGAACGTCATCGCGGTGAACGCTAGGAACACGATCGCGCAGCAGCCGGCCGCGAGCCCGTCGAGACCGTCGGTGAGGTTGACGCCGTTGGTGGCGCCCGCGAGCACCAGGAAGATCAGGATCGGGTAGGCGACGCCGAGGTCGATCGAGCTGTCGATGATGCGCAGGTTGAGCGTGTCAGGGAACTCGAGGTACTGAGTCACCACGAGCCACAGGGCGATCGCGGTCAGCGCCTGTACGAGCAGCTTCAGGCGGCCCGAGACCCCGAGCGACCGGCGCTTGCGCAGCTTCGCCACGTCGTCCGCGAAGCCGAGCGCGGCCATCGCGAGCGCCGTGCCGAGCACGGCCAGGCTCGCTGCTCTGTATTCGGACAGGATCAGGAACGGCACGCAAACGGCGAGGAAGATCGCAAGCCCGCCCATCGTCGGGGTTCCCGCCTTGCCGGCGTGCGCCGCCGGGCCCTCCTCGCGGATGTGCTGCCCGAACTCCTTGAGCCGCAGGTACTCGATGAAGCGCGGCCCCAAAAACATGCAGATGAGCAGGGAGGCAGAGCCCCCGATGACGATCTCGCCGAGCATTTAAGAGAGGACCCGCTCCAGGCCCACGGAGCGTGAGCCCTTCACCAGCACCCGGTCCCCGGGCCTCCCCAGCTCCTCGAGCAACGCCGCAGCCTCCTCGGGGGTCGCGACCGCGTGCGCCTCGCCGTCGAAGCCCTCGAGATAGGCGAGCGCGGGCGCTCCCACCGGCACCAGCACGTCGACGCCGGCGCGAGCGGCGTACGCGCCGATCTCGCGGTGATAGGCCTCCGAACCCTCACCCAGCTCGGCCATCGTGCCGAGGATCGCGATCCGGCGCTCGGCGGGCGCCTGGGACAGGTGGTCGAGGGCCGCCCGCATCGACATTGGGTTGGCGTTGTAGCAGTCGTTGACCACGGTCACGCCCCCGGGCAGCTCGACGACCTCGCCGCGCAGCGACGAGAACCTGACGTCGAGCCTGCCGCCCACGGGCAGCCCGAGCGCCCGGGCGGCGGCGACCGCGGCACAGGTGTTGAGCAGGTTGTGGGGCTCCGAATACGACAGCTGGAGGCCGAGCGTGGCGCCGCGCGCCTCGAACTCGGCATGGCCGTTCTCCATCGACAGCAGCTGCACCTGGCCGCCGGGGCCGAAGGTCCAGGTGTCGAGGTCGTCGCGCAGATGAGTAGCGAGCAGCGGCTCGCTCGCCGGGACCACACAGGCGGCGCCCGGGCGCAGGTCGCGGATCAGCTCGGCCTTGGCGGCCGCGACCCGCTCGACGGTCCCCAGCAGCTCGAGGTGGACGGGACCGACGTTGACGATCACGCCCACGTCCGGCTCGGCGATCTCCGCGAGCTCGGCGATCTCGCCCTCCGCGCGCATCGCCATCTCGAGCACTAGGGCGGGCGCGTGACGGCTCGCCTCCAGGATCGAGAGCGGCAGCCCGATCTGGTTGTTGAAGTTCTCGCGGCTCGAGTGCGCGCCGATGAGCGTCGCCAGGATGTCCTTTGTCGAGGTCTTGCCGGTGGAGCCGGTGACGCCGACCACCGGCACGGCGAGCTCGCGCCGCCACTCCCGGGCGAGCAGCTGCAATGCGCGCAGGGGATCCGCGGCCGTCACCACCACGGCCGAGGCGCAGGCGCTGTCGCCGACCGCGCCCTCGACCGCGTCGCGGGCCGGGGCCCCGTGGGCCGGCCCGACGAGGACGCCCCAGGCGCCCTGCTCCAGCGCAGTCGCGGCGTACTCGCCGCCATCGGCGCTCGCTCCGGGCAGCCCCACGAACAGGTCACCCGGGCCGACCGCGCGCGAGTCGATCACGGCCCGCACCGGACCGCCGCGCTCGGGCGCGCCGGCCACGAGCTCGCCCTCCGCCGCCGCGGCGATGCGCGCTGCGCTCAGCTCGATCACGCCCGGTCCCCGGCGGCGAGCCGCGCCCTGAGCGCCTCGCGCGCCACCTCGAGGTCGTCGAAGGGCTCCTTGCGCCCGTTCTCGAACTCCTGGCCCTGCTCGTGGCCCTTGCCGGCGATCACGACGACGTCGCCGGGCTCGGCGCTGTCGATCGCGAGCGTGATCGCGCGGCGGCGGTCGACCTCGCGCTCGGCGTCCGGCCCGGCGCCCTCCATGATCTCGTCGATGATCGCCTCGGGCGGCTCGCTGCGTGGGTTGTCCGAGGTCACGAGTACGCGGTCGGCGAGCCGCCGGGCGGCGTCGCCCATCAGCGGCCGCTTGCCGCGATCGCGGTCGCCGCCCGCGCCAAACACCGCGTGCAGGCGCCCGCGCGTGACCTCGCGCGCCGCGCGCAGCACGTTCTCGAGCGAGTCGGGGGTGTGGGCGTAGTCGACGAGCACGCCGAAGTCCTGCCCTTCGTCGACCGGTTCGAAGCGCCCCGGCACGCGGCCGAAGCCCTCGAGCGAGACGTCCTCGACACCGAGCGCGCGCACCGCCGCAACCGCCCCTAGCACGTTCATCACGTTGAATACGCCCGGCAGCGGCGACTCGATCCGGATCTCACCGCCGGGCGTCTCGCAGGTGAAGCGCGAGCCCATCAGATCGAAGTCGATGTCGCGCGCGCGGTAGTCGGCGTCGCGTTCGATCGAGAAGGTCAGGCAGTCGATCTCGGCCGCGAGCCGGCGGCCGTAGTCGTCGTCGATGTTGACCACCGCCAAGCCGCCGCCGTCGAAGAGCCGCCGCTTGGCGAGGAAGTAGTCCTCCATCGTCGCGTGGAAGTCGAGGTGATCCTGGGTCAGGTTCGTGAAGACCCGGCAGGCGAACGTGATGCCGCTGACCCGGCCCAGCTCGAGCGCGTGCGAGGAGACCTCCATGGCGCAGGCGACGTCGCCGCCGTCGACCATGCGCCGGAAGGTGTGCTGCAGGTCGATCGCCTCGGGGGTGGTGCGCTCGACCTCCTCCTCGACGCCCGCGACGACGCGCTTGACTGTCCCGAGCAGGCCGCACTGGCGCCCGGCGGCTTCGAACAGATGGCGAAGCAGGAAGGCCGTGGTCGTCTTGCCATTGGTGCCGGTGATGCCGACGAGCTGCAGCTGCGCGGTCGGATCGCCGTAGAAGCGCGCTGCCGCTGGCCCCATCGCAGCGCGCACGTCGCCGACCAGCACCTCGGGCACGCCGAGCCCGAGCGGCCGCTCGCAGACGAGCGCCGCGGCCCCGCGCGCGACCGCGTCGGGGGCGAAGTCGTGACCGTCCGCGCGGAATCCGGGGACGCAAAAAAAGAGCGCCCCCGGGGTGACGCTCTGGCTCGAGTAGGCGAGTCCCGAGATCTCGACCTCGGGCGCCCCATTACCCATCAGGTCCCGCAGGGTCATGGTGCGCTCGCAGGATATCGAGGGGTCTGGACTCACTTTTTGCCGGAAGCGGCCGATACACACCCCGTGAGCGGCAACGTGCTCAGCGCGCTCGCACGACTGGCAGAGCGCCGATTCCAAAGCTTCTCCGAGGCCGCCGACGGCGTGCTCGACCTGCTCGAGGGCGAGCTTCCGCCCGGCTCGTTGCTGCTGGGCCAGGTCGACTCCGAGGAGGGCGAGCTGCGCCTGATCGACGTGCGCGGGGAGGCCGCCGACACGATCCACGCCGGCTCGACGCTGCCGCTCGCCAGGCACCTGAACGGCGACGACGGCGGCCTGCTCGACGCGGCCACGCTACAGGAGCTCTCGGTCCGCTCCTACCTCGCGATGCCGCTCCAGACCCACGGCGGTGGCGCCATCACGCTCTGCGCCCTCTCCCCCGGCACCGACATGTTCACGCGTTCGCACCTCGAGCTGCTGGCGGTCGCGGGGCGTCTGCTCGCCTACGAGTGGGAGAGCGTCAAGTGGCGCGCCGACCTGCGCCGTCTGAACGAGCGCCTGCGCGACCCCGAGCGCACCGACGCGCTGACCGGGCTGCTCAACCGCACGGCCTTCATCGAGGCGCTCGAGCACGAATGGCGGCTCGCTGAGCGCGGCTCGACCGAGTCCTACCTGCTCGCCTGCAGGCTCGCGAACCTGTCCGACGTCACGCAGCGCCACGGCGCGGGCCTCGGCGAGTTGCTGCTGCGCGACTCAGCGGACGTGATGGAGGAGGCGATCAGGCGCACGGACCACGCCGGGCGGCTCGGCGACGACGTCTTCGGCGCCGTGCTCGTTGGCTGCAAGGGCCCCGAGGGCGCCGACGCGTTCTTCGAGCGCTTCCAGCACGCCCTCGCGCGTGTCACAAGCGAACGCCCCGCCACGCCCGAGGTCGCGTACGCGGTACTGGCGCTCGGCCGGGCTGAGTCCCCCGAGGAGGCGCTCCGAGAGATAGAGAAGGCGGCCAAGAAGGCCAAGGTCGCGCTGGCCGGAGGTACAGCATGAGCACGAAGGAAGCCAAGCCCGCCGCCCCGCCCAAGGGCGTGATTCCGCCCGCGGCGCCGGGCGGGCGCTCCGGGTTCCTCAGCGACGTGATCGTCGACCTCGGCTTCGCCGAGCGAGAGGCCGTCGAGCAGGCGGTGCGCGCCGCCCGCAGCCCGGGCACGACCGTCGCGCGCGTGCTCGTCGAGTCGGGCGCTATCACCGAGGAGCAGCTGGCCCACGCCACCGCCGAGCGCTACGGGATCGCCTACATCGATCTCGGCAGCTTCGCCGTCGAGGCGAGCGCCGCCAACCTGATCAAGCCGTCAGCCGCCAGGCGCTACCAGGCCGTGCCGGTCGGCTTCGTCGGCGGTGGTCTGCTGGTCGCGATGGCCGACCCCGCCGACGCTCTCGGCGTCAACGACATCGCGGTGATGACGAAGATGGACGTGAAGCCCGCGGTTGCCTCCCGCCCCGCGCTCGACGCACTGCTCGAGGCCCTGCCCCTCACCGAGGACTTCGACGACGGAGACGCGGGCTCCCAGGTCGCGCCGGAGGATCCCGCGCGCGACTACGCGGCAGCTGCGGAGCCCGCGGCCTCCGCCTCATCGGCGGTCTTCTGGCAGGCCGACGGCGCAGGCTCGGGCGGGGTGCAGGAGAGCCTGCCCGAGGACACCGAGCCCGAGCCGCCCGCGGTCGAGGCCGGGAACAGCGAGGAGACCTCGCGGCTCCGCGCCGAGCTGGACCAGGCGAACGCCCGCGCCCGCGACGCCGAGCGCGCCGCCGAGGAGGCCCGTGCGCTCGAGGAGGAGCTGGCCTCGGTCAAGAAGGAGCTGAAGCGGGCGCGCGCCGACGTGGACGTGCGAACCGAGGAGATGGACTCGTTGCGCGAGCGGCTCACCAGCGCTGAGACCGAGCTCGTCCGTGCGCGCGCCGACGGCGAGGAGGCGAATGCGCTGCGCGAGCGGCTCGACGGGCTCGAGGCCGAGCTCGCCGACGCGCGCACCGCCGCCGCGGACGCCGGGGCGCAGAAGGACGAGGCCCGCGCAGCCGTCGAGGAGGCCGAGCGCCGCATCGAGGAGCTCGAGGACGCCGACCGGCGCGCCGAGGACGCGCGCCAGGCGCTCGCCGAGATGCGCGAGGAGAACGAGCGCCAGCGCGAGCAGCAGCTGATCGAGGAGCGCGAGCTCCGCGCCCAGCTCGAGGAGGCCGAGGCGCGCCGCGGCGAGCTCGAGGAGCGGCTCGCCGAGGTCGAGAGCTCTGCGTTTGCGGCCGAGCGCGCCTTCGAGGAGCTGCGCGGGGCGCAGCAGCGCATGCGCGCGGCCCTGCGGGCGCTGGCCGGCGAGGACGCGGGCTCAGAGTCTGAGAACGACTAGCGCGCCTCATCCGGCTACCTGAGCTCCAACGACCCGACTTAGGGTCGCCACACGACATCAAGTCGGGTCGGTGGACTAGCTAGCGCGGCGGGATCTTCAGGTAGGGCAGCGCAAACTCCATGATTCGCTCGAACGCCGGCGCTGCCACCGTTCCGCCGTAGTAGTCGCCGCGCGGCGTGTCGACCATCACCGCCACGAGCAGGCGCGGATCCTTCGCCGGCGCGAAGCCGATGAACGAGGCGATGAAATCGGTCTTCGAATAGCCACCCTTGATCGCCTTCTCGGCCGTACCGGTCTTGCCGGCTAGCGTGTAGCCGTCCACGGACGCCTCCTCGGCCGTGCCGCCCGCAGCGAGCACGCCCTCGAGCATCTTCGCGACCTCGCCGGCTGTGTGCCGCGACAGGACGCGCTTCGGCGCAGGCCGATTCCCCTCGATGATGTACGGGCGGCGCATCACTCCATGGTTCGCAATCGCCGTGTAGGCCGAGGCCATCTGCATCGGCGTGACCGCGATGCCCTGGCCGATCGGCATGTTCCCCATCGACGAGCCCGAGTAATTCTCTGGGCGCAGCACGATGCCGCCCTCCTCGCCGGGCAGGTCGACGCCGGTTGGCTTCCCGAAGCCGAAGCGGCGCACCCAGTGGTCGAAGCGCGTGGCCCCGAGCTTCAGCCCGATCATCACCGAGCCCACGTTCGACGATCGGGCGAGGATGTCGGCGACGCTGAACGTCCCGCCGCCGCCGTCGTGCGCCTCGCCCACGGTGCGGTCGGCAACCTGGATCAGCGGCGGCACCGACATGGTCGTCTCCGGCGTAACGAGGCGATCCTCGATCGCGCCCGCCACGGTGAACGCCTTGAACGTGGAGCCGGGCTCGTAGTTGGCCTGGATCGCGCCGTTGCGGCGCGCGTACTCGGGCGCACCGTCGGGGTTGTTGGCGTCCACCCGCGGCCAGTTCGCAAGCGCGAGGATCTCGCCGCTGCGCGGGTCCATCACGACCGCGGTGGCGCCCTGGGGGGTGTAGGTCTGGCCGACCTCGGCCAGCACCGCCTCGGTCCGCTCCTGGATACGCGCGTCGAGCGTCAGCTTCAGATCCTCACCCGGTTCCGAGCGCTCGACCTCGACCATGCTGATCGGCTCGCCGAGGGCGTCCTTGACGAGCTGGCGCTTGCCGTCCTTGCCGTGGAGGCGCTCGTCCTGCGAGTACTCGAGCCCGGCGAGCCCGGTGTTCTCGGTACCGACCATGCCGAGCACCTGGGAGGCGAGGTGGCCCTGCGGGTAGGTCCGCTTGGGCTCGACGACGGTGCCGATCCCCTCGAGGCCGAGCTCCTCGATCCGGTGGCCGAGGGTGGCATCCATCTTGCGCCGCAGGTAGACGAACGTGGACTCCTTGTCCGAGAGCTTCTCGAGCAGCTCGCTCTCGGTGCGGCCGATCAGCGGCGCGAGCCGGGCCGCCACCTTGGCCGGGTCGTCGATCAGGATGGGGTGCGCGAACACCGTGACCGAGTCCTCGGAGACGGCGAGCTCGATGCCGTTGCGGTCCGTGATCGTCCCGCGGCGGGCATTGACGGTGATGTCCTCAATCTGCTGCGACACGGCTCGGTCGGCGAGGTCGCCCGAGCGCACCGTGCCGAGCCAGGTGGCGCGCAAGGCGGCCAGGCCGAGCAGGATCAGAAAGAGCGCGAAGAGGAGGCCGACGCGACGGTCGATGAGGCGCGCCGGATTGGGGGTCCGGTTCCTGCCCGGCGGCCGCCGGGTGGGCGGGCGGCTGCGGGTGGCGGGCATCAGCCCACCGGCTGGGCGGCCGGGTCCGTCGTAGCGCCGGTGGCGTCTGTGGCGGTCCCGTCCGTGGGTGTGCCGGTGGTGGTGGCTTCGGGCGCCGCGCCTGTGGCCGCGCCGCCCAGGTCGAGCGGCTCGCCAGTGGCGGGATCGAGCGGAGCGCCGGTGACGGGGTCGTAGACGGGCTGACCGGTCTCGGGGTCGACCGGGAACCCGGTCACGGGATCGATACCGGCCGCGCTCTCCGAGGCGCTGCCGCTGTCCGTGCCCGTGTCCGTCTCGCCGGCCGGCGTGTAAGGCTCGGTCGGCGCCGTGATGCTCTTGGCGGCGCGCCGCGCGTCGGCGCTGGGGCGCGCCTTCAGGTAGCGCACCTCGCCCGGCGCCGGCAGCACCAGCCCAAGCCCCGCCGCCTCCTCCTGGATCCGCTCGCTGCTGGCGAGCCGCGCCTGATCCAGCAGCAGACGCGAGTTCTCGCGCTTGAGCGCCGAGATCCGCTCCGAGTTCTGCGCGATGTCGCGGTTCATCTGCAGCAGGTCGACGTTGAAGAAGACGATGCCCGCGAGCAGCAGGAAGACGAGCGCGATCCAGCCGCGGCCGGATAGCAGGGCGTCGAGCAGCCGGCTGGTACGCGCGCGGACGGCGCGGGCGAACGGCGCGTCGAGGACCCGCAGCGGCAGCGGCGCGGGCCGTGCGGGCGGGCGCAGCGTGCGTGCCGTGCGCGAGGCAGCCGGCTCGGCCGGCTGCGGAGCGTTCCGCTTATACCCCGAGCGCCTGCGCGGTGCCGCCGGTCGGCCGGTGCGGGGCTCCGGGTGGGCGCGCCGGAGTGCCGCCGCGGCGGCCCCGCGGCCCATCAGGCGCTGTCCTCCGTGCCGAGCTTGCGCGCCGCGCGCAGCCGGCCCGACTTGGCGCGTGGGTTGTCCGCAACCTCGCCGGGCGTCGGAGCGACGGCCCGACCGGTCAGCAGCTCCGCCTCGGGCACGCGCCCGCATACGCAGACAGGGAAGTCGGGCGGGCAGATGCAGCCCCGGGCGCGCTCGGCGAGGAAGCGCTTGACGCGCCTGTCCTCGAGCGAGTGGAACGAGATCGCCGCGAGGCGGCCGTTCTCGCGCAGTAGCCCCCACGCGAGCGGCAGGGCCCTGTCGAGCGAGTCGAGCTCCGCGTTGACGGCGATCCGCACCGCCTGGAAGACGCGCTTGGCCGGGTGGCTGCCGCCGAAGCGCCGGCGAACGGCGGCCGGCAGCGCCGCCTCGATCGCGGCGACGAGCTCGCCCGTCGTCGTGATCGGAGCGGTCTCGCGGCGCTTCACGATCTCGCGCGCGATCCGGCGCGCGTTCGGGTCCTCGCCGTAGGTCCGGAAGAGCTGCGCGAGCTGGCGCTCGTCCCAGCCGTTCACGATCTCGCGCGCGTCCAGCTCCTGGCCGGGGTCCATGCGCATGTCGAGCGGGGCGTCGTATGAGTACGAGAAGCCGCGCTCACGCGCGTCCACCTGCATCGAGGAGACGCCGAGGTCGAAGTAGACGATGTCGGCCCGCAGCTCCTCCTGGCTCAGCAGCTCGAGCCCGTCGGCGTAGTCCATGCGCAGAAAGCGCGTCTCGCACGCGACCTCGCGCGCCAGCTCCTCGAAGCGCTCATCGGCGGCGGGGTCGCGGTCGATGCAGACGAGCGTGCCGGTCGGGCCGATGCGCTCGGCGACGAGCCGGGCATGACCTCCCGCCCCGAAGGTGCAGTCGACGGCGGTTTCGCCCGGCCCGGGATGCGTCAGGTCGATCAGCTCGCCCGCGAGCACGGGTACGTGCGTGCGCGTCATGTCAAGAAGGATTGCCAAGGCGCTCCGTCACCTCCCCGATTTCCGCATCGAGGGCGTCCTGCTCCTCCTGCCAGCGCTTCCGCCCCCATACCTCGAGGTGGTCCCCCACGCCGACCACGACGACCTCCTTCTCGATGCCCGCGTGTGTGAGCAGCGGCGGCGGCAGGGTCACCCGGCCGCTCGCGTCGAGGTCGATCTCGAACGAGTTGCCCTGGTAGAAGCGCGACAGCTTGCGGTACTCGGAGCCCATCGGGTTGAGGCCGCCGAGCGCCCGCTCGATGATCGACTCGTGCGTCTCGGGCGTCCACACCGCGACGCAGGTCTCGGGGTCCTTGGAGAGCACCGCCCCGCTCGAATACGCGGCGCGGAACCGGGCGGGAATGGCCAGCCGGTTCTTTGCATCCAGCGAGTGCTCGAAGTGGCCGCGAAACGCCAAGGGTCATGTCCCCGCGAAGAAATTGGACCGGAGTGGCGGAGGGGGAGGAGCCCCGCCACTCCGGTCGTTTGGTGCTGCCA
>Ga0081538_10002031_pt1 | contig 20235 bp, 23 predicted proteins | sample TabmetS5T2R1_FD_71022 | JGI IMG/M metagenome (GOLD analysis project Ga0081538, IMG submission 71022) | Tabebuia heterophylla rhizosphere microbial communities from the University of Puerto Rico - S5T2R1 | ecosystem: Host-associated > Plants > Roots > Rhizosphere ...
CGTCGTACGGACCCCATTCCACGCGAACAGGGGACTTATCGTTCAGAGCTTTGGCGACCAGGTACTCCACCAGATACCCGCGTGCGGTGTTCATGCGCAAATCGCCGAGAGCCCAGCGCCAGAAATCGAGGACTGACTGCCCGTCTCCCAGTTCTTCATCGCCTTGCAACCGCTGAAGCTCTCTGGGTTGAAGGAGGTCGTCCGTAAATCCCATGCGCCGACCGTACGCCAACCTGCTCGGACCACCTTCCGGTCCTCGCGCATAGCGCAACTCGACGCGGGGCTGCTCCGTCCGTCGCATGGGAAGCGGCACTGGGTGCGGGCTTGCGGCCGCTAGTGCTACCAGGCGAAACCGGTAGCGCGCCTGCGGACTCCGCTCCGCCGCTCCAGCCACGCGACAGCAGCGACGCCGCCGTCAGCCGTCAGCCGTCAGGCGACAGCCGCGACGCGCGGCGCATTCGCATCTTCATCGCCAGCGGTAGGGCCGCAAAGGCGCCTCCGAGCGCGCTCGCAAGAAGCCCTCGCCGACGCGATACACGCCCGGAGCGCGCCAGCCAGCGAGCCCCGGCCGCGGCATGGGGAACCATCAGCACGGTGGCCGTCACGACGCCCGGGTTGTAGAGACGCTCTCGGACAGCCATGGAAGCGTGCATCAGCACGTTGGAGGCCTCCATCAAGAGCACGCCCGCGGCAACGACAGGCGATCGCCGCCATAGCGCGAGACCGGCGACGGCGCTGAGCCAGCCGGCAGTGACGTTCACGTGGAAGCCATCGCGTTCGGTCAAGGGCCAGTCCGACCGGTCGCTGCCCAGCAGCCGCGTGTTGCAGAACGGCAGGAAACCGCCCGGCCACACCCACTCCTCGGACTGGTGGCTGACCAGAATCGGAAACGCCAGCCCCGCGACCCACAGACCGTCCTCGCGCAACTCGCGGCGGCGCGCGGCGGCCAACGACCATGTCGGCACGACCAGACCGGCCGCAACCCACGGCCATCGCCCATGCGGCTCCAGACCCATCCCAGCGAAGCTATCGCTTTGCGCGATGAGCGACAGTCCTAGAGCCACCACTCACATCAGAAGCGCCGCGCTCGCCGGCATCGTCGGCGCGCGGCGCGCGTGAATCGTGCTGATCACCTCCGTGTTGTCAATTCCCTGGAGGTAAACCGAGGTCACGCCGAGGTCGGCGTGCCCGAGCTGGCGCTGGATGACGTTCAGCGGCACGCCCTCACGGGCGATTTCGACGGCGTGGGCGTGGCGTAGTTGGTGTGGCGCGAACCGGCGTCGGACGCCAGCGGCGAGCGCGAGGTGGCGAAGCTGCTCTCTCGCGGCGGACCCCGACCACGGCCGTCCGCGAGTAGAACCGTTGACCACGTGGGAGCACCTACGCCGGTGGATCGAGCATCGGGCCCAGATGCCGGTCGGGCCGCTCTTCTGCGACGGAGCTCGGGCCCTCGATGCCGGCGCTCGCACGCGAATCGGGACACACCCCATACGCGGGCTATCCCGGCTTACCGCCGCACGACGTAGTGCAGATGGGTCACACCATCCCCCTCGAGCACCCGGGTGCGCTCCAGCTCAATCTGGTCAGCGGCGAGACCCTCGAAGAGACGGCGGCCTTGGCCGAAGAGCACCGGGACGACGTGAAGCTCGAGCTCGTCGAGGAGGCCCGCGGCGAGGGCGAGCTGGGCGACTGCGGCGCCGTGGACCAGCACGTTCTTGTCACCCGCAGCCTGCTTCGCCTGGGAGATCGCCGCGCTGAGATCGTCCGTGTAGGTGACCAGCGGCCACTGGCCGATGTCAATGCCGGGTTCCCTTCGGCTGTAGATGAAGATCGGCACGCCGTCGTGGTGATCACCGCTCCAGCCATCCGCCGGCTCGAAGGTCCCGCGGCCCGCGACGACAGCACCGGTGGACATGTACTCGTTTACGACCTGCCCGTTGACGCCCGACCGGTCGACCGGGCCACCTGAGCTTTCGGGCGTCCCGCTGACGCTGGCGGCCCACTCGTGCAGGCGCTCGCCGCCGTCGCCGAGACCGTTGTCGGGACTCTCGTTGGGTCCGGCGATGAATCCGTCGATGGACATAGACATGTAGAGAACCGTTGCGGACACCGCGGCTCCTTTCGTGCTCTGTGTGGCTTCGTTCGGATCTACTTGCGGGTCGTCCGTGCCGTAGAAGGCCTCCTGGCCGCCGGGGTTCGTGAATGCGTCGAAGACCTCCTCGGGAACGGATTCGATCACGCGCGTGAATCGCACCTCTCACTCATCCGCCGCCGTCCTCCGTCTCGACGTAGGAACCAAACCGATCCAGCCGCGCCTGCCAAGTGCGCCGATAGCCGTCGATCCAGCTCGTTGCATTCTCGAGCTGGGCGGGACCGAGCTGGCACTCGCGAACGCGCCCGACCTTTGCCGTGACCACGAGATTGACCTCCTCGAGGATCCCCACGTGCTTTTTCACCCCGTTGATGGTGAGCCCGAACGGCTCGGCCAGTTCGCCGATCGTCGCCGGCCCGCGCCCGAGACGCTCGAGGATGCCCCGGCGGGTGGAGTCGGAGAGGGCAAAGAACGTGCGGTCGAGCGGCATCTGATAGTGCACCGTTCGGTGCACTATACGTCAAGCGGGTCTTGCTCCCCGCTGCCGGCCGGGACGTCGCCAGGAGGGTGAGCGCCGGACCAGACTCGTCGGGGTGCCGTGATACGCCCTGGCTTGTCGTCTAGGACACCTCGAACCGGACTGTCGGGGTGCTCGGTCGGGGAGGGAGTCTCTACCGCGCAGGTGTCTTCTGGGTCCGCTCCAAGATCCATGCCCGCCACGTCGCTGAGAGCGCGTCGGCGGCGAGCAGGTCGACGAGGCGGCTGCGGTCTCCCAGGTAGGCCTCGGCGAAGACGCCGATCGTCACCCGGTGGGGCGGCCGGTCTACGACGTCGATCTGATCGCCGGCGCCCAGCTCGCCCTCCTGCAGGATGCGCAGGTAAGCGCCCGGCCGCCGGGCCGCCGCGAACCGCTTCAGGAATCTCGGGTCGCCCATGCGGATGCCGAGTTTGAAGCAGGGAAAGCGGGGCTCGGACACCTCGAGCAGCGTGGAGCCCACCCGCCAGCGCTCGCCGACCAGGGCCGCATTGAGATCGAGTCCCGATACGGTCAGGTTCTCCCCGAAGGTCCCGGCCTGCAGGGCCTTGGAGCCCAGGTCGCCACCCCACCATTCGTAGTCCTCCCGGGCGTAGGCGTAGACGGCCTTGTCGACTCCACCGTGGACGGACCGGTCGGCCTGCTCGTCGCCGGCGAGGTTCACGCCGCGGACGGGCACGCGACCGCTGACGGGACGCTTCCAGATCGCGGTCGTGACGATCCTGCCGTTGTGCTCCACCGTCCGCGGCGCCCCGACGTTCACCGAGACGACCGTGGCGGGGGCGGTGACGGTTGACGGCATATGGGGTTGCAGAAGCATCAGGTGGCGAGCACAACTTCACGGATGCGGCGCTCGGAGGGCTCGATCCGGTAGTCGTTGATGCTCGCGTCGCGCCGATGGATGAGGCCGCTCGCCTCGTCGAAGCCCCAGTGCTCGTTGCCGTAGCTGCGCCACCACTGGCCGCTTCGGTCCCGTGACTCGTACTCGAAGCGCACGGAGATGCGGTTGTCGCTGAATGCCCACAGCTCCTTTCGCAGCCGGTACTCGCGCTCGCGCCGCCATTTGCGTTCGAGGAAGGCACGGATCTCCGCGCGGCCGCGCAGGAACTCGGTCCGGTTGCGCCATTCCGAGTCCTCGGTGTACGCGAGCACGACGATCTCGGGGTCGCGCGTGTTCCACGCGTCCTCGGCGAGCTTGACCTTCAGCCGCGCCGTCTCCTCGGTGAACGGCGGGAGAATCGGCTGGGCCGGCTGGGCATCGGCGGCAGGGCGCGACGCTTCCGCGCCGCGCCCTGCAATCCGCCTAGGCGACGACCGCGGCACTCTCGGGCTCCACAACGGGGAAGTCGACTTCGACGCCGAACGCCCTGTTGAAGTAGTTCGTCAGCACGTTCAGCGCCACGTGGCCGACGATCTCGCTGAGCTCGGCATCGCCGAGTCCGGCCTCACGCGCGGCCTCGAGCTCGGACGCGCCGACACCTCCGCGGGTGCCGAGGATCGAGCGGGCAAACGCCAGGATCGCCGCACTGCGGGCCTGCCCCGACTCGAAGCGGCGCGCACGCGCGATCTCCTCATCGTCCAGCCCGGCGGCGTTGCGAGCGACGTAGGTGTGTGCCGAGAGGCAGTACGAGCACTCGTTCGCCTCGGCGACACCAAGCGCGATCCGCTCCGCGTCGGCCCCGCCGATCGCTCCCCCGCGCAGTGCGCGCCCCAGACCGAGCCAACCCGCGAGTACGGCGGATCGGGCCATCGTCGTCGTCATGTTCGGGGTCGCGCCGAGCAACGCCTGGACCTCGTCGAGCAGCTGCTTGGTCTCGCCATCGGCGGATTCGTAGTTGACCGGTTCGATCTTGGGCATGGGTGCCTCCATTCGCTCTAACGCCTACATGGCGTTGTTTCCATTAGAAGGCAGATCATAGCAGCCCACTAACGGAACCAGGGAGCTACTACCATTAGAGGCATGCCGAACGAGTACCCCGGTCCACTGAGAGACGAGCCGCTAGCGATCGAGCTCCACAACACGCTCTATACGAGTCGTGGGCGTGCGATCGACGGCCTGGCGGAGGCTGGAGGGCCGAAGGCGTGGCTGAGCGCGATCGGAAGACGATTGCCGGCGGGCGGGACCGGCGGCGAGCCAAGCCCCGAGGAGCTGGTGGAGTTGCGTGCCGCGGTTCGCGAGGCGCTGCACGCAGTCGTCGAGGGCCGGCCGCCGCCGCGCGCGGCGATCGAGACGCTCAACCGGGCCAGCGCACGAGCTCCCCGGTCTGCCGCGGCGCGCTGGCGACGCACCGCGCCCCCGCTCTGGGAGCCTCGCGCCCACACGGACGATCGCGCGGATGTCGTCGTCGCGGCTTTCGCCGCCGACGCAATCGAGCTGATCACCAGCCCGCGGCGCGACGCGATCCGGGCGTGCGGTGCCCCGGGGTGTGTGCTCCTCTTTCTCAAGGACCACCCGCGCCGGGAGTGGTGCTCGAACGCGTGCGGCAACCGCGCGCGCCAGGCGCGCCACTACGAGCGGACCCGTGAGCGGCCGGGGAGCGGTGGTTGACGGCGCCCGCCGCAGGCGGGTGCCTCGCGCTCTCACGAAGCCGCCTCGATGATGCGAATGTCGCGCTCCGGGTCGAGAAGTAGCCCCTCGCGGCCGTACACCGCGATACACATATGCGCAAATGCGCGCACCGCTTAGCCGGAGCCGCGCGCTTCCGGTCCACGCGACAAGCGGAAGTAGCGCTTTTGCATGAAAGGCGGACCCTCCCCGCCGCGAGATACTGGGCGGGCGATGTCGCAGGAGAACGTTGAGATCGTTCGGCGGGTCTACGAGGAGCTCAGCGCCCACCACGTCTGGGAGGCATCGCCGGACCTTTTCGACCCGGAGTTTGCGCTTGACCTGACCGATGCCTACCCCGACCTCGGGGTCATTCTGGGCCTTGAGGCCGCCGAGGCGGCCTTGCGCGGATACATCGGGACTTTCGATGATTTCCGCGTCGAACTGAGGGAGGTGATCCACGCCGACGAGAGGCTCGTCGTCACCGCTGCGCGCGACGGCGGACGGCTCAAAGGCAGCGATGCCGAGGTGTGGAATGACTTCTTCCACGTCTGGACCTTCCACAACGGGAAGGTCACCCGCCGCTCCTCGCACGGAAAGAGGAGCCAAGCCCTCGAAGCCGCCGGGCTCCGGGAGTAGTTCGACTATCGCTTGCGACGATGAGCGGGTGAGGTAGACCGCTCAGCCGACGTAAGCTCCAGCCGGAGTTGTCGGCGGCCGACCTCAGTCAGCGAGTTCTATTCGGCGTCTTCGGGTTGATCCTGTTCGGCGCTGCCGTCGGGTGGGCGTTCATCGGGTTCTTCGGTGCGCCCTGCGACGCGTCAGCCGAATGCAACGACGGGGCCGTCACCGCCGCGATGGTGCTTGCGGCCGTGTCGGTGCTGGCATTCGCGGCAGCCGGAGCGATGATGTTTGTCACCGCCCTCACGGGTTCTCAGCGGCTAACGACACCGGCCCTGCAGCTGACGGCACTTGCATTTATCGCCTCAGCCGCCGAATTGATCGCGCTGGCCGCAAGCTAGATCTTCAGCTTGGACGACGGTGTTCAGTCCCGGGCGACGTCACCTCCGCCGCAGTTGAGCTGGAAGAAGAAGTGCGGTCCGGAACACCGCTTGCAACCCTTTCGCTTCGGCAGACTGCCCGCCGATGATCGACGGGGTCGACGCACGACCCTGGCCCAGCTCGTTGCGGGCCGGGCTGCCCCCGAGGCCTACGTCGTCGATCGGAAAAGCGCTGCACGCTCGCTCTCTATGCGTAGCGCTACACGCGGAGTGAAGGGCTGTCGCTCTATTTCACTGCCGTTTGTTAGCTACTCACACGCGATGTTCGTGGTGCACTGACCCGGGTTGCCGTTGCCGTGCGCCCTGTTTCCGCCGCCGTCGGTCACCCCAAGGACTGCGTTGATGCCGAGCTTGGCGTTACGGACGGCGCGGTTGTCGATCAGCGTTGTCGTCTGGCTCCGGATGGCGAAACCGTCGTCCCCCGCGCGGACGGCGACGTTGTTCCTCAGGAGGCTGTTGTTGGCGTCCTCTGTGACCAGGAAGCCCGGGCGGCCGCTCCCTTTGACCAGATTTCGGCGGACGACGTTGTTGGCGCCGCCGGAAGGAAAGTTTGGGATTCCGAGGAGGATGCCCCCGCGGCGGGCGCCGCGGACGACGTTGCGCGCGACCAGGTTGCCACGTGCATCCTCGACGAGGATGTTCCCGGCCTGGGTGAGGTGATTTCGGGCGATCACGTTTCCGTTGCCGCGGCTGACGAGGATTCCGTCCTCGCGCCCTCCACGGAAGCGGTTGCGTTTCACTCGATTGTGGTCCGCTCCCTGTTCTCCTCCCACGAAGAGTGAGGTTCCGTTGCGTGAGAACCGGTTCCTCTTGATCAAGTTGTCGCTGGAGTCAAAGTCGACGTGGATGCCAGGCCCCGGGTTGCGCCGGAAGGTGTTGTGCAGGATCCGCACGCGGCGGCACCCGAAGAGGCCCATGCCGTCTCCCTCGGGAGCGACGTTGTGGTGTCCCGAGCTGTTTCGGACCAGACTCCGGGCCGACTCGAAGAGCCCGAAGCCGAAAAAGAGGTTCTTCGAAGAGGAAATGTCTCCGAGCCGGACGTGGCGTGCTTCAGCGACCAAGACGCCGATCGCGAACTCGCGCACCGAGCCGTGCCTCACGGTGACGCCGTCGTGGCCGTCGTTGGCCACTCCGACGTCGCAGAGCTCGTTTTTTCCACAGCCTTCGAACAGGATGCCGTCGCCGTCGATCGTGTGGCCGTTGAGATCGAGCGTGATGTCGTCGGCGCCGATCACGATGCCGTTGTTCGGACAGTCGAGGAGGTCGCTGTCGAGGGTGATGTCGGTGGTGATCTCATCGCCGCAGCTCACGTGGCTCGCAGACGCTTGACTGACCCCGAAGGCGATCAGCCCGGCCGCTGCCAGCGCGAACACCGCCAGCGAAACCCGTCCAGCGGTCCGGTGGAACGGCAGATCCATCAGCTTCCCGTCTCGTTAAGCGGCGTTGCGCAACGCTACACCCGGCCGGTTGGATCTCAAAACGTCCAGAGTCGGCGATGGACGACGAGTGTCGCTTTCACGCGAGAGCCAACAGGCGCGCGAGGCTCCGGCCCTAGCCGCGTCCGGCACCACGACGTCGGGAACGGCTCATGGACCCAGAGGATGTTGCCCCGCCGGATCCTTGAACCAGCGTGACCCGCTGCGTGACCTCTGAACTACTCGCGCAGCCCGGCAGCTTCGAGGGCTTCAGCTTCCTGATCGTGGAGATAGAACTCCAGCCGCGTCGCGAGGCCATCGTCGCTCAGGGTCCACACGGACCAGAAGTCGACATCGACGTCGATGCCGCTTCCCGCCCCTCGGCCGTGGGCGTGGCTACGTACGAGCACCTTGTTCTCATTGACGCGGAACTCCAATCCCTCGATCTGTTGCTCCACGAATGCGTCTGGTCGCATCCACTCGCGCAGCGCGTCCGTACCGTGAAGCGACGATTCGCCCATGGCGCGCACGAACTCGATCGCGGGATGGGCGACCTCCGTCGCCGCGTCATAGTCGCCGCGATTGAACGCGTCGTAAAAGCGCCGCAGTCGCGCGACGATCTCCTCGTCTCGCTGGCCCATCGCTGCGCAGTATCTCGCGGCGGAGAACGGTTTTCGTCCAATTCGCAGTCCGGAAACCCGGGTTCGAATCCCGGTAGGGGTGCTAAATCTCCCCGCAAATCGCTGCCTTTGAGCTGATGCAATTTGCCTCGGTTTCCGGATTCCAGGTGCTCCGGGTCACCGCGCGGGGAAGGCGGGGCTCCATCCTTCGCAGCGAAGCGATCCCAGTCGGCGCCCTCCGGCTAGCCTCCGCATCCTGAGTCACCCTCGATGGCTTGACGACTCGGAGCTCCGCATCGGCCTCGGCTGCATGCGCATGTCCACAGACTCAAGGCGCGACGAGGAGCTGGCGTTCGAGACGATTGCGGCCGCCGCCGAGGCGGGCGGAACCGTGTTCGACACGGCGCGCGCGTATGGGCGGGGCGCGGCCGAGCTCGGCCACAACGAGAGGTTGCTGGCCCGCGCTCTTCGCCATTGTGGCGCCGCAGGACGGGCGCGGATCGTGACGAAGGGCGGCATGACGCGGCCCCGCGGCGGGTGGGTCCCGGACGGTCGCGCGAAGACGATCCTCGCCGACTGCGAGGCGAGCCTCGCGGCCCTCGACGGCCTGGCGATCGACCTCTACCTTATCCATGCACCCGATCCGCGGACGCCGTGGCGGACCTCGGTGCGCGCGCTGGCCCGGCTGGTCGACCAGGGCGTCGTGAAGCGAGTGGGGCTCTCGAATGTCAACCGGCACCAGCTCGACGAGGCGCTCGAGCTGGCCCCCATCGCGGCCGTCCAGATCGCCCTTAGCATCTTCGACGAGCGCGCCCTCCGAGGGGGAGTAGTCGAGCGCTGCGCCGAGGCGGGCATCGCCCTGATCGCCCACTCTCCGCTCGGGGGACCACGGCGCGCGGCCAACCTCTCTCGGCGGCAGGCGCTGGCCCAGGTCGCGGAGGCACGTGGGGCGAGTCCGGCCGAGGTCGCGCTCGCGGCACTGCTCGAGCTGTCCCCCGCGGTGGTCGCGATCCCGGGCGCCCGGCGCCCCGAGACCGCGCGCTCGGCCGCCCGCGCCGCGAGACTCCGCCTGCAGGCCGAAGACCGAGCAGTCCTCGCCCCTGAGTTCCCGACACCCCGTCCAGCTCGCGTCGGGCGCCGGCTTCAGGCGAGCGATGTGGACGTGGTCCTCGTCATGGGTATCCCCGCGGCCGGGAAGGGGCGCGTTGCCGAGGATTACGTCACCCGGGGCTACGTCCGTCTCAACCGCGACGAGCGCGGGGGGTCCTTGCGTGAGCTCGCCGACGCGCTCGACGAGGAGCTGTCGTCGGGGGCTCGGCAGATCGTCCTCGACAGCACGTACCTCACTCGCGCGGCACGGAGCTACGTGATCGACGCGGCGAGCCGCCATCGGGTCGCGGTGCGCTGCGTCTGGCTTGACACGCCTCTCGCGCAGGCCCAGGTCAACCTCGTCGAGCGGCTGCTCGACCGCTTCGGCTCGCTCCCGACCCCTGAGCAGCTACGGCAGCTGGCACGGAGTGAGCCCGGCATCCTCGCGCCCACCTCCCAGATGCGGACGCTCCGCGAGCTCGAGCCACCTTCGACCGACGAGGGCTTCGCCCGGGTAGAGCGGGTGCCCTTCGCGCGCACGCCGCGCTCTCGCGGGGCGCGGGCGGGCGTCTTCGTCGCGGCGGCCGCGATGACGCAGTCCCGCTGGGAGTACTCGCTCGAGCACGGCGATCGCGCCGCGCCTCACCTCGTCTTCGACTGGCGTCCCGAGGGCACCTCGGATGCGCTCGCGACTGAGGTCGCGAGCCTCTCGGCCGAGGTCTCCGGGCCGGTGGAGGGCGCGCTGTGCCCCCACGCCGCCGGCCCGCCGAGCTGCTGGTGCCGGCCGCCGCTCCCCGGGCTGCCCCTGGCCTTCTCACGAGCACACGACGTCGACCCGTCGCGCTCGATCCTCGTCGGGACCGGGCCGGCCCACCGGACGCTCGCGACGACTCTGGGCGCCCGTTACGTCCCGGTCTGACGAGATGCGCCGCGAGTCGCTCGATGTGAAAGCTGTTCGGTTGGAGGGATCCTGGCGATCGCGCCCCGGCCCTAGGCTGACAGCACCACCGCTCGACACGAGGGAGGCCGCATGGCCATTGCCTGGTTTGTCATCTGGTTTATCGCCAACCTGATCGGCGGCGATGAAGCGCTGAAGCTCGACCCCGTGAACGCCTGGACGGCGACGCTGATACTCGCGCTAGCCGTCGACATCAACCGGCCCAGAGGCTGGATGGGGCCACCGCGTGGCCGCCGGGGCCGGCCGCCCTGGAGGGAGTCCCACGAGAGCCAGCTGTAGTTCCTCACCAGGGCCGCTCATCCGATCCTCCTATCCTGCCTCGGTGAGCGCGGGCGGGCACCCGCTGGAGCCGAACCCGGAGGAGATGCGGGCGCTCGGCGACGGTGCGCTCGACCTGCTGGTGCGCTTCGTCGAGGGTTTGCCGACGGCGTCGTCCGCCGACCTCGACGGCGCGCTTGAGCTCGGGCGCGAGCTACGCGCGACGCCGCCGCCGGAGGAGCCAGTGCCGTTCGAGCGGGCGCTCGCGACCGTCGAGCGCGCCGCCGCCAAAGCGATCGAGACGGCCGGGCCCGGGTACCTCGCGTACATCCCCGGCGGCGGCCTGTTCACCTCGGCGATCGGAGAGTTCCTGGCGCAGGGACTCAACCGCTACACGGGGATCAGCTCAGTGGCGCCCGGGCTGGCCGCGATTGAGGCGGGCGTGATCGATTGGCTGTGCGACCTCTTCGACCTCCCGGAAGGCTCCGGCGGGATACTCACGACCGGCGGCTCGCTGGCGAACTTCTCGGCCGTCGTCTGCGCCCGGAGCACCCTGTCGGAGGACTTCGTGAACGGGAACGTGTACGCGTCCGAGCAGGCCCACCACTCCATCGCCAAGGCGGTGCGGCTGGCGGGCTTCCCGCCGGACGCCCTGCGCCTGATCCAGTGCGACGACGCGCTTCGGATGGACGCCGATGCGCTCGAGCGCGCGATCGCCGCGGATCGTGACGAGGGGCGCCGGCCGTGCCTCGTCGTGGGCAGCGCGGGCACCACGAACACCGGTGCGATCGATCCGCTGCCGAGGCTCGCCGAGATCGCCGAGCGCGAGGGCCTTTGGCTGCACGCGGACGCCGCCTATGGCGGGTTCTTCCAACTCACGGAGCGGGGGGGCGAGCGGCTCGTCGGCATCGAGCGAGCGGACTCGATCACCCTCGATCCGCACAAGAGCATGTTTCTGCCGTACGGGACCGGCTGTCTGCTCGTGCGCGATGCTGAGCGGCTGCGCCGGGCGCATTCCCTCGGGGCCACCTATCTCCAGGACCTCGAGGTGGACGAGGATCTGCCGAGCTTTGCCGACCAGTCCCCGGAGCTGACCCGTGAGAACCGCGGACTGCGCATCTGGCTACCGCTCCAGCTTCACGGGATCGGCGCGTTTCGGCGCGCGCTCGACGAGAAGCTCGACCTCGCGGAGATCGCATACGAGCGGCTGCGCGATGTCCCCGAGCTCGAGGTGCCGTGGCGACCCCAGCTCTCCAACGTCGCGTTCCGCCTCCGCGACGGCGGCGAAGAGGACAACCGCCGGCTGCTCGAGCGCATCAACGCTTCGCGGCGCATCTTCCTCTCGAGCACGGTGCTCGATGGCCGCTACACGCTGCGCATCTCAGTGCTCAGCCACCGCACCCACGGCGACCGCATCGAAGAGGCGGTTGAGATCATTAGGACGGAAGCCCGCCGCGCCTCCTGAGGAAGCCCGCGCTCGAAATGAAGCGGCGGAGGCCGGCGGCCCGCCGCCGGGTGACACCTGGGAGGGGTTCTCCTTCGGCATCTGCGAAGCGTGCAAATCGCACGCTCGGTGTGCCGAAACCGACCTAAACTTGCACCATGTCGGCGTGCCCCAAGTGCGGCGGGCCGGTTACGGAGGGGAGGCGATTTTGCTCGCGGTGCGGCGCGCCGCTCGCCGGTGGCGACCCGGCCACCGCTCCCGTCCCGGCGCGCGCGCGCAAGGTGGTCACCGTCCTCTTCTCCGACGTCAGCGGCTTCACCGAGCTCGGCGAGCGACTGGATCCCGAGTCGCTCCACCAGGTGATCGGACGCTGGTTCGAGTGCGCCGATCAGGTGATCGAGCGCCACGGGGGCACGATCGAGAAGCACATGGGCGATGCCGTGATGGCGGTTTTCGGCGTGCCCGTGGTGCACGAGGACGACGCGCTGCGCGCTGGGCGGGCAGCGCTCGAGATGCAGCAGAAGCTGGCCGACCTCAACCAGGAGCTTGCGCGGCGCTGGGGGATTCAACTCAGCGTGCGCACCGGACTCAACACCGGCGAGGTCGTCGTCGGGGACGACGCGGGCGGTGAGTCATCTGTGCTCGGGGACGCCGTCAACGTTGCCCAGCGCCTGGAGTCGGCCGCCGCGCCTGGGGAAGTGCTGATCGGAGCGCAGACTGCGCGGCTCGTCCGCGGCGCTGCGCAGCTCGAGCGAGTCGCTCCGTTGCGGCTCAAGGGCAAGGCCGCGCCGGTCACTGCCTGGCGGCTCGAAGGCGTCGCCTCGGAGACTGCTGAGCTTCGCACGCGCGTCACAGCGGCGTTCGTCGGCCGAGCAGCTGAGCTTCGGCAGCTCCGGGATGCGTTCGATGATGCCCGCGCACGGTCGGCGCCAAGGCTGGTAACGGTGCTTGGTCCGGCCGGGATCGGCAAGTCGCGCCTGGTACGCGCTTTCCTCGACGAGGTGCGCGGCGAGGCGACGGCCGTGGTCGGGCGGTGCCTGCCCTACGGCGAGGCGATCACCTACTGGCCGGTGGCCGAGATCGTGCGGCAGCTGGCCGCGGGCGGCGACGAGGCGGCGCTCGCCTCGTTCCTCGAAGAGAGCGACATGGACGCGCCGGAATCGCGCCTCGTTGCCAGCGGAGTGGCGCGGGCCGTGGGGTTCGCCCGTGGCGGAGTTCCGGTCGAGGAGACGGAGTGGGCGATCCGCAGGTTGCTCGAGGCCGGGGCGGGCAGGCGCCCGCTCGTCGTGGCCTTCGAGGACATCCATTGGGGCGCGCCGACCCTGCTCGACCTGATCGAGGATCTGGCCACGTTCGCGACCGACGCCCCGCTGCTGCTCGTCTGCCTTGCCCGGCCCGAGCTGTTCGATGAGCGACCCGCATGGAAGAGCGTGGGTGGAGAGAGCGCATCCGTCGTGCAACTGGCGCCGCTCTCGTTGGGGGATTCGGCCGAGCTCCTTGACGGGCTCGCCGACGGTCCCGAACTGACCGTGGACGAGCGGACGCGGCTGCTGGCCGCAGCGGAGGGCAATCCGCTGTTCCTCGAGCAGATGGTCGCGATGCGGGCCGAACTTGGGGACGGGAGCCAGCCCGTCGTCGCGCCGACGATCCAGGCCGTGCTCACGGCACGCATCGACGGTCTCCCGGCCGTGGAGCGCGAGCTCGTCGAGGCTGCCTCGATCGAGGGACGCACGTTTCACCGGGGGGCGCTCGTCGACCTGCTCACAGACGAACAGCGGCACGAGCTCGACTCGAATCTGGCGATCCTGGCGCGCCGGCAGCTCGTCGGTCCGGCAAGACCCGACTTCGAGGGGGAGCAGGCCTTTCGCTTCAGCCACATCTTGATCCGCGACGCGGCGTACGCGCTGATGCCGAAGCATCGCCGCGCCGAATTGCACGAGCGCCATGCACGCTGGCTCGAACAGCGGGCCGACCGTGGGCTCGGCGAGTACGCGGAGCTCGCCGGCTACCACCTCGAACAGGCCTTCGGCTATCGCGTCGAGGTCGAACCGGCGGCGACGGTCAGCCATCGCAAGCTCGCCGCAGCTGGGGGTCGGTACCTGGGGGCCGCCGGGCGCACGGCCCTGGCGCGAGAGGACCTGCCCGCGGCGATTCGCCTGCTCGAGCGCGCCATCGCCCTCCTGCCGGGCGACGACCGTGAGCGCGTCGCGCTGTGCCCGGAACTCGGCACGGCGCTCACCGAGGCCGGCGAGCTACGGGAGGCTGAGCAAGTCCTCGACGCTGCCGTCGCCGCCGCCGTCGCGCTGGGCGATCCGTTGGCGGAGGCCCACGCCGTTGTCGTCCGGCTGTTTGGTCGGCTGCAGGTCGACACGGAAGCGAGCACACACGAGGTGCGCGAGCGATTCGACTCGCTCCTCGAGGTGTTCGAGCGCAGCGGTGACGACCTCGGGCTCGACCGCCTCTGGCGCTTGCGGGCCCTGGTGCACTGGATCGAGGCCCGTTCCGGTGAGGCTGAAGCGGCGTGGCGGCAGGCGGCGGAGCACGCGCGGAGTGCGGCTGATCATCGGGGCTGGGCCGATGCACTGCTGTGGCTGGCCTCTTCTGCCTGCTACGGGCCCACGCCGGTCGAGGACGGCATCGCCCGCTGCGAGGCGATCCGCGCTCAGCTGAGGGGAGATCGCCGCGCGCAGGCAGCTGTTCTCGATTCCCTCGCAGGGCTGCACGCGATGCGCGGAGAGTTCGAGATCGCGCGCCGTCTCCTCGCCGAACGGAACGCGATCCTGGCTGAGCTCGGGCGAACGATGCATAGCGCCGTCTCTCATCACGAGGCGTTCGTTGCGCTCGCCTCGGGCGACGCCGCCGGTGCCCAGGAGGTGCTGGAGGCCGGCTACGAGCGTCTGGCGGAGATGGGCGAGAGGGCGCTGCTGGCCACGACGGCTGTGATGCTCGCCCGCGCAGTCCGGAAGCAAGGCCGTCTCGACGACGCCTGGGCCTACACCCAGGTCGCCGAGGACAATGCCGGCAGCGACGATCTCTCCGCACAGATCGGCTGGCGCCGCGAGCGCGCTCGCGTGCTGGCGAGCCGCACCCTGATGAGCGAGGCCACGCGGATGAGTGCCGAGGCCGTCCGGCTCGCAAAGCGCACGGACTGGCTGAGCGAGCACGCCGACGCCCTGGTCGCGCACGCCGAGGTGCTTCAAGCGGCAGGAAAGCCGCAGGCGGCGAACGCCGCCCTGCGCGAGGCAGTCGCCCTATACGAGAGAAAGGGCAACACGATCGGTGTCCAACGGGCCCAATCACTGCCGGGCGTCCAGGTCCCAGCGTGAGAACGCCCGTGAACGACAAGGAGGTCAACCATGGTTTCCAGATTCGATAGTCCGGCCAAGATCGTCGATGGTGCGGTCGAGGCCTGCGGGCCGCTCAACTGGGGCACGGACGAGGAGCGGGCGATGGTCGCGGTCACGATCACGCAGAAGGGCGAGAAGGTCGCCGGGATGAACAACTCGCCTTACGGGTTCGGCACAACTGACAAGGAGTGGATGCTCCAAATCCCGCCGGCGACGGACAAGCAGTTCAAAAAGGGTCCGGCGCACGCGGCGGGCATGGTCTGCGTGACGACCAGCGGAGGTGACGCCGCAGTCTTTCAGTGGAGCGAGGACATCGAGCTGGAGAACTGAGCACGCGAATGGGTGCGGCGGGGAGCTCGCGCTCCGACCGCCGCACCCATCACCTTGCGCCGGACGGTCAGCTCGTCGAGGCCGACGGCGACACTCCGGTGCGCCTGCGGGTCGCGAGGAGCACTGCGGCTCCTAGCGCGAACAGGCCGGCCATTGCGGCGCCCGCGCCGAGCGCGGCGTCGCCCCAGTCGAACCCGTCGGCGGGGTCGCCCGCAGGGCTGGACACGATCGTGGCTTCGCCGGTGGACGGCCCGGCGATCGAGTTCGCCGAGGCGTAGACGGGCTCGGGTGAGCTCGGCTCGCTCGCAGGCGGAACGACCGCGTTGACGGACTCGTAGCCGGACGCCGGATGCGCAACGAACGGCACGGCCTGGCTGCCATCGCGGCGAAGGACGACGGTGCTGGACTCGTTCTTCTGCGCGGTGGAATCGTTCCTCTGCGCGGCCTGCGGCGACTCGTCCAGTGGCCCATACACGCCGGCCGCGGCGGGAGCGGCGGGAGCGAGGGCGCTGATCGCGAGCACTGCGGCAATCGAGCGTGTTCGCATCGAGGTGGTCATCTTCCTCTCCTTTCCCCTTCCCGACCTCGGCCTGAGCCGGACCGGGCTCTGAGGTGGTGATGCGACCGATTCATTCGGTCAAAGCGACCCTAGGCGCGCCGGGTCCGGACGACCACGCATTACTCCACAGCCGCAGCATGTATTGGTACACAGGGCGCGGTAGCGTTCGGTCGTGAGAGGCGAAGCGACCGAAGGGCCCTGGAGCTTCCTCGATCTGCTCGAGCACGACGACCGTCGAGATCTCGAGGCCCGGGCGGGACGCCGCCGCTTCAAGGCGGGCTCGACGCTGACGCACGAAGGGGCTCCGGGCTCGGAGGTGCTCGTACTCGTCTCCGGCCGCGTGAAGATCACCGTCACCACCGCCGAGGGCAAGGAAATCGTGCTGCAGTTCTGTGGGCCGGGCGACCTCGTGGGTGAGTTCTCGGTGATCGACCGGGGCTCGCGATCCGGCACCACCGAGGCACTCGAGCCAGTCGAGGCCCTCGCGATCTCGGCTGCGGAGTTCCGCGCGATGATCGAGAGTAGGCCGGGGTTCGCGTTCGCACTCCTTCGCAGCCTGGTGCGGCGTTTCCGCGACGCCGACCGCATGCGAGTCGAGTTCGCCGCCGCTCAGACACTCGCTCGCGTGTCGGCTCGGCTGATCGAGCTCGTCGACCGCCATGGCGAGCCTTCCAACGGCGGCATCGCGATCACGCTTCCGCTATCGCAGGAGGAGTTGGCGGGGTGGACGGGATCCTCGCGAGAGGCGGTCGCCAAGGCGCTGCACACGCTGCGCGCTCTCGGATACATCCGTACGGAGCGTCGCCGAATCATCGTGCTCGACGAAGAGGAGCTTCGCCGCCAGGCAGCGTGAGTCGCGAGCTCGGCGGGCGTCGTCGGCTTCGCCCAGCGAACGACCTCCTTAGCTGCCTGAGCGCTCGACCTCGTACTGGAGGTGGGTGACGCCCTTGCCCTCCACCACCTTCGGCTGCGCGAGCTTCACCGGAGTCTCCTCCAGCCCGGCGAAGTAGGGAATCCCCTCGCCGAGCAGGTACGGGACCAGGCTCACCCGGACCGCGTCGAGGAGCCCCGCGTTCAGGCACTGCTGGACGACGCTGACGCCGGCGACCCCGACGATGCCGTCGCCCGCGTGCTCGCTCGCCTGCTTCACCGCCGCCTCGACGCCCTCGGTGACGAAGGTGAACGGGGCGTCGTCCCAATATTCAGGGGGGTCGTGGGTTGGGATCCACACCGGAACCCCGACCGGATGCGTTCCGCCCCAGCCGCCGGCGAGGTCGAATGTGCGCCGTCCGATGACGAGCGCCTTCACGTTCGGGGCTTGGAGCTCCTCCGCGCTCGCCTCGTCGACCTTGTATTCAAGATCCGGGTTCTCCGACTCGACCGCGACGTCGCCGGCCGTGATCCATGAGAAGACCTCATCAACCTCATCGTTGGGGCCGGCGACGAACCCGTCCAGCGACATCGACATGTCTGCGACCACCGTCGCCATCTCATTCTCCTTTGGTCTTATATCCGGCCGTTCGCGGCGATCGCGTCAAGCCCGGGAGCGTCGATACCGAGCTCCGCAAGCTGCTCAGGCGATTGCAGGTGGATCGATTGCCCGTGGGCCTCCTCGCCGGCGCCGGCGAGGAGGTAGGCGACGAAGGCCCCCACCGCCTCGCCCGAGAGCGGGCTGCTCGGCTGGGCCTGTCGGTCGCGGATGTACATGTGGCCGACGAGCTCGACCACGCTCGCCCGGCTTTCCGCGACCTCCTGCGCCAGTGCACGGAAGAGCATGTGCTGGGCGGCGGTCGCGATCGAGACCAGGTCGCCGCCGTACCCCGGATAGAGCTCGAACGCGAGCGGCCCCTGAAGGAAGACGTAGGTCCCTCCGGAGTCCCTGAGGACCGGCAGAAACGTGCGCGCGATCACGAAGTGAGCGACGAGGGAGGAATCGAGCGCAAGCTGTAGCTCGCCCGCGCGCGCGTCGAGCAGCGAGGGGGCCGCGACGTACTCGCCCACCGACGCCACCACGGCGTCCGGGGTCCCGACCTGTTCGGTGATGTGCTGGCGCACGGCGGCGGCCCCGTGCTCGTCGCCGAGATCCCCGGCGAACGTATGCAGGCGGCGCAGGGAGGTTTCGTCGGCGTGCTCGAGCAGCTGCTCGCGCAGACCGCCGAGCTTCTCCTCGGAGCGCGACGGCGCTGCGACGCTGGCGCCTCGCTCCAGGAGCGCGCGCACGACAAAGAGACCGACGTTGCCGGTGGCACCGGCGACGAGAACTGTCTGCTCGTCGAGCGATTTCATGTCAGACGCGACTCGGGGCCGCCGCGAGGAGCTCGCGGCCGAGGAGGAGCTCCCAAGGCTCAACGCTCGTGATCGTCAGCATCTCCATCGCCGTGTAGGGATCGTCCTCGAAGCGGCGGCGGACGTCGGCCTCGTCGTGGGCGTCGACGACGAGCAGCGTTCTCGGGGCGTCGGCGAGCCATCCGCCGAGGACGACGAACCGGCTTTCGGCGAGCGCGCCCATGAAGGCGAGGTGCTCGTCCCACGCATCCTGCTCTTGTGCCGGCCTCGCGTGGTCCCAGCGCTCTCCCCCCTCACGGATGACGGCGAAGAGCGAGCCTCCCGCCTTGGACGCCTCCGTCGGGGCGTCATTGTTCAGCTGCTTACTGCTCATCGGGACCTCCTCGGATTGGGTTGTCGATGGCTTCACGATCACCGACATCAGCCTGACCCAGGTTGACCACCGCGCGGGCCCGAATCAAGGGCCGACAGCGAAGCGCACCGTGTAGCGTCCCTTCACGATGTGGCAGACGGTCGACCTGGGGGAGGTGCGCGTCTTCCTCACGTTGGCCGAGGAGCTGCACTTCGGGCGGACGGCCGAGCGCCTGCAGGTAACGCCCTCACGGGTCAGTCAGAGTCTGCGCGGGCTCGAGCACAAGCTCGGCGCCCAGCTCGTGCACCGCACCAGTCGCCGCGTCCAGCTCACCCGGTTCGGGGAGCGGTTCCTCGCCGACGTCCGGCCGGCGTACGACCAGCTCACGGGTGTGCTCGAGCGCACGGGCGCGGCGGCTCGTAGCCTCGAGGGGTCGCTGCGACTTGGCCTCCTCAGCGGGCCGGCCGGCGGTGAGCACCTCGTCGAGATCATCGGTGCCTTCGAGGCGCTTCACCCCGAGTGCAAGGTCGAGGTCGTCCAGATGTCGTGGGACGATCCCTTCCGGCCGCTGCGCGAGAACGACGTCGAGTTGATGGCAAGCTGGATCCCGCTGAAGGAACCCGACCTCGTCGTCGGGCCGATCCTGACGAGCCAGCCGCGTGTGCTCGCGGTCGCTAGCGACCACCCGCTCGCGGAGCGCGACTCCGTCGACGTCGAGGACCTCGCCGGCTGCCGTGTCGCTCGCATCGAGGGCTGGCCGAAGGAACTGAATGAGGCGGTGGTCCCGTTTCGAACCCCGAGCGGGCGCCGGATTCCTGGTTCGCGATTCCGCGTCGGCGAGCGTGCTTTCCTCGATGTCTCAGTCCGGGTCGCCCGCGGCGAGTTCGTCTTCGCAACGGTCGCGTCGGCCGGTCCCGCCATGGGCGACCTCGTCATTGTCCCGATGACGGGGATGCCGCAGCTTCGCAGCGCCCTCGTGTGGCGTCGTCCGGCACGAGATCCGAAGCTTCGCGGGTTCTTGGGCGTCGCGCGGGAGGTTCTCCAAGGCTCCAATAACCGGGCGACACGGGCATGAGCCCCTTCGCCTGACGGTACGGGGCGGCCGCAGTCGGGCCATTGTGAAGGAGACCTACACGGTGCATTGCCGCCTTCGCCATTGATCGTGCGACCGGGGACAGCGACCCTGAGCAGAAGCCATGCACACGAGGAAACAGTGAGGCCCCATGATCAGTAAGCAGCTGAGCAATGACACGGCGACGGAGGCGTCCAAGGCCGCGGCCGTCGCGATGCGGCTCGAGGCCGTGGTCGTCCCGGTCGCCGACGTCGAGCGGGCCAACCGCTTCT
>Ga0081538_10002032_pt1 | contig 20233 bp, 15 predicted proteins | sample TabmetS5T2R1_FD_71022 | JGI IMG/M metagenome (GOLD analysis project Ga0081538, IMG submission 71022) | Tabebuia heterophylla rhizosphere microbial communities from the University of Puerto Rico - S5T2R1 | ecosystem: Host-associated > Plants > Roots > Rhizosphere ...
GTGGCTGGTAGGCGACCGGCCGTCGGCGCTCGTGCGGCTCGGCGCCCTCGGCAGCGCGGCGGTGGCGGCACTGGAGCTGGTGCTGCTGGAGCCGGACGCCCCACCGGTCGAGGCGCTGCTGGCGGCGGTGGCCACCGCCGCCGGGGCGACCGTGACGGCGGACCTGCCGGCGGGGGAGGCGGACGGCCGGCCGGGCACCCCGATCCCGGTCCACCAGGCCGTCCTGCCCTGGCCGGCGTCGATCGCCAACCCCAACCAGGACGCCGCAGCCGCTCAGCGGCCGAGCGCGCGCTCGTAGAACGCCCGCATCTGGTCGACCACGCGGTCGACGGTGAAGCGCTCCAGGAACCGCCGGTACGCCCGCTGGGCGCGGGCGGCGGCGGCGGCCGGGTCGTCGAGCGCCGCGCGGATCGCCGCGCCGAGCCGCGCGGGGTCGCCGGCCGGCACCAGGGTGGCGGTGTCGCCGTCGGCCACCGCGTCGTGGAGCGTCGGCAGGTCGCTGGCGACCACAGGCGCCTCCAGGGCCATCGCCTCGATCAGGACGTTGCTGAGCCCCTCCCAGCGCGACGGGATCACCACCAGGTCGGCGGCGCTCAGCAGGTCGGCGACGTCCTCGCGGGCGCCGAGGAACACCGCCGCGGGGTCCAGGCCGAGCCGGTCGGCGGCGGCCCGCAGCAGCGGCGTCTGGTTGCCCTCCCTGCCGGCGACCACCAGGCGCGCGTCCGGGGCGTGCGCCAGCACCGGCGGGAACGCCTCCAGCAGCACGTCCAGGCCCTTCTGGTGCTCGTGGCGGGCCACCGCCAGCAGCAGCGGGGCGCGGTCGCCGACGCCGAGCCCGTGACGGACGCGGGCGCGGCGCTGCGGGTCGCGGCGGCCCAGCCGCGCGGGGTCGCGGCCCCGCGGGATGACCTCGACCCGCTCGCGCGGCACGTGCAGCCGCCGCGCCATCACCTCGGCCACGTACCTGGCGTTGGCGTGGAAGCGGACCACCCGGCGCGCGGTGGCCGCGTCCAGCAGCTGCGCGCCCCGCACCTTCCAGCGGCGCAGCCCGGGGGCTGCCGCCTGGTCGGCGCCGTAGTGGACGTTCACCAGGCTGGACACGACCGGGACCCCGGCGAAGGTGGCGCCGAGCCGCCCGGCGACGTCGGCCTCGAACAGGGTGGTGTGCACCAGGTCGGGCCGCAGCGACGCCATCAGGCGGCGGGCGCGGCGCGCCCAGCCGAGCCGTCCGCCGGGCCCCTCCAGGGAGAACAGCCTCGCCCCGGCGGCCTCCAGGTCCGCCTGGATGCCGTCCTCGTGGCGCAGGTACGCCACGTCGAGCCGGATCCCCCGATCGGCGTAGTGCGGCGCCATGGCCGCCAGGGACCGCTCCGCTCCGGCGGCCCCGAGGTCGTTGATCACGTAGAGGATGCGCATGCTGGCGCGGGAGTCTACACGCGGCGACACAGGGTCCCGCTACGTAGGTGGCACTACGGAGTGCGTGGGCTTGCGGGGCGCCCTCCGCCGGTCATGATTGACCCATGCCCGTCGAGCACTCCATACCGTCGCAGCCTCCCTCTGAGCTCCTCTTTCGCCCCAAGCTCCGCGTCCTGTCCGCCGTCCGCGAGGTCTGGCGGGGCCGCGAGCTGGTCCGCACCCTCGCCGAGCGGGACTTCCGGGTGCGCTACAAGCAGGCCGTCCTGGGCGTCGCCTGGGCGGTGCTCACCCCGCTGGCGCTGATGGTGGTCTTCACCGTCTTCTTCCAGCGGGTCGCGAAGGTCGACACCGGCGGCGCGCCGTACGCCCTGTTCGCCTACCTGGGGCTGCTGCCGTGGACGTTCTTCTCGACCTCGGTGGCGCAGGGCGGCCAGAGCCTGGTGCTGAACAACCAGCTGCTGAACAAGGTGTACTGCCCGCGCGAGGTGTTCCCCATGGCCAGCACCGTGGTCGCCGCCATCGACACCACCATCGCGGTGGCCGTGCTCGGGCTGCTGTTCGTGGTCACCGGGTTCCTCCCCAAGGCCACGTCGGTGTGGGTGCCGGTGCTGCTGCTGGTCCAGGTCGCGTTCACCTTCGGGGCGACGCTGGTGATCTCGGCGGTGCTGGTGTTCTTCCGCGACCTGCGCCACGCCCTGCCGGTGATCCTGCAGCTGGGGCTGTTCGCCACGCCGGTCGCCTACGGCATGGACGTGGTGCCGGAGCACCTCCAGGTCCTCTACTCGGCCGCCAACCCGCTGGCGCCGGTGATCGACGGCTACCGGCGGACCATCCTGCTTGGCCTGCCGCCCGACTGGCAGCTCCTCGTCCCGGGCGCGGTGGTCTCGGCGGTCCTGCTGGTGGCCGGCTACGCGGTCTTCAAGCGCATGGAACCGGGGTTCGCCGACTATGCGTAGGGGCGAGATCGAGGCGACCCGCGTCTGGAAGCGGTTCCGCGCCGACAAGCACCGCCTGCTGCTGCGCGACCAGATGGAGCGGCTGGGCCGGCGGGTGGCGGGCCGTTCCGACGGCCGCGGCTGGCGCTGGGCGTTGCGCGACGTGAACCTGGTCGCCGAGCCGGGCGAGTCGGTGGCGCTGGTGGGGGCGAACGGGTCGGGCAAGACGACCATGCTGCGGCTGCTCGCCAGGGTGATGTACCCCTACGCCGGCTCGGTGCGCGCCAACGGGCGCGTGGGGGCGCTGATCGAGGTGCGCGCCGGGATCCACCCCGACCTGACCGGCGGCGAGAACGTCTACCTCTACGGGTCGCTGCTCGGCCTGCGCCGCCGCGAGGTGGCCAGCCGCTTCGACGACATCGTCAGCTTCGCCGAGCTGGAGAACGCGATCGACCGGCAGGTCAAGTTCTACTCCAGCGGCATGCAGATGCGGCTCGGCTTCGCCATCGCCGCCTTCATGGAGCCCGAGATCCTGCTGGTCGACGAGGTCCTGGCGGTGGGCGACGCGCGCTTCCAGCAGAAGTGCCTCGACCGCATGCGCTGGGTGCTGAGCCAGGGCACCACGGTGGTGTTCGTCTCCCACGACCTGCAGGCGGTGGAGTCCATCTGCGAGCGGGCGCTGTGGCTGCGCGAGGGCATCGTGGAGGCCGACGGGCCGGTGCGGCAGGTCCTCGGCGCCTACCGGCGCACGGTCGAGGAGGCGGCGGAGCTGAGCGCACCGGCCTTCTCGTTCATGCGGGTGGTCAAGAGCGAGGTCCGCGGGCCCGGCGGCGACACCCCGCGCACCCAGGGCCCGCTGGACGTCCGGCTGGTGATCGACAGCCCGGAGGCGCGCGTCTCCAGCATCCACCTGGGGGTCAGCGAGGGACCGGCGACGCCGATCCTCCTGCTCGGCCACGAGACCGTGCTGCCGGCGGGCGAGACCGAGCTGCGCTGCTCGATCCCGCACCTGCCGCTGCCCCGCGGGCGCTTCTACCTGTGGCTCGGCGTCTTCGAGTCGAGCGGCGAGCTGCTGCCCTGGCACCCCGTCAGCCAGTTCAGCGTGCTGGGGCCCGAGCTGGGCGCCAGCCCGCGCGGCATCGTCCGCCAGGCGCCGATCGAGCTCGCGCCGACCTGGGAGGAACGACGCCCATGACCGAGCGGGCCCCGCTGGTCAGCGTCGGGCTCCCCGTGTACAACGGCGAGCGCTACCTGGCGCAGGCCCTGGACGCGATCCTGGCGCAGGACCTCGAGGACTTCGAGGTGGTCGTCTCCGACAACGCCTCCGAGGACGCCACCGGCGAGATCGTCAAGGCGCACGCCGCCTCCGACCCGCGCATCCGGTACCACCGCAACGACCGCAACGTCGGCCTGACGCGCAACTTCAACCGCGTCTTCGAGCTGTCGCGCGGCAAGTACTTCAAGTGGACCGCCCACGACGACTGGCACCCCAAGGAGACCCTGCGGGTCTGCACCGAGGTGCTGGAGGGCGACCCGTCGGCGGTGCTGTGCGCCAGCGCCGTGGCGGTGATCGACGAGGACGACACGGTCCTGGAGGAGTGGCACCCGTCGGTGGACCTGCGCGCCCCGGAGCCGCAGCTGCGGCTGCACCGGCTGCTGTGGTCGATGGGGGAGACCCACCCGCTGTTCGCGGTGATGCGCTCCGACGCCCTGCGGCGGACCCCGCTGTACCGCAACTACCTCGGCGCCGACCGCGTGCTGCTGGCGCAGCTGGCGCTGATGGGGCCGATGTGGCAGCTCCCCGAGATCCTGCACCACTACCGGGCGCCGCGGCTGCGGCCCGCCAGCCTCGGCCCGCCACCGCCCAGCGGCCCCCGCATCTCGGTGATCCTGGACCCCGCCAACCGCGACCGGCTGCCGCTGCGCACCTGGCGGCTCACCTACGAGCACCTGGCGCTGGTCGGCCGCGCGCGGCTGGCGCCGCGGCACAAGCTGTGGCTGGCGCTGGACGTGCTGGCCCGCTTCGGGGTGCGCGACGGCCGCCGCGCCGCGGCGGAGCTCTACCACTCCGGGCGGATCCTGGCCGCCAGGGCGGCCAGGCGGCGGCCGAGCGCGGAGCGCGGATGACCGCCACCGGGGGGCACCTGGTCGTCACCGGCGTGGCCGGGTTCCTCGGCTCCCACCTGGCCGGCGCGCTGGTCGAGCGCGGCCACGAGGTGGTCGGGATCGACTGCTTCACGCCCTCCTACCCCCCGGCCGAGAAGCGCCGCAACCTCGACGGGCTGCTGGGCCACCCCGCGTTCCGGCTGGTCGAGGGCGACCTGGTGACCCTGGCGCTGGACGCCTGGCTGGAGGGCGCGGCGGTGGTGTTCCACCAGGCCGCGCAGCCGGGCGTACGAGCCTCTTGGGGGCGCGACTTCGCCGTCTACGTGCACCACAACATCCTGGCGACCCAGTGCCTGCTGGAGGCGTGCGCCCGCACCGGCGTGCCGCGGCTGGTGGCGGCCTCCTCCTCCAGCGTCTACGGCGACGCGCCGGTGTACCCGACCACCGAGGAGTCGATCACACGGCCGGTGTCGCCCTACGGGGTGACCAAGCTGGCCAGCGAGCACCTGTGCCTGGCCTACGCCCGCCCGGGGGTGTCGGACGTCTCGGTGGCGACGCTGCGCTACTTCACCGTCTACGGTCCCCGCCAGCGGCCCGACATGGCGTTCCGCCGCTTCCTGGAGGCCGCCTACGCCGGCGAGCCGATCGTCGTCTACGGCGACGGGGAGCAGACCCGCGACTTCACCTACGTCGGCGACGCGGTGCGGGCGAACCTGCTGGCGATGAGCGCCCCGATCCAGGCGGAGGCGATCAACGTCGGCGGCGGCCGCCGGGTGACCCTCAACGAGACCCTCGACCTGGTCGGGCGCTGCACCGGGCGGCGGCTGCGGATCGAGCGGGTCCCGGCGCAGGCCGGCGACGCGCGCCACACCGGCGCGGACGGCACCAGGGCCGAGGCGCTGCTCAGCTACCGGCCGGAGGTGCCGCTGGAGGACGGGTTGGCCGAGGAGGCCGCCTGGGTCGCCGCCGGGCTGGGGCTGGGGACCAGCTCCGCCAGGATCGCCGGCAGCTGACCGACCCCGTCGAGGACCGCGTCGGCGCCGACCCGCCGCAGGTAGCCGCCGTTGCGCAGGCCGCTGGCGACCCCGACCGCGCCCAGCCCCAGCCGCCTGGCGGCCAGCAGGTCGGCCTCGGTGTCGCCGACCACCACCGCCGGCGGGTCGAACCCGGCCCGGCGGATCAGGTGGACCTTGGAGCGGTCGCCTTCGGCGTGGGCCTGCCCGGAGCAGACGCGCTCGAACGCGCCGGCGACGCCGAGGTCGTCCACCTGCCGCCGCAGCCTCGCCGGCGACCGCCGCAGGCTGAGCAGGACCAGGCGGTCCTCCTGGCGCCGCAGCGCCGCCAGCACCGCCGGCACGGAGGGGAACAGGCGGTCCAGCCGCAGCTGCTCCGGCGCCTCGATGCGCGCGACGAACCGCTCCAGGAAGGCGCCCTCGCGGGCCGCGGCGACCCCGCTGCGCGCCAGCAGCTCGGCCCAGCGGGCCCCCCGCCGCTTCAGCGTCCAGTAGCGCCTGGCGTCCAGCGGCCGCCCCCCGAAGGCCTCCACCGCCGACCGGTAGGTCAGGTAGTGGCGCTCGCGGACGTCGACCAGGGTCCCGTCGAAGTCGAAGAAGACCGTCAGCGGCCGTCGAGTTCCCGTTTGAGCTCCTCCAGCGCGGCCGCGTGGCGGTCGACCTCCTCGACCGAGGTCAGGACCGGCTCGAAGTCGACGCCCCTGACCCACACCCGGCCCTCGGGCAGCGGGTTGTGGCGCCGCGCGATCGGCGGCGGCGGCTCGCCGAAGGCCAGCCGCACGTACACCTCCGGCAGGTTCAGCCCCAGCGCGGTGAAGAACTGGTGGGTGGTGAAGAAGCGCCCGACGTTGATCTCGGTCGGGTTGGGGACGCCGCCGCGGTCGTAGGTGAGGTCGACGCCGAACAGGCCGTGGGGCCGCTGGTCGACCGCCAGCACCGCCCGCGTGGCGATCCCGTCGAGGGCGGCGTCGGCGACCGTGACGCCGGCGCCGGTGACGCCGGTCACCCCGGAGGGCGACACCCTGGACAGCTCCCAGTAGAGCCGCCTGCGGCCCTGCGCCACCACCAGCTCGCCGTCGTGCCAGACCGACATCCAGGTGATGCTGTCGGGCTCCAGCAGCTCCGCCGCGGTGAAGCTGCCCCAGCCGCGGTGGAAGTCCAGCCAGCTCCTGGCGGTGTCGAAGTCCCGCACCGCCAGGGCGCCCCTGCCGCCGGCGCCGCTGACCGCCCGCAGCCACAGCGCCCCGCCGAAGCGTTCGAACGCCGCCTTCAGGTCGTCCTCGGAGCGGAGCAGCAGCGTGTCGGGGACCTTCAGGCCCGCCGCCTGCCAGCGCCGGAAGGAGAGGAACTTGTCCTGGCAGGTCCGGACGGTCGCCGCGTCGGGCAGGAAGAGCCGCGCGCCGACCTCGCCGCGGTGCTCGGAGAGGAACGCGACCTCGGCGTCGTTCTGCGCGTGGACCAGGCCGACCCGCTCCCGTTCGACGATGGCGTTGAGGACCCTCAGGTAGGCGGGGTCGGAGGCGGGCGGGACCAGGTAGCGGGCGTCGGTCTCGGCGCGCATCAGGCAGTACCGGTCGGCGTCGGTGCCGACCAGGTGCACCGGCTCCGGCGCGGCACGCAGCGAGCGGACGAAGTTGGTCGCCGGCGAGCCGCCCGCGCCGGTGACCAGGATCCGCTTCACGCCCGTTTGGCGGGGTCGATGGTGATCCCGGTGACCCCGCGCAGCGCGTGCCAGGCGCCCAGCAGGCGCAGCGAGACGTCCTCCCAGACCTCGTGGCGGCGCCGCAGGGCCGCGACCACGAACTTGGCCTGGGCCAGCCCCCACCACCACAGCTCGCCGGGGGAGCGGTGCTCCAGGATCATGGCCAGCTGGTTGCGCGCCTGGTAGTAGCCGCGCCAGGCGGGATAGCCGCTGGGCGGCTCCGCCTCCAGCGGGCGCAGCAGCGGCTGCGGGACCACGTAGTGGTGGCGGCCGTGGCGGCTGGCCCGCAGGCAGTACTCGTACTCCTCGTTCATCAGGAAGTAGTGGCCGTGGGGCAGCCCGACCTCGGGGACCATGTCGAGGGCGATCAGCGTCCCCTTGAACACCATGATGTCGGTGCGGTACGGCGGGCTGCCGACCGGCGGCAGGTCGTGCAGCACCATGCGGTTGCGCCACAGCGCGCCGTTGAAGGTGAAGTGGGTGCTGACCGGCTCGAACCAGCAGCCGAGCAGCCCCAGGCGGGGGTCGCCGATGCGCTCGGCGGTGTCCAGCAGCGTCCGCAGCGCCTCCGGCCGGGCGACGATGTCGTCGGAGGTGGTCCAGCCCCACCGGTGCCCCTGCCGGTGGGCGTAGCCGAGCCCGACGTGCAGCGCGCCCGCCGGGCCGAGGTTGCGCTCCATCCGCAGGTGGGTGACGGTGGGGAACTCCTCGGCGAGCATGGCGGCGCTGCCGTCGCTGCTGGCGTTGTCCACCACCACGACCTCGTCGACCGGGCGCTCCTGGTCCAGGAGGCCCTGGAGGGTCACCCGGAGCATCTCGCGCCGCTGGTAGGTGATGGCCACCGCGGCCACGGTGCCGGCGCTCACGCCGGCTCGTCCCGCGACCGGTCGAGGGCGACCACGGCACCGCCGGCGGCGAGGCTCTGCGGCACGGTGTCCAGCACCCGCAGCACCCGCAGGCCCGACTCCCCGTCGGTGAGCGGCGCGCGGCCCTCCCTGACCGCGGCGGCCAGCTCCCGCACCACCCCGGCGATCCCCTCGACCTCCGGCAGGGCCGGCGCGATCATGTCGCCGATCCGGTAGGAGACCTGCGCCTCCCTGGCGACGTTGCGGCTCACCGGCCCGGTCAGGTCGACGCCCTTGTCGTACATGCTGAGGCGCTGCGCGGGGTTGATGTCGTCCCAGACCGCGATGCGCCTGGAGCCGCCGACGATGGTGGTCCTGATCTTGGTGGGGCTGAGCCAGTTGACGTGGATGTGGGCGATGGCGCCGCCCTCCAGCGGCAGCGTCAGGTAGCCGACGCAGGCGTGGCCGACGCCGATGGGGTCGGCCCCCTGGGCGCCGACGGCCTTGGGGGCGCAGCCGTCCGGCAGGATGAAGTCGAGGATCGACAGGTCGTGGGCGGCGAGGTCCCAGAAGATGTCGATGTCGGGCTGCACCAGGCCGAGGTTGATCCGCACCGAGTCGAAGTACTGCACGTCGCCGAGCGTGCCGTCGGCGATGACCTCGCGGAGCTTCCGCACCGCCGGGGTGTAGCAGTAGGTGTGGTCGCACATCAGCACCAGGCCGTTGCGGCGCGCGACCGCCACCAGCTTCTCGCCCTCGGCGACCGACGGCGCCATCGGCTTCTCGACCAGCACGTGCTTGCCCTGCTCGAGGCAGGCCAGCACGATCTCGAAGTGCGTCCACGCGGGCGTGGCGACGGCGACCGCCTCCACCCGCGGGTCGGCGACCACGTCGTCGAGGTTGTCGGTGACCCGGACCGTGCTGCGGGGCCCCAGGGCCCGCAACGCCCGGTCCCTGTCCAGGTCGCACACCCAGCGCAGGTCGGTCTCGGGGCATGCGAGGAAGTTCCTGGTGAGGTTCGGTCCCCAGTACCCGGCCCCGACGACGGCGACTCCGAGCGGCTTCAGGCGGCACCCTTCACAGCGTGGAGGATCGAGCGTGCCGGTCCATGATGGAGCCCGTGTGCCAGCAAGGCATGCGACCTGCGTCGTAGATTGGCCTACGCCGCCTTCATGAGGTAGCTCGCCGCCGTGGGCTACTCAAAAGCCAGGCACCTGCTGCACGCGGGCGTTCCAGCCGGCGCGGAAGGACCCGGACCGGTCAGCGCGCTGCAGCAGGATCGACCCGTGAGCGCGGTCCCTGACCCTGATGCGCGAGTCGGGGTGGATGCCGCGGGCCAGCCAGAACGCGTTGCCCGCGAAGGTGGAGTCGACGATGTCGAACACCTCGGGGCTGCTGTCTCCGTCCTCGCCCTGGTACAGCCAGCCGAACGCGGCCTTGCCGGCGCCCCTGAAGGAGCAGCCCTCGAACCGCGTCGGGACGCCGGCGTTGCCGTTGTGCCGGTCGAAGGTGACGAGGTAGTCGCTCTGCCCCGCCGCGTAGCAGGCGAGGTCCTGGAACAGCAGCGGCGGCGGGGCGTCCCCCGAATTGGCGTGCACGATCACCGCTCCGGCGCCATTCCCGTACAGGGTGGAGCTCCGGTAGACGTAGCGGTTGTTGTAGGCGCCGTGGGAGATGCCGGCACCGGCATTGTGGTAGGCCAGGAAGCGCGTGATGACGTGGAGCTTGTCGGTGTTCTGCCAGGTGAAGATGCCGTGGTTACCGTTGTTGTGCGCGACGTTCCGCTCGAACTTCCAGATGCCCTCGGAGCCCTCCGGCCAGATGAACCCGGCGGCGCTGGTGTCACCCCGCACCCCGACCGCGACGCTGTCGAGGATCACGTTGCCGTTGCCGCGCCCGAGGAAGAACCCCGCCAGCGTGAAGCCGCGGAACGGCGGGTCGTACTCCACCAGGGAGGCCACGCAGCGGTCGTAGCGGATGTCGTGGGACGGCGGGCCGTCGGTCCTGGTGTCCGGCGCGCCGTCCCACCAGTAGGCATCCTCCAAGGTGTCGTGGCTGATGCAGTCGCGGAAGGTGATCCCATGGCTCAGGTGCGGCACGAACGCGTGGCTGCCGGCGTCGCGGATGACCACGCTGTCGACCACCGAGCCGCGCGAGCCGTCGTGGGACATGTGGAAGTGCAGCGCGTAGCGGCCGAGTACCAGCTTGGTGAACTCCTCCGCCGGCTGTCGGGGGCCCATGTGGCGGAGGGCCGCGTGGCGCAGCGACTGCGGCCGTTGCGAGCGGATGAAGACGTGGGCGCGCTGCCCGGCGGTGCCCTCGATCCGCACGTTGCGGGTGAGGTTGAGGACCTCGGCGGTCTGGACCCTGCCGGAGCCGGCGTCGGTGACCACGTCCACGGCCGGGTGCTCGAAGCTCGTCGGCCGGTCGAGGGTGACGACCTTGCCCTTGACGGCCTTCACCAGGGCGGTGTCGTAAGCGTTGAAGCTCCCCGCGCGGGCTGGCGGGATGGTTGGGGTGATGACCACCTCGTCGCCCGGCCGCCAGCCGGTCGGTGCGTCGCGGAGGGTGAGGCTGGTCGCGCCCGCCGCGACGGCCCCGGTCGCGCGGGTCCATGCCCGCCTGGCCATTCCCTTGAGGTCGAGCACCCCGGCTTCCACCACCCACAGCCCGACGTCGGACTTGACCACGTCCATGCCGCCACCGGCGAAGCGACGCTCGTCCACCTCCGGGAAGATGAGCTGGTGGTCGACGGAGTGGGAGGCGGGACGCATCACCAGCCGGCCCTTGACCACGACGTTGCCGCTGCTCTGCAGGGTGCGGCTGGCGCCAGGCTCCCAGATCAACTCCCCGCCCGGCTCGATCATCACGCCGGCGACCCTGGCGTCCAGGTCCAGCACGATCCGCCGGGAGATCACCGCCACGTCCTGTGGGCCGGGGATCCCCTTGGGCCAGCTGTCGCGATCACTCCAGCGACGGGCGTCGCCGACGCCCGTCGCGCTGGCCGGAGGGGCCGTCGTCGCCGTCTGGTGGTCGTGCGCGGGCGGGGTGGTGGTCGCAGGCGTGGTCTGCTCCCCTTGGTCCCGGGCGACCACGGCCCACGCGGCACCCGCCAGGCCGGCGACCCCAACCGCGCCACCGGCGGCGAGGAAGCGGCGTCGGCTCAATCGGCTCGGGCCGGGCGGCGGCATACGTTCCCCCATGTCATGACGTCCCGGGCACCCGTGGCGCGCTGCCACCACGTCCTGGTCAGGCGCCCGCGCATCCTCCATTCCGTGTCACGGTCGCGGACTCAACGTCGAACGGAGCCGGCAGGCGCTTCCCCCCGTCGGCCTGGTCCAGGGTGATCCCGGTGACGCCGCGCAGCGCGTGCCAGGCGCCGAGCAGGCGAAGCCGGATGCGCTCCCAAGCCTGGTCCCGGCCGACGACGGCCGCGACGATGTACTTGACCTGGGCGAGCGCCCACCACGCGAACTCGCCCACCGAGCGGTGTTCCAGGATCATGGCCAGACGGTTGCGTGCCTGGTAGTAGCCACGCCAGGCAGGGTAGCCGCGCGGCGCCTCTTCCTCCAGGGGGAGGAGCAGCGGCACCGGCAGGATGTAGTGGCGTCGGCCCCGGCCCAGGGCCCGCAGGCAGTACTCGTACTCCTCGTTCATGATCACGTACTGGGCGCGGGGAAGGCCGACCTCCTCGACCATCGCCAGCGGCACCAGGATCCCTTTGAAGACCATGATGTCCGCGAGGTATGGCGGGCTGCCCACCGGCGGCAGCTCCTGGAGGACCATCCGGTTGCGCCACAGCGCACCGTTGAACCTGAAGTGGTTGCTGACCGGCTCGAACCAGCACCCGAGCAGCCCGAGCCGATCGTCCTCCAGGCGGTCCGCGGTCTGGAGCAGCAACCGCAATGCCTCTGGCTTCCCCGCGAAGTCGTCCTGCATGATCCACGCCCAGCGGTGCCCCCGTTCGCATGCATAGGAGAGCCCGATCTTCAGGGAGCCTGCTGGGCCCAGGTTCCGTGAGGGTCGGAGATGGGTGACGGTGCCAAACTCCTGCTGGAGCATCATCGCGGTGTCGTCGTTGCTCGCATTGTCAACGACGACGATCTCGTCGGCTGGACGATCCTGCGTGAGGATGCTCTGCAGGACCACACGGAGATAGTCGCTCCGCTGGAAGGTCATGACCACTGCGGCCACGGACTGGGCGAGCGCCGGCTCTCGCCGATGTTCGGGAATCGACCGTGCCATTCGAGCGGACCCACCCGTCGGCCCGGATTCCAGGTCCACGTCGGCCCCCCTGTCCCGAAACCTCGTCACGGTCGCGTCCGTCGCACCAAGCATCCCATGAATCCGACCGGCAGTCAGAGCCGGACCAGGTTGGGCCAGTCGCCCGGCCCGAAGGCGTTGCGGGCGTCGAACAGCAGGGTCGACGTCCTCGCCAGCCAGTCGAGGTCGTAGGTGCTGTGCGGGGTCAGCAGCGCGACCAGGTCGGCGCCGCCGACCACCCTGGCGGTCAGCTCGCTGCGGGCCATCCGCCGGCCGTCGACGGTGACGGCGTCCACCAGCGGGTCGTGGAAGGCGAGCCGCACCCCGCGCCGGGCCAGGGCGGCCATCACCGCCAGCGACGGCGACTCGCGGACGTCGCCGACGTCGGGCTTGTAGGCGACCCCCAGGACCAGCACCCGCGCCCCCTTGAGGGGCTTGGCGTGCTCGTTGAGCGCCTCGCCGATGCGCGCCGCCACCCAGCCGGGCATCTGCACGTTCACGTCCTGGGCCTGCTCCAGGATGCGGAACTGGCGGCCGGCGTCGCGCCGCACCTGCCAGGCCAGGTAGGCCGGGTCCAGGGGGATGCAGTGCCCGCCCACGCCGGGGCCGGGCGTGAACGCCATGAACCCGAACGGCTTGGTGGCCGCCGCCTCCAGCACCTCCCAGACGTCGATCCCCATCTCGTGGCAGAGCATCGCCATCTCGTTCACCAGGGCGATGTTCACGTGCCTGAAGGTGTTCTCCAGCAGCTTGGCCAGCTCGGCGGCCCTGGCCGACGACAGCGCCAGGACCTTGGAGACCATCTGCTCGTAGAACAGCGCCGCCATGGCGGTCGCCTCCGCGGTGGCGCCGCCGACGATCCGCGGGGTGTTGCCGAAGTGGAACTCCCGGTTGCCCGGGTCGATGCGCTCGGGCGAGTAGGCCAGCAGGAAGTCCCGCCCGGCCCGCAGGCCGGAGGTCTCCAGCAGCGGGCCCACCAGCTCGGTGGTGGTCCCCGGGTAGGTGCTGGACTCCAGGATCACCAGCCGCCCGGCGGTCAGGTGCCTGGCGACGTCGCGGCAGGCCTGCTCCACGTAGGAGAGGTCCGGGGTGTGGTCGCGGACCGGCGTCGGCACGCAGACGCAGACCACGTCGCTGCCCGCGAGGCCCTCGTCGGCGGCGGTGAAGCCCAGGCGGCCGGTGGCGGCGGCACGCCGGAAGGCGTCCTCGTCCACCCCGGGGACGCACAGCTCGCCGGCGGCGAGGCCGGCGATCCTGGCGGCGTCGACGTCGACGCCGGTCACGGTGAAGCCCGCCTCGGCGGCGGCGCAGGCCAGCGACAGCCCGACGTACCCCTGGCCGACGACGGCGACGCGGGCGTCCCTGCCGAGCAGGCGGCGGCGCAGCGTTGGGGTGGACCTCAAGGGCGTCCTCTCCTCACACGGGCTGCCGCAGGTTGGCGTCCCGGTCGCCCGCGGCGGTGGGGCGCATCGGCCCGGCGGCCATGGCCTTCATCCGGTCGGCGAGCTCCGACGGCGGCGCGACGGGGACGAGGTGCTCCAGCTCCGCCAGGGCGCGGTGCACCGCGGCCCGGTCGGGCACCGGCGGCCGCGAGACCACGATGGCGGGGTGGCCGCTCGGCAGCGGCTCCTCGTCCGGCGCGACGATGTCCTCGACGGTCTTCTCGCCGGGCCGCGCCCCGACGATCTGGATGGGGACGTCGTGGCGCGGGATCCGCCCCGACAGCCGGATCAGCCGCTCGGCCAGGTCCAGGATCCGGACCGGCTCGCCCATGTCGAGGGTGAACACCTCGCCGCCGGTCGACAGCGCGGCCGCCTGCAGCACCAGCTGCACGGCCTCCTGCACGCTCATGAAGTAGCGGGTCATGTTCGGGTCGGTGACCGTGACCGGGCCGCCGGCGGCGATCTGGCGGAAGAACGTCGGGATCACGCTGCCCCGGCTGCCGAGCACGTTGCCGAAGCGCACCGCGCACAGCACCGAGTGGCCGTTCTGGAGGCTGCGGACCACCTGCTCGGCCATCCATTTCGACGCCCCCATGACGCTGGCCGGGTTGATGGCCTTGTCGGTGGAGATGAGCACGAAGCGCTCGGTGCCGCTGCCCACCGCGGCGTCGGCGAGGTTGGCGGTGCCGATCACGTTGGTGGCCAGGGCCTCCTCGGGGTGGACCTCGAGGACGGGCACGTGCTTGTGGGCGGCGGCGTGGAAGACGATCTCCGGCCGGCAGCGCATGAACACCCCGAAGACGCGCTCGCGGTCGCGGATGTCGGCCAGGACGGTCTCGACCCTGGTCCCGGCCGCGACCAGGTCGACCACGCCGTCGGTCGCGCGGGTGGCGCGCAGCTCGTCGAGGGACATCAGCACGTCGTGGAGGTGGGTCTCGTCGTGGTCGAGCAGGACCAGCGCGGCCGGGCCGATGCTGGCCACCTGGCGGGCGATCTCCGAGCCGATCGAGCCGCCCGCGCCGGTCACCAGCACCCGGCGTCCGCGCAGCATGCCCGCGACCGCCTCCAGGTCGGTCTCGACCTGCTTGCGTCCCAGCAGGTCCTCGATGCGGAGGTCGCGGATGTCGCGGGCGCTGACCTTGCCGCCGACGGTCTCGTGCACGTCGGGGAGGACCTTGAGGGTGACGTGGGCGCCCTCGCAGGCGGCGGCGACCTCGCGGACCAGCTCGCTGGTCGCCGACGGGATCGCCAGCAGCACCACGTTGGCGTCCAGCTCCTCGACCAGCCGCGGGATGGCGCTGCGGGGGCCGCGCACCGCGACGCCGTGGAGGCGCCGCCCGAGCTTGCGCCGGTCGTCGTCGACCAGGCCCACCGGGTGCAGGCCCAGCGACGGGCTGCGCAGCAGGTCCTTGAGGATCATCGAGCCGGCGGAGCCGGCGCCGACGATCAGCACCCGGCGCTGCTCGCGGTCGCCTGGCCGCTGGGTGGTGGCGAACAGCCGGCTCTGGAAGCGGATCGCGCCGCTGCCGAGCAGCGTCAGCACCGCGCCGAAGGTGGTCACCGACAGCGGCAGGGCGCGCAGGCCGCCCACCGCCCAGCCGACCGCCAGGCTGGCGAACACCACCCCGGCGCCGCCGACGGTGCCGGCCAGCACGATCCGGCGCGCCTCGTGGACGCTGGCGTACCGCCACATCGGGTCGTAGAGGCCGCAGAGCTGGTGCACCAGCAGGTGGATGGCGAGCGCCACCGGCAGGAACCGCCAGAAGCTGGACCAGTAGCGGGTCGGCACCGAGCCGTCGAAGCGCAGCGCCAGCGTCAGCAGGTACGAGAAGGACGCGACCCCCAGGTCGCCGGCGGCGAGTGGGGCGTCACGACGTAGGCGCTCGACAAGCCCGCCCCCCTGCTGCGGGGCCAGGGGCTCGCCCGCGCTCCGTAGCACGGATTCCTGGTCCACGGGGCGGAGTGTATGGGCTGCCTAACCCAGGCAGATCCGCCGCGCTGCGTAATCTGCCTAGTGCGCCGCGCTACGTAGATCGTCGCTCCGCCGCCAGCGCAGGTCGAGGTCGAGACGGCCGCCGTCCAGCAGCGACTTCACGTGGGCGATGCGCTGGTAACGCGAGCCGGTGAGGTCCTCGACCACCAGGCCGTGCTCCTTGAACGCCTCGTAGAGCTGCTCGACCCCTCGGCGGACGGTCCAGCGCAGCTCCAGCCCGGGCAGCCTGGCGAGCTTGCCGCAGTCCACCCGGTAGCTGCGCCTGTCCGGCCCGGCGCCATCGGCGAAGCTCACCTCGCTGCCGGGGACCACCTCGCGGACCATCTCGGCCACCTCGCGGATCCGGTAGTTCTCCTCGGTGCGGCCGACGTTGAACGCCTGGCCGTGGACCAGCTCACGCGGCGCCTCGAGGATGGCGAGGAACGCGGCCGCGACGTCCTCGACGTGGACCAGGGGACGCCACGGCGTGCCGTCGCTCATCAGGTGCACGGCGCCGGTGGCGAAGGCGTAGCCGACCAGGTTGTTGACCACCACGTCGCCCCGCAGGCGCGGCGACACCCCGTAGGCGGTGGCGTTGCGGAGGAAGACGGGGCTGAAGTCGTCGCCGGCGAGCGCGGCGATGTCCCGCTCGGCCAGCACCTTGGACTCGCCGTAAGGCGTGACCGGGTTGAAGGCGGCCCGCTCGTCCAGGTGCGCGTCACCGTCGGCCGCCCCATACAGGCTGCACGAGGACGAGAACAGGAACCGGGTCACGCCGGCCTGCCTGGCGAGGCGGGCCAGCTGCACCGACGCAAGGTGGTTGATGTCGTAGGTGATGCGCGGGTTGAGGTTGCCGAGCGGGTCGTTGGAGATCGCGGCCAGGTGCATGACCGCGTCGAAGCTGCGAAGGTCCCCGGCACCCACGTCGCGGACATCGGCGGCGATCGTCTCCACCCGCTCTGGCTCGGGCCCGAAGGGGCAGCCCGCGAACAGGGAGCTGTCGAGTCCCACCACCTCGTGGCCGGCGGCCGCCAAGACGACGGCGAGCGCACGTCCTACCCGGCCCGCGCCGACGATCCCGATTTTCATGCGATCCTCACTCGCGGACACGCGAGTTCAGCGGCTACGGCCCGGCCGTCGCCTTCGCCTCCTCTTCGACGTCGACCTCCTGCAGCTCGACGCCGGCCACCTCGTAGGCCTCGGGTTGGTCGAGCGTCTCGCGCTCGAGCAGCGCACGGGCCAGCGCTTCCAGCCGTTCGCGCTCCCGCTCGAGCAGCTCGATCACGTCTTCCTCGGCACCCTCGACGATTCGCCGCACCTCTTCGTCGACGAGCTGTTGGGTCGGGGGCGACGCGGGTAGCGCGCCGGGGAGCAGCGGGCCGTCCTGGCGACCGTCGGTGACGGCGACCGGGCCGATCGCGTCGCTCATCCCCCACCGGCCGACCATGCCGCGGGCCGTCTGGGTGAGGTTCTGGATATCCGACTCCGCTCCCGTGGTGACGTCCCCGAACACCACCTTCTCCGCCGCGCGTCCGCCGAGCGCGACCTTGATCTTCGCGAGCAGCTCGTCGCGAGCGTAATTGAAGCGGTCGCTCTCCGGGGTGGCGAGTGTGACCCCGAGCGCCTGGCCGCGGGGGATGATCGAGACCTTGCGTACCGGGTCGGCGCCGGGCGTGAGCATGCCGACCAGCGCGTGGCCGGACTCGTGGTAGGCGGTGCGTTCGCGATCCGCCTGGGTCATCACCACCTGGCGCTCGGCGCCGAGGATGATCTTCTCGATCGCGTCGGTGAAGTCCCGCTGCTCGACGGCGGCGTGATTGCGGCGGGCCGCAAACAGCGCCGCCTCGTTGACGAGCAGTGCGATGTCGGCGCCGGTCGCGCCCGGCGTCGAGGCCGCGATTTGCTCGAGGTCCACGTCCGGCGCGAGCGGGACGGAGCGGGTGTGGATCTTCAGGATCTCGACGCGCCCCTTGCGATCGGGCGGGTTGACGGCGATCCGGCGGTCGAAGCGCCCTGGGCGGAGCAGCGCGGGGTCGAGGATCTCCGGGCGATTCGTCGCCGCGAGGACGATCACGTTCGTGCCGGGCTCGAACCCGTCCATCTCGGTCAGGATCTGGTTGAGCGTCTGCTCGCGCTCGTCGTGGCCGCCGCTGATCCCGCCGACGTTGCCCGAGCGCGAGCGGCCGATCGCGTCGAGCTCGTCGACGAAGACGATCGCAGGCGCCGCCTCCTTGGCCTGCTTGAACAGGTCGCGGACGCGGGAGGCGCCCACGCCCACGATCGCCTCGACGAACTCCGACGCCGACATCGAGAAGAAGGCGGCGTCGGCCTCGCCGGCGACCGCGCGCGCCAGCAGCGTCTTGCCCGATCCCGGCGGACCGTAGAGCAGCACGCCGCGCGGAACCCGCGCGCCGAGCCTCGTGTAGCGCTCGGGATTCTTCAGGAAGTCGACCACCTCGACGAGCTCGTCCTCGGCCTCATCGATCCCAGCCACGTCGTCGAACGTCACCCGCTCCTGCTCGCCGGGCGTAACGCGCCGGGCCGTGGAGCGTCCGAAGCCACCGAGCACGCCGCCGCCTCTCGTCTGGCGTCGGAACAGCCAGATGAAGAACGCGACGAGCAGGATCGTCGGAAGGAAGCCGAGCAGGAGCGTCCCGATTAGCGACCGGCCGGAGTCCGGCGGCTCGGCGTTGATCACGACCTGCTGGCGCTCGAGCACCTTGGTGATCTCTGCCCGGTCGACGAACGCGGGGACCTCCGTCTCGAAGCTCGTGACCATCACGGGCTCGGCGTCGCCGGGCGGGTCGTAGCTCGCGTCGGTATCCAGCTCCCCTTCGATGGAGTTCTCCTGCGAGCTGATCTCGGTGACGTTGCCGTCCTCGACCTGGTTGACGAAGAACGGCTGGTAGGGAACTCTCTGCCGCTCCTCGGGGCCGCTCGTGACGAACGAGATCACGAGGTTCACTGCCAACAGCCCGACCAGCAGCGCGACGAACCGCCAGCTTCGCGGGATCATCGTCCGCCTCGGCTCGGGCGGCGTTCGGCCTCGCTCAGCCATCGGATCCGCGCGCCGGCCCGAGGAGTCCTTCGGAGATGGCGAGCTGTCAGCGGACGAGTCGGGGCCCAGGCCGCTCACTGTACTCCTGCGGGCCGGCCTCCGGGAGCAGCTGGTGGAGCTGCTCGACGACGACCGAGCCTTCGCCGACCGCCGACGCGACCCGCTTGGTGGAGCCGCGACGAACGTCGCCCACCGCGAACACCCTCGGCGTGCTCGTCTCCAGGCTCAACGGCGCCCGCTCCAGCGGCCACGCCTCACCAATGCGGCCTTCGCGAACCAGCTCGGAGCCCGTCAGCAGGTAGCCCCAGTCGTCGCGTTCGATCTCGTCCGGGAGCCAGTCGGTGTGCGGTTCGGCCCCGATCAGGATGAAAAGCCCGGCGGCGTCGACCTCGTCAGTGTGGCCCGATTCCCTGTCCCGGAGCGCAAGCCATTCCAGCCGGCTCCCTCCGCCGCCGTCGACGACTTCGACCCCGTAGCGCACCTCGATGTTCGATGTCGCAGTCAGTGCGTGACGCAGATACTGCGACATGCTGTCGGCGAGCGTTTCGTCCCGGACGACGAGCGTGACGCGGCTCGCGTACCGGCACAGATGCATCGCGGCCTGACCGGCCGAGTTGCCGCCGCCCACGACGTACACCGATTCGTCGCTGAGCGCCGCTGCCTCAGAGCTCGACGCGCCGTAGTAGACCCCCGCTCCGGTGAGCGCCTCAAGTGCGGGGATCCCGATGCGGCGGTACGAGATCCCCGTGGCGAGGATCACCGCCGAGGCGGTGATTGGGTCCTCGCCGGAGATCTCGAGCACGGGGCGCGTGCCCGCCAGCCTGAGCGCGGTCGCCTCCCGCGCGAGCAGGAACCGGGTGCCAAACACCCACGCCTGCTGGTAGGCGTTCCTTGCGAGCTCGGCCCCGCCGATGCCGCGCGAGAAGCCGAGGTAGTTCCGGATCAAGGAGCTGGCGCCCGCCTGCCCGCCGACCCCCTCCCGCTCGACGACAAGGGTGCGGAGTCCCTCCGAGGATGCATAGACCGCCGCGGTCAGCCCGGCGGGTCCGGAGCCGACGATCGCGACGTCGAAGTCGCGCTCGTCCGGGCCGAGCTGGGTGTCGACCCCGAATGCCTCGGTCAGCTCGAGGTTGGACGGGTCCACCAGGACCCGTCCGTCCCGGAGGATCCCGATCGGCACGTCCGCTTGCTCTTGACCGATCTCCCTCAGGAGCCGGCGGCCCTCCTCTCCTTCGCTTGGCTCGAAGCGATGCGGGACGCCCGTCCGGGTCAAAAGGTCGCGGAGCTCGTGGCCCCGCGGAGACCATCGATCCGCAACCAGGGTGAGCTCGAGCGCCGAACGCGAGCGGCCGCGCGCCCACTCGTAGAGGAACTCCCCTATCAGCCGGTGGAAGTGCTCATCGGGGGGCTCGACGGGCCTGACGAGGGAGGAGTCGAGGGGGGCGTTGGGCATTCCCTCCAAAATCGCCCCCCCGGCGGGG